>ULQZ01010005.1_pt1 | contig 41120 bp, 32 predicted proteins | sample 1955011 | NCBI WGS metagenome assembly ULQZ01 (sample SAMEA4835670, study PRJEB28245) | human gut metagenome | biome: gut microbiome; material: fecal sample | place: Denmark | collected 2008 | reverse complement strand
GGCCCATCTGGCCGCGAAAGCGCCCCATCTGGAAAAGCTGGACCCCGCCTCCGGGCGGCGCGTCCCGGCAGGCCAGTGGCTCTATCAGCGCATCGTGCGGGAACTCATCGTCCCGCTGCTGCCCCTCATCCCTGTGGTGTTTCTGCTCATGCTTGAGCCGCATATGTCCGGCATCGTCCTGACGACGGCCATCTGCGGCACCATCCTGCTGCTGGGCGGCAGCGGCGGCATCATCACCTGGGCGGGCGGCGCGTCCGCTATGCTGCTGCTCCGCACCGTGCTGGAGCATATCGACTCCATCCCGTACTTACAGAGCCGTCTGGACGGCTGGACCCACGACCTGAGCAAGATGACCGACCAGACCCTGCAGAGCCTTTACGCCATCGGCTCCGGCGGTGTCACCGGCCTCGGCCTCGGCAACAGCATCGAAAAACAGCTCTGGCTCCCCGAGAGCACCAACGACTTCATCTTCAGCGTCGTGTGTGAGGAGCTGGGCTTCGTGGGTGCCGTCATCGTCATCCTGCTCTTCGTGCTCTTCCTCGTGCAGGGGCTGTGGCTGGCCTTCCACGCCGAGAACCGCTACTGCACACTGGTGGGCATCGGCATCATGGCCCAAATTGCGTGGCAGGTGTTCTGCAACATCGCGGTCGTCACCAACACCCTGCCCAACACCGGCATCTCGCTGCCCTTCTTCTCCTCCGGCGGCACCAGCCTCATCCTGCTGCTGGCCGAGATGGGCGTGATGATAAACATCGGCCGGGGCGGCGAGCGCGCCCGCCTTGAACGGGAGAATCTCCGCGCCCAGCGGGAACAGCGGGAAAAAGAAAAGTCCGACAACACCATCCGGCTCGACCCCAACGTGGGATATTGAGCACATCCAGATAAGGAGGAAATCACCATGCGTGTACTGATCGCAGCCGGCGGCACTGCCGGACATATCAACCCGGCTCTGGCCATCGCGGGAGCCATCAAAAAGGCCGACCCGTCCGCCGAGATACACTTTGCAGGCCGGAAAGAGGGGATGGAATACCGCCTCGTGACCCAGGCGGGCTACCCCTTCCACCACATCGAGATCACCGGTTTCCAGCGCAGGCTCTCCCTGAACAACATCAAGCGGAACATCATCACCCTCTGGAACCTGGCCCTCTCCGGCCCGAAAGCCCGGGCCATGATGAAGGAAGTGCAGCCCGACCTCGTCATCGGCTGCGGCGGCTATGTCTCCGGCCCGGTGGTGCGCTGCGCCGCCAAGAAGGGCATCAAGACCGCCATCCATGAGCAGAACGCTTTCCCCGGCGTGACCAACAAGCTGCTGGCCCCGGACGTGGACATCGTGTTCGCCGCCGTGCCTGCCGCTGTGGAAAAGCTGGGTGCGCCCGAAAAAACGCAGGTCGTGGGCAACCCGGTGCGGCCTGAAGTGTTCGAGAAGGCAGGGGAGCGGGACGCCATCCGCGCCCAGCTGGGTGCCGGTGACCGCACCGTCATCCTCTCCTTTGGCGGAAGCCTCGGCGCCCGCCGCGTCAATGAGGTGGTGGCCGACCTCTGCGCATGGGAGCAGAAAGAGCACAAGCCTGTGCTCCACATCCACGCCACCGGACAGTACGGCGTGGAGCTGTTTCAAAATCTCGAAAAGGAAAAAGGCTTTGCCCCCGGCGAGAGCCTCGTGGTGAAGGAATATATCAACAATATGCCCGAGCTGCTGGCCGCTGCCGACCTCGTCATCAGCCGTGCCGGTGCGCTGACGCTGGCCGAACTGGAAGCCGAGGGCCGCGCCGCCATCCTCATCCCCAGCCCCAATGTGGCGGAGAACCACCAGTATTACAACGCCATGGAGCTGCAGAAGGCCGGTGCCGCTGTGGTCATCGAGGAAAAGGATCTGACCGGCGAGAAGCTGGTCTCGACCGTCTCCGGCCTGCTGGCCGAGCCGGGCAAGCTGGCTGCCATGGGCAGGAACGCCCGCACCCTTTCGGTGGACGACAGCCTCGACCGCATCGCCGACGCCCTGATGAAACTGGTCAAGACGCCGTGATTGATTCGGCAGCACTCTTGTGATAAAATAATCAGACGGAAAGGAGGCGACGCCGCACCATGCAGCAGGATCGGAACAAGAGCCGACGCCCCAGCAGTTCGATCCAGCAGAACAGCGCCCGACGGCAGGAAAAGCCCCGCAAAGCCTACGACTGGACGCAGGACCGGCGTCCCTCGAATCAGAACCGCCGCCGGACGCAGGGCTATCAGGAGCAGACGCTGGACTTCTCGGGCGGCAATGTGACGTTCGAAAACCACAGCTCGGGATATGCGGACAACAGCATCCAGTTTCCCCAGCAGACGGCGCGACGGCCCAATAACCAGAACCAGAGCCGCCGTCAGGGCCAGCAGAGAAGCCAGCGGCCCCGTCAGAACACGACCGCCTACCCCACAAATGGGAGCCGCCCCCGCAATGGCCAGCGGCCCCAGAGCAGCGGGCGCTACCGCCCCACGGAGGCGAACCTCCGCAGCCCGGCCCGGCGGGAGGGCAGAAAAAAGCGCCGCCTGACCCGGGCCGCTGTCCGCCGCCGCAGGGCCATCCGCCGCCTGACGGCGCTGGCGCTGCTGCTCTGCGTCATCGGGGTGGGCGTCTACCTCACCGTGACCATGCTCTTCAAGATAAACACCTTAGAAGTGGCGGTCGATGGAGAGGTGGTGCAGGAGGTGGGCGGCTATTCCAGCGCTGAGATCCTGCAGGCGCTGGGCGTCCACGCGGAAGAGAACATCTTCAGCTTCGACCCCGCCGAAAAGGCCGCTGCGCTGGAAAAGCAGTTCCCGCTGCTGGAAAATATCCAGGTGGAGCGGGATTACCCTAACACCGTAGTGGTGCGGACCAACGCGGCCACTGCCGTCTACGCCATGCAGACGTCCGGCGGCTGGCTGAGCCTTTCTGCGGGGCTGAAGATACTGGATCAGGATTCGGCCCAGCCGGATCTTATCATCCTCTGTGGCGGCGAGCCGGTATCCACGACGCCGGGTACACAGCTGGAATTTGAGACAGGACCGTCCGGCCCGTCTTCGGGCAGCGCGGTGTCTGACAGCACCGCATCCAGCGAGGCCGGACCGCCCACGGATAAGCGGCTCGAGTCCCTGAACACTCTGCTGACCGCACTGGACAGCAGTGAGCTGGGGGCGGATGTCACCCGCATCGAGTTCGAGGACCCGGAGCAGATGGCGTTTTTGTATCAGGGCCGCATCAGCGTGCTTCTGGGTACCCTGAATGAGCTGGACTACAAACTCCGGCTGGCAAAGTATGTCCTGCTCAACGAGGACGGCAAGGGCTGCTCGCCCACCGATACCGGTATGCTGGACCTGAGCCACCTGAGCGCCTCTTCCAGCCGCAAATTCCGCTTTGCACAGGGTGAGCCGACCCTGCCCTCGGGCTGGACGGCCCCGGAAGAGCCTGCCGCCCCGGCGGAGGCAGAGGCCGAGAGCCAGCCGGAGGAAGCCTCCGGCACCGAACCCGATACCGAGGGCGCGGAAGCCGCGCCCGCCGAAGACCCCACTGCCGCAGCGGCAGAACAGCAATAAGGAGCATTTGAACGATGAAACTGGAACAACTGTTGGAGGGCGTGTCCTATACGCTGGTGCAGGGCAGCCTTGAACTTGACATCGAGGACATCATCTACGACAGCCGCAAGGCGGCCCCGGGCCGGCTTTTCGTCTGCATCGTGGGTACCCAGCGGGACAGCCACGACTACGCCGCCCAGTGCGTGGCCGACGGCGTGACGGCGCTGGTGGTCCAGCACGACATCGACCTTTCCACCGTCCCCGGTGCTACGGTGCTGAAGGTGGAGAGCAGCCGCTATGCGCTGGCGCTCATGAGCGGCAATCTCTTCGGCAACCCCTCCCGCCGGATGACCATGATCGGCGTCACCGGCACCAAGGGCAAGACTACCACCACCCACATGATAAAGAGCGTGCTGGAAGCCGCAGGCCGCAAAGTGGGCATGATCGGCACCAACGGCATCTACTTCCTCGGCCACCATCAGGAGACGGCCAACACCACCCCCGAGAGCTACGAGCTGCAGAAGACTTTCCGGGAGTTTCTGGACGCCGGCTGCGACACGGCGCTGATGGAGGTGTCCAGTCAGGGCCTCATGATGGACCGCGTGGCGGGCATCCATTACGACATCGGCGTCTTCACCAACCTCTCGCCCGACCACATCGGCCCCGGCGAGCACAAGACCTTTGAAGAATACCGCAGCTGGAAGGGTCAGCTTTTCAAGCGCTGCACCACCGGCGTCGTGAACATCGACGACGAGAACACCGAGGCCCTGCTGGAAGGCCACACCTGCAGGCTGGTGACCTACGGCTGCAGCGAGAAGGCCGACTACCGCGCCGGTACTTATCAGCTGCTCCGCACCCATGACTTCCTCGGCGTCCGGTTCCATGTCTCCGGCAAGGATGATATGGACGTCAAGGTGAATATGCCCGGCGAGTTCAGCGTCTACAATGCGCTGGCCGCTCTCGCTGTGGGCAAGGTGCTGGGCCTGCCCGATGAGGCCATCCACGAAGGTCTGGGCCGCTGCGTGGTCAAGGGCCGCGTGGAGCTGGTCCCCATCAGCAAGAAGTTCACCATCCTGCTGGACTACGCCCACAACGAAGTCTCCACCGAGAGCCTGCTCACCACCCTGCGGGCCTACGACCCCCACCGCCTCGTGGTGGTGTTCGGCTGCGGCGGCAACCGCTCCAAGCTGCGCCGCTACGGCATGGGCGAGATCTGTGCCAAGATGGCCGATTTCTCCATCCTCACGGAGGACAACAACCGCTTTGAGAAGGTGGAGGACATCATCGCGGACATCCGCGTGGGCATGAACAAGGGCAACCCGGACGCAAAGTTCGTGGAGATCCCCGACCGCCTCGACGCCCTGCATTATGCTGTGGACCACGCACAGGAGGGCGACCTCATCGCCGTCATCGGCAAGGGCCATGAGACTTACCGTGACCGCGAGGGCGTCAAGACCCCCTTCCTCGAGCGGGAGCTGCTGGAAGAGTACGCCCAGCAGATCGGCCTTGAGTAAATCGTAATACCAGAACCGGAAGCCGTCGGCTGTGCATCGCACAGTCGGCGGCTTTTTTCGTCATAATGCCGGAAATCCGGCCCGGAAGCTGTGCTATCCGCCAAAATTTTGCGAATTTGCGAAAATCTATTGCAGAGCAGACAGGGGGGGGGGGTATAATTAAGCTAAATAAAGCCCCCGTACCCTGCGGGGGCCGGATGATGATACAGGAGGAATCAAAATGAAGTGGGTCAAAAGATTTGCCGCCGGTGCGCTGGCGGCGGCACTGTCCCTTGCGCTGCTGTGCGGGTGCAGCGGGAGCTCGATCGATGAGGGAACGGTGATAGATTATGAGGAATCGGTCACTTCGTACATGACGATGGAAAGCTGGATAATGGGGTCCCCGGTCGTATATGAATGCACGAATGTGTCCAGCGGAGTAAAACTCTATGTTGAAACAGTAGGGACAAGATATTATGTGGGCACAAATCAGGCGGGTGTCATGAACATCGCCAGGGTAAACGAATATGACAGCACTGGCAAAGACAGAAATAATCAGACGGTAGCGGTCGGGATCTACTCGATCGACCGTGTGAATAAGACCTATCAGAAAAATGGCAAGCTGGATCCGATGGAAAGAGTGCTGGGCGAAGTCATGTATAGCTGCTGCCGCTATGACCACACCAATAATACTTTCGCCGCAGAGGGCCCGAAAGAAATCCGGGCGGCTTCCCGCGTCAAAAATAAGAAAGTCTACTATACTGAAATATTTGAATATGACTATGCAACGGTCGCATTGTACTACGAGACAGAGAACAAGTCGAGTACAGATACAGACCTTAAGTATATTGAGATATACCTCCCGGGTGAAAAAACTGCGCGGGCAAAATTTACAGCCAAGAGAACATCGAGGGGCTACTCGGGAGCAATATATACGAAACTGAACGATTTGGTGACGGCAAATTAAAAACGCGGAACAGGAAGGGTAAATTATGAGGATGCTGAAAAAAATCGCAGCCGGGCTGTTGGCGGCAGCACTGGCTGTAGGACTGCTGACTGCCTGCAGCGACAATAAAGTTACCGGAACGGCGAAAAGTTGGAGCTTGAGCAATACGGGCAAGGTATTGAGAAGAGAAGGTGGCCTTAGGCCACAGACTTTATTGACTTATGAGGTCAATGGTACGGAAAAATACATTGTAGTGGGCAAGGCGACGTTTATTGGCTCTAAAAAGTATGGCGTTCAAGAGGGTGCCGGCGGGCAGATTCGGTACCTTGTGAACTCTGTAACGAAGACACAGGAAGCGGATAATGATAGGAGCGGCACGAAATATCAGCCGGACGAGGTGGATATACCGCTTTGGATATTGATGAGAGATGGAACGGAGAGCTATTGGCTTCTGGCAGGAAAGAATGCTTACAACGGAAAAATGTATTATACGGAAGCATTCAAACTGTCAGTGCCAAAAGGGTCTAATGGAGACTGGCTGAGTGCTTATGGAAAGCAGGACACAGGATATAGCTATGAGTACGTTCTGTACTATGAGTCAGAGGACGACGCAATGCCTGCATTCATCCGCATCAACGGCGAAGGACTCAAGGACGCGATCGTGCCGGTAAAGGACTTCCAGAGTGTGGTGTATAACCAGACCGTTCCTGCTCCCTATGATGGCCTTGTAGACCGTACTTCCTACACGAACGGAACCGTGACCAAATAAAACATCCCCTCTCCGCCCCGGGCGTTCCGCATCGCCCGGGGCGGTTTTTTGTTTGCACACAAAAAAAAACTGCCCGCACAGCTGTTGTGCGGACAGGGGGATACGGCAGTTGCTTTAGTTCTTTTCTGCCAGAGCCTTCTGAGCCTTTTCCTCGGGGATGAGGTTGGTCATGCTCTTGAGGCTGATGCCGATGGTGGAGAGGTTGTGCAGGATGGCGGAGGACGCAGGCTGCAGGATGCCCATTGCCCCCAGCGCGATGAGGGCAGAGTTGAAGGTCAGCACGAAGCGGTAGTTGGCGCTGACACGGCGCTGCAGGGAGTTGGCGATGGTCTTGAGGACGACCAGCTCCTCGAGGCTGTCGGCCTTGATGGTCACGTCTGCGATCTCGCGGGCGATGGCAGCGCCGGAGTTGATGGCGATGCCGACGTCAGCGGCAGAGAGGGCGGGGGAGTCGTTGATGCCGTCGCCGATCATCACGACGGTGTGGCCCTCGCTCTTGGCCTTCTGGACGAAAGCAGCCTTGTCCTCGGGCAGGACTTCGGCGAAGAACTGGTCCACGCCCACCTGCTTTGCGATGGCGGCAGCGGTGCGCTCGCTGTCACCGGTCATCATGACGGTGTTGGTGATGCCGAGGCCGCGCAGAGCGCGCAGCACGCGGGAAGCCTCCGGACGCAGCGGGTCGGCGATGCAGATGACGCCGGCCAGACGGCCCGAAGCGGCCAGATAGAGGTGAGAGTACTCCGGCTCAAGGTTATCGAACTTCTCGCGCTCGTCCTCGGGGATGGTGCAGTGCTCGTCCTCAAAGACGAAGTGGTGGCTGCCGATGACGACCCGCTCACCGCTGACGCGGCTGGCGATGCCGTGGGCCACGATATACTCTACTTCGGAGTGCATCTCTTCGTGGGAGATGCCGCGCTCTTTGGCCTCCCGGACGACGGCGTTGGCCATCGAGTGGGGGAAGTGCTCCTCGAGGCAGGCGGCCAGCTGCAAAACTTCGCTCTCGCTGCAACCGGAGAAGGGGACGACCTTGACCACCTTGGGGGTAGCGCGGGTCAGGGTGCCGGTCTTGTCGAAGACGATGGTGTCAGCCTTGGACAGGGTCTCGAGGTACTTGCCGCCCTTGACGGTGATATGGCTTGCGCCGCACTCGCGCATGGCAGAAAGAACGGCCAGCGGCATGGAGAGCTTGAGGGCGCAGGAGAAATCGACCATCAGGCAGGAGATGGCGCGGGTGGCGTTCCGGGTCAGGGCGTAGGTGACGACGGTAGCACCGAGACACCAGGGGACCAGACGATCGGCCAGAGCCAGCGCACGGTTCTCGGTGCTGGACTTCAGCTTCTCGGACTCCTCGATCATGGCCACGATCTTGTCGTAGCGGTTTGCGCCGCCCTCGGCCCTGGTGGTCAGGACGCACTCGCCCTCTTCCACCACAGTGCCGGCGTAGACGGTGGCACCGATGGTCTTGCGCACCGGCATGGACTCGCCGGTGAGTGCGGCCTGGTTGACCATAGCTTCGCCCTCGATGACGGTGCCGTCCAGCGGGATCATGTTGCCGGAGCGGACGACGATCTCGTCGCCGGGGTGGACCTTGGTGAGCGGCATGAGCACTTCGGTACCCTGTGCGCGGACCCAGACCTTATCGACATTCAGGGCCATGCTGCGGGCCAGGTCGTCGAGGCTCTTCTTGCGGGTCCACTCCTCCAGCAGGGAGCCGACGTTGAGCAGGAACATGACGGAGCCTGCGGTGGCGAAATCGCCCCGCAGGATGGAGACACCGATGCTCAAAGCATCCAGCACCTCGACTTCCAGTTTGCGGCGCCACAGGCAGCACACACCCTTCCAGAGGAACTTGATGGAGCGGAACACGGTGTAGGCGGCGTTGAGCGGGGCGGGCAGGAACAGCTCGCGCAGCACCCGGCCTGCCAAGAGGTTATACATCTTTTCCTGATATTCCTGATTGATGCGGCGGCTGTCGGCGCTGGTGACCAGTGCGTCCAGTTCGGGGTCATCGAAACGGTAGGTGCTCAGGGCGGTGACGGCGTCCTTGCGGGAGCCGGTGTAATAGACCACCACATCGCCCGTCCGCTCGTAGACCTTGGCCTTGCTCACGGCGTCGTGGTGGTTCAGATAGGCTTCCAGCACATCGGCCCGGTGAAGGGTCATCCGCACATTGCAGACGTGTACCCGCAGACGGCCGCGGCTCTCATGAAGAATAGTACATTTCATATCAGAATATCCTCTGCGTATTGCAAAAAATAACCATAAAAAGAGCCGCCCGCAGGCGGCTCAGAGACTGCAAAATTACTCGTTGGTCTCGGTGGTCTCTGCCTCAGCAGCGTCCTCGATGACCTCAGCCTCAGCCTTGGCAGCGCGGGCCTCGTTGATGGCCTTTGCATCCTCGAGGATGTCACCGGCCTGCTCCTGGACCTTGCTGACGGTCTCCATGGTGGAGTCCTTCATGCGCAGGACAGCAGCGGTGGTCTGGGTGTAGACCTTCTTGGCATCGCTGCTGGACAGCAGCTTGAAACCAGCGGAACCGAACAGGGTGCCGGCAGCGAACAGAGCGATCTTCTTAATATCGACCATAGTAGTATACCTTCCTTTTTATTCCCTCATGTACCCCAAAGGGCATGGGATCAGTGTTTCTGCCGTTATTATAACGCGGTTTTTGGAGATTTCAAGGGATTTTGACGATGTTAATATCTGCTAACATTTTACGATAAGTAGTTAGAAATGTCTATCTTTGCGTGTTTTTTGGTACAAACTACAGTTTGTGTTTTCGAACAAACTCCAAGGTGCCGAAGAAATATAACAAAGAGTCTTGCGCTGAGAGGTGCATTCATTGTACAATAAAAAGGTATGCGATAAAATCGACAGGGCCGGGACGTTCCGGCCTGTAAAAATAAGTGAGGCTGGATATGGAAAAGAAAGATATTCGTGTGCTGGCGCTCGACCTCGACGGCACCCTGACCAATGACCAGAAGGTCGTCACCCCCGCCACCCGCGCAGCGCTGGACGCAGCTGCCGCCAAAGGTGTGACCATCGTGCTGGCCTCGGGCCGTCCCACGGCAGGCGTCATGCCGCTGGCAAAGGAGCTGGGACTGGATAAAAAGGGCGGCTGCATCCTCTCGTATAACGGCGGTGCCATCATCGACTGTGCCACCGGCGAGACGCTCTACCGCAAGCAGCTGGATGCAAAGTATGTGCCGCAGCTCTGTGCCTTCGCCAGGGAGCAGGGCGTGGTCATCATTACCTATAATAAGCAGGGCGTCGTTACCGAAAGCCCCGAGGACGAGTGGGCGCTGAAGGAGTGCTTTACCTGCAAGCTGCCCATGCAGAAGGTGGAGGACCTCGCCGCCTATGTGGATTATCCCATCTGCAAGATGCTCATTACCCTCGACCCCGCCCGCCGCAGCGAGGTGCTGGAGGCAGGCCGGAAACAGTTTGCGGGCGAGATCGACCTCTACCCGTCCAGCCCCTTCTTCATCGAGGCTGTGCCGCTGGGTGTCGCCAAGGACGTGAGCCTTGGCAGTCTGCTGGAAAGCAGGGGGCTGACCCGCGACAACCTCATGGCCTGCGGCGACGGCCTCAATGACTGCTCTATGATACGCTTTGCCGGCGTGGGTGTGGCCATGCAGAATGCAGAGCCCCCCGTCAAGGAGGCGGCGGACTATGTGACCGTCGCCGACAACAACCACGACGGCGTGGCTGAGGCCATTGAGAAGTTCATTTTTTGAAAGGATACCAGACGCAAATGCCGCGCAACTTAGTTTTATTCGATTTGGAGTGGAACATCGGCTATCAGCCGTTTATCTTTAATTATCACGGTGTCCAGCAGACGTTCCGGGGGGAGATCATTGAGATCGGTGCTGTCAAGATCGACGAGGACGCCAACGTGCTGGATACCTTTTCCATCCACCTGCGTCCCCGCATCTTCCGCTGCCTGCAGCACCACATCGCCAAAGTCACCGGTCTGACGCAGGAGGACCTCGACAAGGGCGAACCCATCATCCAGGGCCTCCGCCGCTTTATGAAGTGGTGCGGCCCGGACGCCGAGTTCGCCGAGTGGGGCATGGATGACGTGCCGGTGCTCAAGCAGAACCTTTTCCTCTGCAATCTCGACGAGAGCCGCCCGACGGTCTGGTACGACCTGCAGCAGCTCTTTCTGCGGGAGTACCCCCGCAAGGAAGGCGAGGGGATGAAGCTGGAAAATGTCGTCACCCGGATGGGCATCCCACTGGAACGCCCCTTCCACGACGCTCTGTCCGACACCCTCTACACCGCCGACCTCTGCCGTATGCTCGACCTGCGGGCCGGACTGGCCGCTTACCCCAGTGAGGAGGACACCCTGCGCCAGAGCCTTTGCCCCACGCCGGGCGACTACCGGGACTTCAAGGTCTTCCGGGGCTATCTGGACCAGTCTATGTGGAAGCTGGACCCCGTCATCGGCACGATGGCCTGCCCGGTCTGCGGCACGGCCCTGCAGCCGGATGACGTCTGGCTGAAAAAAGGGAGCAGCGGCTGGTACACGCTGTCCCAATGTCCCGTCTGTAAGGGCCGGGGCGGCGAGGCAGGCCGGGGCGTGTTCCAGAAATACCGGATGTCGCGCCGGGACGGCCTGCACTGGGCCTTCGCCCGCTGCGTCCAGATGCCGGACGATGCAAGCCTGGTCCGCTGGAAAAAGCAGAAAGCCCAGTATCTGGAGCGTCAGCGCCTCAAGGCCGAACGGCAGGCTGCCGAAGCAGAGGCCGCCCGGCACATCTTCTGAGGCAGAAGAATAAAATATCGTGCAGAAAAGAACAACGCTGTTTCGTATTGGAAGGAGAGACAGGAAGAATAAGGCAAAAATGCTCAGATTTTGTTCATACCCCGGTCATAGATGCTGGATATACTAAGAAGGAACATCAGGCAGAAACGAAAGGGATGGTACGAGCACGATGGAAACGACGCTCATCGACTGGCTCCACCAGCTGGGTACGCTGGAATTCTGGGAGGCATTGTTAGAGGGCTTTGAAGGGCTGGGGCCGTTGGTCCCTATCCTGCTGGCGATGGTGGAATCCATTTTTCCGCCGCTGCCCCTCATCGCCATCGTGGCCCTCAATATCGCGGCCCACGGCGGATTTCTTGGCTTCGTCTACAGCTGGCTCGGTGTGGCCGCAGGCGGCACGGTGGTGTTTTTATTCTGGCGGCGGGTGGTCAAACGCTTTTTCTGGAAGCTGGCCTCTCGCTCCGAACAGCTGAAAAAGGCCCAGCAGTGGGTCAGCCATGTGGACACGGCCAGCCTCTTCATGCTGGCCGTCCTGCCCTTCACGCCCACGTCGTTCCTGCATCTGGCCTTCGGCATCTCGGACTTTGACGAGAAACGCTATCTGCTCACCCTTCTGGCGGGCAAGGCCGTTATGGTGGCCATGATGGCTCTCTTCGGCCAGTCGCTGGTCAGCTCGCTGAAAAATCCGGTGTATCTCATCCTCGCCATCGCTATCTGGGCCGGGATGTACTGGGTGAGCAGGAAGTTCTGTAAGAAGCACGATTTGGATCGATAAAATTGCGAAGCGCTTGACTTTTTTGCTGAGAGTGCATATAATAAAAGCAATGAAAGAAGATATTGCTTCATAGGTTTTCACCAATGAGCAGCAAAACGCCCCACGGTACTGCGAATACCGCGGGGCGTTTTGCTTACTAGGGGTTAGTGCTTACCGGCCTTGCAACAGCGACGACCGCCGCCAGTGGCGGAAACAGGGAGGAGCTGTTGGGGCCGCGGCCAGCAGGATGCGAGCGGCAGCGAAGCAGACGCTGGGAGCCGCAACCCGGGTTCCTTAAATAAAATAAACACAAGAAAAAGCCGCTGTACAGCTACAAAACTGCACAGCGGCTTTCTATATATAAAGTTTAGTTCTCGGCCAGATTGCCGGTATAGAGCTGGTAATACTTGCCCTTCTTGGCGATGAGCTCGTCGTGGCTGCCGCGCTCGATGATGCGGCCCTGCTCCAGGACCACGATGCAGTCTGCGTTGCGGACAGTGGAGAGACGGTGGGCGATGACGAAGCTGGTGCGGCCGTACATCAGGCCGTCCATGCCGCGCTGCACCAGAGCCTCGGTGCGGGTGTCGATGGAGGAAGTAGCCTCATCGAGGATGAGCACCGGCGGGTCGGCGACGGCTGCACGGGCGATGGCCAGCAGCTGACGCTGGCCCTGCGACAGGTTCGCGCCATCGCCGGTCAGCATGGTGTTGTAGCCCTCGGGCAGGCGCTTGATGAAGCCGTCGGCGTTGGCCAGACGGGCTGCGGCGATGCACTCCTCGTCGGTGGCCTCCAGACGGCCATAGCGGATGTTCTCCATGACCGTGCCGGTGAACAGGTGGGTATCCTGCAGCACGATGCCCAGAGAGCGGCGGAGGTCGGCTTTCTTGATCTTGTGGATGTTGATGCCGTCGTACCGGATCTTGCCGTCCTGGATGTCGTAGAAGCGGTTGATAAGGTTGGTGATGGTGGTCTTGCCGGCACCGGTGGAGCCGACGAAGGCAATCTTCTGGCCCGGACGGCCATAGAGGTTGATGTCGTGCAGGACAGTCTTGTTCGGTACATAGCCGAAATCGACATCCGTAAAGGTGATGTCGCCTTCCAGCTTGTGGTAGGTGGTGGTGCCGTCGTGGTGGGGATGCTTCCAGGCCCAGATGCCGGTGCGCTCGTTGGCCTCCACGAGGTTGTCGTCCTTGTCGTACTTGGCGTTGATGAGGGTGACATAGCCCTCATCGGTCTCGCTGGGCTCATCCATCATCTTGAAGATGCGCTCTGCACCGGCCAGTGCCATGATGATGCTGTTGGCCTGCATGGACACCTGGCTGATGGGCATATTGAAGCTCTTGTTCAGGGACAGGAACGCCATGACAGTACCCAGCGTGACGCCGCCCATGCCGGTGACGGCCATGGCTGCACCCACCAGAGCGCAGATGGCGTAGCTGATGTTGCCCAGCTGAGCGTTGACGGGCATCATGATGTTGGCGAAGCTGTTGGCCTGCTTGGCGCTGTCCTTGAGCTTGTCGTTCAGCTCGCGGAAGCCCTCGAGGGCCTTCTGCTCGTGGGTGAAGACCTTGACGACCTTCTGGCCTTCCATCATCTCTTCGATGTAGCCGTTCACTTTGCCGAGGTCGCGCTGCTGTGCGATGAAGAACTTGCCGCTCTGCTGGGTGATCTTCTTGGAGCAGAAGAGCATCAGGGCTACCATCAGCATGGTGACGATGGTGAGCTGCCAGCTCAGCATGCACATGCTGGCAAAGACGGAAACGATGGTGATGGCGCTGGACACCAGCTGGGGGATGCTCTGGCTGAGCATCTGGCGGAGGGTATCCACGTCGTTGGTGTAGACGGACATGATGTCGCCGTGCGGATGGGTGTCAAAGTAGCTGATGGGCAGGCTCTCCATGTGGGTGAAGAGCTGGGTGCGCAGGTTGCGCAGGGTACCCTGGGTGACGTTGACCATGATGCGGGCGTTGAGCCAGGCGGCGAGGATGCCCACCACATAGATGCAGCCGACGCGCACCAGTGCACCGGCCAGCGGTGCAAAGCTGGGGTCCTGCTGCTGGGTCATGGGGATGATATAGTCGTCGATAAGGGTCTGCAGGAACAGGCTTGCCTGCACATTGGCCAGCGCACTGACCACGATGCAGATGAGCACGAGGATGCAGTGAGGCAGATAGTGCTGGAACACCTCTGCCATGATGCGCTTGAGCAGCTTGCCCGGGTTCTCGACCTTCGGACGCGGGCCTCCCATGCCGCGGGGGCCGGGGCCATGGACGACTTTTGCTTTCTGTTCTGCCATTACTGCTCACCTCCCTGCTTGTCGAAGTCGCCGCCGCCCTGAGTCTGGCTGCTGTAGACTTCCTGATAGATCGCGTTGTTCTTCAGCAGTTCCTCGTGGGTGCCGAGGCCGTTGATCTGGCCGTTGTCCAGCACGAGGATGCGGTCGGCATCCTGCACCGAGGAAATGCGCTGTGCAATGATGATCTTGGTGGTGCCGGGGATCTCCTCACGGAACGCCTTCCGGATCTTTGCGTCGGTGGCGGTATCCACGGCACTGGTGGAGTCGTCGAGGATGAGGACCTTCGGCTTGCGCAGCAGGGCGCGGGCGATGGTCAGACGCTGTTTCTGGCCGCCGGACACGTTGGAGCCGCCCTGCTCGATCCAGGTGTTGTACTTGTCAGGGAAACGCTCGATGAACTCATCGGCGCAGGCCAGCTTCGCCACACGGATGCACTCTTCCTCGCTGGCGTTCTCATTGCCCCAGCGGAGGTTGTCGAGGATGGTGCCGGAGAACAGGACGTTCTTCTGGAGCACCATGGAGACCTCGTGGCGGAGGACATCGAGGTTATAATCCCGGACATCCACGCCGCCCACGCTGACAGTGCCGGTCTCGGCGTCGTACAGGCGGGGGATGAGCTGCACCAGACTGGACTTTGCGCTGCCGGTGCCGCCGATGATGCCCAGTGTCTCGCCGGGCTTGATGTCAAAGGTGATGTCGTTCAGGACAGGCTGGCCGGAGCCGTGCTTGTACTTGAAGGTGACGTGGTCGAAGCGGATGCTGCCGTCCTTGACTTCCTGCACGGGAGCCTTGGCGGGGGGCAGGTCGGTCTTCTCGTCCAGAACTTCCACGATACGCTTTGCGGAAGCGGCGGACATGGAGATCATGACGAAAGCCATGCTCAGCATCATCAGAGCCATCAGGATGTTCATGATGTAGCCGAACAGAGCATTCAGCTGGCCGGTGGTCAGCGCGCCGTGCAGGATGTACTTTGCGCCGAACCAGCTCAGGGCAATGTTGCAGCCGTAAATAGCCGTCAGCATGGCGGGGCTATTGAAGCTCAGACGGCTCTCTGCGTTGACGAACTGCTGATACAGACCCTCGCAGGCTTTGGTGTACTTCTCGTTCTCGAAGCCCTCGCGGACGAAGCTCTTGACCACGCGGATAGCGGAGACGTTCTCCTGCACGGAGGAGTTCAGGTTGTCGTAATTCTTGAAAACACGGTCAAAAATTTTGAAGGTGGGGACCATGATGCTTGCCAGCACGGCCAGCAGGAAGGCGATGGCCACCACGAAGGTGAGGGCCAGAGGGCCGCCGATGCTGAACGCCATGATGAGTGCGAACACCAGATGGACCGGGGCGCGCACACACATGCGCTCCATCATCTGGAAGGCGTTCTGCAGGTTGGTCACGTCGGTGGTCATACGGGTGACGAGGCCGGCGGTGGAGAATTTGTCGATGTTGGAGAAGGAGTAATGCTGGATGTTCTCATACATCGCGTCGCGCAGGTTGCCGGCAAAGCCGGTGGACGCCTCGGCGGCGTACTTGCCGGCCAGAACGCCCAGCAGCAGAGCGATGGCCGCCACTGCGAAGGTGAGCAGGCCGTATTTGACGATGGCGTTCATATCGCCCTTTTCAATGCCAAGGTCGATGATGAACGCCATGATGGTGGGCAGCAGGATGTCCATGACTGCTTCCAGTGCGGAAAACATCGGCGTCAGGATAGCGGCGCGTTTGTATTCGCCCAGATGGGAAGCAAGCTTCTTTATCATACTTTGAGCCTCCTTTGATAAATTGTTTGGTACGGAACAATTTTATACAAAACAATATTAAAGTCAATGCTTTTTCCAAAGTTTCGGAAAAAGTTCATATTTGTTTCACTTTAGGCCGAGATACAACTTATTCAGCAGCCGCAGCAGCTCGGTGTTCTCTTCTTCGGTGAGCAGACCGGCCACATATTCATCGGTCTGGTGGAAGGCCCGCATGGTGTCCTCGTGGAACTGGCGGCCTTTTTCGGTGAGGACCAGCTGCTTGAGGCGGGCGTCCTGCTCCACGCTCTGGCGGGTGATGTAGCCTTTGCGCTCCATGAGCTGCAGGATGTTGGTGACAGTGGAACGGGTGATGGAGAACTCCCGCTCGATGTCCCGCTGGAACACCGGGGTCTCGGAGTGCCGGTAAAGATACTCCATGATCCAGCCGTGCATGGGGGTCACGGCCTCCACGCCATTGGTGCGGGCGATCTGGCCTATCTTGCGGAAAATAAGGTTGTTCACCCGGCGCAGCTGGGCCGGGATGACCTGCGGCGCCTCCCACGGCGGCGCGATGGGGGTGCAGGCGGGTTCAAAGGCTTGGTTCATAGTATCATCCTTCTGGTTTGGCTTTTGCTGTGAATGTTCGATCGTCGAACTGTTTCACATAAAACTGTTCGATACAGGACTATTATGCTCCAAAAAAAGAGGGCTGTCAACCCTCTTTGGATGATTCGTCCCACTGGCCCAGCCCGGTGAGGATGGAAACAGCCACCTCGGGCTTATTCGTGACCACAAGCTCCGGGTCCAGCCGGAACAGCTGGCGCAGGTCGTCCCGGCTCTCCACGCCCACCGGCCAGGGCGCGACCTTGAAGCCGCGGGCGTGGGCATTGGGGATAAGGTCTTTGTCCCGGAAAAAGGCGTGGTACTCCGGCCCGACGTAATCCACCGGGAAGCCGAACTGGGCCACATAGTTCACAAAATCCGTCTGATAATAATACTGCTGCAAAATTTCGGCCAGGTTCATGCCGGGGAAGATGGAGTAGAGAAAATCGAGACGGTCTTTCAGGTAGTAGATGAGGACGCTGTTCTCTTCGTCCAGACTGCTGGGGTCTTCCAGCAGAGCGGCCGCTTCGCTGAGGGCCTGGGGGCTGGAAAGCTTCTCCACGAGAGGGTCGGTCTTCTTGAGGCCCAGTTTCTCCCAGAAGGTGGCCGGCTGGCTGAGCTGGGATTCGGGGCTGAGGGTCATGGCGCAGGTGGCCATCTGGGGCATCCGCTCCTTCACCCGGCGGAGGGCGCCGTACTCGAAGGAGGTGAGCACAGCCTTTTCTTCCAGCCCGGCGTCAAGGACGGCGTCGATGATCCGGTCCACGATCTCTTCGTCCCGGTCCAAGTAGGGCTTTAACTCAATATGTATCATCCTGAAGTCCTGCGCGACTTCCAGAATCTCTTCGAGGGTGGGGATCTTTTCGCCCGCGAACTCCGGGCTTTTCCATTTTCCGAAATCCAGCTGGCGCAGGTCGTCGAAGTCCATATCCGGGATGTTGCCGTGGACGCCGGTCTTGAGGTCGGTGAGGTAGTCGTGGGCCACCACGAGATGACGGTCTCTGGTGATTTGAACGTCACACTCGAAGCCGTCCGCACCCAGCGTCTTTGCCAGACGGAACGCGGTCAGCGTGTTTTCGGGGGCCAGATGGGACGCGCCGCGATGGGCGATGATGAGAGGGCGCATGGCATGGACCTCCTTAAAAGACAAAAGTTGAAAAATTCGATGCTGTTACCAATGATACACGTTTTCACAAATTTCGTCAATGACGGCGTTTCGGTCAGCAAGGCAGGCGAAAATGGGGCGAAAGTACGACTTTTACCGTCAAAACGACGAAAATTTAAGCTGGATTTTAGCACTTTTCACGAGAAAAAACCAAAAATCGGCCCATTTCTCTCCCATCTGTTTCTTCCCAACGGACAATTCCTGTGATAAGATTATAGTGTAAACGGTGAAACCTCTCCGTCACGCCTGCGGTGTGCCATCTCCTCTATCGAGGGGAGGCTTTGGCATTCCGTAAAGCCTTATCTCTTCGCCAGAGGCTCCCCTCGCTAGGGGAGCTGTCGAGCGATAGCGAGACTGAGAGGTTGTTCCTACGCTGAAAGATACCTACGGAATAAGGAAAATGGAGAGTTTTGCTATGACTGAGTTCAAGCCCATCAAGGAAGGCAAGGTCCGCGAGATCTACGACAACGGCGACAGCCTCATCATGGTCGCCACCGACCGCATCTCTGCATTCGATGTTATCTTAAAGAATAAAGTCACCAACAAGGGCAAGGTGCTGACCCAGATGAGCAAGTTCTGGTTCGACTACACCCGCGACCTGCTGCCCAACCATATGCTGAGCGTGGACGTGAAGGAGATGCCCGAGTTCTTCCGGCAGCCCCAGTACGAGGGCCGCAGCATGATGTGCCGCAAGCTGACCATGCTGCCCGTCGAGTGCATCGTCCGCGGCTACATCACCGGCAGCGGCTGGGCCAGCTACCAGAAGACCGGCAAGGTCTGCGGCATCCAGCTGCCCGAGGGCCTGAAGGAGTCCGAGAAGCTGCCCGAGCCCATCTACACCCCCTCCACCAAGGCTGAGATCGGCGACCACGACGAGAACATCTCCTACGAGCAGAGCATCGACGTGCTGGAAAAGCTGTTCCCCGGCAAGGGCGAGGAGTACGCCACCAAGCTGCGCGACTACACCATCGCTCTGTATAAGAAGTGCGCTGAGTATGCCCTCTCCCGCGGCATCATCATCGCCGACACCAAGTTTGAGTTCGGTCTGGATGAGGAGGGCAATGTCATCCTCGGCGACGAGATGCTGACCCCCGATTCCTCCCGCTTCTGGCCGCTGGAGGGCTACGAGGCCGGCCACGGTCAGCCCTCTTTTGATAAGCAGTTCGTCCGCAACTGGCTGCTGGCCAACCCCGACAGTGATTACGACCTGCCGCAGGACGTCATCGACAAGACCATCGCCAAGTACGAGGAAGCCTACGAGATGCTGACCGGCAAGAAGCTGTAAACACCTCCATAAATTCAACATCTGCCGCCCGCTTTGTGGAAAACGAAGCGGGCGGTTTTTGTGCGGAAAGTTTTTTTCCTCTTGAACGGCGCGGTGGGCAGTGTTACAATAACACCGGGAATGGGCAGAGAAACGGCCCTTCGTGTGAGAAGAGAGTGCCGCGCGGACGGCGAAAGGAAACAGTCAAATGGAGATCAGCACGCGGGAAAAGACCTTGCAGATCGTCAGCCGATACGTTATCATCACCCTGAGTATCAGCATCATGACCATCGGCGTATACTTCTTCAAATTCCCCAACAACTTCGTCTTCGGCGGCGTGACCGGCGGCGCGGCCCTTGTGGCAAAGCTCACGCCCCTGTCGGCCTCAGCTTTTTCGTCCTGTGCCAATATCCTCCTGCTCATTCTGGGCTGGATATTCCTCGGCAGGGATTTTGCCATCAGCACCGGCTGGGCCACTGTCGTCATGACGGCAGAGCTGGCCCTTTTTGAAAAATATGTTCCCCTCAGCGGCCCCCTGTCCAACCAGCCCATGCTGGACCTGGTCTTCGCCATCGCCCTGCCCGCCATTGCGTCGGCTCTGCTCTTCAACGTGGGCGCGTCTTCCGGCGGCACCGATGTCGTCGCCCTCATCCTGAAAAAATACACCCATATGAAGAATACCGGCGAGGCGCTTTTTATCACCGACCTCGCCATGGTGCTGGCAGCCTGCTTCGTCTTCGACCTCTACACCGCTCTCTACTCTTTCGTGGGCCTGACGGTCAAGAGCCTCGTCGTCGATGCCGTCCTCGAGCAGATGAAGATGTGCAAGGCCATCCTCATCATCTGCGACGATAAAGACCCCATCTGTGACTTCGTCATGCGCAAGCTGGTGCGCGGCGCGACCTATACGCCCTGCTACGGTGCCTACACCGACCGGCCCCACTACATGATCTATACGACTCTCACCCACCGCGAGGCATTGCAGCTGCAGGCATTTATCCATAAGGAAAACCTCAACGCCTTTATCTCGATGCTCAGCACCACCGAGGTCTTCGGCAAGGGTTTCAACCACGCATAAAAAATAATCAACAGCATCAGCAGCGCTCATCAGCGTGGGCATTGCGGCAGGGTTCAACCTTGCAGTCTCGATGATGCTGTAAAACGGTCTGTGTAAAGCTCATACGAAAGCTCTCCTGCAAAGGAGGGCTTTTTTGTTTGCACTCAAATGTGCTATAATAAGAAAAATGTCGTTATTTGGTGAGGAGACTGGAATCGAATGGACTTGAAGGAGCAAAAGTACGTCTGCACCCTTGCGGAATGCAAGAGCCTGACCCGCGCCTCGGAGCGGTTGTATATCTCACAGCCCGCACTGAGCCTGTACATCAATAATGTGGAAAAGATCCTGGGGGAGCGGCTGTTCGAGCGGAATGGCCGGAAATTCGAGCTGACGTGGCTGGGCAAGCAGTATGTGGAAAAGGCGTCTCAGATGCTGGAGCTGGAACGGCAGTTCGAGGCGGTGAGGCGGCAGGCGGAGCGGGAGAATGCCGGGCAGGTGCGGATCGGTATCGCACAGCGGCGCGGCATCTGGTTTCTGCCTGCGGTACTGTCGGTGTACGAGCGGGAGTGGCCGCAGGTGGATGTGGTCATCCGGGAAGGAAATCTGGCCGATTTGACCATCATGCTGAAAAACCGGGAGCTTGACCTTGTGGTGCTGAGCCAGAGCGACGTAACGTCCGAGATGGAGGCTGTCCCGCTGGGCATGGAAGATTTTCTGCTGATACTGCCCGGAGACCACCCGCTGAACGAAAAGGCGGTCCCCGTCGAAGGTTCAAAGTTCGACTTCCTTGACCCGCACCTTCTGAGCGGTGAGACGATATTTCTGAACACCGAGATGCAGAGCGCCCGGCGGGTGGAAGAGAAGATCCTGAAAGATCACAAGGTCAAGCCAGGCCGCATCCGGGTAGTACGCAATATGGAGCTTGGCGCACAGCTGGTGGCCGAGGGTCTGGGCGTGGGCTTTATCCGGCAGGGCTATCAGAAGAACATCCACTATCCGAAGCCGGTGAAATACTACACCATCGACATTTCCAGGTACGGACAGGACGTTGTGGTGGCCTACCGCCGGGATGTGGAGCTGACCAAACCCATGCGAGCGATGATCATGCAGATGAAGGATGCGGCAGAGGAGTATTTGAAGCTCTGATAAACTGAACATAAGAATTCCAAAATGAAGATATAATTTTTTCAAAATGTACAAAGCACCTCCGATTTGGTAAACTGAAAGCACCAAAAAACGGAGGTGCTTATTATGTTGGAGGAAAAACTGGAGCGAAGCGTTGAGCAGAGCGCAGCTGCCCTGACTGCAATGGCAGACGACTTCTTCGACCACCCGGAAGTGGGTCTGCAGGAGTTTCATGCATTTGAGACCCTGACCGGCTGGCTGGAAAAAGAAGGCTTCACTGTGGAGCGAGGCATTGCTGGTATGGACACCGCGTTCCGAGCTGTCTGGAAGCACGGCGAGGGCGGCCCGAACATCGGCCTGCTCTGCGAGTACGATGCTCTGGCCGGTCTGGGCCACGCCTGCGGCCACCACATGCAGGGACCGGCCATTCTGGGCGCAGCCAAGGCACTGAAAGATGCAGCCATCGACGCACCGTATACCATCACGGTCTACGGCACGCCTGCCGAAGAGACCATCAGCGGCAAGGTCGTGATGCTGGAAAACGGCTGCACCTTTGAGGAGCTGGATGTGGCGCTCATGATGCACGGCGGCCCGGCTACGCAGGTGGACGTCAAGTCGCTGGCACTCAACAAGCTCAAGATCATCTACCACGGTGTCTGCTCTCACGCAGCGCTCAAGCCCGAAAAGGGCCGCAGCGCACTGGACGGCCTGATCATGGCCTGTCAGGGCGTCGAGTTCCTGCGGGAGCACGTTCCCTCGGATGTTCGGATGCACTACACCATCGTCAACTGCGGCGGCACGGCGGCAAATGTGGTACCCGGCTATGCAGAAGCGAGTATGTATGTCCGCTCCTACAACCGCACGGAGTTAGACGGCGTGGTGGCCCGCGTCAGGAAGGTACTTCAGGGCGCAGCCATGATGACCGAGACGGAAGTGGAGATCATCGAGGAAAAGAGCCTCGACAACAAGATCCCGGTGCTGGCTCTCAACGAGCTGGTGATGGAGCAGGCCGAGAAGGTCCATGCTCCCTGCATCCGTCCGGCCCGCCAGAAGACCGGTTCCACCGACTTCGGCAACGTGATGCGCCATGTACCCGGCACCTGCATCCGCGTGGCCTTTGTCCCGGAGGGCGCAGCAGCTCACTCGCAGGAGTATCTGGACGCCGGCAAGACCGAAGCGGCCCACAATGCGGTGGTCTACGGCGCAAAGATCCTGGCTCTCACGGGCGCACAGCTCATTGAAGACCCGGAAAAGCTGGAAGCCATCAAGAAGGAATTCCATGAGAATCTGGCCAAAGAACTGAACGGCCAGAGCTGACGCTTTGGTGTGTCAAAAGAGAGGAAAAAATTATGGAAACGAAAAAGAAACAATTCAAGATGCCGCATACCTTCGTCATCATCGGCATCATCATCCTGCTTGCGGTCCTGCTGACCTGGATCATCCCGGCAGGCTCCTACACCCGCTTCGAGAACGAAGCAGGCATCAAGGTCATCGACCCCAACGATTTCAACTACATTGATAAGACTCCCGTCAACCCGCTTGAAATTCCTCTGTACATCGTCAAGGCCTTCATCAAGCGCATTGATCTGATGCTGGTCATCATGTTCGCAGGCGGTGCTTTCCACATCCTGACCAAGACCGGCGCACTCCACGCCGTGGTGGCCAAGATGGCGAAGGTCTTCTCCACCCGCGTCTATCTGTTCCTGCCCATCCTGACGCTGGTGTTCGGCCTCATCTGCACCACGCAGGGCGTCAACCTGTTCATTGCCTTTGCGCCCATCATGGTCATGATGGCCTTTGCGATGGGTCTGGACTCCATCACCGGTGCATCCATCATCCTGCTGGGCGGCGCGATCGGCTTCTCCACTGGCCCTCTGAACATCAACACCACCATCGTGGCTCAGAAAATCGCCGGTCTGCCGCTGTATTCCGGCGTGGGATACCGCTTTATCTGCTTTGCTGTGTTCTATGTTATCACGAACATCTACCTCATCCGCTACGCACTGAAGATCCAGAAACATCCCGAACTCAGCCCCATGTACGAGCTCGACAAGACCAGCGAGTTCCGCGACGCTGCGGACCTCGACTCCTTCGGCAAGCTGGACGCCCGCAAGATCCTCATCATGCTGGTCTTCTTCGCATCCCTTATCCTCATCGTCTACGGCGGCATCAAGCTCGACTGGGATATGTCCGAGACTGCAGCTGTCTTCCTCGCACTGGCTGTCATCGAAGGCGTACTGGGCGGCTTTGGCCCCTCCGCGATCTCCAAGGAGTTCCTTGAGGGCTGCAAGAAGATGCTGGGCGCTGCCTTCATCATCGGCATGGCACAGGCCATCAGCAGCATCATGAACGCCGGTCACATCACCGATACTGTTGTCCACGCACTGGCAAACGGCCTGAACTTCGTCCCCACCATCCTGCTCGGACCCGCCATGCTGCTGGCAAACACCATTATCAACGTCTTCCTGACTTCCGGCAGCGGTCAGGCCGCAGCTGTCATTCCCATTCTGGCACCTCTGGCCGACCTCGTGGGCGTTACCCGTCAGACCGCGATCCTTTCCTTCAATTTCGGCGACGGCTTCTGCAACTACGTCCTGCCCACTTCCACCGCTCTGATGGGCATCATCAGCGCCGTGAACATCCCCTATGACCGTTGGATGAAGTTCATGTGGAAGCTGTTCCTCATCTGGCTGGCCGTCGGTTCTGTGATGCTGATGATCGCACAGGCGATCCACCTCGGCCCCATGTAAACCGGAAGGCGGCAAAAAATCAGACTATGGCGTCAACAATAAAGGAAATCAAAAATCCATGGCTCCGGACGCTGGCGGAGTATGGCCTCATCACCGTCAGCATCTGGATCATGGTCATCGGCATCTACTTTTTCAAATTCCCGAACCACTTCGCCTTCGGCGGCGTGACCGGCTTTTCCACCGTGTTCAGCCAGCTGCTCCACTGCTCGGCAAGTACCTTCACCACCGCTGCCAACTACGCGCTGCTGGTGCTGGGCTTCATCTTTCTGGGCAAGAGCGTCGGCGTCCGCACCGTTTATGCGACCATCGTGATGTCGGTGAGCCTGCAGGCACTGGACGCGCTGGTGCCGATGCATGGTACTCTGACCGACCAGCCGATGCTGGAGCTGGTATTTGCCATTATGCTCCCGGCGATCGGTTCGGCGATCCTGTTCAACATCGACGCATCCTCGGGCGGAACGGATGTCATCGCCATGATTTTGAAAAAGTACACCAGCATGAACATCGGTTCTGCCCTGATGGCAGCGGATGTGGCGGCTGTGGGCCTCTCGTTTGCAATGTACGGCCCCTCCACCGGTCTGTTCTCCGTCATGGGTCTGGTGGCCAAGTCGATGGTGGTGGACAACGTCATCGAGAATATGAACCTCTGCAAGTGCTTCAACATCGTGTGTGAGCACCCGCAGCCCATCTGCAACTTCATCATCCACGAGCTGAACCGCAGTGCGACCACCTTTGAAGCGCGCGGTGCGTACTCTGACGCCCACAAGACGGTCATCATGACCACCATGCGGCGCAGTCAGGCCATCCGCCTGCGCAACTTCATCCGCCAGCAGGAGCCGACAGCCTTTATCATGATAGAAAATTCCAGCGAGATCGTCGGTAAGGGCTTCAGCCCCGTGTAAAAAAGGACTTTTCCGCAGCAGGCAAAACGCACAGCCAGTGGTTTTGCCTGCTTTGCACTACCCATTCCCTTTTTGGATGGATAAGGATTCCATCTTTTCATTTCACAAATGCCGCCGGGTGCGGTAGGATAGAGCTGAGAAAAAGGCAAAAACAGCGCCGGATGGCGGCTTGTGCAGGAAAGGAGGGGAAATGGAAGAGAAAATGCGCGAGAAGCATGACCAAATGGAATAAATCTTGTGTACAAGAGAAATTTTTGGCGATTCTTAACGAATATTAAGATGGACGCTATGCCTTTTGTAAGATTGTCCGATTATGATAGAACCATCAGGAGCGGCGCAGTGAGGTGCCGCCCCGCAAGTACGGTATAACGATTGAAGAAACCACCTGTCAAGGAGGAAAAAAGCATGGAGATCAAGAAAGCAGCCACGGCTGGCACTCTGGAATCCAGCGACTGCATGGTGACCGTCGAGCCGGGCGAGGGCAAGATCGATTTCTCCCTCGAAAGCTCCGTCATCCACCAGTACGGCAACCAGCTGCGCAAGGTCGCACTGGAGACCCTGAAGAATCTGGACATCGACAACGTCCGCATCACCATCGTGGACAAGGGCGCACTGGACTGCACCCTGAAGGCCCGCATCGAGGGCGCGGTGTTCCGCTCTGTTGACCAGTATGAGAATCTGCCTTGGGGAGGTGCCATTCGATGAACAATCCGAACAAGAAGCGCCTGCGCCGCACGATGATGTTCCTGAATGCGCAGAAGCCCGGCCTCATCAAAGACCCTTACATCTATAAGGCCGACTCCCTGATGCTGGACCTGGAGGACGCTGTCGCCGAGAACCAGAAGGATGTCGCCCGCTTCAGCCTGTATCACGCCCTGAAGACCGTGGATTACCGCGGTGCCGAGCGGGTCGTCCGCATCAACGGTCTGGACACTCCCTATTGGCGTGAAGACATCCGTGCCTGCGTGGCCGGCGGCTGCGATTCCATCCGCATCCCCAAGACCGAGCACGCCGAGGATGTCCGCCGCGTGGCTGCTGCCATTGCCGAGGACGAGAAGACCTATGGCCGTCCTGAGGGCGAAGTCCTCATCATCGCCGCTCTGGAGTCTGCCCGCGGCGTCATGAACGCTCTGGAGATCTGCGAGTCTGACGAGCGCCTGTTCGGCATCGCACTGTCCGGCGGCGACTACACCAAGGACCTGCAGACCCACATCACCGGCACCGGCATCGAGCTGATGGGTGCCCGCCAGCAGATGATCATTGCAGCCCGCGCCGCAGGTGTGCAGTGCTTCGACACCGTCTACACCGACCTGAAGGATATGGACGGCTTCCGCAAGGACGTGGAGAACATCCACCTGATGGGCTTCGACGGCAAATCCATCATCAACCCCCGTCAGATCCCCATCGTCCACGAGATCTTTACGCCCACCCAGAAGGACATCATCTTCGCTGAGAAGGTCGTCAAGGAGATCGACTCCAAGAAGGCACTGGGCATCGGCGTCTTCACCGTGGATGGCAAGATGATCGACATCGCCTTCTACGATGGCGCAAAGCGCACCATCGATCTGGCAAAGGCATCCGGCGTGTATAAGGGGGATTTGTAATTATGTTGAACGCAGTCGGCAGAGAAATTCCCGAAGAGATCCTCGAGCGCACCGGCAAAGAGGTCTTCCAGGGCAACAATTATAAAGACGGCAAGGCTTTCCAGAAGGCCAGCCCGAAGGTCACCCCCGTGATGCGCAATGACCACGACAAGATGGTCAAGGACATCCACGAGGCTCTGGTCAAGTGCAATGCCCACGACGGCATGACCGTCTCCTTCCACCACCACTTCCGCGAGGGCGACCTCGTGGTCTGCATGGTGATGGAAGAGATCCACAAGATGGGCTTCAAGAATATCACCCTGAGCGCAAGCTCTCTGGGCAAGGCTCATGACGCCCTCGTCCCCATGATCGAGGACGGCACCATCGTCAACATCGAGTCTTCCGGCGTCCGCGGCAAGATCGGCGATGCTATTTCTCATGGCAAGCTGAAGGGCCTGGCTACCATGCGCAGCCACGGCGGCCGTGTCCGCGCCATCGAGACCGGCGAGACCCATGTGGACATCGCCTTCATCGGCGCACCTTCCTGCGACGAGTACGGCAACTGCTCCGGTATGGGCGGCAAGACCAACTGCGGCGTCCTGAGCTATGCTTACGTGGACGCTGAGATGGCTGACTATGTCGTCGCTGTCACCGATTGCCTCGTGGACTACCCCAACTACCCCGCAGAGATCAACCAGACCAAGGTGGATTACGTCTGTGTCGTGGACCAGATCGGCATCCCGGAGAAGATCGCCACCGGTGCTGCCAAGCCCACCACCGATCAGCGCAAGATCCTGATGGCCGAGTACTGCACTCAGGTCGTTGCAAACACCCCCTACTTCAAGGACGGCTTCTCTTATCAGACCGGTGTCGGCGGCGCATCCATCGCCTCCACCATCTCTCTGTCCAAGATCATGGAAGAGAAGAACATCCACATGGGTCTGGGCGTCGGCGGTCTGACCAAGCCCATGTGCGAGCTGCTGGACCGCGGTCTGGCCCGCAAGCTGGTCGATACGCAGGACTTTGACCTGGACGCGGTCAACAATGTCCGCACCAACCCCAACCACTTCCCCATCTCTGCTGGCGAGTACGCAAGCCCGATGAACAAGGGCGCTTTCGTCAACAAGCTGGATTACGTTATCCTGGCCTCTCTGGAAGTTGATACCCACTTCAACTGCAACGTCGTCGTCGGCTCCGATGGCATCATCACCGGCGCACAGGGCGGCCATCCCGATACCGCACAGGGTGCAAAATGCACCATCGTCATCGCTCCTCTGCTGCAGGGCCGCATCCCGGCTATCTGCACCGACGTGACCACCGTCACCACCCCCGGCGAGAGCGTTGACATCGTCGTCACCGACTACGGCGTGGCCGTCAACCCCCGCCGTCCCGACCTGCTGGAGGCTCTGAAGGCCGCTGACTGCGTGCCTCTGAAGACCATCGAGGAGCTGCGCGACATTGCCTACTCCATCGTCGGCGAGCCGGAGAAGGTCCAGTTCGGCGACCGCATCGTGGGCATCATCGAGGCCCGCGACGGCACTGTCATGGACGTCGTCCGCGAAGTCAAGCCTTTCTCTTTCCGCGAAGATTGAGTGATATAGCGTAAAAGCGGGAATGTGGCTTGCCAACCACGCTTCGGAATGGATTCACGGAGATTCCTTCGCTCTTCTCACCCCCGCTTTTGCGGCTAAATATGCACACAAACTTCATGCGATTCTCCTTTTTCAAGGTTTTGTGTTTTATACCGGCATAAAACCAGAGAGCAGCCAACTGCACCGCGCGCAGTTGGCTGCTCTTCTTTGTTTCTATGAAAAAATAAATGACGCTCTTACGGCACGAAACGATAGCCGACGCCGCGGATGGTGATGATGTGCTGGGGCGTGCGGGCGTTGTCCTCGATCTTGCTGCGCAGGCGGTTGATGTAGACCATGATGGCGTTGTCGTCCACAGCGATGAGGTTGCCCCAGATCTGCTCGTAGATCATATCCTTGGTGAACACCTGCTGCGGGTGGCGCACAAAGAGCAGCAGCAGGCTGCGCTCTTTCTCGGAGAGGTTCAGCTCCACATTGTTTTTATAAAAGCGCATGGTGGTGGTGTCGCAGAGGAAGGGGCCGCAGCTGATCTGCTGGTTGTTCTCCTGCGAGAAGCTCTTGCTGCGGCGGATGAGGGCCTTGACCTTTGCGCCCAGGATCTGGGGGCGAAAGGGCTTGGTGACATAGTCGTCAGCGCCCAGCGAGAGGCCGTACATGAAATCGTAGTCCTCGTTGCGGCCGCTGATGATGATGACCGGCGTGGTGACGCCGTTGCGCCGGATGGTCTGGATGACATCGAAGCCCTCCATGTCGCCCAGCGTGATGTCCATCAGGATCATATCCAGCGTGCTGCTCTGCCGCGCGATGAGGTCCAGCGCCGCCGCGCCGCTGTTGACGACGAGAGGGTCCATCTCATTGCTTATCATAACTTTCGATAAAAGTTTGCAAATTGCTGGATCGTCGTCTACAATAAGAACATGATACGACATGATAACTCCCTGCACTTTTCTGACCGGAAAATTTGTTTCACTTGCGATAAATAAAATTATAACATTTTTAGACAGGAAGAGCAAGACCGCCCCAAAGGAGGACTCGATATGAAGGAGAACGCCCCGAAAAAGACATGGCTCCAGACGCTGCGCACCCTGTGGGTGCCGCTGGCCATCGGCGTCGTCACGGTAGCCGCACTGGCTGTCGTGGTGGGTATGGTGTGGAAGGACTACCGCACCGCCATGATGGACAGCCAGACGAGGCAGATGGAGCTGGTGGTGCAGAGCACCGCCGACAGCATCCGCGTCCTGCTGGAAGAATACGCCGACCGGCTGGACTCCATCGCCGAAAAAGCGGAGGCCAGCAAAGCGTTCCGCCCCACGGTGGCCCGGAGCGATACCATCCGGGACGTCTGGCTGGAAAACAGCAACGGCGAGGTCATCTACAGCTGCTACGGCCTCAGCGCCGTCTGCGATGTCCTCATCACCCGGACGGAGGACATCTCCTACTGGCAGTACCACAGCGGTGACGAGCACTATCTTGTGATGAAGAAGAAGGCCGGGGGTGAGACAGCCTGCCTCGTGGTAGACTCCACGGTCATGTATCAGCAGCTCATCTCGGAGATCCATGTCGGCAGGAACGGCTACATCATGATAAAGAATGACGATAACCTTGTGGTCATGCACCCCGAAGCCGTTCAGTGGGGCATCAAGGTCGTGGAGGGCCGCCAGCGCATCTATCAGGGGAAGGAACTGGACATGAGCAGTCTGAGTGAGCTGCTGCGCGCTCAGCAGGAAGAGGAATCCGGCACACTGGACTACTACTCCTACTGGTGGACCGACCCGGAGCTGCCCCGGGTGCATAAGATAAGCGCCTTCCGCCATCTGGACGTGGGGAGCAGCTTCTGGATCGTCAGCGCCGTGGTGGACTACGACGATTTCTACGAGCCGGTACAGCAGAGCTTCGTGAAGGTGGTCCTCATCTTCGGCGGCGTGGCGCTGGTGCTGGTGCTCTTCATGTTCCAGATGTTCCGGCTGCAGGAGCGCGACCGCCGCAGCGCGACCGAGATCAGCGATCTGAAGACCCTGAACCAGACCCTCGAAGAGCTCCACCGCAGCGAAGAGTCGCTGGCCCACGGCCAGCGGCTGCAGATGATGGGGACTCTCACCGGCGGCATCGCCCATGAGTTCAATAACTTCCTGACCCCCATCACCGGCTATGCCGACCTCATCATGGCCGACGCCGACCCGGGCAGCGAAATTTATGACAACGCGATGGAGATCAGCGAGGCGGCGCAGAAGGCGCAGGAGGTCGTGAAACAAATTTCCTCCATGAGCCGGAAAAACGTGGAGACGGTCTACGACGCCGTGTCGGTGGAGGGACTGCTCCATCGGACCCGGAAGCTGGTGGAGACGAACTGCCCGAAGAACGTGGAGCTGAAGGAAGAAAATGAGCTGAGCGGCGAATGCGTTCTGGGCAACGCGACCCAGCTGCAGCAGGTGATGCTGAACATCAGCATCAACGCCATCCACGCCATCGGCGCCGAGGGCGGAAAGCTGACCATCCGGGGCAGTGTCGTGCCGCGCAGTGAACTGGCGGCGCTCTTCCCGGAAGAGAAAATTTCCGAAGAATGGTCGAGCTACGTCTGCCTGAGCGTCACCGACACCGGCTGCGGCATGGACAAGGAGACGATGCAGCACATCTTCGAGCCCTTCTTCACCACCAAAAAGACCGGCGAAGGCACCGGCCTCGGCCTCGCTCTGGCCGACCAGATCATCCGCACCCACCGGGGCCGCATCCGGGCGGAGAGCACCATCGGCAGAGGCACGACCTTCTATGTCTATCTGCCGGTGCTGGAGCAGCAGCAGGAGCGGGAACAGCTGCAGTGGGGCGTGGACAGCAAGCTGCGCATCCTTGCGGCGGACGACAACAACAAGGTCCTCGACCTGCTGGACAAAGACCTCAGCGCGCTGGGCCTGAGCGTGTCCACCTGCTCCCGCCGGGGCGAGCTGCGCCAGCTGCTGGAGCAGCAGCCCTTCGACGTCCTCGCCATCGACGAGAGCCTGATGAGCAGCAGCGGCGTGGATCTCTGCATGGCCATCCGGGGCCGCTACCCGGGCATGACCCGCATCGTGATGACCAATGCCCCCACAAGGGAGATCGTGGATGCCCGCAGCCACGGCGTCATCGACGGCTATGTGGTAAAACCGGTGTCGGCGTCTACGCTGCTGGCCCAGATACGGAGCAGCCGGAAAGAGTGAACAGCGGCTGTTTTTCATGAATTTGTGGAATATGCACAGAGCTATCCTTCATAATTCGATGATATGATAAAAATGCAGGGAATATATTGACAAATCTGGAGGGGGGGGGGTATAATGAAGCCAACAGGCCGACGACCGGAACTGGACAGCCTGCCTGTAAGATCATTCATAATTATGGAGGCAAAAATCATGAAAATGGCAAAGAAGTTTCTGGCCGTCGCCCTCGCCGGCGTTCTGGCACTGTCCGTTCTGACTGGCTGCGGCGATAGCGTCAAGAGCAAGGACATCGCTGACTCTCTGACCAAGATGGGCGTCAAGGTCGAGCAGAGCAAGGACCTGGATAAGACTGCTGAGAACACCCTGAAGGCTATCGAGACTATCATCGCTGCTGACTCCGCCAACAAGATCACTCTGGACAATGCTGTTGAGAAGGTCACCGGCAAGGTCATCAGTCAGGAGCACATCGACGGCAACACCGATGCCGCTAATGCAGTCCAGAAGGCTCTGGGTGTGTTCACCACCGGCGAGGGTGCCGAGAAGGCAAATGTTGGCAAGCAGATCCGTGTTGCTCTGGTCAAGACCGAGAATGCCACGAAGAACGCAAACCTGCAGGCTGGCATTGTGAATGGCGCTCTGTTCGAGGCTCAGGCCGCTACCGTTAACGACATGAATCATGAAGTTGCTGAGACCGGCAAGCTGGGCTCTGCCAAGACCAGTGACGGCAAGTACATGCTGGTCGTCATCGTCAACAATGTGGTCGCAAAGACTAACGCCTAATTCCCGCTTCCCCATGTGAGGACTGCCGCAAGGCGATAGATTCCCCATAAATAAAGATGACAACAGGCTCCGGAGTGGAAACACCCCGGGGCCTGTTGTTTTTTTTGTTTCTTTTTTTGCGCAGCTTCGGTTTTATTGTATCCAACCTTCCATACGGAATCTTACAGGATATTAAGGAATTTCTTAACAAACCGTAACGAGAAGGGCTTTGGGCTGTAAGTTTGAGTCTGTATACTGGAACCATAACGAACGGGAATGATTCTGGATGACAAAACAGAATGCATCCCCAGTATACGAAAAAGGAAAGGAAGTACAAACCCATGAGTGATACGATCCTCGCTCTGCTCGGCTTTGCAACGGTGATTGCGGTCATCGTCCTGCTGCTGCGCAATGTCACGGTCCCCGCACTGGCATTCGTCAGCGTCTCGACCATCACCGCAGCCATTCTGGTGGCTACCGGTGCTTTCACCCTGGATGAAATGGCTGGCTTTATCAAGGAGGGCGTCAAGGGCGTCCACGGTACGGCTGTCCTGTTCATCTTCTCCGTCCTGTTCTTCGGCGTCATGACCGATGCAGGCATGTTCGACAAGATCATCGGTGCGCTGATGAAGAAGGTCGGCAACAACGTCGTCGGCGTTGCTCTGATGACCTGCCTCATCGCCATCATCGGCCATCTGGACGGCGGCGGCGCTTCCACCTTCCTCATCACCATCCCCGCCATGCTGCCCGTCTACAAGCGCCTGCACATGCGCCGTGAGACCCTGCTGCTCATCTGCGTCACCGCAATGGGCGTCATGAACCTGATGCCCTGGGGCGGCCCCACCATGCGCGCCGCAAGCGTCATCGAGATGGAGCCCAACGACCTGTGGTTCCAGCTCATGCCCATGCAGATCGTCGGTCTGGTGCTGGCTGTCGGCACCGCCATCTTCTGGGGCCTGCAGGAGAAGAAGCGCATCGCAAAGCTCGGCGATGCCATCGTTGCTGAGGACGCCGGCAAGTACGACGACTCCGACGACGGCAAGAAGGACGAGGCTCTGGCTCGTCCCCAGAACTTCATCTTCAACGTCATCCTGACTCTGGCCGTCATCATCGTGCTGGTTCTGGACATCTTCCCCTCTTACTATGTCTTCATGGTCGGCTGCGCTCTGGGCATTCTGGTCAACTACCGCGGCAAGAAGCTGCACAGCTCCATCATCAAGAGCCACGCTTCCGCTGGCCTGAGCATGGCTTCCACCATCCTGTGCGCCGGTGTCTTCCTCGGTGTCCTGAGCAAGAGCGGCATCATGGAGAAGATGGCAGTCGTCATGGCAAGCTTCATCCCGACCTCTCTGGGCCGTTTCCTGCCCATTATCATCGGCATCCTGAGCGTGCCTCTGGCTCTGCTGTTCGATACCGACTCCTACTTCTACGGCCTGCTGCCCGTTCTGGTCAGCGTCGGCAACCAGTTCGGCGTCAACCCGGCTCACATCGCCATCGCAATGGTCGTCTGCCGCAACTGCGCTACCTTCATCAGCCCGGTGGCTCCCGCTACCTATCTGGGCATCGGTCTGGCCGGTGTCGAGATCAAGGACCACATCAAGTACTGCTTCGGCTGGCAGTGGGGTGTTTCCATCGTCTGCCTCGTCGCTGGTCTGATCCTCGGCGTCATCCACTTCTGATAAACTGAGTTCCCGCCCGGCTGCCCTTCGTTGGACGGCCGGGCATTTTTGCAGGATACTTTTTACCACTTTTTCCCAAGGAGGCTGCTGCAATGCGTGAGACCCCAGTCTGCACCGCGGCCGATGCCATCTACAAGCTGGCGGCGGGCAATCTGAAATACCTGAACGCGGAAAACGGGAGCGGCGATATTTCCCGCCGTATCCGGATGTCCACCTGGGCGAAGGGCCAGTCGCCCTACGCCATCATCGTCACCTGTTCGGATTCCCGGGTCATCCCGGAGAACATCTTCTCGGCGGGCATCGGTGAGCTGTTCGTCATCCGGCTGGCGGGCAACATCATCGACGACCACCAGCTGGGCAGCATCGAGTACGCGGCCGGCCATCTGGGCTGTCGGCTGGTGGTGGTGCTGGGCCATACCCACTGCGGCGCGGTGGATGCCGCCATCAACTCCGAGCCCTCCGGCTATATCCGCTACATCACGGACGAGATCAAGAAGGCCATCGGGGACGAAACAGACCCCTACAAGGCCAGCTGTCTCAATGTCCGGCACAGTGTGCAGGAGATCGAAAAGAGCCTGTGCATCCATAACATCGAGGAGGAAACGGGCCTGCGGGTCGTCGGTGCGATGTACCACATCGAGGACGGCAGCGTCGAATTCCTGTAAGGAACTCCCAGCATTGCGGCGGAACGGCCCTTTCCCAGACCGGGAAAGGGCCGTTCCTTGTGTTTGACAATCCGGCCTCGTTCGCTTATACTGACAGCGGAAAAAGAAACCGACGGAGGGACGGAATATGGTACAGGTAGATTTGATCACGGGATTTCTCGGGGCAGGGAAGACCACCTTCCTGCGCAGATACGCGGCATGGTGGGCCGGGCAGGGCGTCAAAGTCTGTGTGCTGGAAAACGACTTCGGCGCGGTGAACGTGGACGCCATGCTCCTGCAGGACCTCGAGGCCCGGGGCGTGGAGCTGGAGACCATCAGCGGCGGCTGCGACTGCGACACCCACCAGCGCCGGATGCGGACAAAGCTCATCTCCATGGCCATGCGGGGCTTTGAGCGGGTCATCGTGGAGCCCAGCGGCATCTTTGACGTGGACGAGTTCTTCGACGTGCTGCGGGACGAGCCGCTGGACCGCTGGTATCAGCTGGGCAATGTCATCGCCATCGTGGATGCCCTTCTGCCGGAAGAACTTTCCCCGCAGGCAGAATATATCCTCGCTTCCGAGAGTGCATGGGCGGGCAGTGTCCTCCTGAGCCGCTGTCAGCTGGCCTCTGACGCGCAGAAGCAGGGGGCAGAAGCCCATCTGGCCCGTGCGCTGGAAGCCTGCAAGTGCTCCCGGAAGTTCGGCCCGGAGGAAATTATTGCGAAGGACTGGGCCGATCTGACGGCCGACGAGATGGCCCGCATCGCAAAGTGCGGCTATCGGCAGGCCAGCTGCGAAAAGCTCCACTTCGACGCGCATGATGCTTTCACCTCGGCCTACTTCCTCGAGCTGGGCCTGCCCCGTGCTCAGCTGGAAAAGAACATCCCGTCCCTCTTCACCGACCCCGCCTGCGGAAATGTCCTCCGTGTGAAAGGCTTCGTGGAGGATGATGGCCGGTGGTATGAGCTGAATGCTGCCGCCGCCGGTCTGACAGCGGCCCCCATCCCGCAGGGACAGCAGGTGCTCATCGTCATCGGCGAGGGGCTGGACAAGGCCCGGCTGGAAGAGGACCTGAGACGATGAGTTTTCCACAATGAAACAGATCATTGTGCAATATTGATTGCGCCGACCTTCCTGCAGCGTTATAATAGAGAAAAATAAATCAGGAGGCCGTTTCATGAGCACTTCGACCACCCAAAAGCCGACCACCCGCCGCATCGTGGGCATGGTGGTGGGCATTGTCATCATTGGTCTGGGCATCGCCCTCTTCAAGCAGTCCCATCTCGGCAACGACTCCATCAGCGCGCTGAATATGCGCCTTGCCGAGCTGCTGGGCATCTCGCTGGGCGTGCAGAACGTCGCCACCAACATCCTCTTCTTTGCGCTGGAATTCTGGTTCGGGCGCAAGTACATTGGCCTTGGCACCTTCGTCAACGGCATCGGCATGGGGTTCATCATAACCTTCTTCTACGAGCCCATTGCTGCGGCCTTCGGCCCGGCAGCGTCCCTGCCGGAACAGCTGGTGTGGGTGGTGCTGGCCGTCCTTGTGACGGCGCTGGGCGCGTCCCTCTACCAGACGGCTGACCTCGGCATTGCGCCCTACGATTACCTCTCGCTGGGTCTGCGGGACTACACGCACTTCCAGTACTTCGGCTGCCGCGTCTTCACCGACGCCTTCTGCGCCCTGCTCTGCTGGCTCCTGGGCGGTCTTGTGGGTCTGGGTACCCTCATCTGCGCGTTCTGCCTCGGACCCTTCATCCAGTTCTTCAACGGCCTCGTCTCCGAGCGGGTCCTGCAGTATAAGCCCGAAAAAGCATGAGCATAACAAAAAAGACATCTGCCGGCGGCAGATGTCTTTTTTTGTATCTTACTCGAATTTGAACAGCGGCGTGCCGGTGGAGACGATGCCGCCCGCGATGATATGGAGCTTTGGCAGGTCATCGGCGTTGGTCACGATGATGGCGGTGGTGGTGGGGTGGTTGGCAGCGCGGATGGCGTCCAGATCGACCTTCAGCAGAGCGGTGCCGGCCTTGACCTTCTGCTCTTCCTTGACCAGAGCGGTGAAGCCCTTGCCCTGCATCTCGACGGTGTCCATGCCGACATGGATCAGCAGCTCGATGCCGTCGTTGCTGGTGATGCCGATGGCGTGCAGGGTGGAAGCCACCTGCGTGATGGTGCCGTCAAACGGGGCGTACACGGTGTCGCCGGTGGGCTCAATGCCGCAGCCGGGCCCCAGAATGGCGGTGGCGAACGTCTCATCGGGGATCTGCTCCAGCGGGATCACCGTGCCGTCGATGGGAGCCATGACGGTCATCTTTTCGCCTGCAAATTTCGGGGCGGCATCGTGCTTGCCGCCAAACAGTTTATCAAAAAAGCCCATTGTGAAAATCCTTCCTTCCTGTCATCCGAAAAAATAATAGCGCAGAAGATCGCACACTCAAAAAGGGCAAGGATACACGGTCTGGTGTATGCTTGCCCCTTTCTCGCATTCTGCGTTGTTCTTTTTAAACCATACCATACCCGGCCGAAAAATTCAATCAGCATCCCGCACAAAGAGAATGCAGAAACTTCGGCGAAACGCCAAAGAAAAACCCGGGCATGGAATTTACATCAGAGCGATGAGCTGCTCGATCTCTTCCATCTTAGTGGCCCAGCTGGTGGCGATGCGGACGACGGTGTGGCTGTCGTCGAACTTCTCCCAGAAGCCGAACTTTGCCTTGCCTTCCAGCGCGGTCAGCTGGGCGTTTTCCAGCACGACGAAGAGCTGGTTGGTGGGGGAGTCCATAAAGAAGCGGTAGCCCTTTGCGGCGAGGCCCTTCTTGAGGGCGTTGGCCGTCTCGATGGCGTTGCGGCTGATGCGGGTGTAGAGGTCGTCGGTGAAGAGGACGTCGAACTGGATGCCCATGAGGCGGCCTTTGGCCAGCAGAGCGCCCTGCTGCTTGACCATGGTCATGAAGTGGGCCGGTGCGCCGTGGGGGAAGACCACGGCCTCGCCGCAGAGTGCGCCCACCTTGGTGCCGCCGATGTAAAAGACGTCGGTGAGCCTGGCGAGGTCGGCCAGGGTCACATCGGTGCCTTCGCTCACCAGCGCATAGCCCAGACGTGCGCCGTCCACGAAGAGGGGCATATGGTAGGTGTGGCAGACGGCGGACAGGGCCTCGAGCTCGGCCTTGCTGTACAGGGTGCCGTACTCGGTGGGGTGGGAGATATACACCATGCCGGGGAAGACCATGTGGTCGTGGTTCGAGTCGGCGTAGAAGGTCTTGCAGAAATCCTCCACCGTGGCGGCATCCAGCTTGCCGTTCTTCTGGGGCAGGCCGATGACCTTGTGGCCGGTGAACTCGATGGCACCCGCCTCATGACCGGCCACATGGCCGGTGGCGGCGGCAACGACGCCTTCCCAGCGGCGGAGCGTGGAGGCGATGACGATGGAGTTGGCCTGGGTGCCGCCGGAGATGAAGAAGACATCTGCCTCAGGGCAGGCGCAGGCGGTGCGTATCTTCTCCTTTGCGCTGGCGCAGTAGGGGTCGGTGCCGTAGCCGGACACCTTCTCGAAGTTCGTTTCCGTCAGCTTCTGCAGGATGGCGGGATGCGCACCCTCGCAGTAGTCGTTCTCAAAATACAGCATATTCTTTCCCTTTCCTTTATTACGATAAAGAAGATGATTCTATTGTGAGCCAGGAACGCACGTTTGTCAACCCTTTGGAACCATGGAAAAATGCCCACCCTTTGCTGTATCTTTAATTTATTTGTGGTATACTTTTACAGTGGTACCGAATATAGATCGGGAGGGACAGCAAATGAAGCAGATGCTCCGGAAAAAGGACGTCTGGGTACTTTTGGCGGCGCTCATCGGGGCGTTCGCCTGTGTGACGCTCATCCAGTTCATCAGCGGCCGCATCGACGGTGTGGCCTCGATGGTGTTCCTGCTGGCGGTGTTTTTTGTTTCCATGTACACCGACGGCTACTGGTGGGGCGTGGCCGGTTCTGTCATCAGCGTGCTGGCGGTCAACTTCGCGTTCCGCACGCCCTACTTTGCCTTCAACTTCACCATCCCGGAGAATATCTTCTCCGGCGTGGTGATGCTGGTGGTCTCCTTTATGACGAGCACCCTGACCACCCGCATCAAAAAGCAGGAGCAGCTGCGGATGGAGAGCGAGACGGAGAAGATGCGGGCCAACCTCCTGCGGGCTGTCTCCCACGACCTGCGCACCCCGCTGACGTCCATCTACGGGGCCTGCTCTACGGTCATCGACAACTACGACTCGCTGGGCCGGGAGCAGAAGATAAAGCTCCTTTCCGAGGCCTGTGCCGACGCCCAGTGGCTCAACCGGATGGTGGAGAATCTGCTCTCCGTCACCCGCATCGACGCCGACGGCGTCGCCATCCAGAAGACGCCCACCGTGCTGGAAGAGCTGGTGGATACGGTGCTGGTGCGGTTCCAGAAGCTCCACCCCGGCGTACCGGTGGAAGTAAAGCTTCCGGATGACTTCATCGTCATCCCGATGGACTCCATGCTCATCCAGCAGGTGCTGACGAACCTTTTGGAAAACGCGGTGCTCCACGCCAAGGGGATGACCCGCCTGACGCTGCGGGTGTTCACGCTGGGGCAGCGGGCGGTGTTTGAAGTCATTGACAACGGCTGCGGCATCCCGAAAGAGCGGCTCAAGACCCTCTTCACCGGCACGACCCTGACGCAGGATACCTCGTCGGGCGGCAAGCACGGCATGGGCATCGGGCTGTCGGTGTGCGCGGCCATCATCAAAGCCCACGGCGGCGAGATAAAGGCCGAGAGCACGCCCGGCGAGGGTACGATTATCCGGTTCTGGCTGGAGACCGAAGAAGTGGATACGGAGGAAACAGAGGATGAGCAATAATAAATTCAAGGTACTTATCATCGAGGATGAGGCGAACATCTGCAGCTTCATCCAGACCCTGCTGGAGACCAACGGCTATCAGGCGCTGGTGGCCCAGACCTGCGTGATGGGCATGACCATGTTCATCTCCTATAACCCGGACCTCGTCATCCTGGACCTCGGCCTGCCCGACCGGGACGGTCTGGACGCCATCCGCTCCATCCGGCAGAAGTATCTGACCCCCATCATTGTCCTGTCGGCCCGCACCACCGAGCAGGATAAGATCGAGGCCCTCGACCTCGGTGCCAACGACTATATCACCAAGCCCTTCGGCACCGGTGAGCTGCTGGCCCGGGTGCGGGCTGCGCTGCGGGTGAACCGCTATGGCGGTGGAAGCTTGCCCGGCGGAGTGTTCAGCGCACAAGGCCTCACCATCAACTACGAGCGCCGCAAGGTGTTCGTGGACGGGCAGGAGGTGCGCCTGACCCAGACGGAGTACAACATCGTGGCTTTTCTGTCCGAGCACGCCGGGCGCGTGATGACCTATGCGGCCATCGTCCGGGCCATCTGGGGCGACACGGACGCCAGCAGCACCAAGAAGCTGCAGGTGAATATGGCCAATATCCGCAAAAAGCTGGGCAGCCGCCCGGGCAGCAATACTTATATCCTCAACGAGCTTGGCGTGGGCTATCGGATGATAGAAGAAGACGCAAAGCCTCTGGAACCTGCGGAGGAGACGAAATGACACTGGCGCTGAGCCTGTTTGTCCTGTTTTATATTTTGATGCTGGCGGTGCAGCAGTACCGCCCCTGGGTCGCGCTGGGCGGGGCCGGGGCGTTCCTGCTGCTGGGAAAGCTGGGCGTGTACGATTTCACGCTGGCGGACGCCGCCCGGGCCGTAGACTTCAATGTCCTGCTGATGATGGCGGGAATGATGGGTACGGTCTTTCTTTTTATCCAGAGCAAGATGCCCGCCCGGCTGGCCGAAGAGCTCATTGTCCATGTGCCGGATGTCCGGTGGGCCGTGTCGGTGCTGGCGCTGCTGGCGGGGTTCATCAGTGCCTTTGTGGACAATGTGGCCACCGTGCTGATGGTGGCTCCGGTAGGGCTTGCCATCGCCCGGCGGCTGAAACTGTCGCCGGTGCCGGTGCTCATCGCCATTGCGGTGTCGTCCAATTTACAGGGCGCGGCAACGCTGGTGGGGGACACCACGAGCATCCTGCTGGGCGGCTTTGCGGGGATGAATTTCTTCGATTTCTTCTGGATGGAGGGCCGGCCTGGCATCTTCTGGAGCGTGGAGCTGGGAGCGCTGGCCTCACTGGGGGTGCTGTTCTGGCTGTTCCGGGACCAGCGCCAGCCCGTCCATGTCACGGTGGAAACGGAGGTGGAGGACGACGTCCCCACGGCACTTCTCCTGTTGACGGTAGGTCTGCTCATCGCGGCGTCTTTCCTGCCTGAGCCCTCTGGCGGCGTGCTGCATCTGCTCTATACCTTGCGCAGCGGACTCGTCTGCATGGGGCTGTGCCTCATCGGTGCCGCCCGCGCCTGCTGGCGCAGCCGCTCCCTGAAGCCGCTGGCCGAGACGTTCCGGGCGCTGGACTATGACACCCTGCTGCTGCTCTTCAGCCTCTTTATTCTGCTGGAAGGGGTGAGCAGGGCGGGA
>ULQZ01014353.1_pt1 | contig 41541 bp, 32 predicted proteins | sample 1955011 | NCBI WGS metagenome assembly ULQZ01 (sample SAMEA4835670, study PRJEB28245) | human gut metagenome | biome: gut microbiome; material: fecal sample | place: Denmark | collected 2008 | reverse complement strand
TACTTTACAGGAAAGCAATTTCCTGTAAAGTAAAAAAAGACAGCCACCGATCGGCTGCCCTTTTAAGGAGAAGGTATTTTTACTATGGGGTGTAGTAAAAACTATATATATAATGTATTGGGGGGTTTTTACGTTAATTATAGTACCATTTTCCCATTCAAAAGTGTGCACAAACTTCACAAAAGTTGCACATGCTTTTTGTACACTTTGTATAGTACCTTTTTCCCATTTTCGAAAAAAACCTTCTCTTTGTCTTCTACTCCTCCGTTGTCTCAGTTACAACATCAGCTCCGCTCTGGAATAATGCTTCAAATTCATCTCTTCCAATCTTTTCTTTTTCCAAAAGAAGGTCTGCTGATTTATGGAGTACATCACTATTTTCCTGAATGATTGCCCTTGCTTTGGCATAGCATTCGTCAATGATGCGTTTTACTTCTTCATCAATTTTGGATGCCACACCCTCGCCATAGCCTCTGGTATGTGCAAGATCTCTTCCGATAAACACTTCGTCATCATCATTGTTATAATTAATCAGTCCGACATTTTCGGAAAATCCGTATTTCGTTACCATTGCTTTGGCAAGCTCGGTTGCCTGCTTGATATCCTGTGAAGCTCCGGTTGTGATATCATCAAAAATCAACTCTTCTGCCACACGTCCACCTAAGGAAACAATTATCTGCTGCAGCATTCTTCCCTTGGTATCAAACATTTCATCACGCTCCGGCAATGGCATCGTATAACCTGCTGCTCCACCACCGGTTGGGATAATGGATACGGTATATACCGGTCCCACATCTGGAAGTACATGGAATAAAATCGCATGACCCGATTCGTGATATGCGGTAATCTTCTTTTCTTTCTCGGTAATAATCCGGCTCTTCTTCTCCGGACCGACACCTACTTTTAAAAAGGATTCCTTAATATCTTTCTGGATAATATAACTTCTGTTTTCTTTGGCTGCAACAATTGCCGCCTCATTTAAAAGATTCTCCAGGTCTGCTCCGGTAAAACCTGCTGTAGTCTGTGCAATCTGTTTCAAATCCACATCCTCTGCCAGGGGTTTATTCTTTGCATGTACCTTTAAGATTTCTTCTCTTCCACCAATATCCGGACGCCCCACATGTACCTTACGGTCAAATCTGCCCGGACGCATAATTGCAGGGTCTAAGATATCGACACGGTTGGTTGCTGCCATTACGATAATTCCTTCGTTGACACCAAATCCGTCCATCTCTACCAGAAGCTGGTTCAAGGTCTGCTCCCGTTCATCATGTCCGCCGCCCATACCGGTTCCTCTTCTTCTTGCCACTGCATCAATCTCGTCGATAAATACGATACACGGTGCATTTTTCTTGGCATCTTCAAAAAGATCACGTACACGGGATGCGCCGACACCAACAAACATTTCTACGAAATCAGAACCGGAAATACTAAAGAACGGAACGCCTGCTTCTCCGGCAACTGCCTTGGCAAGCAGAGTCTTACCGGTTCCGGGAGGTCCCACCAGAAGAACTCCCTTCGGGATTCTCGCTCCCAGTCTGGTATACTTTCTCGGCTCTTTTAAGAAATCTACGATTTCTTCTAATTCTTCTTTTTCTTCCCGCAGTCCTGCCACATTTTCAAAGGTTACATTGCGGTTCTCATCGGTGGTCATCTTTGCCCGGCTTTTTCCAAAATTCATCATCTTGCTGCCACCACCACCGCCTGCTGCCTGATTGTTCATAACAATCATAAACAGAATAAACATTGCTCCAAACACAAGTAAGAGCGGCAATAAATTCATCAGCCAGTTTTCTGCCGGAATATCATTCACCACATAAGAAGTAAATTTTTCCTTATCCATCAGCGATTGAGCCTCACTGACATCCAGCACATATAAGGTCTCTTCTGACTTATCCGTTTTGACAATATCCAGTCTTCCGGTTGGATAAACTCTGTTTGGCTGCACTTCTACAGATTTAATCTCATCATCAGCCAGTTCCTGTTTAAACTGGGCATAATTATAGTCATCCTGATTCAGATGCTGTCCGTCCAGTAAGAACCAGACCAAAACCACAACTACAATCAGACTGATATAAAAGCCCCATCCTCTATATGATTTCTTCACGCAAACTCCTTCCTATCCCAAATCAAGAATGCCAATGTATGGCAGATTGCGATAGCGCTGGTCATAATCAAGACCATATCCTACTACAAATTCATCCGGAATTTCAAAACCGGTATAATCTACCGCAACGTCTGTTATCCTGCGATCCGGTTTATCTAACATTGCACACAATTTTAAGCTCTTCGGTCCTCTGGCGGATAAATCATCCAGCAGATAACGCAGTGTTCTTCCTGTATCAATAATGTCTTCAATGACAATTACATTTCTACCTTCAATAGATTCTTCCAAATCTTTCTTTATGGTGATTTTTCCACTGGACACGGTTGACGCGCCATAACTGGAAACGCACATAAAATCAATTGTTACCGGCACGGTAATACGCTTTGCCAGTTCACAGGTAAAGAATATACTTCCCTTCAGTATGCAGATTAAATGAACGCTTTCACCTTCATAATCCTTGCTAATTCTTTCTCCTAATTCAGCAATTTTACGATCAAGTTCTTCCTCTGAGAGTAATACACGAATCTGCTCACTCATTGTCTTCTCTTCCTCCATAATATTGTATTTCCAAAATCGTCTTCGTTGTACTGCTTACTTTGTAATATGCACTAATCCGGTATCCCACAATCCACAGGATATGAGCACCGTCTGCCACCAATGGAATAGTGTCCCGCTGCTCTTTTAAAATTTTCTCATTTACAAAATACTGCTTCAGCTTCTGTGTTCTGCCCGTCTCATCCAGCACAAAATAATCGCCCGGCTGTCTGTTCCGAATCAAAAGACTATTTTTTATTTTATCATAATCCAGCCATTTCGTATACTTTTTTTTAGAAATTCCTTCCGGTAACTCTTCCCGTTTATAAATCCGACAGGTAAAACCCGGATGTTCTTCTATTGAAATCCCACAACAACCGGCTGGTTGACCGCTTTGTCGTCCGACCGGCTGACTGGAAGACTGACCGGAAAGCATTCCTACCGGTTCTGTAATTTTACGCTCCGGTTGTTTTTCACACTTTTGCAGACGCACACCGCCATAAGTCCGCTCTGCCACCACCTGATAAGGCAGGTTCACGCTTCTTCCCGTCTGCATGGCAAAAAGTTTCTGTACCAGTTCTACATGGGTTCTTGTAATATCTTTACTGCTTGCGGCCGTCTCACAGATACACTCCTTTATAATGCTTGTATACAGGATTTCCGGTTCTTTTAAAAGCTCCTCCGATATTAGGAAAGCCTGCGTCTTTCGGAAATCTCTTTCTACATATTGTGCCCTTTTTTCTTCTATTACAGCAGACAGATATTCCTGTGTCTTCCGGATGTCATCCCCCAGCTGTTCCATATGGGCATAAACTCCGGCATTCAGTTCCTCCAACACCGGAAGTACCTGATTACGGATCCGGTTTCTGGTATAATCCAAAGATGCATTGGTAGCATCTGTACAGTAGCTTTCACCTTTTTCTTTTAAATAATTTTCGATTTCCACCCTTGCCGTATGAAGAAGCGGACGGATAATACCTTCTCTCACCGGTGGAATTCCAGCCATGCCACGCATGCCGCTGCCTCGGATCATATTCCAGAGCATGGTCTCTGCCAGATCATTACGGTTATGGGCAACTGCAATTTTCCCTTCCGGCGCACCCAATTCTTCTAACGTTTTGTGAAAACTCTCATATCGTAAATTTCTTCCCGCCTCTTCTTCCGAATATCCATGCTGCTTTGCATATTCCGGCACATCATAATCATAGCGGAATAGCTGCACCTGATACCGCCTGCAAAGTTTCTCTACAAATGCTGCATCCTGAAGGCTTTCTTCGCCCCGGATGCCATGCTGCACATGGACTGCTGCCAGCGTAAAGGAAAGTTTTTCTTTCAATTCCAGCAGATGCAGCAGCAGGCATACGGAATCTGCGCCACCGGACACTCCGGCAACCACTACATCCGACTGCTCAATCATATGATATTGTTCCAGAAAAGATTCTACACCAGGAATCATATTATTTCTCCCAAATTGCGGTAGCAAGCACCGTCATATCGTCTGCTGCCTTTCCTCCGGTAAAAAGTAACACCCGCTCTAAAATGCGTTTTGCAAGAATTGTTGCATTATTAGTCTCAATGCTTTCTATGATTTCCTGCATGGTTTCTTCCGGATTCGGCACATGTAAATATTCTAGCACACCATCTGATACCATGACAAGGAAATCTCCGTTATATAAGTCCTTTTCGCTTTTTTCCATATCCAGTTTATAAGACACGCCCACCGGAAGACTGGTGGAAATAAGACATTCCACTATGCCATTTCTCCGGATAAAGGTTGCCGCCGCTCCGATTTTATAAAAACGGCAGGTTCCGTCATATAAATCCAGTTCACTGATATCCACCGTGGAAAATAAATCCTCCTGCCCTTTCATCACCATGGCAGAATTCATCATGCGGGCTGCCGTTTCCACATCAAAACCCGCCTCCAGAAATTTTTCCACCAGTTCAATGACCATTTCACTTTCCTTGCAGGCAAGACTTCCAGAACCCATGCCATCCGATAAGCACATGACCATTTTTCCACTTTCCGGCTCCAAAAAGGAAAAGTTATCCCCGGAAACGGCTGCTCCATCCTTTACCATCCGGGCTACGCCATAAATTGCCTGAAACCGCGGCTCTTCTTCATAGGTATAGAGATTGACGCCTTTTCCAATCAGCGTCTTGGTATCCTTTTCCGGAATCATGCGCCGGTTCAGTGCTCCGGCTACTGCCTTTGTCAGTTCTCTCGTAGTGACACAGCCATCTTTTACCATGACTTTCATCACAAGCTGCCAGCGGCCGTTTTCTTTTTCCCAGAGCTGTTCATCAATCACTTTTATGCCCCGCTCCCTTGCCCGGTAAGCTATGTCCTGTAGATTTGACCGGCACTCTTCTGTAATATTTTTCTGCTTCTTTGCACAATCCTCCATGATATATGCCATGGCATCCAGCTGCTCGGCTATGACCTCACGGTTTTCTACCAGCCGGTTGTACCACGCCATATTTAAAGAAGCTTTTTCAAATATCCGAAGAGCCTCCGCCGTCATTTCCTGCATATAGGGGCAATATTCTTCCATTTTCTTTTCAATATCGCGGTTTGTCTTTCCCGCCTCCCGGATAGATTGCAGCAGTGACGACAAATAGCCGTACATGGGGCTGTCATCCTTTTCCCAGCAAAGAGCACACTGATCGCAGGAAACACACATTTTCCCGGTTATCTCATTTTGCATCCTGCCCATTTCCTCTGCCGAGAAACTGGTATGTTCCACATTCATCCGCCCGAATATATCTGAAAGGCTTTGAAAGGACTTTGCATAGGTCAGTAGTTTTTCTTCTTCATTACTCTTTATCTCCGGTATTGGCTGATTCACAAATGTAAATTCCAGGAAGCTATGTATGATACGGCTTAACACCATGGTGGCTGCAAATATAAAGACTCCTTCTAAGACCGCCATTTCCGTCCGCATTCCGTCTCTTACGTTTAACATTTCTCCAAATACAGATAATAAGGTTGCCGAACAGCCTGCGCCAAAGGCAGCTATCCAGGTATAACAGCCTTTATTTACCCATTCTGCCAGCTTGATGATTACTATGGTTACCAGCAGTGTCATTACATATTTTGTCATCAGTGTCAGCGGCAGCATAAATGCCATTCCAAGAAACATTCCGATTCCCAGCAGCAGCCGTCCGCCCCGTTCCAGGTAAGCTGCCGCAAAATATGCCGGGATAAAAGGGTAGCAGCCTGCAAATCCTAATTTACACACTGCTACCCCTATAAAACATATTACCGCCTGTTTCGTTCTCAATTTCTTCATTTCCATTGTTCCTCCTTCTCCTGTCATTTGTGACAGCAGAAGCTATTATAGAAATGTTTGTCCGAAATCTTTGTCAAACCGTTGTCTCATTTCAAAAAAGTTTTCGGCAAAAAGCGGAATGGTTTGTCTATTTTAAGTTTTTCTATGGTCTTTATGTTTTCGAAGCTGTTCTACTTCTTGTCTTCCTTGAAGATAATCTCATTTTCATGGGTCAGTCCCAGCTTGCTCTTTGCCTGATCTTCAATATATTCCTGACTCTTGGTATATTCTTCGTAATTATCCAGCTGATTCTGACGTTCTGTTTCATCTTCTAAAGATTCCGTCAGTGCCTTCTCTCTGGCAGTATACTCCTGCTCCTTCTGGTAGAGCTTAACAATCTGAACTGACATAATCACCAAGAACATTATCGCAATCAAAGAGATACAGATTCTTCCGTTTCGTTTCTGTTTTCTTTTTCTTCGACTATTTGTCATACTCATTTCCTCATCTATAGTTTACATAATACCATTCTAATGGTTTTACGGATTTTTTTCAACGTTTTTTGTAATTTTCGTAATAATCTTCTGATTTTCCCTTTCAGGAAACGTAAGGGTACTGCCACCATGCGAAATACTGCCCGCAATGGTTTCCCCACTACTTGAAACAGTTTCTTAAATACTTTTACGATTCCCTTCACCAGCCATGGACTGATGGCATAATTGCATAACAGCATCCCAACGCTCATGCCCAGCATGCAAAAGCCCCGGATTGCTCCGTCATTTTCCCGGCAGAGCATAATAAATATAAATATGGCACTGCCGATGCAGTACAGCATATCCTCCACTGCAACCATCCCGGTTCTATGGGGTATCAGCCTGCGCAGAATCCGAAGCAGGTCAAAGGCTAAGATTAACAGAAATCCCACCAGCATGAACCGGAGGAACCTTAAGGCTTCACCGGAAATTTCCGGGCTGATTTCTATCATTTAAACAACCTGCCTAAGAAGGATTCTCCGCCACCTTTGTGATAGGTTTCCACATCCGAATAGGTTAAGCCATCAATTTTCCCTGTGACATCCACTTCCCCCTGTTCTAAGGACAGGCGGTTTACATGAAGGTCATTTCCCTTTATCAGAAGCATTCCCTGTTCTGTTTCCAGTAAAATCTCATTTACATCAAAAGAAAGCACATCCAGCACTCCGCTGAAGTTTGCACTTTTCCGGTTTGCCAACAATACTTTATGTGCTTTTGCTGTTTTCAATTCTTCCATTCAGTCTCATACTCCTTTACCCGAAAGTTAGTCCTTTCCAAAATATATGAGACTGTTTCTCTTTTTATGCGTTTTTACTCTTTTACAGATAGCGGAATAATTCTCCTGCCTCTTCTTTCTTGGTGGTATCTGCGATTGCAACCACTTCTACTTTCACCGTCTTCTGGCCAAACATGATTTCGATGATGTCACCTGCTTTTACATTGACGGATGCTTTCGCCGGTTTGCCATTTACGGTGACACGTCCGGCATCACAGGCTTCGTTGGCAACGGTTCTGCGTTTAATCAGGCGGGTTACCTTTAAATATTTGTCTAATCTCATTTGCTTACCTTCTTTCTTTTTGAAATTCGAAGGAGCATTGTCCATCCTTCTATGTTCCATGAAGTAAAGAAACGGAAACTGGCTTTTGTATCTAATCAGAATGCGTTGTAATTTCTGTCCTGATTTTTCCTTGATGTAAGGCTGTCTTTCCGCTTGCTTTGACGGAATGCGGCGGTTGTCCGTCTGCTGCGGATACGACCACTCGCCAGCAAGGGTGGCTAAGCATTCTGCTTAAAGAAAATGGTTATTCTGGCAACCGGCGCAAAGTCGCATCCATGCTCCAATTGCACCTCGCTGACACCTCCCTGTGTCAGCGTTGCCGGTTGCTATGCAGAATGCAAGCCACCCTAACCGTCTCGTTCATGTATCCGCATACAGGCGAACACCCACCGCATTTTGTCAAACATTGGAAAGACAGGCTCAATTAACAAAAGGAAAAATCAGGGCTGCAATTACAGCATTCTGGTTTCACAAAAACAGTTTCCGTTTCTGTGTCTTCATGCATATAGAATGATAGAAAATTCTTTTCTCCTTCGAATTTCAATAAAAAAAGGTGTAGCAAAAGCAGTTTTCTACTTTCGTTACACCTCTAATCAGAATCATTTTATCAACTTATTTATTGATTAAATCTTTTAAAGCTTTTCCTGCTTTGAACTTAGGTGCTTTAGAAGCTGGAATAACCATCTCTTTACCGCTCTGTGGGTTTCTTCCTGTTCTTTCAGCTCTTTCAGATACTTCGAAAGTACCGAATCCAACTAACTGGATTTTCTCACCTTTTTTTAATTCTTCAGCTACGATATCAGTGAAAGCTTTTAAAGCTGCCTCTGCATCTTTTTTAGATAAAGCTGTTTTTTCAGCCATAGCTGATACTAATTCTGCTTTGTTCATGTTAAAATTCCTCCTCTGGATTTTATAATTCTTCTTGAGGTCTACACTCTCCAAGATTACCTACGAATATATTTATACTTGTTTTTCCTTTATTTGTCAAGGAAAATACGGTAAATTAAGGCATACAATTTGGTCTATAACATTTTATTGATTTTGTCCAAAACTGCTTTTCCAAGGACTTCATATTTCTGCTCTGCTTCTTCCATAGATGAACCCTTCACACCAATGTAGAATTTTACTTTCGGCTCGGTACCGGATGGTCTTACACAGAACCACGCAGCATCGTTTAATTCATAGTAAAGTACATTAGAGCTTGGAAGTCCTGTTGCTGTTACTGCTCCGGTTGCAAGGTCTGTAATGGTATCCTTCTTGTAATCACGTACTTTTTCAACTTTATAGCCACCGATTTCAGTTAAAGTTTCGCTGCGCAGTGTATCCATGATTTCCTGAATCTTAGCCAGACCCTCGATTCCCTTTAATGTAATAGACTCAACATGGTCTTTATAGTATCCATATTTTTCATACATGGCAAGCATTGCATCCCAAAGAGTCATATTCTTGGTCTTGTAATATGCAGCAGCCTCACATAACGCCATAGATGCTACCACTGCATCCTTATCTCTTGCATAGGTTCCGGTCAGGCAGCCGTAACTTTCTTCCATACCAAAGAGGTAGGTTCCTTTTCCGGTCTTTTCGAACTCTAAGATTTTGCCACCGATAAACTTGAATCCGGTTAATACTTCGATTAACTGAATGCCATAGTATTCTGCAATGGCATCTGCCATATTGGTAGATACGATGGATTTGATAAATGCACCATCTGCCGGCAGGGAGCCGTTGATTGCTTTCTTTTGTCCGATGATATAATCGCCAATCAGGCAGCCGGACATATTTCCGGTTAAAGAATGATATTCTCCCGTCTTAGAATCCTTTACATATACACCGAGGCGGTCTGCATCCGGGTCAGTTGCAAGGATTAAGTCTGCATCTACTTTCCTGCCCAGTGCAAGTCCCAATGCAAATGCTTCCTCTGCCTCCGGGTTCGGATAACTTACGGTTGGGAAATCTCCATCCGGAAGCTCCTGTTCCGGAACAACATATACATTTTCAAAGCCAAGCTCTTTTAACACACGGCGGACCGGGATATTTCCTGTTCCATGTAATGGTGTGTATACAATCTTAAGGTCTTTGCCTACTGCATCAATGGCATCCTGATGTACCACAAGCTTCTTAAGCTCTGCAATATAAGCATCATCGATTGCTGCACCGATGGTCTCATAAAGACCTGCTGCCCTGGCATCCTCTAAGGACATGGTCTTAACAGTGCTGTAATCTGTTACTTTCTTTACTTCATCCATAATTCCGGTATCATGAGGTGGTGTAATCTGTGCACCGTCCTCCCAGTATACCTTGTATCCATTGTATTCTGGCGGGTTGTGGCTTGCTGTAATATTAATTCCGGCAGTGCATCCTAATTTACGGACTGCATAAGATAATTCCGGTGTTGGTCTTAAAGACTCAAATACATATGCTTTGATTCCGTTTGCTGCAAGGCAAAGTGCGGATTCATCTGCAAATTCCGGTGACATATGTCTGGAATCGAAGGCAATTGCCACACCCTTATCCTGTGCATTTACTTTTAAAATATAGTTTGCAAGACCCTGTGTTGCTTTGCGGACAGTATAGATGTTCATACGGTTGGTACCGGCACCGATCACCCCACGTAATCCTGCTGTACCAAACTCAAGATCTTTATAGAAACGATCCTCAATTTCCTTGTCATTGTCTTTGATTGCCTGAAGTTCAGCCTTGGTTGCCTCATCAAAATACGCTCCCTCAAGCCATGCTTCGTAAGTTTCCTTGTAACCCATTCCTGATTTCCTCCTACTTTTCATTTATGTTGTTTACCAAAAGAACCTGCCAGTGGCAGCCTCCTTCGGATGTCTCGCCCTTTCATTTCTCCCACTAATTCGTAAGACTGTTAACTACCTGATTTAATGTACTTGTCGAAGAATTATTGTTACTGGTTAATGTATCAATAATTTCACTCAATGCCTTCCTATATGCATCAGAGTCACTGGATGAACTTCCACTGGAGCTGTTAGTTCCACTGGAATTCGATGTACTGTCGGAATGCTTATGCTCCACGGTTGTGTTCTCTTCATTTCCGGCAGTTTCCGTCGATTCTGTCTCTGTACTGCCCGTATCATCACCTGACAACGCAATCTCTATCTGCGCTTCCGGCGAATTTACATATAGCCGCTTTGACCAGGTGTCATATCCATCTGCAGTAATCTGTATGGAATGGATGCCATACTGCAACTGTAATGGCTGTGTATAATCAACCTGACTACCATCAATATACATCAAAGCGCCTGCAACATCAACCGCAAAGGTTAAAGTACAATATTTCGGATCCTCACCCTTTATGGAATCTACATCCACGGAAATCTGCTCATTTCTTGTTACAGCTACCTCTGTGGAACCGCCGTAGCCATTGCCGGCAACGGTTAATTCATAGGTTCCTTCCGGCACTTCTAACTGCATATTCTCCGTGATCTTATAATAATTCTTATGATTCAGGCTTAACCAGCCGCCCTCTAATACCTGTGTATTTACAAGCTGGATGACTCCATGTCCTGTTGTAACGGACACTGACAGCACTTTCCGGTCAATTCCCTGTATTCTTAAGGTGTCCTGTCCGGTAACTGCGGACAATTCTATGGCTGCATCTCCGGAAAACACTTGTAATTCTTCATCATAAGAATACTTTGTGTCTCCTATGGTAAATATCTTATCTTCTTCATTATAGGAAAATTTTCCGATATCGTCCATCTCCCATGCATCTGCCGACTGCTCTACCTTTTCTAATATCAGGTCTTTATCCCGGAGTGTTAAAGTAACCACTTTTCCCGGTACCATGGATGCAGCCGAAATCAGACTGCCATGTCTGTCTTTAAAAATTGTCCCATCTGTATAAGAATACTGTTCATAGCGTCCCGTGTCAATATTCAGAAATGTCATTGTTGAAAGTGTTGTATCAACACCACTTACCGTATACAGGCTGCTTTCCTCTGCCTGTGTCACTTCCTCCGTTGCTGCCTCAACACCTGATGCATAGCCTTTCATGCTGACAGGCCCATCGTCTTTCCTTCCACAGCCGCTCAAAGCCACAAATACTGTGAAAATAACCAAAGCCAACAGCCAGTGCTTCTCTGATTGCTTCATTTCGCACCTCTTTTTCTCCTGTATGCTCTTTTTCTCCGGCAATTGCCTGTACATGATTATACATGATTATTCCACAAAATAAAATAACATTCTTAAAAACTGCTGGCGGATTTCTTCCTGTTCGATAACCCGGTTCAACTTCTCAATGTCTCTGCCGGACACCCACGCCTTATTGGCATTAAAGTAGTGATTTGCCACTTTCCAGAACTTCTGTGGGTATGCCATCCTTACATAAAGCTGCTCCCATTCCTCTGGTAATAATTTTCGTCTTTTTTCGTAAGCTGCCAGCATATCCGTTGCCAGCCCGATATTAAAATTATGTTTTTCCATCAGTTTCCGTAAGAAATGCGCCAGATCCCCTACCAGCACATCATAATGTGCCTGTTCAAAATTTGTAATTATAATTTTACCATGGGTAAATAATACATTATGCTGGTTAAAGTCTCCATGGCAGATTCCATACATTGCTGCTTCCCGGCTCTGCTTTCCGCTCTGCCCCTGTGCTTCACCCGGATTTGGTTTCATCAGCCGATGTTCCACGTCCAGTGCCTGTTTTAAGAAAATCTCATAATTGCGCATAAATATCATTTCAAATTCATTCTTTTTATGCTTTCCATGAATATAATTGCGCACCTTTTTAAGCTCCCGGTTGTGCCGGAATACCTCCATGGCATAATCCTGTCCGCCAATTTTTAAATTTTCATCCTCCACCTTCTGCAGGGTCAGATGCAGCTTTGCCAGTTCTTCTACCGTAGCAAGAACATCATCACAGCTCCTGGTCTCACACTCCCTGCCCTCCATATATTTTCTGGCATAGTACCATGTTTCATCCACCTCCTGGGCTAAAATTTCTCCTTCCCTGGTATGTATGATTTCATCTGCTTCTATTCCATTTTCTTTCAGACGGAGCAAAACATGTTCTATAGCTTCCGCTCTGCCTTTTGACCCGCGAAAAGATCCTATTATTATTTTTCCGCCCTCTGATGTCGTGCAGATATAGGTTCCCCTTCCTTTCTGGATGGCGGTTACCTCAAACGGATACTGTTCTAACAACTGGCTCGATAAATTATACACAAAAACCCCTCCATACGACGAATTCGCACAAATCTTTATGCGTCTTTCTATCATATGAAGAGGTTCTTTAAAGTATAACCTGTCAGATATTCTTTTGTATTCTTTTCCGGTTCTTCAATTACCACATCTAAAAGTTTTGCCAAAATGTTCCCTATCTGCGGGCCGGGCTTCACACCAAGTTCTATTAAGTCCCGTCCGTTAAGTGCAAGGTCTTTTAGTGTCAGACAGTCTGCATCTTCGATTATTTTATCATAAATCTTATGATATCCGTCCAATGCTTCCAGCTTTTCTTTCCTCTGATAATCACTCTGGGCTAAAATATCTGCTTTCTTCAGCTCAAATATAACCGGATAGCACTCTAATCCCGCCTTCTGTATTGCCTTTCGTACGGACTCCGGTGTCAGTGCCGGGTTAATATCGTGAATTGCCACCAGCCGGCAGACCATATCAATGGTTGCATTATCGAATTTTAATCTGCGTAAAATTGTCTTCGTCTTCTTTGCTCCCACCTGCGGATGCCCGTAGAAATGGTCAATTCCATCTTCATCTGTACTGCGGCAGTCGGGCTTTGCCACATCATGAAATAATGCTGCAAGCCGCAGCACCTTGTCTGCTTCCACACCTTTTAACACTTCAATGGTATGCTCTCCTACTGTATAACAGTGATGGGGATTATTCTGTGGTGTACGCATCATCACCGAAAATTCCGGCAGTACCACATCCGCAATTCCTGTGGCATATACGGTACGCATCTCCTCCGGATGGACTGAGGTAAGAAGCTTAACCAGTTCTACCTGAATACGCTCTGCACTGACCTTTTTTAACATCGGTGCAAGCTCCTGAATCGCTTCCGCTGTCTCTTCTTCTATATCAAAGCCCAGCTGTGCCGCAAATCGCACTGCCCGAAGCATCCTTAAAGCATCTTCCCCAAATCTCTCCTTTGGTTCTCCTACACAGCGGATGATGCCACGCTTTAAATCTCCTGCTCCGTCAAAAGCATCCACCAGTCCCCGCTGTTCATTATATGCCATGGCATTAATGGTAAAATCCCTGCGTTTTAAATCCTCTAAAAGATTATCTGTATAGGTTACTTCCTTCGGATGTCTGGCATCCTCATATTCGCCATCAATCCGGTAAGTTGTCACCTCATACCCTTTTTTATCCAGCATTACCGTTACCGTTCCATGCTCAATTCCGGTATCAATGGTGCGCCCAAAAATTTCTTTTACATCTTCCGGATAAGCAGAAGTGGTAATATCCCAGTCCTGAGGCACACGTTGAAGGAGGGTGTCTCTGACACACCCTCCTACTGCATATCCTTCAAAGCCTGCTTCCTGCAGCTTCTCAATTATAAACTTAACATGCTCTGGAAGCTTCATTACCATACGTTTTCCCGTTTCCTTTGCTTTACTTCTGTTCCTGTTCTTCAAAGAACTTATACGTTCCTTTGGATTCTGCTTTTACTGCATACAGAAGATCATCTGCCACTTTAATCATTTCATCAATGTCTTCTGCCTTCTTTACCTGATTGGAAGAAATAATACCAATAGAACAGGAAAGTAATTTCTTATCATCAAGCTCAACCGGCTGTCCGATTTCTTTTGCAATCAGTTCCCTGAACCCATCCTGTTTCTTAATCTCTTTATAGATAGCCTTTGCGGTAGCCTCTAAGGTCTTTTTTTCTCCGGTGTAGAGGAAAATAATAAATTCATCACCACCGAAACGTGTCACAAAGCCCTTGTCCCTGCAGACCCTGCTGAAGATATTTGCCATGGACTTAAGCAGCAAATCTCCCACATCATGTCCAAAGGTATCATTATATCCTTTGAAATTATCCAGATCGATAAACATAATACCAAAATCATGCTTCATGTGGCCCTTTTTAATCTTCCGGATAATTTCCCCGATGTTCTGATAGAATCCCTTCCTGTTGAGAATTCCTGTCAGCTGATCGGTTACTGCAGATTTATACAATGCAGCATTCATTTCATAGAGCTTCTCATATGCATAGAGACGATTCAGTGCATACTGTACCTCCCGGAACAAAAGCTCATAAATCCGCATATCACTCTCATCTAACATATACCGGCTGACAGAGGAATGCCAGTTATCCTTCATCAGAATATATGCTATCATAATGCTTGTTACTTTTCCATTGTCAAAGAATGGAATGGCAACAAGGGAGCATACATTATCTTCATCAAACAGTTTGACCACATTCAGATGTTCCGAATAGTTACTGCTGATTTTCGATACAACAAACCCTCTCTGTGTCTTTTCGAACACTTCCTTTAAATACTTCTGCTCCTTCATAGAAAGGCTGGCTTCTGTATTATCATAAAGTACCTTTGGTTTTCTTCCATGATACTGTATATATAATGCCCGGTCCAAATTAAAGTGATACAGGAATGTCCGCATCACATTCTCTACCATTACTTCTGCCGAAACATCCGTCACATCAATGGTCTTCTGCCATGTCGACAGAAAATCCATCTGACGTCGTTCCTGCTTGTAAGCACGGTTAATGCTTTCCTGCTTCAGCTGCATTTCCATCTCCAGGGTAGATATCACATGAAGAGGTTCTTCTAATAAATACTGTTCCAATGGCTCTAATACCTTAATTTCTTCATCTGTAAGAGAATGGGTATTATCCTCAAGATATTGTTTTAAGATTGCCTCTTCATTGCTCTTAAGTTCCATTCTTCCTGTCTGCCCATAAAAGCGGATCCTGTCCTTACGGAACAGCTGATAACAGAAGAACTGGTTCCCCTCAGTCCGCACCAGATGTGTCTCTGCACAATTAAAATCTTCAAATGCAGACGAATCATTACCGGAATCCACTTCAAGTAATGCCCGTGTGAAATGATAAAGGAACATATCATCATCACAACGTGCATAATCGTGGATGATTCCCAGATCATTCTGAAGCTTTTCTTTTTCAATTATGTAATTTAAGAACTGTTTGCAGTTATTGAGGTACTGTTCACAGTTGAAACGGTTGCCAATCTTCTGATTGCACAATGCTAAGAGTCCATACAATTTGCTTAAATTGCAGACCCTCAGACTATTCAAATGCAGACGTTCAATGATCTTCATACAGCGCATCAGATATTCGTTGGCTTCCTTGAATTCTTCTGCTGCAATACAGTTAATTGCCATATTGTAATATACTTCCGCAATATCCTCCGGCAATTCCAGATTATATAAAATTTCTACTGCTTTCTGAAAATAACGCTTTGCAAGATCATTCTGTCTTAATGCCGTTAAGGTATAACCGATTCCCGAGAAAATACGTCCACTTTCCACGGAGCGTTTATTATCCAATGCTTCGAAAGTTCTTACCGAATACAGCAATGAAATCGGATACATACCGTTGGTAGACGCCAGCATAATATTCTTCTGGTATGCATTGTAAATAAGCTGTGTATTACCAATTTCTGTTGCCAGTCTGATTCCCTTACTGAAATAAATAAGCTGGGATTCGGAATAATATGCCTTTGCTACAATCTCCGGCTTATTGTCATAGGCATATACATAAATGTACGCCAGATGATTCCGGTAGTCATATTTCATTAATTTTTCAATCATGGCATCGCTGACTTCCACGTTCTGTGCACAGAAGAAAATATTATTCCAGCCTGCCATCTTCGCCTGTATTTCTACCAGCTCTGCTTCAAACTGACCGCGCTCCATGCCACCTTCTATTGCAATACTTTTTGCAACACCTGCACATTCAGTGGCTTCCTGCAGTTTTGACTGATACATATAAATTACAGAGCGGATATAATATGCATAAAAGCGCATCTTACGGTTCTTTTTCTTCTCTGCAATCTGTAAGATACCCTCACTTATTTCCAGCGCTTTTGGCAAATCCCTCATATATACCGATACATATGCATAGAACTGCCAGAGTTCGTATTTCACTTCATCCGATACGGTAAAATTTTCAAATCTGATTCTGCGGTCTACTTTCTCCAGATAAAACAATGCCTGTTCAAAATCCATGAAAAAAACAAGATTCTGTAATGTTCTGATATCATCTTCAATACTTTCTGCTGTAATAATCTCATCTCTTTGTTCCCGGGATTCTCCGGCATTTCCAATGCGGAATATTGCAACATTATTGTCCAATTCCTCCGTTACGCTTTCCCAGCCCGGCAGCATATATTCCGGCAGCCGCTGCTGCTCATTCATGCCGAGAACGATTCCGATATTCTCTGTATGCTCTGCCTTTAACAGTTCATAGACTATTTCTATGGTTCCCATTCCGGCAAACTGCACACGGTTAATCCAAAGCATAAACGGCTGTATCTTAGAAACTTCAACAAGCATTGCCACAATAGCATCATGCATCCGCTCCCGCTCATAGTCAACTTCTGTATACAATAAACTCTCTTTCCGGATACATTTTCCGGTCTCCCGGTATGCTGCAATAATCGGACGCTGCAGGGAATAGACATTACACTTGTCCAGAAATTCATCAAATGTCATCTCCTTCTGCTGGTCGAAAAGTTCCAAAATCAAATCCAGAAACGGCTCATATGCTCCCGATAATTTCTCTGCCCGGAATTCGTGGGCTGCAAAATGAACCTTTTTATTATTTGTTATCTGCTCTGATATTTCCAGCTGCTTTAATGAAAAATCATTACTGTATTTTGCCAGAACAATGTTGTGTTCTTTCTTTCCAATCTGTGCAAAAACCTGTTCCAGAATACTGTTATAATATTTTTGAATCATCTGTTTCCCCCTTCAGAAATATTCAAAAAGGCTCTGAAAATATATGATAATTCCCTGTTATCATATACCTCCCTTTCTCTTTCTGTAATAACCTGTCTGGTATTTATAATTTATATATTAGTATAGTCCTCAAACCCACGGATTGTCAATGTTTGTTGCGACTTTTTGAAGGGAGTTTGAATGAAGTCCTGAAGCAGGTTTTAATAGAAATCCAGTCCTTTTCCGGTATCATTTATTTTCATAAAAATACAGCTGCTTTATAATGTATGTATTGGTAATTGCAGAAATTTTAATGCAGCTCTTGCTGCAATCTCCGTCGGGTCAACTATATTTTCTCTGATTCCTGCCAAGGAAAAAGCAATTGGTAATTCAGTACATCCCAGAATCACACTTTGCGCACCCTGTTTAATCAAGGATTTTAAAATATCGTCAAGTCCGTACTTTTCTACATCCTTTTTTCCAGCTTTAATACACTGATAGATTACTGCCATAATTTTCTGTTGCTGCTCTGCATTCGGATAAATCGTTTTGATTCCCTGTGCCCGAAGCTCTTTCTCATAAACCCCACTCTTTATCACGCCATCCGTAGCCAATACGGCTGCACATGATATATTCTGCTCTTTTAAAGCTTTTACTGTCTCGCGGGGCATATGCAATATCGGGATATCAGTAAATATTTTTAACCGGTCATAAAAAAAATGTGCTGTGTTACAAGGTATCATCAATAAATCTGCTCCCATATTTTGCAGACTTATTGCACTTTTTACCATCTCTGGTATAGGATCCTCTCCCTTTTCAAGAATAGCTTTCGTTCTATCCGGAATATTCGTGTTACAATCAACACAAACATGCACATAGTTCTGATCGCAGTCTGCATCTGACACTTCAAAAATCTTTTTCATTAAATCGCAGGTAGCCATCGGTCCCATGCCACCAATAATACCTATTGTTTTTTTCAATTCCGCTCCTTCTTCCTCAGGTCATGTGTCAAAGCTCAGAAAGCCCGGAAATCATTATCATTTCCAGGCTTTCCTTGTAATGTACTTCAAATTTTCCATCAAAATCTGACATGCTGTATGTTTACATCATTTTTTAAGTTTTTTAATACTCTACCTTCCACATATAGCGTCGTGTTGTCAGTGGATGCTGTCTCTCCTCAGCCAAAGCCTTATTATAAACCGGATATACATTTGTGAATAAGGAATGGTTAAAATAGTCTACGACTGATGCATCAATTGTAGACAGTCCTAAATCCTTTGCATCAATTACTTCAATCCGTTTTGCATAAGTCTTCAAAAACTTCAATGCACGTTCATCCAACGGTCGATTGGTTCCCTCAGAAACCTGAAGCACAAATGGTACTTCTTTATCTGTAATTTCGAAAGGTCCATGGAAAAATTCCCCACTGTGAATACTGGAAGAATGAATCCACTGCATTTCCATAAAAATACATATACTTTGCATATATGCTGCACCATAACCCGCTCCGCTTGCCATAGTATAAATAATTTTATCATCTTTATATTCCTTGGCAAACAGTTCAGCCCGTTTTTCCACATGCTTACATGCATGTTTCACAATACCATCAATACGTCCAACACCATCCATAAATTCTTCATAATGCTCATACCCTTCTGTCTGATTCAACAGTTCCACTGCCACCAGAAGTGCACAGATAATTTTTTCACCAGCAATATCCTTATTATCCCCAAAAGTATAATTGATAATATAATCACCAAATGGGGTAATCTCTGATTCCTCTTTCCATGTCAGAATAATTACAGCTGCACCTTTTTCCTTTGCCAGCTTCGCTGCATTAATTGTTTCCGGTGTATTTCCCTTATGGCACGATAAACACACGATTACATTTTTTCCCAAATCCTTCGGAGTACTATATACAAATTCATTACTATTAATTAGTGCTGACTTAATATTTGCACATTCTCTTTCCATAAATGTTTTCGCTGGATAAAGTGCTCCATTAGAGCCACCACATCCCACAAAATATAATGCTTTAATACCGCCTTCTTCTTTTCTGCTTTCTAAAATTTCTGTAATTACATTCTTGATTTCTGTTGGCTTCATTGATAATCCTCCCATAAATATTTTCAATACATTGTTGTTATATTATTCTGCAAGCATTGGTCTTGCTAATTTCTGAATATATGAAATTTCTTCCTGGCTCAGTTTACAATACTCACTATTATCCATACTACATCCGGCATCCTGCACATACATCATTTTGGTATCCTTTTCTACAATAGTAAAAAACCAACGCTCTTTCGGTACATTGTATAAAGTTCCTTTCTCCACCGGAGTTAATTCAATATTAAACTTTCCATCTATTCTGTCCGCTGTAATAATAATACATTTTCCAGAAATCAAAATGAATTGTTCATCTGTCGTATGATGTATCTCTAAATGTTCTAACCCATCAATGTCATTATTCGGTTTCCAATTTTTAATACAAACAACCCATTTTTCATTCCGATATGCACATTCTATTCCTTCTCCATCATATCTGTAACTTGTCGGCTTTATATCCATATACTGTTCCTCCCTAAACCTTTTTAATTATTTCTATTATCAATTATTCTTCCTGCAATTGGCGTTCCATACCCAAACGCTCCTTCGACACCGCAAATCTTTGAAGCGAATTCTGCTCCAGCCTGCATGGCTTTCTTTAAAAGTTCTTTAACATTCCCATCATCTTTACTTTCTTCTTTAAAAAATTCCGGGTCTTTATGCCGTAAAATATATGTCAAAAATGTCGCGAAATAAGAGTCTCCTGCACCCATAGTATCCATAATGCTTTCTGCCTTTACAGCTTTTTCATACATCATTTCACCATGGTATAAAATGTATGAGCCATCTTCTCCTATTGTTCCCAGAACAAGCGGAACTCCAAGCTCTTTTACTTTACTCATTTCCCTTTCGCGTTCTTTATCACTTAAATGTGCACAGGAAAGCATTGCCACTTTAATATGCGGACAAATTTTTTTCAGATATTCGTCTGTCCATCGATTTGAAAAATCAAATGCAACCGGAAGACCCAAAGAAGCAATTTCTTCTATGTCATCATCTATATAGGCATTCAGATTTGTATAAATCAAATCAAACTTTCTTATATATGAAAAATCTTCCTGTGTAAAATCATAAGGATACTCTTTTGCCACACCTCCATGATTGGATCCGATAAATACGCGATCTCCCTGATTCAGTGTCACACATGCAAATCCATTTTCACCTTCATAACTCCTGCTATGTGAAAAGTCTACATTCATATTTTTCAGTGCTGCCTGAATGCATTCTGCTACTTCATCATTTCCAAATTTACCTAAAAATGCACTTTCTGCATTATTCATATGCGCATATGCACATGTGTTAATACACTGACCTCCTGGATACATTTTCCCCCTGGAAAGATATTTGTCACAAACTGCATCTCCAATTGCAATTATTCTAGGCTGTCTCATTTTTATTTCTTTCTCCTTTCTTTCAATTTTTCTTTCACCCAGACTCCCTCACCTCTTCTTTTTGCAACAAGCAATTATTTTTCCAGATTCGCTCTTTCATTTTTTCAGATAGCCATTATTAATATTTATGTATATCTGGCAATCCATCATGAGGTGGCAGTTCCCACAGCCTGTCAGAATAACACAGGCTGTGTGCTGTTACTGTTTTCTTTATTTTGCCACCACCGGTTTTTATCAGAAAACAAAATATCCGATTCCTGTTGCTACTAATACCGATACAATTGTACATACAAGTCCCGGCCGCATATAGCTGTGATTAAATATGAATTTTCCAATCTTCGTAGTACCTGCCGTGTCAAAAGCAAGACCTGCTATACACTGACTGGAATCCGGGATAAAGTAGTTGGATGAGCATGCCATCCATCCACCTACGATAATATAAGCCGGCAGTTTCAATGCAATTGCAATCGGAATCATAATCATTGTCGTAGACGCTTGTGAACTTGTCAGTGCACCTACCAGAAATACTGCAATAATATAAATCCAAGGATATTCATTTGTTAATGCTGACAAATTTTCTGTAATGAATTCTGTCTGTGCTCCAACAAAAGTATTTACCAGCCAGCAAAGTCCCGCTGCAAGAATAACAGCAAAGAATCCAGTCTTTAACAACGGTACTTCTAAAATGTCGTTACTATCAATTTTACTTACAAGGACAATAATTGCGGCAGCTACATACATAATAATCTGGATTAAAGATGTCATTGCTAACTGTGTACCATCGCTAAATGTTGGACGGAGCACCGGGAAAATACCGCATATTGCAATTGCTACCATAGAAACCAGGAAGATAGCAACAGAAATTTTTGCTTTTGGGGTTACCTGTTTTTCTCCTTCTACTTTCTTTTTAAAATCTTTTACCAGTCCATCTGCAACCCTCTGCTGATATTCAGGATCATTCTCTAATTCCAGACCTTTCTTGTATACAGACAATGCTGCAACCAATACTCCTATCAGTGCTGCCGGAATTGCTACCAGCATAATTGTTGCCAGATTTACTTTTTCAAAAATAGTCATATAACCCACAATAGCTACTGTTGCAGCTGTTATTGGTGATCCGGTATTTGCCTGCTGGGATGAAATAATACTAACAGAAATCGGGCGCTCAGGCCGAATTCCATTTTCCAATGCTATTTCATTAATAACCGGAAGTAACGAATATACAATATGTCCGGTTCCACAACAGAATGTAAATAAATATGCTACAAAAGGTGCTACCAAAGTAATGTTTTTCGGATTTTTCCGTAATATTTTTTCTGCAAGCTGTACCATAAAATCCAATCCGCCAGTCGCCTGCATCGTACAGGCTGCGGTAATTACCGCCAACATAATCAGTATAACAGTAATCGGTGGATCTGATGGAGTCACTCTAAAGATATATACGAAAATCAACATTCCGATGCCGCCAGCCATTGCTAGGAAACTTCCACCTTTTCTGGTTCCCCACACAATAATCAGCATTAAAACAATAAATTCAATCCAAAACATGGACATCTACCTCCTCTTTTTTATTTATTCCAAAGCATGTGCACTACTTTAAAACCAAAATGTATTAATTTGTTTTTATTTGTATTGTTTTATTTTGTATCTATTTGTATTATATAGATTCCATACATTTGTGTCAACAAAGAAATACTTTTTCGACATTATGCACAATTTTTTGTTTCACTTTTTGTACATCAATATCAATTTAATTGTGCATAGTAAAACCCGCCAGGAGCACTGGCGGGCATACAATTAAATACTTTTCATCATTCTGTTTTCTCTTTCTTTCACTCAAGCAATTAAATATATGAAGAAATAACATAATCTGCCTGACTTACATCCTGATTCTCACCAGCTCCTGTATACGCAACTACCTCTATATTTGCAGCCTTTGCTGCCTGTATACCAATAAACGAGTCTTCTATTGCAATACATTCTTCCGGCTTTGCTTCTAAATATTGCATTGCCTTTCTATAACATTCCGGATCCGGTTTTCTATTCCGGCACATGTCTCCGCATACCAGCACATCGAACAAACCCAGCATTTTCATCCGGTTCAATGCTACTACAATCAGCCGTGTAGAGGTTGAAGAAACCACTGCCAGCTTTTTCCCCTGTTTTTTCAAGCCGGCAATAAACTCCAGTAATCCCTCCATCGGCTTAATGCAGCCATTTTCATATGTATTTCCTATTTCTTTTCTTTTTTGCAAAAGCTGTTCCATTGTTATTTTCTCCGGCGAGCGTTCCAGTAGTCCCAGCAGAATATGGGAATCATGTGAGCCAATTAGTCTATCCCTGTCTTTTTGTGTCAGTTCCACTCCAAACTCTTTTAATGCCAGGCCCAGATAATTACCATTACTCTCTTCTGTATCTGCTATAACTCCATCAAAGTCAAACAATACATATTTTTTTTCACAGAATTTTTTCATTAATATTCTACCTTCCACATATAGCGGCGGGTTGTTAACGGATGTTCACGCTTTACTGCCAGTGCGTGGTTGTAAATCGGATATACATTATTAAACAGTGCATGGTTAAAGTAATCTACTACTGTTGCATCAATTGTGGATAAGCCAAGCTCTTTCGCATCAAGAACCTCAATACGTTTTGCATATGTTTTCAGGAATGTAAGTGCTCTCTCATCCAGTTCGCGGGTTGAGCCTTCTGAAATCTGAATCATAAACGGGCGGTTTGCATCTGTAACTTCAAATGGACCATGGAAAAATTCACCGGTATGAATACTGCTTGAATCAAGCCACTGCATCTCCATAAATATACAGATGCTCTCCATATAGGCAGCTCCATATGCTGCACCACTTCCCATTGTATAAATCACCGAATCGTTCTGATACTCTTCTGCAAATGCCTCTGCTCTGGCAGCTACATGTGTACGTGCATTTCTGATGATATTGCTAATCATGCCTAAAGCTTCATAGAATTTATCATAATTAGCATATCCCTCCGTCTGTGCAACTAATTCCACTGCCACAAGCAATGCACACTGTGTCTTTTCTCCTGCATAATCAATATCCCCTGCAAGATGGTCAGGACTTGCATCAAATGTATAATGGATAATGTAATCTCCAAATTCTATAATTTCTGATTCCTCCAGCCATGTCAGAATAATAACCGCCGCTCCTTTTTCTTTTCCTAATCTGGCAGCCTTAATCGTTTCCGGTGTATTTCCCTTGTGACAGGCAAGACAAATAATAGAATTTTCTCCAAAGTCCTTTGGCGTACTATGTACAAACTCATTACTGTTTATCCAGGCTGATCTCAAAACCTGTGATTCTCTTTCCACAAATGTTTTTGCCGGATAAAGTGCACCAAGTGATCCTCCACATCCCACAAAATAAATATTTTTAATTCCACCGATGTCTTTTTTTTCTTCTAAAATTTCTTTCACAATGTTTTTAATGTCTTTACTTCCGTATCCCATTTTTTCTCTCCTTTTTTATAATGTATTTATTTGTTCTATGCATTTAATATAATACAATATAATACCTTTTGTCAATATATATCATACAATATAGGAAAATATATACATTTTTGCAACTTTGTTTTATAATATTTGTGAAAGTTATATTAGGAGAGAGGTATTTATATGGAACTGAACAACACCATTGCCACACCACTGTACAAACAATTGGAGGAAAAAATACGAAAAGAAATTGACGCCGGAGAACGGGCGGCCGGCAGTCGTCTGCCTACAGAAAATGAATTAAGTGAATCATACCATGTGAGCAGAGTTACTGTCCGAAAAGCATTAGCCGTTTTATCTGAATCCGGATATTTAGAAAGGAAATCAGGAAAAGGGACTTTTGTAGCTGAGAAAAAATTGCAGCGTAACATTACAGAAGTCATAAGTTTTTCTGATATGTGCCGGATGAAAAACGCAACACCTGGAGCTAAGACCATAAAAATTGCATTGGAAGATCCTTCTGAACGGGATTTAACTGAAATGTCACTACACGAAGGGGATAAAATACTTGTAGTGGAAAGAATCCGTTATATGGATAATGTCCCTGTCATCTTAGAGTTCAATAAATTTCCTGAATCCTTTTCTTTTTTATTTGGAGAAGATTTAAACGACTCATCTTTGTATGAAATACTAAGAAAACACAATATCATTCTGGATCATTCACGCAAAACACTTGATATTGTTTTCGCTAATGCCCAAGAGGCTAAGTCTTTAAACATCAGTAAGGGATATCCTCTGCTCCGGATATCAAGCACCATCCACGATGTTGACAACACTATCACGAATCTTTGCAAACAGCTATGTATCGGTGATAAGTTCCAGTTTATTATTTAGTTACAATTTACACCATTTCCAATGCGGCTCATCTAATAGCAAATGCGATAAAGTTCCCTATTACAATTAACTTTATCGCATTTATTATATCCTTAAAGAGGTCATTTCTTAGCAGAAAGAAGTATCTCTATCCGGATGCCAACCACTCTTTAGAAACGAAGGATACACTTCGCAATATCGAAACACTTCGCAATGTTATGGAGGAAACAAAGCGTTTTCTTACTCCTTAAATACCTTTTTGAATCAGGATTTTGCCATCCTGAACCTCAATCCGCACTTTATTGGAATCGATACCGGCTTCTTCTAACATTTCTTCTGTCAGCTGCAGCCGGTGTGCTTTGTCTAAAACAGAATATTCTTCATGGGTAAATTCTGCCGTGCTTGCAAGACGCTGCAGTTCTTCTAAAGATACTTTCCGAATCTTTTCGGTACTGATTTTGCCATCGGAAATCAGCACTGTCCGCTCCACTTTATCCGCCAATGCCATATCATGGGTCACAATAATTATTGTAATTTTAAATTCTTCATTCAGTTTGTGGAACAGCTCAAATATCTGATTTGCAGTCTTTGTATCTACTGCACCGGTGGGTTCATCCGCCAGAAGAATTGATGGCTGATTGGAAAGTGCAACGGCAATGGCAATCCGCTGCTGCTCGCCACCGGATAGCTGGGAAGGGAACTTATCCGCATGTGCTTCCATACCGACTGCCTTTAATAAATCTCTGGCACGCTTCCGCTTCTCCCGGGCGGATGTTCCCGGATGAAACTGCATGGGTGTTTCAATATTTTCCAGCGCCGTAAGATAAGAGAAAAGATTTCTTGCACTCTTCTGCCAAACGAATCCCACTTTGTCACGGCGGTATAAAACCAGTTCTTTTTCCGTATAGGACGATAAGTCCTTTCCATCCACCATAAGGATTCCTGCTGTGGGTGATTCCAGTCCTCCGATGATATTAAGCAGCGTCGACTTTCCACTGCCGGATTTGCCGATAATTGCCATCATTTCCCCATCTTCTATCGTAAGGTCCAGTCCTTCCAGTGCCATGACTTTATGCTGTTCCATCTCATATATCTTTACCAGGCTGTCACACTGAATCATTTTACCAGCCTCCCATCCTTTAATTCATAGACGAAATCACCAAGTTCCATCAGATTCGGGTCATGGGTGGTCATGACTACGGTGATATGTTCCTGCTCTACCAGTTCACGGAAAAGCTTCATGACTGCAAGCCCTGATGCCGTATCCAGTGCACCGGTTGGTTCGTCTGCAAAAATCACCTGTGGTCTGTGGGCAACTGCCCGGGCAATAGCCACCCGCTGTTGTTCGCCACCGGATAACTGATAAGGCATATGATAAATCCGTTCTTTCAGTCCGACCCGTTCTAAGATTTCTATTACACGCTTCTTCTGTTCTCCCCTATTTTTCTGCTCTTCCTTATCCTTCTTCCGTTTCTCTTTATCACCGGATAACCGCAGGGCAAATTCCACATTTTCATAGGCATTCATCACAGGGATCAATGCCACAGACTGAAAAACAAATCCCATCCGGTAACGCCGCAAGTCCTCCCGCTCCCTGTCTTTTAAATGTTCCAAATCTTTTCCGAAAAATTCCACTTTTCCTTCCGTCGGTACATCAAGAGCACTTAAAAGATTAAGAAGGGTTGTCTTGCCGGAGCCGGAACGTCCCTTTAAAATAGTAAGACTGCCGCTTGGTATCTCCATGGAAACGCCGTCCAAAGCCCGGACGATGCTGCCATCTCCCGACGAAAAATATCTTTTTATATTTTCTGTGCGTATTGCTATCGTCTGTTCCATCAGCTGTCCTCCCCTAACCGAAGTGCCTTTGCAATTTTCATGCTCCGCAGTATTTTCCGGATAATCAGATAACAGAATAACATCACTGCCAGAAGTACCGCTAAAAGCTTCAGAAGGTCTGTGGGATAAATGTATATTTCTATGGCAAGATTATGCTTTTGCGGCAGATAGACCACCATCAAAAGCCGTACGAAGAAAAAGGTTGCCAGTGCTCCGATTCCGCCACCGGCAAGCAGTGGCCCGGCGGAAGTAAATAGCTGTTCCGTCAAAAGCAGCTTTCGAATCTCTCCCATGCGCATTCCCATTGCCCGGTAGACTCCCAGCAGCAGTTCCCGTTTTTTCAGTGTCATAATCCAATAGAGTAAAAATCCTACCGAACATACCACCAAAGATAAAATAAAGCTTAATGTAAACATTCCATTTGTCACCTGAACCATAGCTGAATTCCGGTTGTCGGCAAGCTGCTCCTGCAATAAGGTAAGCTGTTTTGGCTGAATGTCGGCTGCCGCAAGACTGTCCGTAAGCGCTGCCTCTTTCACGCCCTCCGAAAGCTTCATCCACACCTGATAAGGAGTCTGACCAAAGGCACTGATTACCGTGGCATAATTTGCCACCAGAAGATACTGCTCCTGTTCCGTAAGATTGCCTTCTTCATCTTTCACATAAGTATACCTTTCATAACCCGGAAAGCAGTCTAAGATGGCACAGACCTTTGCCTTGCTGCTGCCCATTTTATCTTCGCCGATTTCCGCCGGAAGATACCTTGTATAACTTAAGACATCGCCTGTTTTTAATTTTAATTTATCTGCCAGATTCGAAGAAATAATGACACCATCCGGTTCTTCTGCCAGCGCATTCAACGCATAAAACCAGTGCTCTTTGTTTACGCCATCCTTAAGCTCTGCGGTCTCTCCGAATTCTTTTGTATGGACTGCCATCAGTTTTCCACCGGAAACAGTACCGTTTCCTGCTGTAATATCTGTCTTTTCATCGATCAGGACTCTGGTGGCATTTTCGCAGACATTTTCTTCGATTAAGGTTTCATATCTTCCAAAATCCGGCTCTATATAATTCCAGTTGGTGTCCTGTCCTTCCAGCTTGGAAATCTGCAGCCGGAAATTTTCTTCCACCACCGCATCCGCTCCGATGCCATATGCAATCCGCTCTTCCATATTCTGATTCATGGTTCGCGCCATATTGGCTTCAAATATTCCACTGGCTACTGTCATAATCAAAAATACTGCCAGAAATCCCATTTTGTACCAAGTCCGCTTCAACTGTAAAAATGCCGCATATTCTGCCGGGCGGAATCGTTTCTTAAAGATTTTATCTACCGCCAGTATGAGATAATAAAAAAGACGTATAAACAATAAGCCTGCTGCCAGTATAAATACCGATGTATTCAAAAGAATTACCGGATCCATCCCCTTTCCCGCAATCAGTTCCAGCGCAAGACTCTCCTTCTGCCGGTTGTAATTGAAAAGCAGATAGCAGGACAGAAAAAGTAACAAAACATCCAAAAAGCACTTTTTCCAGAAGGGATTTGTCACTATATTATTTTTTGCTGTCCGTTCATTTACAATGGTATATTTTGTCCGTCGCAGCGCCGGTATCGTCAGAAATAAAATTACAATAACCGCCGCCACCAGAGCGTAGAGAATCATTCCGCCATTTAAGGTATACATGCTTACATCTTTTCCGGTAAATTTTAAAAATCCGTCGGTGGAAGCTGCTCCTTTGCACATTCCATATCCCAGCAAAAGTCCAAGCACTGCGCCTGTCAGTGCCAGAAAGGATGCCTGCAGAAGATAAATCATTCCCACCTGCAATTTGGTTGCGCCCCGGCTCCGGAGTACCGCAATTTCTCCTTCTTCCAAAGAAAGTATCTGAGACGATACCATGTAGATAAACAAAAGCAGCAATACAATACACGGGATTTCCAACGCCCACAGCATCTGCTGTATGGTTCGCTGCTTTGTGAAAAAGGACGCCAGAGTATCTGCCATATTATCCTGATACTTTGTATCCGATGACCGGAACTGCTGCATATAATCGGCATACTCTGCTGCATGCTTTGCATCTATCTGCCGGTAGTCCAACATCAGATTTTCTTCGTAACCGATTTCATCCTGCCCGAAGGAAGCAATCAATGTATCAAAAGTATTTTCCGATACAAACAGCGTATTTCCAAAATCACTGAGAGTATGATACCAGTAACTGTCATTGATATCCTTTTCCTTTATGATTCCTGTTACCTTAAAATCCACTTCATAAGCTTCTGCTTCACTCTGCAATTTCAGATGAAGCACTTCTCCTGTCACCAGTCCATAGGCATCCATCGTCTCTTCACTGACAAGGCAGGGATAGCAGCCGTTTGTTTCCGTCTGATTTTCACTGTCTAAACCCTCTCCGTATGTAATATCTGTGTTCTTCGATAATTCCAACAGATATCCAATGGTGAAATATTCATTGGTTCCGCCCAGACTGGTATCTGCTTTTCCACCAGAAAGGCTTAAATACTGCTCCGATGCCACGGTATCCACCGCCACATATTCTGTCCATTTTTTCTCATATGCCTGCAGTTTCTTTAACACTTTTTCCGCAGAATCATAATCCTTTGTGGAATAGCTGCCACTGCGGTTCATAACCGCCGGAAATGTTTCCTGTTCCTTGGCATAAGTCTCAAATCCGGTTCTTAGCACCTGATTTCCAGCACCGCGTTCAAACATCGGATGGCAGACGAACAATGCGACAAACAGTGCAATTCCCATGAGCAGGCACAAATTCAGTCCTTTTTTATTCTTTATCTTGCAAAAGACAAAATGTAACATTCCAACTCCTCCTACTCTCTTGCCAGTACATCGCCAGCCTCTACTCCGGTCAGGACTACTTTTCCATTTCCGGTAAGCGTATCATCCAGTAAAACATACTGCTTCACCAGATGTCCCTCTTCTACCTTCCACACAAAATACGATACCTTCTTCGGGTTCATCGCATCCTTCTCTTCGTAAATCATTCCTGCCGGAAGTACCACCACATCCTCCATGGAAATATAAGGAAAATCCACGCTTCCGCCCTTTCCCATATCATCTGTGATTTCATCGTCCATCCGTACATAAAATGCCGGTGCATCGTAGCCGGAAGTTGTCTGAAAAGTATAATGTACACCATCTTCGTCTGTATAAATACAGCCCTCATCCAGATTATTGCTGCCTGCTGCAAATCCCACACAGGTTCCGGTGTAAGTCGTATCCCCGGATGTAATACTTACCGGTTCTCCCACCTCTGCAATATCATCCGTATACACCGTTGCGGACTTACTGCTCACCATCTGCACCAGAAGTAAGTCTGATGTTTCTCCTTTCATCTTAAGAATTTCATCTCCGGCTTCCACCGTGTCTCCTTCCCAGGCAGTTATTTTCGAAACCTGTCCATCTGCATCTGCATAAACGGATAATTTTCCGTTTCCGTCATTTCCGCGGCTTAAGGTATCATAAGCTGCCTGCAGCTGTTGCAGCGTATAGCTATGGTCTGCTTCTGCAACTTCTTTTTGAAGGGTTATGATCTGCCGGTCATAGTCACTGACAGAATCTGTGGCATTCTGTAATTCTATAAGCTGTGCATCATAGTCTGCCTGCTGTTTCTGATAAGTAGTATTCTCTGTCTCAATGGCATTGGCGGCTTCTGTAATGGCTGCCTTTCCTTCCCCGGTATCGATAATATAAAGAAGGTCTCCCTTTTTTACTTTCGCATCCTTTTCTACCGCAATTTCTACAAGCACTCCTTCTTTTTCTGTAAGATAAACCCTCGCATTCTTATCTGCCCTGCCATATTTTAATCCGTGGTTTTCCACCTGAAAATCTGACCGCTCCACCGTATACTCCGTATAATCCGAAGGCATCCGCTCCATTGTCTCATAATAGACCGCTTCCCCTTCCTCTAATCCCTCTACGATCTGGGTATTATGGTCATCTGATACACCTGTTGTTACTTTACGTTTTTCCCTTGTATCATCTCCGGTTCCTACATAGACATAATTTTCTCCATCTTCCTGATAAAGAGAATCGTTTCCCACCAGAAGGACATGCTCAGCTTTTTTCTCTTCAAAATAAATGGGATATAACTCTCCGGCTTTAAGCTCTACGCCCTCCGGCTTTTCTATCAAAACATTGGGATAATTATTATTTATCTTTGCAAGTACCAGCTCATCGGTGCTGTATTCCCGCTCAGTAACCGGCACTCTTTCGCCGGATTGCAGCATATATTTTTCGGAAACATCTTTATACTTATAATTCTGCACCGTTACATCCTTAAGCTCTATTGCAAGGTCTTCAGTATCTGCCACAATCGCAACATTTTCTCCCGCGCCGGCTTTCCGGTTTACGGTCAGGCTCTTGGTATAAACCACTTCACCACTGTGATTTGCCTTTAACGTTCCATCTGCTATCAGAGCGTCCAATGCTGCAATCTCTTCATTCAGCTTCTGCACCCGGTACTCATGAAGCTTCGTATCGTAGCGGCTGTTTTCCTGCAGGACGGCTATCTGGGAGGTGATGTCCTCTGCCTCTGTCTCCTGCGTGTTATTCTCTGTTGCAGATTCCTGCATATTATCCTCTTCCTGAATGTTATTCTCTGCAGTATCCTGCTGCTTCTGCTGGTTTGCCAATTTATCCTGCTGCAGCTGGTTGATTTTCTGATTCAATTCATATACGGTATTTTCATGTGACAGCTCCTGCTGCTTTGCTTCCCGGAACGCACTCGCCTCGTCTACATCTGCATATGCCAGCACATCACCCTTCTCCACCATATCCCCCGGTTCTACCAGAATCTTTGTTACCGTGACATTCGCTTTATATGCCTGTCCGTATTCCTTTGGTACAGCTGTTCCAAGCAGCACGTTGGTGGTTCCGATATCTCCATAGGTCACCTGCTGATAAGAAGCATTACTTGCCGCCGGCTCTTCCAGGTCTGGTATTGTTTCTGTTTTCTTACTGCCACAGCCACCAATTAACATTACAAAAAACAGGCCTGTCAGGACTACTGGAATCACGCCTTGTGCGTTTCCTGCGTAACTTTTTTTCTTTCTCACAGAGTCACCTTCTCTCCACCGGAAAGTCCGGATGTAACAACCCAATGATTCCCTACTTTTTCTCCAACCGTTACCGGCACCGCCTCACGATATCCACTATCATCCAGAAGATAGACAAAGTGTCCCTCTTCACCTTCCTTTACGGCAGAGGCTTTCACATAAATGACATTTTCCAGCGTGGGCTTCGTAATCACAAGACTCAGCACGTCTGCCTCTGAAAGTGATGTCATATCCGATACCGGTGAAAATATGATTTTATTTTCTTCCACACCGGCAACCTTTAATTCATAGGACAGTGCATCCAGTGTAGCTGTATAAGTATCTCCCATGTTAAATTCATAGCCTTCCGGCAGGTCTGCTTCATAGTTACCGGTTCCACACACTTCAGTAATCAGATTATTTCCCGGCACAAAGCCTCCTTTTTGCAGATAAGTGTCCATGGCTGTAATGGTACCGGATTCTTTGGCTGTAATCTGATAGCGGGACAGCTTTTCTTCCGCCTCTTCCACATAAAGCTCCGCTACTTCAATATCCCGCTTTAAATTTGCAATATCTTCGTTATAATCTAAGGATGCATCACAGCTCATGAGGTTTACATAATGTTCCACCAGAAGCTGTTTATCTGTAATCTCATCCTGATACTGCGCCTTTTTTTCTTCCAGACTGTCTGAACGGAAGGATACCAGAAGCTCTCCCTTTTCCACTTTATCGCCTACTGCCACATATACTTTATCTAACTTTAATTCCGTATTTGTTGCATCATAGGTAATCTTTTCCAGACCCTCTGCCTTTAATTTCAAAGTAATTTCCGGTGTCAGATTTCCCGTTTTCACTTCCGCGGTATCATAAGCCAGCTTCTCATATGGTGTCCGGGCAGTTGACACAAGCTCTGGCTCTGCTTTTCCGCATCCCGTCAGCAAACTGCCTGCTGCCAGGCACAAAAGCAGTTTCCATTTTCCAGTTCTTTTCTTTCTATCTGCCATAGGCACACCTTACATTTCATCCAAAGGATGAATCAGTGTACCATCCATGGCATTGATAAATACCGGATGCCTGTTCATATCATTTCCGGATGCCATATAAAGACACCACGCCGGCACATAACTGTAACAGCCTTCCTTCTGGTCATCTTTGATACGCGCATAACCAAGCTTTAACTTATTAAAACTCTTGAATTCATCCAGTTGGTAATCGTCTCCATTTTTTATAATCTCATCTTTGATAATATTTTGAATCGTTGATAACGGAAGCAGTTCCACTTCCTTTGAAATCTTTGTAATGTTGATTGGATACTGCATAAGTACCTCTGTAATTCCGGCATCCGTAACTGCAAAGGTTGTCTCATCCTGCAATTCGAAATAGACATCACTGTTTTCCAGCGTAACCCAGGAAACATCAAAGTTGTTATAATCCAAAGAATTACTGAATGCCAGTCCATTGACACCGGTCCCATAACCAAAGAGGTAGCCCCAGTCGATGACCTCCGCATAATCGGTATACTGTTCTCCATCCACTTCTATCTCATTTGCGCCATCCCAGGAATAATCCTGCTGCCTGTAAAGCACCTGATTATCACGTCCTGTCTCTTTTAAGAACTGCTCCACTAACTGCTTTGCATCTTCTTTGGAAATACTGCATTCATTTTCCTTTTCCGAATTGTTGATATATGCAGTTACTGTATCATTCCCATATACAGCATCATAATCCTTTAGAGACTTTGGACCATAATACTGATCCACATAAATGTCAGTCTTGTTTTTCACTAATGGTGATGCCACAATGTAGGCAATTGCATTTTCGTTTGTTTCTTTTACTTCAAATCGCACATTGCATAAAAGGTCTCCACAATACCCTGCATATTCATTGCAGCTGTCATAATCCTCTGCTGCAGTATAGGTATCTTTTGCAGTCTCTAATGCTTTTTCGTATTGTTTTTTCTGTTCTTCTGTTTCTTCCTTCCAGTCATTCAGCATTTCCTTATGTCTTTCTACATCCTGATGATGTGTATTATTCTCCAAATCATCGATTTGAGACTGGGCAGCAACAATCGTTCCGTCCATGCTGTCAATGGCAGTCTGTAATTCTTCTTTTGTCAGATGCTCAAAATCATGGTAATAAATTTCAGAATCTTTAAAATATGCTTTCAGGAACTTTTTCTTATAATCGACATCTATCTTTAATTCTTCTGCCGCTACCACAGACATGGCATCTGCTTCCGGCACATCAATAGATGCATTGATTCTTACCTTCACATCTCCGTCAGAGGTTGTTACCGTAAAGCTGTCATCCCAGTTATCCGCTTCCCGGAATTCATCCAGTGTACCAACCACCCCTTTGGTTTCCTGTTCTGTTTCCATCTCATAATCTACTTTTTTCTCACCACATCCGGCAAGAAGTACCATCACCATACCTGCCGGAATCATTTTTCGTAGTATTGAATGTTTCATCCTGTACCCTCCGTTTTCCATCTTTTCTATACACTTTCCTTTTCTGATGTTACTTTAGCATGCAGATGTAAACTTTTTGTATCTTATCTTACACAAAAATAATATTGCATAAAACCGGCAATCCTGTGGCTGTATTTTTTATCACCACAAAACTGCCGGTCATATTTTTTCTGTTTCTATTATTTCTATATTTTACTTTTCTTTTTTATTTTTTGTTTTTCTAGTGGTTTGAAAGAAGTATCTCAAGTTCATCTGCGCTAACTGGTTTGGAATAATAGTATCCCTGAAACCAGGTGGCTCCCACAGTCCGGAGATAATCTTCTAATGCCTTATTTTCCACGCCCTCCAGACAACTCTTGATATTGGCTGCATTGGCAAAATCCACCATGCTCTGTACGATTGCTTTATTCTTTTTATTTACGAGAATCTTCCGGATAAAGCTCATATCAATCTTAATCTCATCAATCAGCATCTCCAGTGCCATGGCAGAGGATGCACTTCCTGTTCCAAAATCATCCATGGCAAATTTGATTCCATAGCCTCTTAATACCGCCATCCGCTCATTGATTACCGATACCGGAAGACTTCTGCATCGTTCCGTAATCTCAAGGCAGAGATGTCTTACCGGAAATTCCGTCTTATCCAGAAGCTCTAATACCACCCGGCAGAAATCCGGCCGCTCCAACTGCTTGGCAGATACATTTACATTAATAAAAAAGTCCGGGTTCTGCTGCAGGAAGAGTTTGCTGTCCCACAATGCCTGTTCCAGTACAAAATTTCCCAAATCATACATGGAAGGATCATTTTCCAGCCAGTCGATAAAAAGTCCCGGTGGAATTGCTCCATAAGGTTCCTTCTTCCAGCGCACCAGTGCCTCTGCCCCCATTATCTTTCCATCCTCAGAGGTCACAATCGGCTGATATTCCACATAGAATCCATCACAATGATTCAAAACAGATTGATGAATGATTTTCATCAAATCCAGATCCATGCCACCATAAGAAAGCACCAGATCGTTAAAAAATAAAATACCGGTACTGCGGCGTTCCCTTGCTTTCTCCAATGTATATTCCAGCTTACTTTGAACCGTGGAAATATCTCCCTTATAATCATCTAAAATCAGTCCGCTGGCATAGATTTTAAATTCAAAGAAATGCCCATCAATATATGCATTTTCCTTTAAGGTGTCCTTTATCTTTTCCATATATGCTTCCGCTTCTTCCCGGTCTGCATCCCTTAAGATAAAGGCAAAATTGGAACTGTTCATGCGATATACTGCTGTATCAGCATCCATCATATAGATGAAACGCAGTCCGATTTCCCGCTGCATCTGCTCGCTGTAATTCGTTCCATATAAAATATTCATGTCATTCATATGGTCAAATTCGATTTCAAGGACTGCCACTTTCCGTCTGGTCGCAAGATAATCTTTGATATGTTCTTCAAACTTGACCTGACTATATAAATCCGTCTGCGCATCAATCTCCTGAAGCGCATTTTCATTCTTCAGTACAACAATCAGATATTCCCGGTTCTCTTTTCTTAATACATCCGTAGAAAACCCCATCATATAATCCAGGTTCTCTTTTCCCATACGAATATAAAGAGGTTCTGAAAGTGCCTCCTTCTTAAGAAGACGTTTCTCCATTGCTTCTTCATATTCCGGTACATCATATGGATGGATATGCTCTTTCAGCTTCTGATAAAAATCAACGATGTATCCGGCTTCCATTCCAAGAAATTCTGCCGTTTTCTCCGGCACAAATGTCAGATTTTTCTGCAAATCCGTTACCAGAAGATAGAGATTCTTTGACAAATCTGTTACCTTACTCATCATGCCTGCAAAAAAGTCTGCATCCCCCATCCAGAAGTCTTCCTGCTTCATCTGCAATCATCCTTTTTTCAATCATTACAGGCGATTATTTACGCCCCACAAAATACCCTTACCTTCGCCTTTTATTTTACCATGTTACGCTTCGTTTGGCTATCTGATATTGTGCTGATTCCATAGATAAATCTTGTTTTATCATAGAGTTCAAAGTACCGATATGAGGCATCCTTTTCTTCCTGTATGTTATCGGATTTTATCCTCAGTCCGGCTACGTCCAACCCCGTGTAGGAAAGCTGTTCTGCCAGCTCTTTATCCACTGTTTTTTCTTCTTCATTGTCTTTAACGGATGAGGAAGTTTCCTCTGTTGCTGCCGTCTCCGATAAAATATCTTTTCCTTCTGCCTCCGCCAGCAAAACGGTGCCATCCTCTAACAGAAATACCGCATGCTTCTCTGTGCCATCATATTTTGTAAAAATAAGTTTCCAGTAGTAGGCACTGTAGGTATGAAATGTTGTATCCACCGCTTTCTCCGGAAATGCTTCCCAGGTATACCAGTTGGCATAAGAAGAAGCTAAATCGGAAGGATACTGCCCTTTCTGATAAATGGCTTCCATACTGTCTCTTGCCAGTGCCGCTGCCTCGTAATCCTTTAAAGTCATCTCATAGGAATAGGCTTCCTGTGTCTCACTCTCCCACTGCCCGGTAATCAGCTGGATGCGGTCATTAAGCTTAAGGCTTTCCGATGCCTCCTTTGCCAGCAGGGAATCGGAAGCAATATACTGTGCCGGAACCGCCTGCACTTCTCCCACTGCTTTACGTTCCTGCCCTTCAATCAGAATTCCCGGCAGAAAAATTCCTGTCAGCACCACCAGAAGTGTTCCTGCTATCATTCCACAGACACTTCCTTTTATCTTTAATTTTGTTCTTTTCTGAAACATATCCGCATCTTCGTTCCCTTCTTTGGCTCACTTTCTATGATAAGTTCCGCCTGATGATGTTCTAAAATCAATGCCACTAATGACATTCCGATTCCGGCTCCGCCTTCCTGTCTTGCCCGGGATTTATCTGCCATATAGAATTCATTGCAAATCCGCTCTGTCTCTTCCTTGGTCATGCCGATTCCATAATCTTTTACGGAAAGTTCATAATAAAATGGATTTTCTTCTTCCTGTATTCTCTTTCCGCTAAATTCAATGACACCATGCTCTTTGGATGCTTTTCTTGCATTATCCAGTAAATTCACCAGTGCAGTCACCAGAAGTTCTTTATTTCCATACAGTACTGCCGGCTCGATATTTTCCTTTAACACAAGCCCTTTTGCCGCAAAGGACGGTGTCACCACCTTAAGTACTTCACTGCTTACATTTTCAACCTGAACTGCTTCCTTTTCCATTTCATGTTCCCTTAAATAAATCAAATCAAAGAGCTTTCCCGACATCCGCTCTAACCGTCTGCCTTCGGAAAAGATATAACTTAATGCCAGAAGCTGTTCTTCTCTTGGAAGCTCCATGGAACGCATGGTATCTGCATAACCGATAATGGAAGTCATCGGTGTCTTAATCTCATGGGTAAAGTCTGCTACAAACTGATCCCTTTTCCGTACCATTCCCTGAAGCTCCCCTATCTTTTCTGATACTGCTTCTGCCATCCGGTTAAAGTTTTCTGCCAGAAGTCCTACTTCATCCTGACTCTTTACTGTAATCCTCGTCTCATAAGAGCCATCGGTAATCTCCTCTGCCACCCGGTTCAACTGCTCCAATGGTCTGGTCAGATACCTGCTGATAACATAAATAAGCAGAGATTCTATCATAAGGCAAATGAAAAGAATCAGCCGGAAATAACGGATTTCCCGGTCTCTTAATGCGTAGGCATCGGACACATCACTTCTGCTGATCATGCAGAGGTTCTCATCCCCTACCTTACTGGCTGCCGTCACATAAATATAATAATGACCGTCCTCTTCAAAGATGGCATAGTTCTTATTTCCATCCTCCTGCTGTGCTTCCCAGACTTTCTTTAAATTGGCATTTTCTTCTGTTTCGTTATAAACCAGCTTATCCCCATAATAAATAAAAAAGGTCACATTTTCTGCCCGCATACCGCTGCTGACCTGTGCTCCAATGTCTGGAAGTGCGCCCTTTACCGACTCTTCCCGGTTCAACGCCTGAAGTACTTCATATTCTACCGAGGACTGCACCAGATTATTCTGAATGACTGCATTAGAAATCTGTGTTTCCTTCGCCAGTTCAAAATTCTTATGTATCATCAGATAGCCCACCAGTCCCAGACTGACTGAAAGCAGGATTAAATTTGTAATTAATACTTTATATCGAAATTTCATGCTTTGTCCTCTAACCGGTATCCTGCCTTAAATACTGTTTTAAGCTCCGCTCCAAGATTCAGTTTTTTCCGTAATCTCTGGATATGAAGGTCTAAGGTTCTTGACTCTACGGAATATTCCGTTCCCCAGATTTCTTCATAGATTCTTTCCCGGAACAGTGTAATATTCCGGTTGCGCATCAGAATTTCTAAGAGCTCAAATTCCTTTGGCGTAAGCTCCACTTCTTTTCCTGCCTTTGTCACCACCTGATTTTCACTGTCTAATTCAATATCCATAAAAGTAATCTTCTGCTCCATCTTATGATAGCGGCGCAGCACAATATTAATCCGTGCCAAAAGTTCTACCACTTCAAAAGGCTTTACCATATAATCCTCTGCCCCGGAGGTCAGCCCCTGCATCCGGTCTTTTAGGGAATCCTTTGCAGTCAGAAAAATCACCGGAATTCCCATTGGACGGATGTATTCCATCAATTCAAATCCATTTAATTCCGGCAGCATAACATCCAATATAATCAAATCAAATTTTTCTGTTTCCAACAGGTCTGCAGCTTTCATTCCATTGTATACACAGACACACTGATAGCCTGCCTTCATCAGATTCAGCCGGATTAAATCCGATATTGCCTTTTCATCCTCTACAACCAATATCCGTATCATGCTGCCCGCTCCTTTTACTACTCTTTGATGTTTATTTTAACATATATTTGTATCTAAAATGTATCTGAACATTAAAAAAGAATGTGCCTTGCACATTCCCGCGCCTGCGGCGGTCGCTTGCGACATCTACCTTATACGCCGCAGTGCGCATCCTCGCGGAGCGTTTTTTGCTTTACAGGAAAGCAATTTCCTGTAAAGCAAAAAAAGTTTCTTCTATTCCTTCTGATTGCTCATCGGAATAAAAGAAACTTTTTTTATTCTCATCTTCTCTGGTCTAGAAGAAACAATTATTTTTTCATGCTACGCCTGCACCAGTGTCATTTTTCCACTGCAATGCATCTTCCGGATGCCCTCCGGTATCGTAAGTCTGTCTCCGGTATCTACCCAGATGCTACCAATTAGACCGCTGCCGGATGCCACATAAATGACATCTGTGCTGTCAGAAAGCAGCAGATCCATTTCCCTCTCTACCTTAAATCCTGCACCTGTTACTTCTGCAGCACCACGCTCTATCCGGATTTTTCTATCCGGCTGGTTGCAGGATAACGCTGCTCCATTGCTTTCCATGACTTTCTTATACCAGAATGCTGAATCCTTTACATAACGCTGCTGGGTTGCAAAGTCCACATAAATAATTCCGAACCGTTCGGAATAGCCCTCATGCCATTCGAAATTGTCCAAAAAAGTCCATAAGAAATAACCGGCAATCTCTGCTCCTTCATCCGCCGCCTTCTGCAGATTGCCAAGGTACTCATCTAAGAACTGGATACGGTTGGCATCATGTACACTGCCATCTGCTTCCACATTGTCATGACAGGACATTCCATTTTCCGTAATATAAATCGGAAGCTGATAACGTTCGTAGAGGAATTTTCCTGCCCAGTATAGGCATTCCGGTGTCACCGGCCATTCTGCGGCAGTCTTTGGGAATCCTGCCGGACGGTCTACAAATTCCGGCTCTCCATCTGCTCCTGCACGAACCGGATATCCGTTATAAATATTCTGACCGTAAAAATCAATGGGCTGGTGAATCAGTTCCATATCTTCTTTCGTGATTTCCGGCAGATACTCCTTGTATTTCTCAAGACCTTCCTTTGGATAATGTCCTAAAATAACCGGGTCGGAATACCAGGATACATTCCAGGTCCAGTTGTCGACATCATTATAAAAGCCAAAATATACCTTCTTTGCAGCTTCAATATCTTCCGGGGAATTACTTGCCGGATATGCCACCCCACTGGTTGGTGCATAGCCGATCTGTATCGGCTGCTTTGCATATTTCCGGAGAGTAATAACCGCTTTTCCATGTGCCCGCAATGCATTATGCGCAATCCGGAAGCTTTCCTCTGGTGTGACTTTCTTTCCCGGTGCATGAATACCACGGTAATATCCCAGTCCGATAAAGCACTGTGGCTCATTCAAAGTAAAAATCTTGTCGCAGATATCAGTAAAATTCTCTGCTACTACTTTTGCATATTCTGCAAACCAATCTATGATTTCTTCATTGAGCCAGCCGCCTTTATCCTCCAATGCCTGCGGAAGTTCCCAGTGATAAAGTGTCATATATGGCTCAATGCCGTTTTTCTTCATTTCAAGAATCATATCACGATAGAGTGCCACCGCTTTTTCATTGACTCTTCCGGTTCCCTCCGGCATCAGTCTCGCCCAGCTTACGGAAAAACGGTATGCCTTCACACCAAGTTCTCTCATCAGCGCATAGTCCTCTTTATAACGGTGCATGTCATCGGCACTGACATAGGCATTATGATGTTCGAAGGTTCTTCCCTCTTCGGTAAAGGTGTCCCAGATGCAGGTTCCTGCGCCATCGTTTTTGTCTCTTCCCTCTACCTGATAGGCACTGCTGGCAACGCCCCATACAAAGTCTTTTCGAAACATTTGTTTTCCTCCTGATTCTATTTCTTGTGTTATTCTTCTACAATTGTGAAAAATACTATAATTTTTTCAGTTCGAATATCTGTGCAGTTCCTCGAGTGCGAATGCCACATAAGAACTGCAAGGGGCACTAAGAATTTTGCGAACCCTTTTCTTTTTCCCGGCAACCGGCACAAATTCACATCCATGTTCATATGTGCCT
>ULQZ01021641.1_pt1 | contig 43161 bp, 36 predicted proteins | sample 1955011 | NCBI WGS metagenome assembly ULQZ01 (sample SAMEA4835670, study PRJEB28245) | human gut metagenome | biome: gut microbiome; material: fecal sample | place: Denmark | collected 2008 | reverse complement strand
GCACTGTCAGCAGGATATTCTATTGAAAATTCAATACGGGAATCAGAAAAAGATTTAGATATGTTATTTGGTGAAAAATCAGCGATATTGATTGAGACAGAAAAGATAATTACGGAATTGGAAAATGGAATACCGATAGAAAAGGCACTTTGGAAATTTGCAATAAGCAGTGACATTGAGGACATCAGTTGTTTTTCGGATATATTTGGAATTGCAAAAAGAACAGGTGGAAATATGGTGGAGATAGTAAAGTCAACCGCTGATAAAATAAGTGAAAAAATAGAGGTTAAAAGAGAAATAAAAACAATGATAGCAGCTAAAAAAATGGAGAGCAGGATAATGAATATAATACCATTGCTGATAATTGTATATTTCTGGCTTACCTCGCCGGGATTTCTGGATTGTCTCTATACTGTAAGCGGTCATATTTTTATGACAGGTTTATTTGGAATTTATATGTTTGGCTGTATGTTAAGTGAGAAAATATCAGATATAAAAATATAATGGAATGGCATTAAAAATGGAGGTGATGTGGAATTTGCAGGATATCTTGATTTTATCTGTTTGTATGGTTTTAATGTCTGTGTATTTATCATTTTTGACGTATGAGTGGATAAAAAATAAAAGGAAAAAAGTTGTTGAAGTAAATTTAAAATTAAGTTTTGTTGTACCTGCGGCATATAAAATATACTGCATCTTAGGAAAAAAAGTTAAATTTAAACTGAAAGAGGAAACTTTAGACAGGTATAAAAAATTATATGTCGGAAAGAGTGAAGATGACATAACAAAAGAGTTTTTTATTAAACATATTTCGTTATTTTTATGTACATATCTGCTATTTAATCTAATTGTTTTATTTTCAGTTATATCATGCCAAAGCAATCAATATATAGTTTCTGAATATTATATTGAAAAAAATGACATAGGTGGAGAACAAAAAGAGATAAGCGTACAAACAGAAATAGGTGGTAAAAAAAAGGATACCGATATTATAGTACCCGAAAGAAAATATAATGAAAAAGAAATTTTACATAATGCAGAAAAGGTGAAAAAATATATTTACAGTCATTATCTTGGAAATAATAAATCGCCCGATAAGGTGACAAAAAATCTTTCTTTAGTAAGACATGTAAATGGAAGTATGTTTAATATTTCATGGACTTCAAGTAATGAAAATGTTGTTGCGGCTGATGGAAAAGTTGAGTGCGGAAAGATTACGGAACCAGAAAATGTGGAACTTACGGCTGTTTTAAAGTATGAGCAATATAAGGAAAAATTAAAGTTTAATATTACGGTCTGTCCGGTCAAAAAGACAGAGGAAGAGAATATCTGGGACGAATGGAGAAAATTGTTTGAAAAGTCAGTAGAAGATACAAAGAGTTTCAAGTATATAAAACTTCCTGATAAGGTCAGAGGGAAAAATGTAAGCTACAGTGTTGACAGATATAAAGGATTATGTCAGACGGCAGGTATTGCAATGCTCATGTTTGTTGTTGTACCGATTATGGCAGAATATGCTGCAAAGAATAAAGTGACTGAACGGGAAAAACAGTTGAAACTAGCATATCCTGAAATGGTTGAAAAATTTGTATTGCTTATAAATGCCGGTCTACCTGTGAAAAATGCATGGATTCGTGTAGCTGAGACAAGAAAAACTAAAAATGATAAGGTTGATTATCTTACAGAGGAAATGCTTCTGACTAAAAATCAGATGGATAATGGAATTAGTGAAGAAAAGGCATACGAAATGTTTGGAAGAAGAATAGGTATATTAACCTATATGAAATTTTCAACACTTCTTGTACAAAATTTAAAAAAGGGAACCGCTAATCTAATAAATATTCTCGAGTATGAATCCGCTGATATTTTTAATGAAAGAAAAGAGAATGCAAAAATTCTTGGAGAAGAAGCGAGTACAAAACTATTAGTGCCAATGGTGCTTATGATGACAATTATTTTTGCCATTATATTGTATGCAGCTTTTGCAGGGATGTAAAGTGAGTAGTGTTGTATTGTTAAAAAATTAGAAAGGGGAAAGTTACTGTCTGTCTGTTTTTGCTTGAGTTGTGCGGACAGTAATAGGATAAAAAATATGATAAACAGAAAAGACATGAGAGATTTAATATGTGAAGAAGATGGAATTGGAATTGTTGAAATTATACTTATTTTAGTTGTGCTTATAATGCTGATAGTTATATTTAGAAAGCAGATAACGGACATTGTAAGTAGTGCATTTAAAAATATAAATGGGGATTCAGACACAATAAATGAGGAAATTGAAATTGATGATGGAGAATAAGGAAGTCAAGGGGAGTATAACTGTATTTATGACATTTATATTCATACTCATATTTGGGATGGTTCTTATTTTTTTTGAAAGCACAAGGATAACAGCGTCAAAAGGTTATATAAAGAATGCGTCAACAGCGGCAGAAAAAACACTGTTTGGAGACTATAACATGGAGTTGTTTAAAGAATACGGTCTTTTTGGGTATGGCGGATATAACGGAATATCATCAATTGAAATGCAGGATGATTTTAGAAAAATATTACTAAATAATTTAGCAGTTAAGCCTAAAAGTTCAAAAAGTTCTTATACAGATATTTATAAGATAAAAAAGCTTAATGTTTTTGAAAATAGCTATGAGGGATTGGCTGATGGTGAAAATTTATGCAGACAGATAAAACAGTATATTGCAAGTTGTGCAATAGAAGATACTGCAGATAAACTTAAAGGTAATTATTCAAATGTTTCTCAAGGGAGTAAAGCCGATTTATATGAAAAACTTGATGATGGCAGCAGCTACGAGACAGGAAAATATAAAGAAAATTATGAGGGAGGAGGCGTTGAGGAAGACAACGATAAAAATTTAATTGGAGACAAAAATCAGGATAAAAATATCGGTAGGACTGATGTAAAAAAAGAAGATGCAAATGAGAGTGGGAATACAACAACAGATGAAGATGTAGAAAATCCGTTGGAAGTTTTTAAAGAACTTGTTGAGGATGGCTATCTTTCGTTGGTTTGTGATGTAAATAAACTTTCGGAAAAAAATATAGAAAAGGCTATTTTATCAGAAGAAGAGGAAAACAATGGAAGTGATGCCGGAAGTGAAACAGCAGAGGGAGGAAAAACAGAGAGTGAAAAAGATAATTCAAAAACTAAGTATGAGAGTGCCGGGGATTATCTGAAGAACTTGTTTTTAAGTGCCGGTGAAAACGAAACATATACAGAAGAAAAAAATGAGAATAAAGATAGAATGAAATATATTATTTATGCTGATAAGGTTTTTTCTTCATATGTAAATAACAGAAACAAGACAGTGGAATACGGAATGGAGTATCTCATATGCGGAAACGAAAAGGAAAAAGATAATCTTGCATGGGTTGTGAGCAGAATAATTGCTACGAGAATGGCAACAAATCTTACGGCAATATTGAATGACAAGACGGCCAGTGCTAAGGCACTGGCGACAGCGACTGCAATAGCCGGAGTTACAGGAATTGAACCGCTTATAAAAGGTGTTCAGTATGTAATACTTGCAATAATGGCATTTGAAGAGTCATGTATAGATGTTGCGGCACTCCTTGACGGCAGGCAGATTCCCGTTTTGAAAAAAATGACTGATATAAAGATAACATATGAGGAAATATGTCTGGCTACAGGAGAATTATTACAAAGTAAAGCAAAACAATATGAAAAAAGCGATGGAAAGCTTGCATCAAAGTATATTGACTACAAAGAATACTTATTTTGTTTTGCAGCATTGGTGTCAACACAAAAGATTAGAACAAGAATGTTTGATATTATTCAGTTTGATTTGAGAAAAAGATATAACAAAAGTTTTCGTATTTATGATTGTATTGTGGCAGCAGATTTTGAAATAGCATATGAAATGAAGTTTATATTTCCTTATATGTGGAAAATTTACGGAAAAAATTTGAAATTCACAAAGTTTGAAAGGCTGGTGATTACAAGTTACGGATATGAGAGATAAGACCGGATATAACAAGCAGAAAAAGTGGGATTTAAAAGCATCTGTTACAGTTGAAGCTTCGTTAAGTGTACCGTTATTTTTTATTATGGTATTCTCGTTTTTTTATGAATTTAATGTCTTGTTTGAAGTGAATAAAAATCATATTCAACTTGCAGATGCCGCAGCGGATTATTCTGTATATGGGACAAAAACAGATACATTGAAAAGTATATTTGGTGACAGTCACATTATAATGTGGTCTGAAAATGAAGGATATAAAATATGTTTCATGAGATACAAGATGAAAAATCCTGTTTTGTCAGGCAGGTTTACTAACCATAGGATTTATCAAAGAATTGTTTTGAGTGATTATAAGGGAAAAAGTATGTGTTCTGATGCAGAAGAGTCAGAGAGAACCGTTTATATTACAGAAAGCGGAAGTGTTTATCATGAATATTCTGACTGCACATATTTGAACCCAAGCATTCAGAGAGTTTCAGTAAAAATTATTGATAAAAAAAGAAATTCATCCGGAGGAAAGTATAAAAAATGCGAATTTTGTTACAGAACAGAGGATGGTTTAAATACTTACGTTTATATAACAACTTATGGAGACAGGTATCATTGTACTAAAAAATGTCATGGAATAAAAAGATATGTAAGAAAAGTAAAAATATCGGAAATAGGCGGTATGCCTGAATGCAGCAAATGTAAAGGGAGGGGGTGATAAGGTTATATGTTTGTAAGTATTATATTATTTTTATGCATCGGGATATGTACAATAACTGATATTTTAAGAAAAACAGTTGATATAAGGGTACTATTGGCGTTTTCGTTAATTCTTGCAGTTTGCTGCTATTTTGAAAAAAATTATAATATTGAAAGTTTTGTGGCAGGCATCGGTATTGGCATTCTGCTGGCATGCATTTCGATTTTAAGTAGGGGAGCTGTAGGAATGGGAGATGTATGTCTTTATTCAATTATAATATGTTTTATTGGTGTTCAAAAAGGGATTTTTGTGCTTTTCTTATCCATTGCATTTGCTTTTTTTGTGGCTTTATTTTTTGTTATTGTTAAGAGAAAAAAGAAGGACTATGAGATGCCTCTTGTTCCGTTTGTGCTGGCTGCGTATTTATTTAGTTTGTTTGAAAATATGGCTTGAATTTAAAATAAACTTGAAAATAAAAAAGGGGTTTTGGAATGCATAAAAGATACGAGATTTCTGCAAATTATACAGTTGAAGCAGCATTTGTTGTTCCGATAATACTTGGAATGATTTTTTCAATGATATATATGTTGTTTGTATTGCATGATAAGGTTATATTACATGAAAATATAAGGTACAACGTGATATGTATAGATGAGAACGATGGAAATTATAAAAAGATATCGAACGAAAAAACATCATATGAAAAAACGTCACATGAAAAAGCAATGGATAAAAAAGCATCGGATAAAAAAATATCAAATGATAAAAATTTGAGTAAAAATAATTCAAAAAAATTTTTAAGTGAAAAAATCATGACTAAAGAGTCTGTTTCAAGAAATTTAAGAATATTTAGGGTGACAAAATTAAAATGCAATGTTGGAAAAACATATATAAAAACGGAAGTTAAAGCAGTTTCTAAAATGGATATTCCAGTTATAGGTTATTTTATGAGAAAGACAAAGAAAATTTGTATCAAAACAAAATATTTGATGGTTAAGCCTGAGACAATGGTGAGATATAGAAAAAATGTATAATGCACAAAAGATATAAGCAAAAAAGGGGGGCTAAATGGAATATAAGAAAAAAGATGGAATTTCGGGAGTTTATATTGTATTTGAAATTGATTGTGCCAGTGAGGAGTCGGTTGAAGCAAAGATGCTTCAAAACAATAATATTTGTGGATTGCTTGCGTGTGATTTCAGGTATGAGGACAACAGAACATATATTTATTATGATACAACTGATAAAATGGCAGTTTCAGATATAATGAAAGAGGGGAAGATGACATATGATATTTTGAAAGAAATATATACAGCTATTGCGGAAATATTGAAAAGCTGTCAGAAGTATCTTATATCTGCGGATTCGGTTTTGCTAAATAAGGATTTGATATTTGGAAATCGTAAATATAAAAATCTTAAATTTTGCGTTTTACCCGGGTTAAATTGTTCGTTTAGAAAACAGATTAAGGAATTGACCGAAGACTTTATGAAAATAACAGACCATTGTGATAAAAAGTGTGTAGAATTTATGTATGGTATATATGATATTGTCTCAACAGACAACTTTAATATGGTTGATATTGAGGAATTTTTGAAGGAAAGACAATATCCGGATGATGTTTCACAATATTCAGATGAGACGTCATGGTATCAGAATGATACATCACGGTATTCAGATGAGACGTCATGGTATCAGAATGATACATCACGGTATTCAGATGAGATGTCACGGTATCAGAATGATACATCACGGTATCCGGATGAGACGTCACGGTATCCGGATGATACATCATGCTATCTGGATGGAATGTCACGGTATCCGGATGAGGCATTATGGTATTCGGATGAAGTATCACAATTTTCGGATAAGACATCACAAAGAAAGAAATCTAATATTTTTGCGGATGAAAATGACGGTGTTAATGTCTTTTCTAAGAGTAAAGAAAAGGATAATGCGGGTGATTATGACAAGAGTGAATGTTTTTTACTTGTGAGAGAAAATAGAAAAAATAATTTTTTTAAAGAGTTTGTGCCGGAAATAATAAATATAAAAAAGAATCTGTCTTTTAGCGGAGACATGGGAAGTATAGTTCATATTGGGCGCAGTCGTGATAATGATATTGTGTTTCCACAAAATTATATAAGCAGAAAGCATGCCGTACTTGAAGCGGATGAGAATTTTTTATATGTTACGGACAAAGGGTCATGCAATGGGACTTTAGTTAATGGAGAAAGAATTGCCGCAAATGTAAAAACAAGATGCAGGGTTCAGGATGAAATTACATTTGCGGATATATGTTTTGTTGTTGTTTGAAATTGAAAAATCATTAAATCTGAAAAGTAATTTAAAACGGAAGTGCTATTCAAAACTAAAAGAGTATTTAAAATGAAAAAATTTAAAATAGATAAGTTATTTAAAAACAATTGATTTATTGATGTATTCTGTTTTTACAACAATATATGGATAACTTTTGGTTTTTGATTTTGTTTCATTTTTTGGACCATATAATTCTGTGTCAAATACTATATAGTTGTCAGAGAGATAAAGTTCATTGACTGTTATGCTAAACTCTGGAGAGAGCTGTTTTCCATAGCCTTTAACTATATATAATTCACCTTCACAGGAAAAACTTAGTTCAAAAGCAGAGTCTTTGCGTTCTTTTATCATTTTCCGCAGTTCTTTTGGAATTTCATTTCCTGTTACCACAGTATAATCAATATCTTTGGTTTTGGGGTAATCGTTATCTGCAGCACAGCCATTTAAGCAAAATAAAGAAAACAGCATTATTATAAGGGTGCAGATTAATATTTGAATTTGGTGAAATGAGGTTTTTTTTCGATTAAACATAAGATTACCTCACCTTTATTTATCAATAAATAATTATGAATAAAATATTGGATATATGCATAGTTTTAAGGTGTTTCGGCAATTTTTTTGAAGAGAAGCCATGATAAAAAAATGAATATTTTAATAAAATATGGAGTAAATAAAAAAGGTGCGTAGCAAGGAGTTTCGTTGATTTTTGAGGGTTTGTGGTTTATAATGGTAAATGTAAGACAGAGTCGGTTGTAATATCAGGAGGATAATAAAAAGTATGAAGGAATTGAACAAGGTAGAGTTTAAAAAAGAAGTTGAGGATTATTTAAAAGTTTTATTCAGAAAGTCTATCAGTGAGGCTGACGAGCAGCAGAAATTTCAGGCAGTGGCATATGCCGTTAAAGATTTTATTGTGGATCAGTGGATGGCTACACATAGAACTTACGAGGAACAGGATGTAAAGACAGTTTACTATCTGTCTATGGAGTTCCTTACGGGAAGAGCACTTGGAAATATTATCATTAACTTAAAAGGAAATCAGGCAATCAAAGAAGCTATTGAAGAATTAGGAATGAATCTTGATGTTATAGAGGATCAGGAACCGGATGCAGCACTCGGAAATGGAGGACTTGGAAGACTTGCAGCATGTTTCCTTGATTCATTGTCAACATTAGGATATCCGGCATACGGATGCGGTATTCGTTATAAATACGGAATGTTTAAACAGGTTATTGAAAACGGTTATCAGATTGAGAGACCTGATGACTGGCTCAAATATGGAAATCCGTTTGAAATCAAGAGACCTGAATATGCCGTTGAGGTTAAGTTTGGCGGTTATGTTACTATACGAAAAGATGAGTGTGGACGAGATAAGTTTGTTCAGGAAAATTATCAGTCGGTAAGAGCAGTACCTTATGACCTTCCGATTGTAGGTTACAACAACAACGTGGTAAATACTCTCAGAATTTGGGATGCAGAACCTATTGATACATTTAACCTTGATTCATTTGACAAGGGTGATTATCAGAAAGCAGTAGAGCAGGAGAATCTTGCAAGAACTATCTGTGAGGTGCTTTATCCAAATGATAATCATATGGCAGGTAAAGAGCTCAGATTAAAACAGCAGTATTTCTTTGTATCTGCAAGTATTCAGCGTGCAGTTAAAAAATACATGGAAAAACATGATGATATTCATAAAATTCATGAGAAAGTTGTATTCCAGTTAAACGATACACATCCTACAGTTACAGTTGCAGAACTTATGCGTATTCTTATGGATGAGTACAATCTTTCATGGGATGAGGCATGGGATATTACTACAAAATCATGTGCTTATACAAATCATACAATTATGTCAGAGGCACTTGAAAAATGGCCTTTAGAGCTTTTCTCAAGACTTCTGCCTAGAATTTATCAGATTATTGAGGAAATTAACAGAAGATTTGTGCTTCAGATTCAGGCTGCATATCCTGACGATAACAGCAAGGTAGAAAAGATGGCTATCATTTATGATGGTCAGGTTAAGATGGCACATCTTGCCATAGCAGCAAGCTTTTCGGTAAATGGTGTTGCAAAACTTCACACAGAAATTTTGAAGCATCAGGAACTTAAAGATTTTTATGAGATGATGCCTGAGAAGTTTAACAATAAGACAAACGGTATCACACAGAGAAGATTTTTACTTCACGGAAATCCATTGCTTGCACAGTGGATTACAGATAAAATAGGTGATGACTGGATTACAAACCTTAAACATCTTGATGAACTTTCTGTTTATGTTGATGATGAGCGCAGTCAGAAAGAATTTATGAACATTAAGTATAAGAATAAGGTGCGTCTTGCCAAATATATCAAAGAGCACAATGGAATTGAAGTAGACCCTCGTTCTATCTTTGATGTACAGGTAAAGCGATTACATGAGTATAAGCGTCAGCTCTTAAATATTCTTCATGTAATGTATCTTTACAATAAATTAAGGCAGAATCCGGGCATGGATTTTTATCCAAGAACATTTATATTCGGTGCAAAGGCATCTGCCGGATATCAGAGAGCAAAATCAATTATCAAACTTATCAACAGTGTTGGCGATGTTATCAATAATGATGCATCTATCAATGGAAAGATTAAGGTTGTATTTATTGAGAACTACAGAGTTTCAAATGCTGAGATAATTTTTGCGGCAGCAGATGTTTCAGAGCAGATTTCAACAGCAAGTAAAGAGGCATCAGGAACAGGAAACATGAAGTTTATGTTGAACGGTGCACTTACACTTGGGACTATGGATGGTGCAAATGTTGAGATAGTTGATGAAGTTGGAAAAGAAAATGCATTTATCTTTGGCCTTTCATCAGACGAAGTAATTGCATATGAGCATAATGGTCAGTATAACCCAAGAGATATTTATAATTCAGATGCAGATATACGTGCCGTACTTACACAGCTTGTAGACGGAACATATTCTCAGGGCAATTTTGAGGAGTTTAGAGACATTTATAATTCTCTCCTTGACGGACAGGGCGGCAGACCTGATATGTATTTTATACTCAAAGATTTCAGAATGTATGCTGAAGCTCAGGAAAAGGTTGAAGCTGCATATAAAGATGAAAAGAAATGGGCTCGCTCAGCTATGTTAAATACAGCAAAGAGCGGTAAATTCTCATCTGACAGAACTATTGAGGAGTATGCAAAGGAAATTTGGCATCTTAATAAAGTTAAGGTTGAAGTTACAGATGCAGACTAATTAGAATTATTTCTCATTTATTCCCCCGTTTTAGCTGCGAGAGCAGCAAACGGGGGATTTTTTGACCGAAAAGTTTTATTGTGGTAAAATTAACCATGTTGCAAGTAATAATATAGTAGGGAAAGGAAAATTCTATGAAAACAAAACAGATTATCAGCATAGTGGTTACAGGGGGTGTTATAATAGCAGTTGGAATCACAGGTGTTGCGTCAAATGTGATAAGTTCAAAACTTATACAGAAAAATAAAGCGGACACAAGTAGTATAGTAAAAGAAATACTTTCTTCGGAAACAGGTTCAAATATTGATTTGCCTGAAAAGGACTTTGTTGGGGTAATAAATATTGAGGGACAAATCGGAGCCTCTTCTTCAAGTAGTCTTACATCAGATAATACCTACAATCATGATTTATATTTAAAGTATATTGAAAAAATGGAAGAGTCTGACAAGAATAAAGGTATACTTCTTTTTGTTGACAGTCCGGGAGGGGCTGTTTATGAGAGCGATGAGTTATATCTTAAACTAATGGAATATAAGGAAAAGACAAAGAGACCAATATGGGCATATTTTGCATCTCAGGCATGTTCGGGAGGATATTATATTTCAATGGCTGCTGATAAGATTTATGCAAACAGAAATTGCTGGACGGGTTCTATTGGTGTAATAGTTTCACTTACAAACTGCAAGAAACTTTATGACAAACTTGGTATAAAGGAAATAGACATAACAAGTGGTAAGAATAAGGCTATGGGTTCAGCTGGTCTTGACCTTACTAAAGAACAGCAGGATATTTTACAGTCACTTGTGGATGAGGCATATGACCAGTTCGTAGACATTGTAGCCGAAGGCAGAAAGATGGACACAAGTGAAGTTAAAAAGATTGCTGATGGACGTATTTACTCAGCAAAACAGGCAAAAGAAATAAATCTTATTGATGAAGTAGGTTCTTTGGAAGATGAGAAGAAAGCTTTTGCAAAAGAAGCAGGATTTTCAAGTGATATAACATACTATACCCCTGAAAATGATTCATTATCAGGAATATTCAGCAGTTTGTTTGGTGCAGTAAAAGACATTGTTCCCAAGTCAGACATAGATCTTGCAGAGGATATTGTTCAAAACAATGGAAATGGGGTGCTTAAATATTATGCAAAATAGATCGGATAACCGCATATATGCAGGATTCTTCGTTCGTCTTGCGGCATATTTAACAGATATTATAATAGTTTGGTGTGCAATGCTTGTAATCAGGATACCTGTTTGGGTTACGACAGTTACAAGTCCGAACAATTTTTTTGTAAGAGATTTTATTTTTCAATATTCTATAAAAGATATATTATTTTATCTGATGCAGGCGGCGTATTTTATTTTATTGACATATTTCACTGGTTCAACACTCGGAAAGAAGATTTTTCAAATAAGAGTGGTGAGCACAGAGGAAAGAAAAATGACATTTTTTGAAGTGGCATTTAGAGAGACTGTGGGAAGATTTTTATCTGCACTTATTCTTTCAATAGGATATATAATGATAGCTGTTGACAAGCAAAAAAGAGGATTGCACGATATATTAAGTGATACAAATGTTGTATATTATCATGAGAAAAAAGTTTATACACATGCGGATGTTCACTATAAAAATATGGTTGGCAGTGAAAGTCAGAATATTTCAACACAACATCAAAATCCGTATAATTCAGCAGAAGCACAGTCAAATCCTTACAATGCAGAGAAAACACAGCCAAATTCATATAATGCATCAAATATGCAACCGAGTTCATATGATGCAACAAAATCTCAAACAGGAACTGAACAGTTAAATCATATGCCTGACGGATATTTTGAAAAAACTGACAGTGAAAATGAAAATACAGAGATAAATAAAAGCCTTTATTAAAACAAAAATAATAAACACTTCCCTATATTGATATATGATATGAAGATATAGGAAAGTGTTTTTTATTATTATATTTATATTGAGATAAAATAATAAAATAGTTATTATATCTATACTCGAATAAATAATAAATTAGTTATTATTTCTATATTCAGATAAAACTTTTAAAAGGCTGAATATATCTACGGGCTTTGAAAGATATTTATTCATGCCGGCATTGAGACATTTTTCTATATCCTCCTTAAAAGCGTTTGCGGTCATTGCAATTATTGGAATGCTGTGTGCTTCAGGAATTTCAAGATTTCTGATAGCGGTTGTTGCGTAAAGTCCGTTCATAACAGGCATCTGCATGTCCATAAGTATTGCGTCATAATTATGCTGTTTGGAAGATTTTAACATTTCAACACATATAGAACCGTCAGCGGCATGTTCACATGTTATGTTATGCATTTTTAAAAGTTCTGATATTACTTCATAATTTAATTCATTATCTTCAGCGACAAGAAGATGCATTCCCGAGCATATTTTGGAATAATCGTCAAGTGTCAATGTCCCAGGAGAGGTTCTTGAGCGTTTTTTCAGGTATGGAATTTCTAAAGTGATGGTAAAGGTTGTGCCTTTGCCAAGTTTACTGTCAACATCAATATGGCCATTCATTATATCGGTAAGATATTTGACAATGGACAAACCAAGTCCGTAACCCGGAACTTTATTTATCCTCGAATCAGTTTCTCTTGTAAATTTTGAGTACATATTTTCTATGTATTCTTCGGACATTCCTATGCCTGTATCACTGATTTTGGCAATAAGAAATATATTTTTGCTGCTAGGAATTTTCTGCTGGTACATTTCAAATGTGACACTTCCGCCGTCGGGTGTATATTTTATGGCATTGGATAAAATATTTGTATATATTTGTCTTATACGCAGTGGGTCAGCAAATATTTCAGGATATATAATATCATGTTTTATACAGTTGATATCTAAGTTTTTGCCGAGTTGTATTTGTTCGAGAGATGGCGGAAATTCGTCAAAAAGTTCACATATATTTATTTCCTTAGGATTGATTTTCATCTGACCATTTTCTATTTTTGAAATGTCGAGAACTTCATTGACAAGCTCTAGCAAAAAGTTGCCTGACAGCTTTATTTTTTCGAGTCCGTATTTTATTTTGTCAGGCTCATCTATATGCTGTGAAACTATATCGGTAAATCCCATTATTGCGTTCATAGGAGTTCGTATATCATGTGCTATTTGCGATATAAATTCTGTCTTGGCAACATTTGCTTTGTTAGCTTCCTCGGCAATTGCTATCCAGCTTTGTTCACGGCGTTTGCTTGCACTTATTATCTGTGTTACATATAAGACATCTGTAATTGTATTTGACTCATTTCGGCGTCTTACTATAAATCTCGCCGTATGCCAGTTGTTATCATTTGTCAGATATTCAGTAGCAATTGTCTCTTCATTTTTTAAACGCTTCTGTAATGTTGAAATGTCAAAAAACTGGCGTAATTTATCTTTATATTCAGAAACAATAAATTCATCACATAATCTATTCATTTCTAAAGATGCACATCCGCTTTTGCCGGCAAGACGGTGTGTACTGCCTTTGCCGGAGATTTCTTTGAAGCTGTCTTTTTCCAGGTTAATCAGAAATATTGCATTGTATATTTGGCTTAAAGCAGATATGACTTCATTTTTCAAGGTAGCTTCTGTAAGTGCCTGTTCAAGTTCAAACTGTCTTTTTTGTTCAAGTGCAACTATGTTGTCAATGTGTCTGAAGCCTAATAATAATTGGTAATTTAAGGATGTTGTTGAAATTCTTACGACAATGGTTTCAAAGTATTGTTGTCTTAAAAGATTAGGAACACTACGATATCTGAACACGATGCGTTCTTTGTATTTTAACTCGTTTTTCAGATTAACAATACTCATTGTATTTTGAAAAAATGTAACACTTTCAGGAGCAACATATTTTCTGGAATAAGTTTCTATCATTTCCGTATAATTGAATGGTCCCGGATTTTCAGCAGAGATAAAGTTAGCCGCATTGGCAACCCTGTCCAGTTTAAAGGGTTCAAGTGTGTTTTTTTCGAGGTCTACATAATATACTGAAGTATAGTCACGGCAAAGCACATCGAGGAACTGCTGTTCTTTTTCAAGCTCAAATTTATTTTTATTTATAAGGCTCTTATTCTGCATAAGGAGAAAATCTTTGTCAATATTCTGCCATATACTTCCAAGGTGAATACCTATTGTTTTCATTAACCTTAAATGAGCAGGAATAACAGGAAAAGAAGGGGAATCAAGTCTTATATATCCGAGCTGTTTTCCGGCATATGAAATTGGAAATGCAATAACGGAATTTACACCAAAACTGAGAAGTTTTTTATTTTCATTTGTTAATTGTGTGACATCAATTTCTCCAATATTGTCTTCTATGATTATTTCACGGTTAGAAAGTTTATTGTGCCAATCAGGTATTTCTTCCGCCGGAAACATAATGGGATGCGCTTTAAGTGAATCATTATTATTTACTGAATAGCTTAGTTTGAGTTCATAAATGTTTTGGTTAAGCAATTCAAATATAAAAGCAGTGTCACTGCCAATACATTTACAAAGTTGTTTGAGGATGGATTCTAAAATAGCTAATCTGCTCTTATCAGGTGTCAGATTTTCTAAGTTAATCAGTTCATTGATTATTGAATCATAAATATCCTGAAAAGTAGTGTCATCGGCAGAAATATATTTTTTCTCTGGGTAAGTGCTCATATGGTTATTCTCCTTCATCTCCTTTAAGTTTAGTGCCGGTCAAAAAGTATTAATTTAATTGTAACATTAAATAGAGCAAAGTCAATGAAACAAATTTGTTGACATTTTTATTTGATAGTGTTATTATTTCACATACGCAATACATAACATTGTTAAATGTTTGATGTGTTATGCAATATAGAATATGTTACAGGAGTCAAAATACCTTTTGACCCAACATTATAATGTTCAAAGAAGGTGATTATTATTAATGATAAGTTTGAAGAATTGTTTAAGGCTATGCATCAGTTCCACAAATTAAGACTTGGAGATATTATGCCGGACATAAGCGGTGCGGATTTTTGGACTATGCGGAATATTATGGATAAGGGCGAGGATGGAAAGATAACGATTTCTGAACTTGCTAAGAAAACAAGGGTACTTCCGTCAGCAATATCCAGAACACTTAAACGGCTTGAAGAAAAAGGTTATGTTGAGAGAACGGTAAATAAAAATGACAGGCGAAATACTTATGTTGAGATAACGGACAGAGGAAGAGAAGTTGCACAGGAAGTCAGAGAGATAATGAGAGACTACGGAGAGGCTGTCCTGTCAAAATTTGATGAGGAAGAACTTTCAATGCTTATATCGTATCTTAATAATATATATGATATTGCAAAGAAAGAGATTGAAGTCAGAAAGGTTAAGAAATAGAAAGTTAAGAAAGGACAGAAAAAATGGGTAAAATATTTAAAAATATGATTCCTTACTGGAAAGCGGTTATTATCATTATTGCTCTGCTGTTTGTACAGGCATGGTGTGACCTGTCGCTTCCTTCTTATACATCAGATATTATCGATGTGGGTATTCAGAACAGCGGTGTTGAACATATTGTTCCCGAAAAGCTTACAAAGAGTGAGTTTGAGACGGCACAGTTTATTATGACGGATGATGAAACAGATGTGTGGAAAGGTCTGTATGAGGCAGACGGAGAGTTTTATAAACTAAAAGATAAGTCTGAAAAGGAACTTGATGAGGCTGACGAAAAACTTACTCTGCCGCTTATCATGAATTATCAGATGAGTACATTGGAGGTCAGCAGTTTTAAAAAGACTATTGCAAGTCAGATGGGAAAGAAGGAGTCTGAACTTGAAAATATGAGCGTAGAGCAGCTTGGTGAGACACTTGGCGTTAAACTTAAGAGCTTCAAGCAGGAAAAGGAAGATAATGACGGAAATAAAGTTAAGGTTGAATGTGTTGACGCAAGACCGTTCTTTGCAGGAATGCTTGAAAGCGGAAAGATGGATAAAAAGAGCATTTTGTCTATGCGTGATAAAATGAGTAATACCATAGATGCGATGGGAAGTTCACTTGTTAAATCGATGGGTGCTGCTTATGCAGTTTCCTGTGACAAGGCGGCAGGAATCGACATAGACTATGTACAGAAATCATATCTTTTGTTTGCGGGATTAAAAATGCTTGGAATGGCACTTCTTATGGGTGTTGTGACTGTGCTTGTCGGCTTCTTTGCATCGAGAGTCGGAGCCGGAATAGGTATGACGCTCAGGGAAAAGGTATTTAAAAATGTTGTCGGATTTTCAAATGCCGAGATGGATAAATTTTCAACGGCATCACTTATTACGAGAAGTACAAATGACATCCAGCAGATACAGATGGTTTCGGTAATGCTTCTAAGAATGGTTGCCTATGCTCCTATTCTTGGAATTGGCGGTGTATTAAAGGTTATGCAGACGGGAGCAGGCATGGGATGGATAATAGTGCTTGCGGTAGTTGTGATACTCGGATATGTCATGATACTTATGTCAGCTGCTATGCCTAAGTTCAAACTTATGCAGAAGCTGGTCGACAATATCAATCTTGTTTCAAGAGAAATTCTTACCGGGCTTTCGGTTATCCGTGCATTTGGCAGGGAGAAAAAGGAAGAAGAGAGATTTGACGAAGCAAATAAAGACCTCACAAGGACAATGCTTTTTACAAACAGGGTTATGACATTTATGATGCCGGGTATGATGATGATAATGAATGTTCTTACGGTCGGTATTGTGTGGTTTGGAGCTAACAAGATTGACGGCGGAAATATGCAGGTCGGTGCTATGACTGCATTTATAACATATGCAATGATGATTGTCATGTCATTTTTGATGCTTACGATGATGTCGATAATGCTTCCTCGTGCGGCTGTTGCAGCAGAGCGTATCGATGAGGTTGTCCGCACGGAATCTTCTATTAAAAATATTGACAAACCGGAGAAACTTACAAGCCATGACGGTGTAATATCATTTGAACATGTAAATTTCAAATATCCGGGAGCAGAGGAAGATGTACTCCACGATATTGATTTTGTGGCAAAGCCGGGGGAGACAACAGCTATCATAGGCAGTACGGGATGCGGCAAATCAACATTGGTAAATCTTATTCCGAGATTATATGATGTCACGGATGGAAAGATATTGCTTGACGGAAAAGATATAAGAAATATTTCAATGTCAGACCTCAGGGAGGAAATTGGTTTTGTACCTCAGAAGGGAGTTCTTTTCTCGGGAACGATAGCTTCAAATCTCCGTTTTGGAAATGATAATGCAACCAATGAGGAAATAAAAAAGGCTGCAGAGATAGCACAGGCAACGGAGTTTATCGAAGCAAAAGATGATAAATACGAAAGTTCAATATCGCAGGGCGGAAGCAATGTCTCAGGAGGCCAGAAACAGCGTCTTGCGATAGCGAGGGCAATAGCCAAAAAACCAAAGATATTTATATTTGATGACAGCTTTTCAGCACTTGATTTAAAGACAGATGCGGCACTTAGAAAAGCATTGTCTGAAAATGTAAAGGACAGCACGGTTATTATCGTTGCACAGAGAATTAGCACAATATTACACGCAGAGCAGATACTTGTTCTTGATGATGGAAAAGTAGTCGGAAAAGGTACGCATGAACAGCTTCTCAAAGATTGTGAAGTTTACCGTGAAATCGCAAAATCCCAGTTGTCAGCCAAAGAGCTTGGCATGGATGAAAGTGAGGTGTCAGACAATGAGTAATGAGGAACAGTTTAAAAAGCCACAGCCACGCAGGAGAGGTCCTATGGGCAGAGGTATGCAGCCGGGCGAAAAGCCTAAGAACCTCAAAAAGTCATTAAAAACACTTGTAAAATATATCGCAAAATATAAGGTGGGAATATTTGTCGTAATGTTTTGTGCGGCATGTTCAACTGTATTTACGGTGGCAGGGCCTAAAATTTTGGGAAAAGCAACAACGGCTTTATCAGAAGGTCTTATGGCAAAAATAAGCGGAACAGGAAGTATTGATTTTGGAAAAATAGGAAGAATACTTCTTGTTGTACTCGGACTTTATCTTTGCAGTGCATTGTTTAGTTTTATTCAGGGATGGATAATGACAGGCATAACGCAGAAGGTGTGTTATAAACTGCGTCAGGAAATATCTGAGAAGATAAACAGAATGCCGATGAAATACTTTGAAAGTCGTACTTACGGTGAGGTTTTATCACGCATTACAAACGATGTGGATACGCTTGGACAGGGGCTTAACCAGAGTATCACAACAATAATTACATCTGTTGCAACACTTGTAGGTGTGCTTATAATGATGCTTAGCATTTCACCGCTTATGACGCTTATTGCACTTGTAATACTTCCTATATCACTTGCGCTCATAAGCCTTGTGACAAAGAAGTCACAGAAATTTTTCCGTGCACAGCAGGAATATCTCGGTCATATAAACGGGCAGGTCGAGGAAGTTTACGGTGGTCATCTTGTAATAAAAGCGTTTAATCGAGAGAAAGATACTATTGAAGAATTTGAAAAAACAAATAAAATTTTGTATGACTCAGCATGGAAATCGCAGTTTCTTTCAGGAATGATGCAGCCTATAATTATGTTTGTCGGAAACTTAGGTTATGCATCGGTAGCACTTGCCGGCGGTATGCTCGCAATAAAAAATGTAATTACGATAGGTGACATACAGGCATTTATCCAGTATGTAAAGAACTTTACACAGCCGATACAGCAGATAGCACAGGTAATAAACATGGTTCAGTCAATGTCTGCGGCATCGGAGAGAGTTTTTGAATTTCTTGACGAAAACGAGGAGGAACAGATAGTAGAAAATCCTGCAGATATTTCAAAGGTAACGGGCGAGGTATCATTTGAACATGTTCATTTCGGTTACAATCCGGAGCAGATTATCATTAATGATTTCAGTGCAAAGGTAAAACCGGGACAAAAGATTGCGATAGTGGGACCTACAGGTGCCGGAAAAACAACTATGGTAAAACTGCTTATGCGTTTCTATGATGTAAACAGCGGTGCGATAAAATTAAACGGCAGCAATATAAAAGATTTTAACAGACGTGAACTCCGCGACGCATTTGGAATGGTGCTTCAGGATACATGGCTTTTTAAGGGCACGATAATGGAAAATATACGTTACGGAAGACTTGATGCGACAGACGGGGAAGTAATAGCAGCGGCAAAAGCGGCGCGGGCGCACCACTTTATACAGACACTTCCGGGTGGATACCAGATGGAACTTAATGAGGATGCAAGCAATGTATCACAGGGACAAAAGCAGCTTATTACGATAGCGAGGGCAATTCTTGCGGACAATAAGATACTTATTCTTGATGAAGCAACATCTTCGGTTGACACCAGAACTGAGATAGAGATACAGAAAGCAATGGATAATCTTATGAAAGGACGCACAAGTTTTGTAATAGCACACAGACTTTCAACAATCCGTGATGCTGACCTGATACTTGTTATGAAAGACGGGGATATAATAGAGCAGGGAAATCATGATGAACTTCTTGCAGCAAACGGCTTTTATGCAAATCTTTATAATTCACAGTTTGAAGATGTTGTGGCGTAGGAAACAAGTTATTTAGTTAAACGGCAATTATTTTCTAATATCAAAGTGGTAATTATTTTTAAATAACAATTTTGAATAAAAAAAATAAATCTGTTAAGAATAATAGCAGATTTATTTTTTTGTTATATTAGGAAACTAAATAATATATTGCGTAATTGGAGGGATTGCCGTATGTATGATAATAAGGAGAACAACTTTAAGAAAAAGGGGTTATGCATTTCGCTGTGTGCTGCACTTGTTTGTGGACTTGGGATAGGCGGAGTGTACTACAAGACAAACAAAGCACCGCAGAATGATGGGACAAAACTTTTCTCTGATTCATCAGCAGGCAGATTGTCAGCGGATGCAGATAAAAAGGCAGACAGTTCAAATGATAAGAAAACAGAAAAAAATACAGAAAATAAAACGGTGACAGCAGGTTCAGGAAATGTAAAAAATATTAAGAAAAATTCAAAAAAAGCTTCTGTTAAAAGTGCGAGAGAAAAAATAAATGATGCAAAAGAGGAAAATAACAAAAAGGATATTGCTTCAAACAACGAAAACAAAAAGACGAACAAAGCAGAAAAAGATAAAAATAAAAAACAGGGAAAAACAGTAAATACAATGTCAAATGATAACAGTCTTAAATTTGATGCGGAGAAGGGGCTGGTTTGGCCTGTAGGAAGCAGCGAAAAAGATATTATTCTTAAATTTAGTGACAGCAATACGGTTTACTTTAAGACATTGGCACAATATAAAATAAATCCGGCAGTTGTCATAGCAGCTAAGACGGATGAGAAAGTGAAAGCTGCGGCAGCTGGTGTTGTCAAAAGCGTAAAGACAGATGATGAAACAGGAACAACCGTCACTGTAGATATTGGAAGCGGTTATGAAGTTAAATACGGACAGCTTAAAAATTTAAATGTTAAAACCGGACAAAAAATTGCTAAAGGTGAGATAGTCGGCCATATTGCAAAGCCGACAAAATATTATACTTTGGAGGGAAGTAATCTTTATTTTGAAGTTACGGAAAACGGAAAGAGTGTTGACCCGCTTTTGCTTTTAAAGTAGATAAAAAGTTGTAAATTAAAAATTCTTATTATAGTTTCTGCTGTTGTCGCTGAATTTTCGGCGGCAACAGTTTTTTTGTAAAGTTCTTTTCATAAATACCAATTTCTGTTAATATATTAAAGAAGTTGGTTACAAAAAATGTTGCACTTATAGTGTGGAAAGAGAGGGAGTTATGCAATACAAATTAGTAGGAAACACAATGCCGGCGGTTGAGGTGATGTTTGATGCACCGGGAGAGTCTATGTATACACAGTCAGGTGGTATGGCATGGATGACAGAGGGAATTAAGATGGATACCAATACAAAGGGCGGTCTTTTAAAAGGTGTTGGACGTATGTTTGCAGGTGAGTCATTATTTATGGCAACTTATACTGCTGAACAGGCCGGAGCCAGGATTGCATTTGCATCAACTGTTGCAGGTGAGGTTCTTCCGATAAATATTGGTGAGACAGGTGGATTTATCTGTCAGAAGGGAGCATTCCTTTGTGCCGAACCTACAGTAGACCTGTCGGTTGCTTTTACAAAGAGATTTTCATCCGGATTTTTTGGCGGGGAAGGTTTCATTCTTCAGGATATAACAGGTAAAGGTATGGTATTTCTTGAAATTGACGGTGACAAAGTTATAAAGGAACTTGCACCGGGCGAAGTAATAAAAGTTGACACAGGTAATGTAGTCGGCTTTGAAAAGACGATAACATATGAGATTGAGACAGTAAAAGGTCTTAAGAACATATTCCTCGGTGGCGAGGGACTTTTCCTTACAAGACTTGTAGGACCGGGAAAAGTTATACTTCAGACGCAGAACTTTAATGATTTTGCAGGAAGAATTGCAAGCAGAATCCCGTCTAAGTAGTTTTTGGAAAAAGCGTTTGTAAAAACAAAGAACAGTATTTGTTTTTTCAACAGCACTGTGAAGGTTGAATTGAAGATTGTAAAGCTGTAAAAATAAACAGAGTGTTCGGCAGTTGGCTGAGCACTCTGTTTTGTGGTGAGAAGGAAAATCATTACGTCCTTGACATTACAATCTATAAATAGTTAAATATAAAAACGGAAATATTTGAACAATAAGTATCGAAGTTTTGGCTTCGTATGTATTTCACAATACATTTGGAAATGAGGATAAAGCATGAAAAGAGAAGCAAATCCGGTGGCGTTGCTGCCTGTTTTTGTATTTTTGGTATTATATTTGGGACTTGGAATTGTATTTGAATATATTATGAAAATTCCGATGGGATTTTATAATATTCCGATTATTGTAGCTTTCTTGGTGGCGATTTTGACGGCGTGTCTGCAAAACAGGAATGTATCTTTTGATGAAAAATTGGAACTTATGGCACAGGGGATGGCGGACAAGAATATAATAACTATGCTGTTGATTTTTTTGACAGCCGGAGTATTTGTTGGTGTTGTAGGACGAGACAGTGCAGAGAGTGTAGCGTATTTTATGTTGCAGCTGATTCCGGCAAGATTTGCAGTCATTGTTCTGTTTATTGTAGCATGTTTTGTGTCTGTAGCAATGGGCACTTCAGTGGGGACGATTACATTGATTACTCCGATTGCTGTTGCAGTAGCGGAGGCTTCAGGCTTTTCAGTACCGCTTTGTGTGGCTACGGTGATGGGAGGTTCCATGTTTGGAGATAATCTGTCTTTTATCTCAGACACCACTATTGCGGCTTGTAACGGACAAGGTTGTGCAATGAAAGATAAATTTAGACAGAATTTCTGGATTGCATTTCCAGCGGCGGTAGTGACGGTTATTGTAGTCAGCTTTTTATCATGGAATACAGTTATTGAAGGAAGTGTTCATCACAACTATAATCTGATACAGATAATACCGTATGTGCTTGTGCTGATAGGTGGAATTATCGGATGGAATGTGTTTCTTGTATTGTTGACGGGCATCATATCGGGAGCGGTAATCATGTTGTTGACGGGAAAAACATCATTTGTGGATTTGGTTGCCAATATGGGGAACGGAGTATCAGGCATGTTTGAAACTTGTATCGTGGCAGTACTTGTCGCAGCTCTATGTGCTTTGATTCGTTCATATGGAGGGTTTGATGCTCTCTTAGGTGGAATACATCATGTGTTTAAGGGAAAGCGAGGCGGACAGCTTGGCATGGGAATACTTGTCGGTGCTATGGATATAGCAACCGCCAATAACACAGTGGCTATCGTTATGGCAAATCCAATTGCCAAAGAAATGGCGCAGACATACGGAATTACACCGAAGAAAACAGCATCATTGCTGGACACATTTTCATGTATAACACAGGGGATTTTGCCTTATGGAGCACAGATGCTTGTTGCAATCTCAGCCGTTACGGAACTGGGAAAAAATATCTCGGCATTTGATATTATTCCTTATATGTTCTATCCGCTTTTTTTGCTCATAAGTTCTCTGATTTGGATTGGGGTAAAAACTCAGTGATTTGGTGGGGATTTTATCTCTGCGGATGGTTAGCGGTTATTGAACTTTACATTATAATATAAAGACAATACAGGGAGGTTTTTATGAAGTACAATATTGATTTAAATGACAACGATTACATTGAATTTAATTATTCATATCTGAAACATTCAAAAATCGGAAAGTATTCTCTTTTAGTTACAAGAATTTCTTTTCCTTTTGCCATGTTCATATTTGTTTTGGCATTGCTTATTATTGACATAGAGAGAGGACTTGTTCTTACTGTTGCTGCAGTGGCGGTTTTATCAACTGTTTTGTGGTGGTTTATCGTGCCTGCTATGATGCGTTGGAATATTAAAAAGAACATTATAAAAATGAAAAAAGACGGAAAGCTGCCTTATAATGAGAAAGCATCGGTTGAGTTTTTGGATGACAGAATTGTTGAGACATGTGAACAGGGAGAGACTATTGTTAAGTACAGCGATATAGTTAATATTTATGCTGAAAAAGATTATTTTTATATATTTTATGGTTCGATGCAGGCGTTTATATTGCCTGAAAGGTGTATAGGTGATAGCGGCTTGAAGGAGATTAAAAACAAATTGTCACAGTCAGGTGTTGACAAATAGAATAAAAGTCTATATAGTTATCCAAGGTAATTAACAAAGGTAACTATATAGACTTTTTTGTTTGCAAAAACAGTATTAGAAAGAGGAATTTATTATGACTATCGAAAAGATAAAAGCAATGTTTGATGCGTGCTATCTTGCAAAGCGGTCAAGGGATCTGCTTCCGCCGCTTCCAAATGGTGTTACACCGTCTTATATCCATTATCTGGATGTGATTGAGTCTTTGGAAAAGCAGGGGGTGAGTGTAAAAGTATCGGACATAAGTGATGCACTTGACATTCCACGTCCGGGTGTGACACGCACTGTCAAGGAGATGGAGACAAAAGGCTATCTTTACAAACAAACTTCTGAGAGTGACGGACGTGTTACATATATATTTGCGACAGATGCAGGAAAGCATTTGTTACAGATATATAGTGAAAAGTATTTTAACAGTCTGGCGCCGCTGTTAAACGATATTTCAGATGAGGATGCGGAATGTACAATAAGGACTATCGAAAAACTTTACAAAGTTATGTCAGAGAGGAGTGTTACGATTGAGCAGTAATGATAAGACAGATTTCACGCAGGGAAGTATTTTAAAGAAGCTGTTCTGGTTTATGCTTCCGATTTTAGGAGCACTTGTTTTGCAGGCGGCTTACGGTGCAGTAGATTTGCTTGTTGTAGGAAAATTTGGTTCGACAGCAGGACTTTCAGCAGTTTCAACAGGAAGTCAGGTACTCAATCTTGTGACTTTTGTTGTCACACAGTTTGCTATGGGTATCACGGTTCTTATAGCAAGATATATTGGAGAGAAGAAAACGGGGCAGATAGGCGAGGTACTTGGCGGGGCTGCTGTTGTCTTTACGATAATATCAATAGGCTTGGTTATTCTTATGGTATGTTTTGCAAAACCTATTTCAGTTCTGATGCAGGCACCAACGGAAGCAGTCAGTCTTACAACGGTTTATGTTCGTATCTGTGGCAGCGGAATATTCTTTATTGTTGCCTACAATGTACTTGCTGCTGTTTTTAGAGGACTTGGGGATAGCAGGTCACCGTTGATATTTGTACTTGTTGCCTGTATTGTAAACATTGTTGGTGATATGGTTCTGGTAGCAGGACTTCATATGGATGCGGCAGGTGCGGCACTCGCAACCGTTCTTGCTCAGGCTGTAAGCGTTGTATGTGCGATTGTGATGCTAGTCAAGAAAAAACTTCCATTTTCAATATCAAAATCAGATTTTAGATTAAACAAACAGTGTCGTAAATTTCTTGAAATCGGTCTGCCGCTTGCATTGCAGGAGTTCTTGACACAGCTCTCGTTTCTGGCACTCTGTGCATTTGTAAACAGACTTGGTCTTGAAGCATCTTCGGGATATGGTGTTGCATGCAAGATTGTAAACTTTGCAATGCTTATTCCAAGCTCACTTATGCAGTCGATGGCTTCTTTTGTATCACAGAATGTCGGTGCTGGCAACAAAAAGAGAGCAAAGCATGCCATGTTTACAGGAATTGGTGTCGGTGTGGCATTTGGTTGTGTAGTATTTTTGATTGTAATGTTTAAAGGTGATGTTCTTGCGGGATTCTTTTCAAATGACGCCGCAGTTATACAGAAGGGATTTGACTATTTGAAAGGATTTGCACCGGAAACGATAGTGACCGCCGTATTGTTCAGTATGATAGGTTATTTTAATGGAAACAATAAGACATTGTGGGTAATGATTCAAGGGCTTACACAGACGCTTTTGGTACGTCTGCCGATGGCGTATATTATGAGTATCCAGCCTAACGCAAGCCTTACAAATATCGGACTTGCAGCACCTACATCAACGGTTGTCGGAATTGTTTTGAATGTTATATTTTTTATTTATATGAATAAAAAAGAGACGGGTGTTCAATCGTAGGATTGAATTTGAGTTCTGGGATGCGGGTTTTAATATTTTCAGAATTTGTGTATAATTGAAAAAGAAAGTACGCAAGTTAATATGTATGTTAGTGTGCAAGAAAGTACGCAAGTTAATATGTATGTTAGTGTGCAAGAAAGTGTGCAAGTTAATATGTAAGTTAGTACACAAGCTGGAGGTGCAGTATGGGTGATTATAATCCGCCATTTACAATTACAAACAGTATGTTATCTTATGTAGCGGCTATTTCTGAGAAGATTGGACGCATTACAATTATAAGTGACATGGAAACAAAACCACATCTTAGAAAAAATAATAGGATTAGGTCAATACATTCCTCCTTGAAAATCGAGGCAAATTCTCTTTCTGTTGAACAGGTCAGGGATGTTATAAACGGAAAACTTGTACTTGGAGAATTAAAGGAGATACAGGAAGTAAAAAATGCTTATGACGCATATGAAAGAATTTCAGAAATAAATCCATATAGTATTGCAGATTTAAAAAGATTTCATGGAATTATGACAAAATATATTGTAGATGAATCAGGTGGATTTCGTCATGGGGAAGAAGGAGTATTTAACGGTGAGAAGTGTATATTTATGGCTCCACCGGCTCAACTTGTTCCACAGTTGATGATTCAGCTTTTTGATTGGATGAAAAGGGTTCAGGGAGAAATCCATCCATTGATATTGAGCAGTATATTCCACTATGAGTTTGTATTTATTCATCCATTTTCAGACGGCAATGGCAGAATGGCAAGATTGTGGCATACTGCTATACTATCAAAATGGAAAGCAATATTTGAATATATTCCTATTGAAAGTCAGATTGAAAAATTTCAGGACGATTATTATAATGCGATTGCAAAGTGCCATGTCGATGGCGAGTCTACTTTTTTTATTGAATTTATGTTATCTCAGATTGATAAGATATTAGATGAACTTTCAATACAGATTGATGATAATAGCGTGCAGATTTCAGGAAATGTAAAAAAACTGCTTGAAATAATGGATTATGATATTCCATATACAAGCAATAAACTGATGGAAAAACTTGGACTAAAATCAAAAGATGGTTTCCGTAGGAATTATCTTCATCCAGCAATGGAGTTAAATCTGGTGCAAATGACTATTCCTGATAAGCCTAGAAGCAGAAATCAGCGTTATGTAAAGGTCTGAAAGGGGTGTTATTTTGTTTCCTGATTGTAATTAAAAAAAGATGATTCTTTCTCTTTTTTTGAAACAGTTGTTGATGGCGTTGACGGGAATTGCATATGCAATGTGTCTTGACTGGGAAAAAGGGGAGTATCTTTCATCCTGTTAAGTTCAGGCAGCACAGTGACCAGCATAGTAATAAAACACATACTTCCGCCAATTACATTAGACACCGGTTCTGCCATAAATACACCGTTTGTTCCCATTTTGAAAGTGTGCGGCAGGATGTATGTAAGCGGTACAACAATAAACACTTTTCGTAAAAGTGAAAAGAAAATTGCCTGCGTTCGTTTGTTAAGTGATTTGAAAACGGTCTGTCCGATATATTGCAAATCCATGAAGATAAATGCAGTAAAATAAAGTTTTAATGCAGGTACAACATCTTTTATAAGTGTTGCATCTGAACTAAAGATTTTAATTAAATATTTTGGGGCGAGTATGATTACACTCCACATAATTCCGGTATAGATAAGTGCCATAACAGCCATGACTATACCGGCTTTTTTTACACGTTCAGGGCGTCTTGCACCATAATTATAGCTGATAATAGGTGAGGAACCTTCGGTTATGGCATAAATCGGAGTTTCAACCATTTGGCGGACACTTGAAACGATAGTCATAACGGAGACATACACGTCGCCACCGGTGACATAGAGTACATTATTGCAGCAAATTGAGACGAGACTGTTTGTAAGCTGCATGATAAAACCTGACGTGCCAAGGGTTATGATATTTTTGGCAATGGAGAGGCAGGAATGAAGCTCATTTTTTCTGAGCAGACGGACTTTCAGCTCTGCTTTTCGTCTCAGAAAATAAAAAACAAATGCTGCGGATAATATCTGAGATATTACGGTTGCAATAGCGGCACCGTTTACTCCGAGCCCTAACATAAAAATAAAGAGCGGGTCAAGTATAATATTTGCAACTGCACCGATGACCACGGAGAACATACCTGTTGTAGAATAACCCTGTGCATTGATAAATGGATTCATACCCGTTGAAATCATTGCAGGGAGAGTGCCAAGCAGATATATCATCATATAAGGTCTGGCATAAATAAGTGCATTTTTTGATGCTCCAAAAAGAATAAGAAGCGGTTTTGAAAAAATGAGACCGACTAACATCAGGAGTATTGAACTTGCACAAACCATTGAAAAAGATGTGTTTAAAATAGTATTGGCTTTATGGTTATCATCCATCCCACGATTGATGGAAAAAAGCGGGGCACCGCCGCTTCCAAAAAGATTGCTGCATGCAGTAATTATCATTATAAGAGGAAAACACAGACCGACAGCACCAAGTGCAGCAGTTCCTATATTGGGAATACGACCAATATAGATACGGTCAACAATGTTGTAGAGCAGACTTAAAATTTGTGCAACAAGCATTGGGAGAGCTGCATTTAAAATATTTCCTGTTACAGTTCCGTTTTCAAAATTAATGCGTTTCATAATTAGGCCTCGATTTCATAATAGAATATTATTTAATATTTTTATTGAAATTAAGTATAGCATGAATTAAATTAAATGTAACAATAAAATGATGTTGGGTTCAAAAGTATTTTGAACCTTGCATCGTAAAATTTCTTTAATATACAATTAAGGAGGTCATTATTTATGGAAAATATCAAATGGGCTGTATTAGGTACAGGAGTAATTGCAAATGAGATGGCACAGACCTTGGCGAAAAATGGCAGACGTATATATTCGGTTGCGAACAGAACTTATCAAAAGGCGGTTGATTTTGCAAAAAAATATAATATTGATAAGGTTTATGAGAATATGGATGATGTTTTTACGGATCCTGATGTGGATGTAATTTATATTACAACTCCGCACAACACGCATTTTGAATTTATGAAAAAGGCTGTAAATAATGGAAAACATGTACTTGCAGAAAAATCTATAACATTAAATAGCAGCGAATTAGAAAGCATAATTGATTTGGCAGAGCAAAAAGGGGTAGTTGTTGCAGAAGCCATGACAATATATCACATGCCTATCTATAAAAAGCTTAAAGAAATGCTGGATACGGGAGTACTTGGAAAAGTAAACATTATCACAATGAACTTTGGAAGTTATAAAGAGTATGATATGAACAATCGCTTTTTCAATAGAGATTTAGCAGGCGGAGCGTTGCTTGATATTGGTGTGTATGCACTTTCATTTATACGCTGGTTTATGGAGTCGATGCCTCAAACAATGATGACTCAGACAAAAAATGCACCGACGGGTGTTGATGAGCAGGTAGGAATGCTGCTTAAGAATGACGAAGGGCAGATGGCATCTGTAATGTTGTCACTTCATTCAAAACAGCCAAAAAGAGGAATGATTTCGTGCGAGAAGGGTTACATTGAGATAATGGAATATCCGAGAGCATGGGAGGCTGATATATATTATGTTGAGTCTGACAAGACCGAGAAGATAACTGCAGGAAAGAATGAAGATGCTCTTGTATATGAACTTGAAGATATGGAGAGGGCAATAGGCGGTGAGCCGGAATGTATGCATCTTGATTATACATGGGACGTTATGGGGACTATGACAGATGCAAGGAATTTTAAATATCCGGAGGAAGAATAGAGTAACATAATACTTTGTTTCGGTATTGCATAAGATATTGCAGGAGTTTGGAGAGTGATTTTTAATATTATTAGCGTCATGGAAGTGTTGTCCTACGATAACCGAGTCAACGAGACTGTATATCAATATCAAATATATGCAGGCTGAACTTCTAATATTGTACAGATTAAAAGTTATCAGTTATTGACAAAAAAAACAAGAAAACAATATAATCAAATTAAAAAATAATCGTGTCAGAAATGGGGGTTAATATGAAGCGGGTTCAGACTGACTGTATAATAAAGAAATTGATAAAAAGCGGAACTACGATTTCAACTATGGAAAGCTGCACATCAGGACTTATTGCATCAATGATAACTGACACTGAAGGTGCATCTGCAATATTTCCGGGAGGGTATGTGACGTACCTTAATGAGACAAAGATATTTGTCGGTGTGGATGAGAATATAATAAAAAAATACGGAGTGTATTCAAACGAGTGTGCCAAAGCAATGGCACAAACAGTTAAAAATAAGTTGAACACTGATATAGCAATAGGGATTACAGGGACAACAGGAAACATTGACCCTAATAATGCTGACAGTGTTCAGGGGAAAGTTTATTTTTGTATTATTGTGGGGCAGAAAATAAATTCTTTTGAATTTGATGTTGATGTTAAGGGCATGAGCAGACATGATATTAAACAGTTGTATGCGGACAAAGTATTTGAGAAACTTGAAGAAAGTATATAGTATTTTGTGGCAGACTATTATTGGTTTAAAAAACAGAAAGTGGGGAAAATATGGATATTAGTATGAAATGGCTTGATATGCTTGGAAAGAGAATACGTATTTGTTTTGAAAATGCAACGCATCATGAAGAACTTCCACCGGCGAGAAGAACTGTTTTATGTGTATACGGAGCTGTAAGAGGTGTAGGAGGAATTGACAGCTGGGGAAGTGATGTACAGGAAGATTGCCGCATTGATGCGGGAAAAGATATTGAGTATTCCATTTATATCGGTTGATGTAATGAGTTAACAAATACATGATATAAATGACAAAATAATGTTAAAAAACGACTGCATATTTAAATTATTATCCGATAAAGTGTAATATAATACAAAAAATGAAATATGAGCATAGGAGAAAATTGGAGGTATCAGGGATGAAAGACAAGTATGGAAAAACTCTAATTGCATGTTATCTTGGATTTATTACACAGGCGATAGCAGCTAATTTTGCACCACTGTTGTTTTTGACTTTTAAAAGAACATATGGAATACCTATAAGTGAAATTGCATTTATATCAACGACATTCTTTTTTACACAGCTTTTGATAGATTTGTTTTGTGCAAAGTTTGTTGATAAAATCGGTTATAGAAAAAGTGTTGTTGCATCGGAGATATTTTCGGCAGCCGGGCTTATAGGTCTTGCAGTATTGCCGGAAATTCTGCCAAGTGCGTATGCAGGAATTATAATAAGTGTTGTTGTTTATGCGATGGGAAGCGGACTTATAGAGGTACTTGTAAGTCCGATAGTAGAAGCGTGTCCATTTGAAAATAAAAGCAGTGTTATGAGTCTGCTTCATTCATTTTATTGCTGGGGGTCAGTTGGAGTTATACTTTTATCAACAATATTTTTTGCAGTATTCGGAATAGAAAATTGGCGTATACTTGCATGTATCTGGGCACTTGTTCCTCTTTATAATGTGTTTAATTTTATAAGCTGTCCGATAGAGAGACTGACAGACGAAGGAGAGGGGCTTGGAATAAAAAATTTGTGCAGGCTTCCAATATTCTGGATTGCAATAGTTCTGATGATTTGTGCAGGTGCAAGTGAAATTTCAATGGCGCAGTGGGCATCTGCTTATGTAGAGTCAGCACTTGGTTTTCAAAAAAATGTCGGAGACATTATGGGACCGTGTCTGTTTGCTGTTGCTATGGGAATAAGCAGGCTTTTTTACGGAAAGTACGGAGAAAAAATAGATTTAATGAAATTTATGATAGGCTCAGGGGCACTGTGTCTTGTGTGTTATCTGCTTGCGGCACTTAGCGGCAGTCCGGTTTTAGGACTTGTCGGATGTGTTGTATGTGGATTTTCAGTAGGAATTATGTGGCCCGGAACAATAAGCATAACGTCAGCAAAGATAACATCAGGAGGAACAGCACTTTTTGCACTTCTTGCAATGGCAGGAGACATGGGTGGTTCTATAGGGCCGGCAATAGTCGGATTTGTAACACAGAATGCAGGAAATAATCTTAGAGCAGGTATGCTTGCGGGATGTGTATTTCCGATTGTTCTTATAATATCAGTATGTTTGCTGAAGGCTAATAAAAGATGAAAATATAGAGAGTACATCGGTTTGGAGACTGATGTACTTTTTAGGTATGAGTTAAAAAAAGAAAAAATCAGTGATATATACTTAACGGTTCAGCCTTTCATCTCCTACATATATACAGTATATGAATGCATGGCTATAGTTTTAAACTATGACAAACCTGTATATAAAGATATTATACAAATAAAGCATTTGGATGATAGTATAACCTCAGAGAAAACGAAAAAATAAACAGGAGGTTATACAAATGAGTACGTTAAAAACACCATTTAGATATGATTTTGTTGGAAGCTTTTTAAGACCGCAGAAATTAAAGGATGCAAAAGCTGATTTTGCGGCAGGGAAGATAACACAGGAAGAACTTGATAAAATAATCGATGATTGCGTTCGTGATATAGTTGCAAAACAGAAAGCAGCGGGATTTCATGCAATTACAGATGGAGAATTCCGTAGAAAATTCTGGCATCTTGATTTTATGTGGGGATTTGATGGCGTTGCACATGAGAAAAAAGGTGGCGGAGTACAGTTTAATGGAGAAATGGCAGACCTTGAAGCGACTTATCTTGTAGGTAAGGTTAAGGCAAAAGCACATCCATTTGTGGAGTATTTTAAATTCCTCAAACAGTTTGAAGATGATAATACTGTAGCAAAATATACCATTCCTGCACCTGCACAGATGTATCAGCAGATGATAGTTCCTCAGAATATAGAAAGAACAAGAAAGTTTTATGAGACTGATGATGAACTTATTCAGGATATAGGAACAGCATATCAGGAAGTTATCGGACAGTTTTATGAAGCGGGATGCCGCAATCTTCAGTTTGACGATTGTACATGGGGTGCTATTGTTGGGGATGCTGCAAAACAGAGATATAAATCTCTCGGGCTTGACATTGAGGATGTAAAGGCACAGCTTTTGAAAGTAAATAATATTGCACTTGAGAAAAAGCCGGAGGATATGACAATTACATCACATATCTGCAGAGGAAACTATCATTCAACATTCTTTACAAGCGGACCATATGATTCAGTGGCAGATTATGTATTTGCACAGGAAAATGTGGATGCACTTCTTTTGGAATATGATGATGAGAGGTCAGGCGGCTTTGCACCTCTTGCAAAAGTTTCACCTGATAAGAAAGTTGTACTTGGACTTATCACAACTAAGAAACCTGAACTTGAAGATAAGGAAACAGTAAAGGCAAGAATAAATCAGGCAGCAAAATATATTCCGCTCGATCGTTTATGTTTAAGTCCACAATGCGGATTTGCTTCTTGCGAGATTGGTAATAAAATTACAGAAGAACAGCAGTGGGCAAAACTTGCACTTGTAAAAGAGATTGCTGACGAAGTTTGGAAATAAAAAACAGTTTAATATTCACATATTTGTATTTTGGTATATTTTTATATTAAAGTTGAAAGCTAATAAAAAATAATTTAATATTTTTATAATAAAAAGACAGAGACTTAAAAAGACTACAGTTCACACTATGATGTGACCGGAAACTTTTAAGCCTCTGTTTTTTGTCTTTAGATGCAGAGTAGAAAATGCACGTAAGCAATGTTATAATAAAGAGAGTTTTAGGAGGGATAAACAGATGGATGAAAGGTTAAAAAAACAGCTTGATTTTGCACTGGAAATAGATAAGGAAAAAAATATATTCAGACAAACACATTTGTCTGGTCATGGCAGAAACGAAAACGATGCGGAGCATGCATGGCATATGGCGATTATGGCATATCTGCTAAAGGAATACTCAAATGAACCTGTAGATATAGGAAAGGTTATGCTTATGTGCCTGATACATGATATAGTAGAGATAGATGCAGGTGATACATACGCATATGATGCAGAAAATCTTAAGACACAGAAGGCAAGGGAAGATGCTGCAAAAGAGAGAATTTTTTCTATATTGCCGGAGGAACAAAAAGAAGAACTCATAAAACTTTTTGATGAGTTTGAAGCTTTTGAAACGGCGGAGTCAAAATTTGCTCATGCAATGGATAATCTTCAACCGTTAATATTAAATAACAGTAACGGCGGAGGTGACTGGAGAGAGCATGGTGTGACAGCTAGGCAGGTTTATGGCAGACAGAGCAAGACGAAGCTTGGCTCAGAGAGGTTGTATGAGGTCACGGATAAATTGATACAGGAAAACATCAATAAAGGAAATATAAAAGCTGAATAAGCAGTACGATGGATGAATGTTGTTATGAATATCAGGCAAGGAGGTACAGTTATGAGTAAAAGAAACAAATGGAAACAAATATGCAGTATGTTTATGGCTGTGACGATGATCTTTACTTCACTATATTGGGGTGGGATGAAGGTTTCAGCTGCGACACCGCCTGTAAAGATCAAGGTGACATATGGGCAGACAGAAGCACGAACGATGCTTGCCGATATCAATGAATTCCGAACGTCGGATACAGAGGCGTGGTGCTGGGATAAGACCGATAGTGTAAGGGAATCGTATCGAACCACAGAGTTACAGTATGATTATGCGTTAGAGCGTGTTGCAATGAAAAGGGCAGTAGAGATTGCGCTTTCCTATGATCATACCAGACCAAATGGCACGAAATGTTTTACGGCATATCCGTCCGGATATATGGCAGAGGGAGAAAATATTGCTGCCGGTTATATGAGTGCAGCAGAGGTATTTAACGGATGGAAGGAAGAAAATGAATCTTATGCCGGACAGGGACACAGAAGAAATATGCTCAGTTCTAATTTTAAGGCCGTTGGTATAGGGCATGTCGTATATCAGGGATGCCATTACTGGGTGCAGGAGTTTGGTGATAAGGTCATGGATGGGACGGTTTCAGCAGCGAATGACAGTACGCAGATTGAGGATGTAGATGTTTCATCGTCTTATATCACTGCAGTAAAAACAAATCTGGATGATGTCAGCCTGAAAGTCGGAGAGAAAGTAACGACAGAAGATTTTTCACTTGCAATAAATGTGAAGAATCAATGGGGATATCAGAAGGACTGTGTAATAGAAAATACCTGTACTGCAAAAATTGAAGATGAAACCATTGCAAGTCTGTCGGATGACGGGGTGATCACCGGATTAAAGAGTGGTACGACTAAAATCTGGGTATCCAACCCATTCGGAGATGATTTTTACCGTACGATCACAGTCGAAGAGGGAACGGAATCAAAAGATGATAATACAACGAATCCGGATGTGGGCAAAACAGATATTTCTGTGGAACCGATAGCGGATCAGATATATACCGGTTCTGCGTTGATGCCGGATGTGGTCGTAAAAGCCGGTTCAAAGGTACTCGTAAAAGATGTAGATTATACTGTTTTATACAGTAATAATACAAATGTTGGAATCGCTTCTGTAAAAGTTACGGGAAAAGGAACATATGAGGGTTCTTATACGACGAACTTTAAAATCGTTTCGTGTGCGATAGGACAGGCAGCCTGCAGCAGAATTGCAGACCAGACTTATACCGGGAATGCAATTCAGCCATCCTTTACAGTTACTTATAAAAATAAAACATTGGTAAAAGGAACGGATTATACAATATCTTTTAAGAATAATGTCAATATCGGAACGGCAACCGTTATCATTACCGGAAAAGGAAACTTTGAGGGAAACAAAGAGATAACATTTAAGATTACAGAGCCGTCAGATATTTCGGTAGATGAAATCGCAGACCAGACGTACACCGGTTCTGCATTGAAGCCGGAGATTGTTGTAAAAGCCGGCACAAAGGTACTTAAAAAAAGTGTGGATTATTATGTTTCTTATAGAGACAATACAAATGTAGGAACTGCCACTGCAAAAATAACAGGAAGAGGAAATTATAAAGGCTCTTATACAACGACTTTTAAGATTGTTCCATGTGCAATCAGTCAGGTTACTATAAGAGAAATTGCAGATAAGACATACAGTGGAAAGAAAATTGAACCATATATCAAACTTACCTATAAGAATAAGAGTTTGAAAAGAGGAACGGATTATACTGTTTCCTATGACAACAATATCGATGTAGGAACTGCGACAGCGACTATTACAGGAATCGGCAATTTTATGGGAACAACCGCGGTAAGTTTTAAAATTGTAAAAGGTACTTCTAAGATTAAAGTTAGTGCGATTTCTAACCAGACCTTTACGGGAGTGGAGATTACACCGGAAGTTTCCGTGAAGGAGGGAACGAAAAAGTTAACAAAGGATGTGGACTACAAGGTTTCTTATGCCAATAATATCAATGTAGGAACTGCAACCGTTACTGTTACCGGAATTGGTTCTTATGATGGAACTGCCCGTAAGACATTTCGGATCGTATCCCGTCCGATCAAAGAGGTCAGTGTTGAAAAAATTGATGCTCAGGAATATACAGGGAAGGAACTTACACCGAAACTGAATCTGACTTATAATGGAAAAACATTAACAGATAATGTTGATTATGTGGCTGTATACAGCAGTAATATTGAGCCTGGAAATGGCGTGGTTAAGGTTCAGGGAAAAGGCAATTTTAGCGGACAAAGAACAGTAGTCTTTAAAATTAAAGAAAATAGTCAGTTTTCTAACAGCGGTGACAATCAAAACGATAACAAAAACGATAACAAAGATGAAACCGTTCACACCACAAAAATGACGCTGAACAAGATAAGAGTGACGTTAAAGAAAGGCAAAACTTACCACTTAAAAGTAACGGTAAATGCCGGAAGTGTAGACAAGATTACGTTTACGTCATCCGATAAAAAGGTCGCAACGGTGTCTAAAAATGGTGTTATTAAAGCGAAGAAAGCAGGCAGAGCACGCATTACTGTAAAAAGTGGAAAAAGAACAAAATGGTGCTGGGTAATTGTAAAAAAAATAAGAAAGAAAAGGGTTTTGAAATAAGTCGATTAAAGAAACACCAGTTCCGGGTAAATGCCGGTTCTGGTGTTTTTATTTGTCAATAAGTAAATAATTCTATGCAAAAAATAATAGAAATGTATGTAACTATATGTTAAAATATTTAAAATCAATATGGTGGTTGATGGAATAGTGCATTTATCAGTGAGGTGAAATATGGATATCCGAATAGCAATATGTGATGATGAGCCTAAAATTTGTGCAATGTTAGAAAATATGCTGATTGATATTCTTGAAACAAGAGGTGTGTATTACGAAATAGAACCGTTTTATTCAGGAGAGAATTTATGCGTGGAAATACAACGACAGATTTTTGATTTGATTTTTTTAGATATTGAATTAAAAAAGAAAAGTGGGCTTGATGTAAGCAACTATATACGGAATGAGTTAGGTGATGAAAGTGTTCAGATAGCATACATATCTGCAAAAACAGGATATGCTATGGATCTTTTTGAATTTCGTCCAATTAATTTTTTGGTAAAACCGTTAGAGTATTCAAAAGTGGTTAAGGTTATAGATAAGTTTTTTACAATTACCATGCAGAACAATCAATTTTTTGAATATAAAAAGAGAACAGATTTTTTTAAAATACCCATGTCAGATATTTTGTACTTCGAAAGCAAGAACAGAAAAATACACATTACAATGCTTCAGGGGGAAGATGAATTTTATGGTTCAATGGAAGATGTATATTCAATTGTTAAGAATCACCAATTTTTATATATTCATAAATCAATTATTGTAAATTATAGGCAAATCAAAAAAATTTCCTATGAACAGATAATTATGGTTGATGGAATAGCTCTTCCGATAAGCCAATCCAGACGCTCAGCAATTAAAAAGATGTGCATGAAAATACGAAAAGAGAGAAGATAATGGAATTATTTTTGAATTATTTGACAACTTTTTTTATTAATGCTTTTGAATTATATATTATTTATCGCTATATGACCATCTTTTTCGAAAACCGATGTATAGACACAAGGCTTATGTATATCGCATATGCGGCACGTTTCTTTCTTTCAGTTGATATCAGTTATATAGAACTATATTCATTAGTTAGTGCTGCAATAGCTTTAAGCAGTATTTTTCTGATTTCATTATGTTATTCAGGCTCCTTGCCAAAACGTCTTATTATTTCTGTCTTAATTTATATGTGTTCATTCACTGCGGAGGTAATTGTAGCTATGGCAGTTGGATTAAGTAGTTTTGATGCTTTTGGAAAGGTTGAACAGGGCTCTGTTTTTTTGAATCTTATCATTGAGTTTATTTTTTGGTTGATTTCTTTGATTGTTCATAAATTTAAAAACTTAAGGGGGAATTTTCCAATTCCAAAACCGTTTCTAATAGCTATCGTAGTTATTCCATCTTCGCTAATTTGTTTGGAAATCATTATTTTTTCGCAGAAAATTCTAAACAATATGATGGCAAGAATTTCATTGGTTTGTTTGACGGCTTCTCTTTTTATATTGATTTATTTATATGATTCGCTATCTGCAATGTTTAGAGAACGAACAGAAGCAGCAGTTACTTTGAGTGAAAAAGAGTATTACCATCAGCAGTCTGTCTTGTTAAAAGAAAAATATGAGGAACTACGTCAATATCGTCATGATATGAAAAACCGCATGGTTGTTATGCAACAGATGATCAAAGAAAACCAATATGACAAAGTTTTAGAGTATACCGGAGAGATTGCAGATAAATTAAGTCAAACTTTAGCATACAGTAATACAGGGAATGTAGCATTAGATAGTGTAATCAATTATAAATTAACAAGGGCAGCAAAAAGTAATATTTTGGTTGAATCGAATGTTGTCATTCCAGAAGACATATCTCTTGATGAAGACGATATGATTGTTATATTAGGGAATCTTTTGGATAATGCGATAGAAGCGGTGAATCGTATTGAAACTGATGTAAAAAAATATATTTACATGGATATTGACTTTGAAATGGGTAGTTTGTGGATTTGTATAAAGAACAGTTATGATAACAAGCTATATGTTCAAGAAAATAGATTTGTGACATGGAAAAAAGATAAAACCATGCATGGAATTGGTTTGCAAAGCACAGAATCAATTGTACAGAAATATAATGGATTAATGGAATTTTCTACGGAAGAAAACTTGTTTGTTGTAGATATTTTATTATATTTGTAGGAAAGGAATAACGATTGTAATATATGAAGAATTTATGGCAAGGAAACTTGCCTTTTTTGATGGAAAACTTTAAATTTTGACAAAAGTTTATATAGATTTATACATATAGTCTAAATGAGGTGTTGAAATGTGATAATATAATCTTCGTAACTGCATTCACTATAGAAAAAACTATAATTGTTTGGAGTGTCGAAGTGGTTATTACAATATTCTGTGCAATTTTACAATATAAATTAATAGTAGAAGAGGAAAATGTTACATGAAAAAGTTATATTCGTTCTTTTTATTTGGGGAGCTTATCCTGTTTTCAATAATATTTAGCCAGTCTTTATATGAGGTATATGGATTGAGCCATATTGGAGATACAAAACTTGCTGGGTATAAAATAGATAAAGCATCTTCTGAAATGTTGGGAAATGTGTACGATTACCTCATGAAACAGGATGCAAATATACAAATTATAAAAATGCCACTTTCGCAGGAAGAGACAGATGTTATTAACTATGAAATTTATCACACAAATGTTTCGTCCATTTTTCATTTTCAGGGACTTTCGGATACACAGTATAGTTATTTTATGTTATCAAAAGATGATTTTATAGATGGAACTGGTGTGTTTTATACAAATTTGGGAGAGAAAGAAGTTCAGAAAATGGCAGATGTATTTTCAATAAAAATAGATGATTATGCATCAAATTCATACACATCCATTAAAACAATTCTATATGCAAATGGAATGGATGTATTGATTTTACTGTTCATATCTTTTATTGTGATGCTGATTTATGTTATTTCAAGAAATAAAGAAAATGCAGTTAAAGCTCTGTTAGGTTTTTCTAAACATAAAATTGTATTGAGTCGAATAAAAGAAACTTTTTTAATCGAATTGGTTTCTGTACTTCTGGTTATTATAGGAAATATCATTCACTATGGTGTAATTGGGAAACTCAGTTTATTTTATGTGATATTTTTACTTGGATTCATGTTATTAATATCATGTGTGAATGTCGGCTTGGTCTTTTTGACTTGCATTGGATTAAGAAGGATTCATATTGATACTGCAATAAAAAATCAACGATATTCCCATGGATTGGATTATTCTATACAGATTGGAAAGATTGTATTATTTCTGCTTGTGTCTGTAGCTGTGTCTGAATCGGTTCATTATCATGCTAAGATATCAGAAGTAGAAAAAGATATGGAAAATTACAAGGAATTAAATGACTTTTATTCTTCTTATGGTTTTAATTCAGACGAATACGATAAATTATGCAATAATAATGCTCTATATCTACAGCAGGCAAAACAAGTTAAGCATATGTATCAGGAAAATATGAATCACGCATATGTTATGCAAGATTGTGTTTTAACTGCGTTGGATGAAGGGATGGATGAAGAAGACTTTTATGGAATGAGTAAAGAAAAATTATTTGAATCATATAAAAATAATTATATTGTTGCAAATGAAAAATACCTACAGGAATATATTGACTGTAAAATCATATCAGGTGATTTAAATTGCAATGATTATACCCTGCTTGTTCCCTTGATGTATCAGGATCAGGAGAAAGAATTAAAAACGTATTATAAACTTGTGTTAGAAGATAAAATATTAGCGGATAGTTATTACGGAGAGCAGTCATCAGTAAGTATATCAGAAAATGATATCAATATTGTTTATGTTGATAATGATTATTCAGTAAAATTGCTAAGTGACTACCAATATAATTCAAATATGAACATTGAAATCAAACATCCAATTATTGTTCTTGATACGGGTGGCTTTTCTTCTGTAATATATATGGATATGTTATCAAATTGTCAATTGGCCTATAAAGAAACGAATAAAGGTGATTTTTCTGCCATGTTGGAAAAATATGGTTTGGAAAGACTTTTTTCTGCCAGAACAATGCTGGCACCATTTATGGAAGAAATTAGCGGTTATCAGTTTGTACTTCAGCAGAGCGAGTTATTTATTGCTTTGTTTACTCTTACACTGTTATTTATTATATATATATCGAATCATGTTCATGTGAATGTTCATGCAAAGGATTATGGTGTGAAATGCCAAATGGGTTATAACAGTTTTCGGATATTGAAATCTGATATAGCAGTGACACTTGTTTTGCTTGTTTTTTCTTTAGTTTTGAAATTGATAGATATAAATATTTATGGATATTTGTCATTCGTTATTATAGATTTGGTCATATTATATGTGTTGTACCGAATAAACATATTGCAACAATTATACAAAATTTTGAATGGGGGATGTTGATATGGAAACAGCGATAAAAGTATCTAATCTTGGAAAGAATTTCCATGAAAAGAATGTGTTGGAAAATATTGATTTTGAAGTAAAATTGGGCGAAATGGTTGCGATTACCGGAAAAAGTGGTCGTGGGAAGTCTACCCTGCTAAATATAATAGGACTTATTATGGATAAAAGCAAAGGAGATATTTGGCATTTTAATAAAAAAAATGTGAAACGTAATTCTTATGAGGGTATGTTGTTGAAACGAAATAGAATTGGCTATTTATTTCAAAATTACGGTCTAGTAGAGGAAGAAACGGTTTATTGGAATTTGAATCTTGCTCTGGAGTACAAAAAGATGAAAAAAAGTCAAAAAAAGAAGCAAATTTCAGAAATTCTACAATATATAGGTCTTGGTGATACGGAAAAATATCCGGTATACAAATTAAGTGGCGGTGAGCAACAGAGAGTAGCAATGGCAAGAATTATTTTACAAGGCAGTGATCTTATTCTGGCAGATGAACCCACGGGTTCATTAGATGGAGATAATCGTGACATGGTCATTTCTTTGCTCGCAGAAATGAAAAAACGAGGTAAAGCTGTTTTGATTGTTACACATGATCCATATATTGCAGAAAAATGTGACCGAACAATTCAGTTATGAGAATTTTTAGAATATTGGAGAACTCAGTTCAGATGGGTTCGTTCAAATAAAAGACTCAGATAAGATAAAGAAGGATTCATTGACACCTCTGGATGCTGTAAAAAAATTCTGTAAAATAAACAATATCAAGGTCTTCTATGATAAAATATTAAAATCATAGGAGGTCTTTTTTGGGTTGTTTTGTTATGTCTTAAAAAAGAAAATTCATATTAGATAGTATAAAAAAAATAATGAAACAATAAAATGTGTTATACTGAATTGGTTGATAAAATTATATAAAAATAAGAGGGTAAAATCATGAATATAGAAATCAGAGAATACACACAGGATGATGTTAAGGATATGATAGAAATTTGGAATGAAGTTGTGGAGAAAGATAAAGAAGAGATTATAAAAAAGCATATAACTAATATGAATAAATTTTGCAATGAGAATATAGACTTTGAGAGTGGGAAAGAACAGCTTGAATTGATATATAAATATTATACTAAAAGATTTTCAGATAAGGACATATCATATAAAAATCTCATTGTTTTAAAAAATGAGATAGACGATAAATCATATTATAAGAGCACAAAACACTGGATGAGATATTTTGTATCGTGCAGCGGAAATGAATGGAAAGAATTGTGGAGTGCGTTATTATAATATAATTAGTAAGAAAAGATAAAAGTGATAAGATAAAAGGATAAGTTATAAGTTAAAGTAATATGTAAACTTATAACTTATTCTTTTTTAATAAATTTGTATGAGTTTTTCGTATGAATTTTTTATAAAATCATATTTTTACTGCATTTGTTTATAAGCATTTCCCCAATCGACCATCGAATCCAAAATCTGATTAAATTATACATCAGGGTACTTGAAAAGCTGGTACAAGAACATAAAAATAAATAGTTAAGTTTTAAGTTATATTGGTTGTAGAAAATAAGAAAAAAGGTAGATGTCATATTGGCATCTACCTTAACTAATAAATGAAATAGGTGGGGTGACAATCCCACATCTCTTTAAGACCACAAAGGGCGTGACGGCTGCCTGTTCCGTCCTCAGATTTCATCTATATAAAGTTTATGTTTTTCATGCTTTATTATACACTATAAGTTAAAAAAGTCAATATAATTTATATTTGAATTATTTTCGCTGTGGCCACTTTAACGCAGAGATTGATAGTGCATTGTCAAGCTAGGCGATTTAGTGAAAATAATTTATGTGATTTAACAAAAATAATTCATTTCAACAGAACATAGATTTGCTTGTCACTAATGTGTTATACTGTATAATAAATAGGTAATTGCGAAACTCGCTAAGCTTGTTTGCAATCT
>ULQZ01018198.1_pt1 | contig 45880 bp, 35 predicted proteins | sample 1955011 | NCBI WGS metagenome assembly ULQZ01 (sample SAMEA4835670, study PRJEB28245) | human gut metagenome | biome: gut microbiome; material: fecal sample | place: Denmark | collected 2008 | reverse complement strand
AATCCGTATGGAAATACAAAGGAATGTGGGAAGATTTCTCAAAGACCGTTGGTTTCTGGGCTGATATGGACAATCCATATGTTACTTACGATGACAATTTTATTGAGTCCGAGTGGTGGGCATTAAAAGAAATCTGGAATAAAAACCTTTTATACAAAGGATTCAAAATCGTTCCTTACTGCCCACGCTGCGGTACCCCGTTATCTTCTCAGGAGGTTGCGCAGGGTTATAAGACGGTCAAAGAGCGCTCTGCAGTTGCACGTTTTAAAGTAATCGGAGAGGATGCATATTTCCTTGCATGGACTACAACTCCTTGGACACTGCCGTCTAACGTCGCACTCTGTGTGAACCCGGAAGAGACTTACTGCAAAGTAAAAGCGGTTGACGGATATACCTATTATATGGCAGAGGCACTGCTTGACACGGTACTTGGCAAACTGCTTGACAAGGATGCACCAGAGGGAACAAAGGCATACGAAGTATTAGAGACTTATAAAGGAAGCGATTTAGAGTACAAAGAGTATGAGCCGTTATTTGACTGTGCAAAAGAGATCATTGAAAAACAGCACAAAAAAGCGCATTACATTGTATGTGACACCTATGTAACCATGACAGACGGTACCGGTATCGTTCATATCGCACCTGCATTCGGTGAAGATGATGCCGCTGTCGGAAGAAAATATGACCTTCCATTCGTACAGCTTGTAGACGGAAAAGGTGAGCTGACCAAAGAGACACCATATGCCGGTGTTTTTGTAAAGAAAGCAGATCCTATGGTATTAAAAGATCTCGATGAAAAGGGACTGTTATTCGATGCTCCGAAGTTCGAGCATGAATATCCGCACTGCTGGAGATGTGACACACCGCTCATCTACTACGCAAGAGAATCCTGGTTTATCAAAATGACTGCAGTCAAAGATGACCTGATCCGCAACAACAATACTGTAAACTGGATCCCGGATTCTATCGGAAAAGGACGTTTCGGTGACTGGCTTGAGAATATCCAGGACTGGGGTATCTCCCGTAACCGTTACTGGGGAACACCACTTCCGGTATGGGAGTGTGAATGTGGACATCAGGAGTGCATCGGAAGCCGTGCAGAACTTGCAGAGAGAAGCGGAAATCCGGAGGATGCAAAGGTAGAACTTCATCGTCCGTATATTGATGCAGTTACCTTCAAATGCCCGGACTGTGGCAAAGAAATGCACCGTGTACCGGAGGTTATCGACTGCTGGTTCGATTCCGGAGCAATGCCATTCGCACAGCACCATTATCCGTTTGAGAATAAAGACGTCTTTGAGAAACAGTTCCCGGCGAAATTTATCTCCGAGGCAGTTGACCAGACAAGAGGATGGTTCTACTCTCTGATGGCAGAGTCCACCCTGTTATTTAACAAAGCTCCGTATGAGAACGTCATCGTTCTTGGACATGTACAGGATGAGAACGGACAGAAGATGAGTAAGTCTAAAGGAAATGCAGTTGATCCGTTTGATGCATTAGAGACTTACGGCGCAGATGCGATCCGCTGGTATTTCTATACAAGCAGTGCACCATGGATCCCGAAGCGTTTCAGTGGCAAGCTGGTACAGGAAGGACAGCGTAAATTCATGGGTACCCTGTGGAATACTTATGCATTCTTCGTGCTGTATGCAAACATCGACCAGTTTGATGCAACAAAATATACCTTAGATTATGAAAAATTATCCGTTATGGATAAGTGGCTGCTGTCAAAATTGAATTCCGCAATCAAGGGAACGGATGAGAACCTTGCAAATTACCGCATTCCGGAAGCTGCAAAGGTACTTGATGAGTTCGTGGATGACATGAGTAACTGGTATGTCAGAAGAAGCCGTGACCGTTTCTGGGCAAAAGGCATGGAGCAGGATAAGATCAACGCATATATGACACTTTATACTGCATTGGTTGAGATCTGCAAGGCTGCTGCACCGATGATCCCGTTCATGACAGAGGAGATCTATCAGAACCTGGTACGTTCCATCAATACAGAGGCACCGGAGAGCATCCATCTGTGCGACTTCCCGGCTGTCAATGATGCATGGATCGACAAAGATTTAGAGAAAAATATGGATGAGGTCTTAAAGATCGTTGTTATGGGTCGTGCGTGCCGTAACTCTGCAAATATCAAGAATCGTCAGCCAATCGGAAATATGTATGTCAAAGCACCGAATGTACTGCCAGAATATTTTGTGGAGATCATCGAGGATGAGTTAAATGTGAAGAAAGTAAACTTCACAGAGGATGTCAGTGCATATACAAGTTATACGTTCAAACCACAGCTTCGTACTGTCGGACCGAAATATGGCAAGTTCTTAGGACAGATCCAGAAAGCACTTGCAGAGTTAGACGGAAATAAGGCAATGGCAGAATTAAAGGCAAACGGCGTGCTTGCGCTGCCTTCTGTCAGTGATGATGTAAAACTTTCCGAGGAAGACCTTCTGATCACGATGACACAGATGGAAGGTTATGTGACGGAAGGAGATAATACGGTAACAGTTGTGCTTGATACGAACCTGACACTTGAACTGGTAGAGGAAGGATTTGTCCGTGAGCTGATCAGTAAGATCCAGACAATGCGTAAGGAAGCCGGATTTGAGGTTATGGATAAAATTTCCATTTACTATCATGCAGATGAAAAAGTAGCCGACATCTTTAATAAGTACGAAAATGACATCATGGGTGATGTTTTAGGTACTGAAGTTGTAGCAGAAGCTGATTCTTTTGACTCCGGAGAAAACAGAATTTACTGCAAGGAATGGAACATCAATGGGGAAAAAGTATTGCTCGGAGTCAAAAAAGGAGAAAACTAGATGAAGGAAAATGTTTTCAACAAAGAAGCGTTTATTGAGGATGTAAAAGAAAATGTAAAGAATCTTTACCGCAAAACGTTAGATGAGGCGTCACAGCAGGAGATTTTTCAGGCAGTTTCCTACACGGTAAAAGATGTCATTATTGATGACTGGCTTGCCACACAGAAAGCGTTTGACAAACAGGATCCAAAGATGGTCTATTATATGTCCATGGAATTTTTGATGGGCCGTGCTCTTGGCAACAACATGATCAATTTAAAAATGTACAAAGAGGTAAAAGAGGCACTCGGGGAGATCGGTTTAAACCTTGATGAGATCGAGGATCAGGAGCCGGATCCGGCACTTGGAAATGGTGGACTCGGACGTCTTGCAGCCTGCTTTATGGAGTCACTGGCAACACTTGGATACGCAGCTTACGGCTGCGGTATCCGTTACCGTTACGGAATGTTCAAACAGAAGATCAAAGACGGTTTTCAGGTGGAAGTGCCGGATAACTGGTTAAAGAATGGATATCCGTTTGAACTTCGCCGTCCGGAGTATTCCTATGAAGTTAAATTCGGCGGTTATGTCCGTGCAGAAGTGACAGAAGAGGGGAAAACACGTTTTATACAGGAAAATTACCAGTCTGTTTTAGCGGTACCGTATGATATGCCGATCGTAGGTTATGGCAATCATGTGGTAGATACCTTAATGATCTGGGATGCAGAGCCGATGGAGTGCTTTGAGTTAGATTCCTTTGACAAGGGAGATTACCACAAGGCAGTAGAGCAGGAAAACCTTGCCCGCAACTTAGTGGAAGTACTTTATCCGAATGATAATCATATCGCAGGAAAAGAGCTTCGTTTAAAACAGCAGTATTTCTTTGTATCAGCCAGTGTACAGCGTGCGCTGGCACGTTACAAAAAACATCATGATGATATCCACAAACTGCCGGAGAAAGTGACATTCCAGTTAAATGATACACATCCGACTGTTGCAGTGGCAGAACTTATGCGTATTTTACTTGACGAAGAAGGATTAAGCTGGGATGAGGCATGGGAGATCACAACAAAGACCTGTGCATACACCAACCACACGATCATGGCTGAGGCACTTGAAAAATGGCCGATCGAGATATTCTCAAGGCTGCTTCCGCGTATCTATCAGATCGTTGAGGAGATCAACCGCAGATTTATTTTACAGATCCAGGCAGAGTTCCCTGGAGATAATGGCAAGGTTGCCCGTATGGCAATCGTTTATGATGGTCAGGTAAAGATGGCACATCTTGCGATCGCAGCAGGATATTCTGTAAACGGTGTGGCAAAACTCCACACAGAGATTTTAAAGAATGAGCAGCTTCATGATTTTTATGAGTTATTCCCGCAGAAGTTCAACAACAAGACGAACGGAATCACGCAGCGTAGATTCTTAATGCATGGTGATCCATTGCTTGCAGACTGGGTAAGTGAGCATATCGGAAATGACTGGATCACAAATCTTGCCCATATTGAAAAGCTGGCGATTTATGCAACTGATAAGAAAGCACAGCAGGAGTTCATGAATATCAAATACCAGAATAAACTGCGTCTTGCAAAATATATCAAAGAGCATAATGGTATCGAAGTAGATCCACGTTCTATCTTTGATGTGCAGGTAAAACGTCTGCATGAATACAAACGTCAGCTGCTCAACATTTTGCATGTTATGTACCTGTACAATGAATTAAAAGAGCATCCGGATATGGATTTTTATCCGAGAACATTTATTTTTGGCGCAAAAGCAGCAGCAGGCTATAAGAATGCCAAACTTACAATCAAGCTGATCAACAATGTTGCAGATGTCATCAACAATGACAGAAGCATTAATGGCAAGATCAAAGTTGTATTTATTGAAGACTACCGTGTATCGATCGCAGAGTGGATCTTTGCGGCAGCAGATGTCAGTGAGCAGATTTCTACAGCCAGCAAAGAGGCATCCGGAACCGGTAACATGAAATTCATGTTAAACGGTGCACTGACACTCGGAACGATGGATGGTGCCAATGTTGAGATCGTCGAGGAAGTCGGTAAAGAAAATGCATTTATTTTCGGTATGAGTTCCGATGAAGTCATTGCGCATGAGAGAAACCGTGACTATGATCCAATGCAGATCTTTAATACGGATCAGGATATCCGCAAGGTATTGATGCAGCTGATCAACGGATTCTATTCACCGAACGATCCTGAGCTGTTCCGTGACCTTTACAACTCACTGCTCAATACACAGTGTACACAGTTTGCAGATACCTATTTCATCTTAAAGGATTTCCGTTCCTATGCAGATGCACAGAAACGCGTCATGGAAGCATACAAAGATGAAGAAGGTTGGGCAAAGAGTGCAATCTTAAATATCGCACATGCCGGTAAATTCTCATCTGACCGTACGATCCAGGAATATGTAGATGATATCTGGCACTTAGACAAAATTACCGTAGAGGTATAAGAAAATCGTATAAGATAGCAGACTGCCTGTTTTAGCAGGCAGGTCTGTGCACAGAAAAAGAAACCCGGCTTTGGGGTCATGAACCTTAAAGCCGGGTTTTTACATAATAATGTTTTTTTAATATCTTAGTTTAAAATCTTAATACTTCCTAAAAGTGGAAGCTCTTTTTCTTCATCTTTGCAGGCATATACTAATCCCATGATCCAGAAAATAAAGAATACAATGGAGAGAATGCCGCTGACAGCCCATCCACAGATCGGAATGCGCGAAATAATAATGCTGTTGATCAGTGATGCAAGGTATAACACCAGTGACTGGTTTAAATGAAATTTTGCACCCTCTTTGTCACCGGCGCAGAATGCAATCAGCCAGCCGATAAGCGTGATGTAGGAAACGATTCCTGTTGTTTTCTTGTCCATAAGTAAACCTCCTCGAAAATTTAATAACATTTGTATTCTAACACTCCTATCAGCAAAATGCAAAAAATATAGAGAAAAAAAGAGAATTTTGCAGAAATTAAGGAAAATGTAAAGTAAATCTTTTGAAAATCTTTATTTTTTTCTGCGGGCGTTCTTTGCATTCGGAAGGTATGATAATACTCAAAGGAGGGTAAGAGTAGGAAGATATCAGTTGTGCCGGGAATAACGCAGGATTTGTTTCATTTTGTTATGGTAAATGATATACTGATAGGAAGTGTGGCAAAAAGGAATATCTGCGGCACAGAAAGAAAAGGGGAGAAGTGTGAAAATCTTTCACACAGACAAAAATAATGGAACAGTACAATATTTTAATCGTAGAAGATGACAAAGAGATCCGTGATGGAATCGAGATATTTTTAAAAAGCCAGAATTATAACGTTTATAAGGCGGCAGATGGTATAGAAGGTTTAGAGATTATTGAGAGTAAGGAGATACATCTTGCGATCGTTGATATCATGATGCCGCGTATGGATGGGGTAACAATGACATTAAAACTCAGGGAACATCATGATTTTCCTGTAATTATGCTTTCGGCGAAATCAGAGGAGACAGATAAAGTGATCGGGCTGAACATCGGAGCGGACGATTATGTGACAAAACCATTTACGCCGTTAGAATTGATGGCGCGCGTCAATTCCCAGATCCGGCGTTATACAAAGTTTAACAACAAAAGTCAGGAGAAAAAGGAAAATGACAGGGTACATATCATTGGCGGAATTGAGCTGAATGAAGATACGGTAGAAGTATTTGTGGATGGAAAACCGGTAAAAATGACACCGATTGAGTTTAAGATCTTAGCACTTCTGATGAAAAATCCGGGAAGAGTTTATTCGGCGGACGAGATTTACGAGCGTGTCTGGAATGAAAAAGCGATCAATACGGATACGATTATGGTGCATGTGAGAAATATCAGGGATAAGATCGAGATCAATCCGAGAGAACCAAAATATTTAAAGGTGGTGTGGGGCGTTGGATATAAAATGGAAAAACAGCCGTAAGGCGAGAATTGTGATAACAGCAGGGTTTCTTCTTGTTTTAGCAGTTATCAATTTTTTATGCTATCCGGGAATCAATCGCAGAAGCAAAGACTGGATGCAAAAGACAGAAGCAGCAAAAACAGGAACAGACAGTGATACGCAGATTCGGACACAGTTTCTGAAAAATCTGTATGAGGGATTTTATCTGCTCGATCTGGAATATCAGAATCAGAAGAGTGAGACGGAGATGTCAGCAACAGATCTTTATATCGCATCTTATGCAAAAGCGGATGAAACCGACAGGTGGGAGTCACAGGAACAATTAGAGCAGGTAACCAATGATGAAGTATTGTCGGTGATGGATGAATGGAGCAGTCAGTTTGAAAAAATCCGTTCCCAGATTGATTACTGCGTCATGGAATCCGAAGATGGAAGTAAACTGAAAAATACAACGCAGAATTTAGAGAGCGTACTCGGTGGAGAGGAAAAGGATGTCAGTGAACAACTGGCACAATATTACAGCGAATTGTTTGCGGTAAAATTTAATGAAGTCGGGGCGATGGAAGTAATTCCTCTGCTGTCAGACAGGGAAAATAGCGGCGATCTTTTAGTAAAATCCTTAGGGGCACAGGAACGCAGTGAACTGTTAAAAACTAATCTGGAAGAGTATTTTAATCCAACAGACATGCCCGTGCTCAAAGGACCGGAAAATATAGAGTTTGTGATCGGTATTTCCAAAGAGAAAGCATCTGAAAATATTCTTTATGATTCTGGCAGTGATGAGGAAGAAGATTATTTTGAAAAGCTGTCCGCCTATAAAATTAATGGGGCACTTCCATTGTATGGCGCATCTGTTGTAGCGGTGATCGCATTTATGTTTTTTATGACAGGGAAAAAAGCCGGAGGCAATATCTTAAATGATGGAAAGGTACATGCTTACGCGGCAGAACTTGGAGTCACAGGTGTGATCTGCGGACTGTGTCTGCAGAATTACTTTATGGAACTTATCTGGTCATATGGATTTGATTCATTTTCGGATGCGGCAGATGAACTGATGGGTGGACAGGTTTATGATGTTGTGATCAGCGTACTTACTGCAGTTGGAACTTTGTGGCTGATCTATGCAATGTGGTTTGCAGCCGCATATCTGCTGAGACCGGTATTTTCAGTCGGACTATGGGAATATGTTAAAAGATACAGTCTGGTCTATCAGATCTTCCCATGGATAAAAAAACAGTTTAAAAAGACAGGCAACCGGATCAGACAGTGGTGGAACACACTCTCCGGGGAGATCACACACATTGATTTCAGTGAGGAAACGACAAAACTGATCTTAAAAGTTGTCGTTATAAACTTTGCAGTGCTTGCAGCCTGTTCCTTGTTCTGGTTCTTTGGGATCGGTGCATTAGTTGTCTATTCGATCGTCCTGTTTTTTATTATAAAGAAACATTATGAGCAGATCAATAAAGATTATCATGCGATGTTAGATGCCATGCAGACGATCGCAGAAGGTAATCTTGATCAGGAGATTCAGGGGGATTTTGGCATATTTAATCCGTTCCGGGACGAACTTGCGCAGATCCAGACCGGTATGAAAAAAGCAGTGGAGGAAGAGGTAAAGAGCCAGCGTATGAAAACAGAACTGATCACAAATGTTTCACATGACTTAAAAACACCGCTCACTGCCATCACGACATACATTGAACTGCTGAAAAAAGAAGACATCACGGAGGAAGAAAGGCGTTCTTACATTGATACTTTAGAGCGTAAATCACTGCGCCTTAAGGTGCTGATCGAAGATCTTTTTGAAGTCAGCAAGGCAAACAGCAATAATATCGTACTTAATAAGATGGAACTTGACGTTGTAAACCTGATCAAACAGGTCAGCATTGAACATGTGGATAAGATGAAAGAGCGGGGACTCGAACTTAAGTGGAATGTGCCGGAAGAAAAGGTACTGTTAATGCTTGATAACCAGAAAACCTACCGCATTTTTGAAAATCTCTTTGTCAATGTGGTCAAATATGCAATGCAGGGCAGCAGGGTTTATTTAGAGGTGCGAAAGAAAGCATCCCTTGTAGAGATCATCTTAAAAAATATGTCTGCTGAGGAAATACATATCAGCGGTGATGAGATCACGGAACGATTTGTGCGTGGCGACAGTTCAAGAAACACAGAAGGTTCCGGACTTGGTCTTGCGATCGCAAAAAGTTTTACCGAAGCCCAGGGCGGCGAATTCCACGTCGAGGTCGACGGGGACCTGTTCAAAGTTGTCATTTTGTTTTAGGGACGGGTGTGTTATAATACCGTTTAGAATATAATGATGTTGGGATTAAATAGTGTATTCACAACGTAACGGCTGGCAACTTGCACAAAGCCGGGATTATTTTTGTGACTTTGGTAGAAAATTAGAAAATCTTAGTATGTCTGTCTATTCACAGTGATGTTCTGCCATGGATGGCAGAACAAGGCAGCATCGAGTCAGGGATGACTCGTTGCTGCCGTTCACGTCACTTTGAAAAAATCTAATTCAGGCATACTTAGTTTTTCTTATTTTCGGACATCGGAACAAAATAGGCACGACTTTGTGTAAGTTGCCAATCAGAAATCTTAAATGCACTATTTGATCCCAACATCATATATACTGACGATTTGAAAATGATATTAACAAATGGGAGGATAACAAAATGGAAACAATGGACGACTACAAAGACGAACTGGAAGCCTCTTTCCGCAGGATCAACGAGGGAGACATCATTTCCGGTACAGTCATTGATGTAAATGAAGAGGAAGTGACTCTGGATTTAAAATATTATGCGCAGGGAATCATCAAAGTTGCTGATCTGAGCAATGATCCTGATTTTAATGTCATGGAACAGGTACACAAGGGAGATGTGATCGAGGCAACTGTGGTACAGACGGACGATGGTGCCGGAAATATCGTACTTTCCAAAAAGGAAGCGAACGATATACTCGCATGGGATAAATTAAAACAGATGATGGAAGATGAGACAACAGTCAAAGTCCGCATCAAAGAGAGCGTACCGAGCGGCGTTGTCACCTATCTGGAAGGCATCCGTGCATTTATCCCGGCATCCCAGATCACACTTGACTATGTGGAAGATACTGACGCGTGGATCGGAAAAGAGATCGAAGTGCGTGTGATCACTGTGGATCCGGAAAAAGAAAAACTGGTTTTATCCGGCAAGGCAGTGGCAAGAGAAGCAGAAGCCGAAGAGCGCAGCCACAAGATCTCCATGATCGTGCCGGGAACTGTACTCGAAGGAACTGTCGAGACACTGATGCCATACGGCGCATTTATCAACCTTGGAAACGGACTGAGCGGTCTGGTACACATCTCACAGATCTGTGAGCGCCGCATCAAAAAGCCATCCGAAGTATTAAAAGAAGGACAGAAAGTCAAAGCAAAAGTCCTTAACACCAACGACAACAAGATCAGCCTCAGCATGAAAGCATTACAGGAAGAAATGGTCGATACCGCAGGCGTTGCCGAGGAAGAACTGGAAAAATATACCGACACAGAATCGACAGGCACCAGCCTAGGCTCGCTGCTGGCAGGATTTCACTTTGACGCGTAAGCAGTAAAAACATCAGAGGCATCAAGAGACAAAAATCTTGACGCCTCTGTTTTTTTGCCCAGAATCTTTGTCATATATTGTTGACAAGGAAACAAACTTGCGCTATATTAAAACAGAAGTAATTGTTGACAAGGAAACAATATTTGCTTTTATGTAAGGGAGTGGATGTATGAAAGAGCAGGAGCTTCTGTTAAAAGAGCTTGCGCTGATGTTAGAGCGGCAGGACATGCTCTCGAAGCTGACCGAGGGGAAATGTCTCGATGAATATGGCTATTCCGAGACGCACTGTATTGACTATATTGGAAGATTAGAGTTACCAAATGTTACCAAGATCGCAGAACATATGGGGATGACAAGAGGCGCGATCAGCAAAATGACAAAGAAGCTGTTAGCGAAAGGTCTGATTGAAAAATACACTTTGGAATCGAACAAAAAAGAAGTCTATTTTAAACTGACGGATCTAGGAAAAATGTTGTTTGAGGAACATGCAAAACGTCACAAACGCTGGGAAAAAAGGGATATGGAGTTTTTGTCCCATTATTCTACAGAGGATGTAAAGACGGTGTATCAGTTTATGAAAGAATTTAATCACTACTTAGAGGGACAGATTGAAGAATTATCATAACGATGTAGGAAAGTATGAAACAGTTACGGATCAGACAGAAGTTTTGAGATCCATAGGATCGACATAAAAATTGCCTGCGGGCAATCCGCAGGCAACAGGATGTTTAAGATTCACTGTCAGTGTCTGTACTGACATCGTCATTAGTATCTGTGCTGACAGCTGCATCAATATCTGTGTTTGTTTCAGTATCAGTATCTTCGTCCGTATCTGTTTCTGCAGAAGGAATCACGCGTACAGGGATGTCTTTTGTGATATCTTCAATTGTTTCAGAATCAGAATTTATGGAAGTAAGGACTGCAGTGCGGTCGGATGGGGTTTCAGAGGTACTTCCCACAGCAGATGATGTAGTATCCGTATTCTGTAAAGCAGAAGAGACATCTGTTGATGTTGTCTGACCAGATATCATATTTTTCAATTTTAAAATAGCGGTTAAGATATCGAGTGCATCTTTACTGATATTTTTGGAGGAGAAGAAATCAGCGAGCATCTGATTTGCTTCATCTCTTGCAGTTCCGGTCAGACTGAAAATAGAAGAAAGCTGGTCTGAAACGGAAGATACCGTATTAGAAACAGCAGAACCAAATTCTTCCATATAAGAGAGAACCTTTTTAACGTAATTCTGTGTCTCAGTAAAAGGCGGGATGCCGCCGTATTTGTCAACATTTGCACTGCCGGCATTGTAAGCGGCGAGAGCAAGGGAGATATTTCCCTGATAGTTGGACAATAACTGACTGATATATTTTGCACCGCCCATGATATTTTCTCTGGCATCGTAGGAATTAGAAACGCCAAGAGCAGCAGCGGTCGATGGCATTAACTGCATGATACCGACGGCACCTGCACTGCTTACGGCAGACGGATTAAATCCGGATTCTGCTTTTGCAATTGATTTTAGTATAATAGAAGAAACACCATAGGTATTGGCTGCATCTTCGAAAATAGAGTCAAGCTCGTTCGAAGTATAAGAACTTGCGGATGATGCAGCAGTCTGACCTGTGGATACGGTCGATGTATCAGATACGGCGGTATTGGTGCTGATGGTGTTCTGATTGTTTTCTATAGCTTTTGTACTGTCAGCTAACACGGTTGCAAAATCGTCTGAAGTAGTCTGCTTTGCAGTTTCGGCACGTTTGGCAGCCTGCGAATGGATACGGTCAACTAATGCCTGATCCATATAGTTTAATACGGTAATACTCATTCATAACTCCTTTTCGTGTAAAACGCGACTAAAAAAAGTATAGCACATGTTTTTGCAATAGTGAAGTTTTTGTTGAAAATTGTCTTGATGTATCACAAAAATTGTTGTAGAGTACATAGTGCGACAAGCTAAAGTGATAAAGTAACAGGGATAGAAAAAAGAAATGGATTGTGAAATAGAAAAAAACAAAGTAAGTAAAAAAGCTTCCTATGGAAAAGCGTTTAAAGCTGCATTTCCATATACAATACCGGTCATGACGGGATATCTGTTTATCGGTATGGCTTTTGGAGTGATGATTCAGGAAAAAGGGTATAATTTTCTGTGGGCAATACTGATGAGCGTCCTGTGTTATGCAGGGAGTGGACAGTATCTCGCCGTGAATTTTTTTGCGCCGGGCGTGAGTCTTTTACAGGTAATTTTCATGGAGTTTATGTTAAATATCCGGCATATTTTTTATGGTCTGTCGTTATTAGAGCGTTTTGCAAAGATGGGGAAGAAGCGCCTGTATATGATCTTTTCCCTGACAGATGAAACATATTCCTTATTTTTTGTCACGAAGGTGCCAAAGGATGTGGAAGAAGGACAGTTTTTATTTGCAATCGCACTGTTAGACCAGCTGTACTGGATCATCGGTTCCGCAATCGGGGCACTGCTTGGATCAGTACTTCCAATCGACACGACAGGAATTGATTTTGCGATGACGGCGTTGTTCGTCGTGATCATGGTGGAGCAGTGGATGGAGTCAAAAAACCGTCCGAGCGTACTGATCGGACTTGGATGCGGACTGGTTTGTCTTCTGATCTTTGGCGCAGACAATTTTATTCTGCCGACCATGATCTGTATTATGCTGATCCTGCTTCCGTGCAGAAAGTTTTTGGATAAAGAAACAGAACAGAAAAAGGAGGTAGAGCATCATGCCGGTTAGTGTGGCGCGTTCACTTGTTATCATTGCAGCAGTTGCGGGAACGATCTTTTTTACAAGACTCTGCCCGTTTTTATTCTTTCCGCCGGGAAAACCGATCCCGCCGGTGATACAGTATCTTGGAAAAGTATTGCCGCCGGCAGTCATCGGAATGTTGGTGATTTATTGTTTAAAGGCGGTAAGTATCACATCCTATCCATATGGATTACCGGAGTTTATAGCGGTGGCAGTAGTGATACTGCTTCATGTCTGGAAACGAAACAACCTGCTTAGTATCGGCGTCGGGACAGTGCTTTATATGGTGCTGATACAGGCTGTATTTTAATAAAATGGAGGAATATTATGAAGAAGAAACCTTTTGTAACCAAAGAACAGCTCGAAGAGATCGTAAAAAAATATCCGACACCGTTTCATCTCTACGATGAAAAAGGAATCCGTGAAAATGCGAAGGCGGTCAAGGAAGCATTTTCCTGGAATCCCGGATTTCGTGAGTATTTTGCGGTAAAGGCAACGCCAAACCCGTACATCCTTGATATCCTAAAAGAATATGACTGCGGCTGCGACTGTGCATCCTTAACAGAACTGATGTTGGCAGACTCTCAGGGATTTGACGGAAAGCACATCATGTTTTCCTCAAACGATACACCTGCCGAGGAGTTTAAATTTGCCAATGAACTTGGTGCGATCATCAACTTAGATGATTTTACCCACATTGACTTTTTAGAGAAAACGATCGGCAAAATTCCTGAGACGATCAGCTGCCGTTATAATCCGGGCGGAGTCTTTAAGATGAGCAACGGCATCATGGATAATCCTGGTGATGCCAAATATGGTTTTACACATGAGCAGATCATCGAGGGATTTAAGATCTTAAAAGAAAAAGGTGCAAAACATTTCGGCGTACATGCATTCTTAGCGAGCAACACCGTGACAAATGAATATTACCCGAAACTGGCAAGACAGTTGTTCGAACTGGTTGTGGAACTGCGTGACAAGACCGGATGTGATATTCAGTTTATCAACCTTTCCGGCGGTGTCGGTGTGCCTTATACACCGGATCAGACACCGAACGATATCCGCGTGATCGGACAGGGGGTCAAGGAAGCTTTTGAGGAGATCTTAGTTCCGGCAGGACTTGGAAATATCTCTATTTATACAGAGATGGGACGTTTCATGTTAGCACCTTACGGCTGCCTTGTGACGAAAGCAATCCATGAGAAACACACCTATAAAGAGTATATCGGTGTGGATGCCTGTGCAGTCAACCTGATGCGTCCGGCAATTTACGGGGCATATCATCACATCACCGTTATGGGAAAAGAGGACGAGCCTTGCGACCACAAATATGATGTGACAGGTTCCCTCTGCGAGAACTGTGATAAATTTGCCATTGACCGTATGCTGCCGAAGATCGATATGGGAGATCTGCTTGTGATCCACGATGCAGGAGCACATGGTTTCTCCATGGGATATAACTATAACGGAAAACTGCGCTCCGCGGAGGTATTGTTAAAAGAGGATGGTTCCACCCAGCTGATCCGCCGTGCAGAGACACCGGATGACTACTTCAGAACTTTTGACTGCTTTGATATTTTAAAGGATATGAAGCATCCGGAGAGAAAATAAGACTTCATTCTGCAAGAGGAGTGTGTCATGTGTATTGATGAATTGAGGTTTGAAGCTGCAAAAAACAGAGTGATCGGGATAAACAGGGAGCGTCAGGGAATCGGGACGCTCTCAGAGAAAACGGTACATGCCGTTTTGAAAAATTATTATGCGCCGGATACGGATATGCACGAAATCCCAATCGAAAATTTTGTGGCGGACATTTTTACGGGGACCGAGATCATTGAGATACAGACACGCTCCTTTCAGGTTATGCGGAGAAAACTGGATGCGTTCTTAAAAATCTATCCGGTCACGATCGTCTATCCGATCCCGCATGTCAAATGGCTTTCGTGGATCGATGAGGAGAGTGGCGAGATGTCACCGAAGCGCAAGTCCCCCAAAAAAGGAAATCCGTATGTGGCATTTAAAGAATTGTATAAAATACGTCCGTTTTTAAAAAATGAAAACTTAAGATTTCGGTTTGCACTGATCGATATGGAGGAGTACCGTCTGTTAAACGGCTGGAGCAAAGATAAAAAGAAAGGCAGTGAGCGCTACGACCGGATCCCGGTGCAGTTTGTGGAGGAAGTCTGTATTGAGAGACGGGAAGATTATATGCAGTTTATCCCATTTGACCTGCCGGAACCTTTTACTACGAAAGATTTTTCAAAATCTGCAAAAATTCCGTTGTCGCTTGCACAGACTGTGCTTCTGATTCTGACAGATTTAGAAATCGTGGACAGAGTAGGAAAACAGGGGAATAGTTACCTGTATAAAGTCTGTGAGATATAAGAAAAAGGGTATCTGGATTTTAATAGTTACTCACGATCAGTCTGCGCCGGAACACGGAATCCATATGATCGAGTGTATGTCTTGCCTGGGAATAGCGGTTGCGGTTGGTATGGATGACATAAAACTGGTGTGCACCCCGGTATTTTTCGCGCAGAAAAAATGGTATCTTAATAAAACTCCGCGTAAATGGAATCTGATTTTCAATCAATAACTGTGCCGCCTGATCACTGATCCGCTCATTGGTTGTGCGGCATAACTCTATATCTTTGTCGAGATGTTTTGTATCTTTTCCTAATATAAGTGCTTTTCCCATAGTTTCTTCCCCTTTTTCAAAAAACTATCATATACGATAACTTTTGTCAAACATACTTTTATTTTTGCAGAAATTGTGGTATGTTATTAAAGTTAGACGGAAAAGCTTGTCTTAAAGGATTAGAAAGGTAATTATAATTATGAAGAAAAAAGTAGTAGTATTAATGCTTTGTACGATGATGGCAGTAACTGCACTCGGATGCGGCGGGAAGAAGAATGATACCGCAGAGGGGACAGAGGCTGCAGAATCAGTAAACGGCACGGAAACAGCAGAAGGAACAGAAACAGTGGAATATGAGAGTCCTTCTTATGATCTGGATCCTTCCGATTATGTGACACTCTGTGATTACAGCAAGGTTCCGGTTACGATCACAGGCGATTATGATGTGGATGACCAGGATGCAAAAGATTATTTTGAGCAGATGTTTTCTTATTACGGACCGTTCTACGTTGCAGATGATACCAAAACAACCGTTGGAGATGGTGATATCGTAAACGTGGACTATGTTGGAAAATTAGACGGAGTGGCATTTGATAATGGAAGTGCCGAGGATCAGAATATCGATGTGGACAATAACTGTTCCGCAGGAAGCCAGTCAAGCTCCTTTATTGACGGCTTTACAGATGATTTAAAAGGTGCATCTGTCGGTGATGTTATTGACAGCGATGTGACATTCCCGGATAACTATGGCAATGCAGACCTTGCCGGAAAACAGGTTGTATTCACATTTACCGTCAACTCAATCCAGAAAGAGATGACACTCGATGATGTGGATGACGATTTTGCGCAGAAACAGTTTCAGGCTGACACAGTAGATGATATGTATGCACAGATTAAATCATTCCTTGAAAGTCAGGCCAGCAGCAATAAGGACAGTGACACTTACACAGCAGTGCAGGAGTACCTGTTAGAAAACTGTAAAGTGGATATCCCGGAAGATTATCTGACAGCCCGTGTCAATGATTATGAGAAACAGTATGTACAGAATTACTGTGATGGGGATGCATCCAAACTTGAGGATTACGTCAGCAGCCAGTACAACATGACACTTGATGAGGTGCGTCAGGAGTGGAAATCAGGCATGGAGAAAAATATTTCCATGGAGTTTATCACAGGTGCGATCGCAGCAAAAGAGGGCACCGAGCTTGACGAGGACGGATTTTCTTCTTATGTGCAGACTCTGATGAGCAATAACAGTCTGTCATCTGAAGACGATTTATATAAGAACTATGGCTACGGTGATGCAGCTTATGGTGAAAAATATTTAAGACAGGTCTATGTTGATAATCTTGCATTGCAGTCTGTCAAAGATAATGCGGATGTAACTGTGGAAGCTCCGGCGGAGACAGAGAGTACTGAGGGCACAGAGAGTGCAGAACCGCAGGAAGCTGTCGACGCTGCCGAGACAGAAACAGCAAATTAATCAAATAAATATCCCAAAAGAAGACCAAAGAGATGGGGATTGGAGGATTCAATTATGGATATGGTAAATGTAAGGGATTTATTCCGGAAACAGGAAGAATATGTGGATCAGACAGTGACGATCGGCGGATGGGTGCGAAGCATCCGTAACTCCAAAAATTTTGGATTTATCGTGGTGAACGACGGAACATTTTTCGAACCGGTTCAGGTCGTATATTCCAATGTTTTAGAGAACTTTGATGATGTTGAAAAGTTAAATGTCGGTGCAGCGATCATCGTGACAGGTAAGCTTGTTGCAACACCTGGAACCAAGCAGCCGTTTGAAATCCAGGCAGAGCAGATCGAGATCGAGGGTGTTTCCACACCGGATTATCCGCTGCAGAAAAAGAAACACAGTTTTGAGTATTTAAGAACGATCTCCCATTTAAGACCAAGAACAAACACGTTTGAGGCAGTTTTCCGTGTGCGTTCCCTGATTGCATATGCAATTCATAAATTTTTCCAGGAGAGAGATTTTGTTTATGTACACACACCACTGATCACAGGAAGTGACTGTGAAGGTGCGGGAGAAATGTTCCAGGTAACGACACTGGATATGAACAATCTTCCGAAAAATCCGGATGGAACGGTAGATTATACGAAGGATTTCTTTAATAAGCCGACCAATCTTACCGTAAGCGGACAGTTAAACGGTGAGACTTATGCGATGGCATTTAAGAACATCTACACATTTGGACCGACGTTCCGTGCAGAAAATTCCAACACGACCAGACATGCAGCAGAGTTCTGGATGATCGAGCCGGAGATCGCATTTGCAGATCTGGAAGATGACATGATCTTAGCCGAGAGCATGTTAAAATACATCATCAACTATGTACTTGAGAATGCACCGGAAGAGATGGCATTTTTCAACAACTTCATTGACAAAGGACTCTTAGAGCGCTTGCAGCATGTGGCAAATTCCGATTTTGCCCGCGTGACATACACAGAGGCAGTTGAGATCTTAGAGAAACACAATGACAAGTTTGAATATAAAGTTTCCTGGGGAACTGATCTTCAGACGGAGCATGAGCGTTATCTGACCGAGGAGATCTTCAAACGTCCGGTATTCGTAACCGATTACCCGAAGGAGATCAAGGCATTCTACATGAAGATGAATGATGACGGAAAGACCGTAGCAGCCGTTGACTGTCTGGTACCTGGTATCGGTGAGATCATCGGAGGAAGCCAGAGAGAGGATGATTACGATAAACTTCTTGCAAGAATCAATGAACTCGGCTTAAAAGAAGAAGATTATCAGTTTTATCTGGATCTCCGCAAATATGGTTCTGCAAGACATGCAGGATTCGGACTCGGTTTCGAGCGCTGCGTTATGTACTTGACAGGAATGTCTAACATCCGTGATGTTATTCCGTTCCCAAGAACCGTAAATAACTGCGAATTATAAAAAAGAATAGAGTTACAGAGGACTGCCGCCCGGATGAATAAGATTCTGCGGGCGGCGGTTTTTTGATATCCGAATCTTCATAGGAAAATGCGTTCTGCAAATTTGTGTAAACCTCCTAAAAACCTGCAAAAATTGAGAAAAAATGTAGCATAAATATAATTGACATAATGTATAATAAGTAGTAGTATCAAAATACAAAAGATATAGTAACAAATACTACATGTAAAAATAATAAATACTATTTTGCTAAAAGGAGGTCATATTATGTTACAGATAGGGATTCGTGAACCGGGAAGCGCCATTACACATTTTATAGCTATGATGATGGCAATATTTGCCACATCGCCGTTGTTAGTCAAGGCTGCGCTGAATGGAAATCATACAACGATTCTGGCAATGGCCGTGTTTATGGGAAGCATGGTGCTGCTTTATGGTGCAAGTACGGTGTACCATTCGCTTGTTGTCCGGGATAAAATTTTAAAGATATTCCGCAAACTCGACCATATGATGATATTTGTCCTGATTGCCGGATCTTATACGCCGGTATGTCTGATCGTACTTGGCGGGAAGTCGGGTTATACGCTGCTTGCGGCAGTGTGGGGCATTGCGGCGGCAGGAATGCTGATAAAAGTGCTCTGGATCAACTGCCCGAAGTGGTTTTCATCCGTGATCTATATCGCAATGGGATGGGTGTGTCTGTTTGTATTCCGGGAACTGTTAGCCACTCTTTCCCAGGCAGCATTTTTGTGGCTGCTTGCAGGCGGTCTGATCTATACTGTCGGCGGTGTGATCTATGCATTAAAACTGCCGGTGTTCAACGCGAAGCACAGTCAGTTTGGCTCCCATGAAGTATTTCATCTGTTTGTCATGGCTGGAAGCATCTGCCATTTTGTATTCATGTATCAGTATGTAGCGTGAAAAATAAAACGATTGCCGGATAGATTTTATGGAAAAGTTAGGTTATAATGTAACAGCAATGAAAAATGAGCAGTGACAGGCAGATGAGAAATGAAATGTCTGTATGAAGAGGAGACAGATATGAGATATACGTTGGAAAATGAAAATTTAAAAGTGGAGATTGACTCATTTGGAGCAGAGATCAAATCTGTAAAAAGAAAATCAGATAACTTTGAATATATGTGGTGTGGTGATAAAAAGTACTGGGGCAGAACATCCCCTGTATTATTTCCGTTTGTCGGTGCGCCGAAAAACAAAGAATACCGTTATGACGGAAAAACTTATACGATGGGACAGCACGGATTTGCAAGAGATATGGAGTTTACATTAGAGGCACAGACGGAAGAGAACATCTCATTTGTACTGACCGATACTGCGGAAACCTGTGAAAAATATCCATTTCATTTTGCGCTGCACATTAGTTATGAATTGTGCAAAAACGAGGTGAAAGTAAACTGGACTGTGGAAAACACCGACACAAAAGAATTATATTTTTCCATCGGTGCACATCCGGCATTCAACTGCCCGGTTCACGGAGAGGAAAATAAAACCGGATATGGTCTCAAATTTGGCGGCCTGGCAGATACTATTCATCATCATGGAAACACACCGGACGGTATGGCGGTGATGGAGGATAAAGTCCTGGCACTGAAAGATGGCTGCGTGACATTTACGGAAGGATTCTTTGATGAGTGCACTTACATGGTCGAAGGAAAACAGACCGGAGAGGTTTCCCTGCTTGACCGTGAAGGCATCCCGTATGTAACCGTAAAATTTGACACTCCACTATTTGCAGTATGGTCACCGGAAGGAAAAAATGCACCTTTCGTCTGCATTGAACCATGGTATGGAAGATGCGATGCCACAGATTTTACCGGCACATTGCAGCAGCGCGACTACGAAAACATGCTGCAGCAGGGCGGAACATTCAAGGCAGCTTATAGTATTGCATATCTGTAAGATAGGGTCAGCAAAAGGTGGATCATAAAAATAAAAAACGCAAAAGCATGTAAAAAAAGCATAGCTTTTGCGTTTTTTTCATATAGTGAAACAGAATCGAAAACCTGTGGAGTGGTCAATGAATATACAGTCAAAAATGAAAACAAGAGATGCAAAAAACAATCCGGTCACTGCGGTATTGGTGTCCGTGCTGGTCATGTTCCTTTTAAGCTGCCTGTTCCTGTTACTGTTGGCTGCACTGTTATATAAGTTTGATCTGAGTGAATCGGCAGTAAAGGTGGGAATCGTTGTCATTTATATCGTCTCCGGAGTGATCGGTGGATTTTTCATGGGAAAGATCATGAAAACACAGAAATTTTTATGGGGATTTGCAGCGGGAGCCATTTATTTTTGCATTTTATTCCTGATATCAGTGCTGGTTAAACAGGGAGTCTCCATGGAACTGCCGAAAGTGGCGACAACATTTATTCTATGTGCGGCATCCGGGATGGCAGGTGGAATGATAAGTTAGTGGTTACTGTCAGGGTGCCAATTAGCATATAGACAGGACTTGCGCAGAATATCAGCGGCGTGCTATACTCAAAGAAAATGTGCATGAATGAAAAAAATTATCAATGTTTCATGCAGAAAAAGATACGCACGAGGAGGAAGACATGGAAAGACAGAAGAGACAGGGAGCAGAGTACGAGTTTTACGGAAAACTCCCGCTGAAAAAGGCAATCCCGCTGGGATTACAGCATGTGCTGGCAATGTTTGTGGGAAACCTGACACCGATCCTGATCATCTCAGGGGCATGTGGTATTGCAGGTGAGGAGTTCGGCAGTCTGCAGGTCGATCTGCTGCAGAATGCGATGTTGATCGCCGGGATCGTGACACTGATCCAGTTATTTGCGATCGGACCGGTTGGTGGAAAGGTACCAATCATCATGGGAACGAGTTCCGGATTTATCGGTGTGTTTAACAGTGTGGTTCAGGTAATGGGAGGAGGAATCCTTGCATATGGAGCCATTATGTGTGCATCCGTCATTGGTGGTCTGTTTGAGGGAATCCTTGGATTTCTGTTAAAGCCGCTCCGCAGATTTTTCCCTGCGGTTGTAACGGGAACCGTTGTACTGTCGATCGGATTGTCACTGATCGCGGTCGGCGTCAATTCTTTTGGCGGCGGCAATACGGCAAACGACTTTGGTTCAGTAGAAAATTTACTGCTCGGAGCAGCTGTTTTACTGATCATTGTAGCAGTGAAACACTGGATGAAAGGTATGGCGAGTGCATCATCGATCCTGATCGGTATTGTGGCAGGCTATATCATTGCTGCGATCATGGGACTGGTACTGCCGACAACAGCAGTCAATGCGGATGGTGTGGAATACACAAAAGCCTGGGTGTTAAACTGGGATAAGGTTGCAAATGCAGCCTGGTTTTCCGTTCCGAAATTAATGCCGGTCAAACTGGTATTTGACTGGAGAGCAATCATTCCGGTTCTGATCATGTTTGTTGTTACCGCGGTTGAAACAGTCGGAGATATCTCCGGTGTTATGGAAGGTGGAATGGGCAGAGAAGCTACCGACAAAGAACTTTCCGGCGGTGTCATCTGTGATGGAATTGGTTCTTCGCTTGCAGCACTTTTTGGTGTTCTGCCGAATACTTCTTTCAGTCAGAATGTAGGACTTGTCACAATGACGAAAATCGTAAACCGTATGGCGCTTGCATCCGGAGCCGTATTCCTGATTTTATGTGGTTTATTCCCGAAACTTGCAGCACTGATTTCAATCATGCCGCAGAGTGTACTTGGAGGAGCTGCCGTTATGATGTTTTCATCCATCGTGATCAGCGGAATCCAGCTTATTACCAAAGAACCGATGACGATGCGCAATATCACGATCGTCTCCGTCGCATTGGGACTTGGCTATGGAATCGGATCCAGCAGCGGCATCCTTGCACATCTGCCGCAGGGCATCCAGCTGATCTTTGGCGGTTCCGGTATTGTTCCGGCAGCCATTGTGGCGATCATCTTTAATATTATCCTGCCGAAGGATGCGGAATAAAAAAAACTTCCCATATGAAAAAAGTTATGTTATACTGTATAAGTTAACAGAACTCCGCGCGAAAGCGAATAAATACATAGTATTACGGGGAGCGGGCAAATGGCGTATCCCATGTGTGCGGAAATTACAAAAAAGGAGAGAAGCATCATGAAACATGTAAAGACATTAAATACCAAGAGATTACAGAACACAATCAAAAAAGGCGGCTGCGGCGAGTGCCAGACATCCTGCCAGTCTGCATGCAAAACATCCTGTACAGTAGGAAATCAGAGCTGCGAGCACAAATAAGATTTGAGCTGGTACAGCCGGGCATGCATAGCATGGTAAAAATTGTGCATATGAGTGCCGGATATGCCATCATGGCATCATACAAAATGACTGTGTGATACAACGATGAAAATCATACGGTCGGATATAAGTGAAATCTGCAAACGACCGTTCGCATAGCGTGCGGTCATTTGTACGTTTTATCGGCAACATTAAAATGCCGTAATACTTGAAAAAAATACATTGATTTGCAGAAAACTTTAAATGTTTTGCTGTAAAATCAGATAGAAAGAGAGGAAATATTATAGTGGTTCATCAGTATAAGAACAACGGCTATGATATTGTTTTAGATGTAAACAGCGGAGCGATTCATGTGGTGGATGACGTGACTTATGATGTCATTGAGATGATCGATCAGAGCCAGCCGGAATCGTATGCAAGGGATGAGATCGTATCTGCACTGTCCGGAAAATACGGCAAAGAGGAAGTGGAGGAAGCAATCGATGAAGTCCAGACATTGATCGATGAGGAGTCACTTTTTACAAAGGACACTTACGAAAACTATATCATGGATTTCAAAAAACGCCCGACGGTTGTCAAGGCACTCTGCCTGCATATTGCACATGACTGCAACCTGGCATGTCAGTACTGCTTTGCTGAGGAGGGAGAGTACCATGGAAGAAGGGCACTGATGTCCTTTGAAGTTGGAAAGAAAGCACTGGATTTCTTAATTGCCAATTCAGGTAACAGACGAAATCTTGAGGTGGATTTCTTTGGCGGCGAGCCGCTTATGAACTGGCAGGTCGTAAAAGACTTAGTTGCCTACGGAAGAGAGCAGGAAAAGCTGCATGACAAGAATTTCCGTTTTACACTGACCACAAATGGTGTGCTTTTAAATGACGAGATCATGGAATTCTGTAATAAAGAGATGGCAAATGTGGTCTTAAGTATCGATGGAAGAAAGGAAGTTCATGATAAGATGCGTCCGTTCCGCAAAGGGGCAGGAAGTTATGATCTGATCGTTCCAAAGTTCCAGAAATTTGCAGAGAGCAGACATCAGGACAAATATTATGTGCGTGGTACATTCACACACTACAATCCTGATTTTGCAGCAGATGTACTTCATCTTGCGGATCTTGGTTTCAAACAGATCTCCGTGGAGCCGGTAGTTGCAGAACCGAGTGAACCGTATGCGATCACAGAGGAAGATCTTCCACAGCTGTTTGAGGAATATGACAAACTTGCAGCGGAGATGGTAAGACGTCACAAAGAGGGAGATGATTTTAATTTCTTCCATTTTATGATTGATCTTGAGGGCGGTCCATGTGTGGCAAAACGTCTGTCCGGCTGTGGTTCAGGAACCGAGTACCTTGCAGTGACACCATGGGGAGATTTTTATCCATGTCACCAGTTTGTCGGCAATGAAAAGTTTTTACTTGGCAATGTGGATGAAGGTATAAAAAATACAGAGATCCGTGATGAGTTTAAGTGCTGTAATGTCTATGCAAAAGAAAAATGCAGAAAATGTTTCGCAAGATTCTACTGCAGCGGCGGATGTGCAGCAAATGCGTATAATTTCAGCGGTGACATCTGTGGGGCATATGATATCGGATGTGAATTGCAGAAAAAACGTATTGAGTGCGCGATCATGATCAAGGCTGCCGAGGCCGATTGTGAATAAAAAAGAAACAGGAAGGAAAAAGAAAATGAAAAAGAGTAAAGCAGCAGTCATATTAGTTGCGATTCTCGCTGCATTTGCGGGACTTGCCTATTATGCATCTATTATTCTTTCATCGACCGGTATTGGGGAAGAAATGAGTATTCCGCTTGGACTTGATCTGTCCGGTGGTGTATCGATCACCTATCAGGTCATGGATGAAAATCCGAGTGCAGAGGATATGAGTGATACGATTTACAAACTCCAGAAGCGTGTGGAAAGTTACAGTACAGAGGCATCCGTATATCAGGTTGGAGATGATCGTATCGCCGTTGAGATCCCGGGTGTTACGGACGCAAGCAAGATTTTGGAAGAACTTGGTAATCCGGGTTCCTTAGAGTTCCAGCTTTCAGATGGTACCGTATTTATGACGGGTGACCAGGTGGCAGATGCACAGGCTGCAACAACCACAGATCAGTATGGAAACAAGCAGTATGTGGTACAGCTTACACTGACAGATGAGGGAGCAAAGACTTTCGGAGAAGTTACTTCTGAAAACGTCGGAAAAGCACTTCCAATCGTATACGATGGAGAAGTTATCAGTTATCCGACTGTTCAGGAGGCAATTACCGGAGGTACTGCACAGATTTCCGGTCAGAGCACCTTTGAAGAGGCACAGACTTTAGCAACACAGATCAGAATCGGTTCTCTTTCCCTGCAGTTATCAGAGTTAGAGTCCAGTGTGGTAGGAGCACAGCTTGGAAGCCAGGCAATCTCCTCCAGTTTAAAAGCGGCAGCAATCGGTCTTGTGATCGTAATGGTATTTATGATCATTGTATATGCAGTTCCGGGTGTCGCAGCAGCTTTAGCACTTGCAATTTATACAGCACTTGTGATTGCAACTTTATACTTATTCGAGATCACATTAACATTACCTGGTATTGCCGGTATTATCTTAAGTATTGGTATGGCAGTGGATGCGAACGTTATCATCTTTGCACGTATCCGTGAAGAAATTGCATCAGGAAAATCCGTGATTACTGCAATGAAGAATGGTTTCCACAAAGCGATGTCTGCAATCTTAGATGGTAATATCACAACATTGATTGCAGCGATTGTTCTTATGGGATTAGGTTCCGGTACTGTAAAAGGATTTGCATATACACTGATGATCGGTATTATCCTTTCCATGTTTACAGCACTTGTTGTCACAAGATGGATCCTTTATTCTTTCTACTGGTTAGGAATGAGAGATGAAAAATTCTACGGACGTGCAAAAGAGAGAAAGACGATCAATTTCCTGCAGAAGAGATATGTATTCTTTGCAATTTCTATTGCAGTTATAGCTGCCGGATTTATCGGTATGGGAGTACATAAGGCATCTGGTCAGAATTCCCTGAATTATGGACTTGATTTTATGGGAGGAACTTCCACTACCGCTGATTTTGGCGAAGAATATACGATCGAAGATATTGAAAATAAGATTATCCCGGTTGTAAAAGAAGTAACTGGAGACAGCAATATTCAGGCAAACAAAGTAGAGGGAACAACTCAGATTACGATCAAGACACGTACTTTATCCAAAGAAGAGCGTGATGATCTGAATAATAAGCTGGCAGACAGTTTTGATGTAGATGAATCTGCCATTACATTCCAGAGTATCAGTTCCACGATCAGTGGTGAGATGCGTGCGGATGCAGTCAAGGCGGTTATTATCTCCACAATCTGTATGCTGATCTATATCTGGTTCCGTTTTAAAGATATCCGTTTCGGTGCCAGTGCGATCATTGCCCTGATCCACGACGTACTGGTTGTACTTACCGTATATGCGCTGATGCGTATTTCAGTCGGCAATACATTTATCGCATGTATGCTGACGATCATTGGTTATTCTGTCAACGATACGATCGTTATCTTTGACCGTATCCGTGAGAACCTTGCATTAAAGCATGGTAAACAGACAAGGGAAGATCTGATGGAAGTAGCAAACCGAAGCCTGACACAGACCTTATCACGAAGCATCAACACATCCATAACAACATTTATTATGGTATTTATGCTGTTCCTTCTTGGTGTAGCAAGTATTCGTGAATTTGCACTGCCGCTGATGGCAGGTATGATCTGCGGTGCATATTCATCTATCTGCATTGCAACCGAGTTGTGGTATGTGATGAAAGTTCATCTTGGTAAAAATAAAATAACAGAATAAGATCTGTTGAAGAAAAGTGAAAGTCCTGGCAGTTATTTGCCGGGACTTTTAAGATTCATAGGAAATTACGTCCTATGAATCTTAAAGCCCTCCGGGCGGGATCACACTGCGTCGGAGATGAATTATGTCGCGGAGGCGACACCGCCGCAGGCGGTGAATCCTGTAGGACAGGATTCTTCTATTTTAGAAAAAAGGAGAAACATATGGATACGATCGCAGCTTATCTGATCTTTTTAAATCTGGTGGGCTTCCTTATTATGGGAGAGGATAAAAGAAGGGCGAAAATGCATCGATGGCGGATCTCAGAAAGAATGCTTTTTTTAGTCAGCATTTTAGGCGGCAGTATCGGAACGTGGGCGGGAATGTATGTGTTCCACCACAAGACGAGACACTGGTATTTTGTTATAGGAATACCACTGATCCTCATTTTACAGATCGCAGGTGCCATCTGGCTTTATCGTCAGGGCTTATATCATTTATAATTATTTGATATAACTATTCTGGCTTTTGGAATTGCCAAAAAAAGGGAAGTCATATATAATGATAAACAAAGCAAAAGACAAGTGTTTTTCATAGAAAGACACATTGATCAAACAGCAAAGAAAGGGAGAATTACGGATTATGTATACACTGGAAGATATTCAGGCAGTTGATATGGAAGTGGCAAATGCCATCACCGATGAATTTGAACGTCAGAACAGCCATATTGAGCTGATTGCATCCGAAAACTGGGTAAGCAAGGCAGTGATGTCAGCGATGGGCAGCGTTCTTACAAATAAATATGCGGAAGGTTATCCGGGGAAAAGATATTACGGCGGATGTGAGTGTGTGGATGTTGTAGAGGAACTTGCAAGAGAGCGTGCGAAAGAGCTGTTTGGCTGTGAGTATGCGAACGTACAGCCACATTCAGGTGCACAGGCGAATATGGCTGTACAGTTTGCCATCTTAAAACCGGGTGACACGGTCATGGGAATGAACTTAGATCACGGCGGACATTTGACACACGGAAGCCCTGTAAACTTTTCCGGTACTTATTTTCACATTGTACCTTACGGTGTCAATGACGAGGGATTTATTGATTATGACAAAGTAGAAGAGATCGCGATGGAGTGCAAGCCGAAGATGATCATCGCAGGTGCAAGTGCTTATGCGAGAACCATTGATTTCAAGAGATTCCGTGAGATCGCAGATGCATGCGGAGCAGTTCTGATGGTCGATATGGCACATATCGCAGGACTTGTCGCTGCAGGACTTCATCCAAGCCCAATCCCGTATGCACACGTTGTCACAACCACAACACACAAGACACTGCGTGGACCGCGTGGAGGCATGATCTTATCCAGTCAGGAAATCGCAGACAAATATAACTTTAACAAAGCTATTTTCCCTGGAATCCAGGGCGGACCTTTGATGCATGTGATCGCAGCGAAAGCAGTCTGCTTTAAGGAGGCACTTCAGCCGGAGTTTAAAGTATACCAGCAGAATATCATTGACAATGCACAGGCACTCTGCAAGGGACTGTTAAGCCGTGATATTAAAATCGTATCCGGCGGTACAGACAATCACCTGATGCTTGTTGATCTGACAAATTATGATCAGACCGGAAAGGCAGTGGAGAAACTTCTCGATTCTGTCAATATTACCTGCAACAAGAATACGATCCCGAACGATCCGAAATCCCCATTCGTAACAAGCGGTGTACGTCTTGGAACGCCGGCAGTTACTTCCCGTGGACTAAACACAGAGGATATGGATCAGATTGCAGAGGCAATCGCCATGATGATCAAGGAGGGTGAACCGGCAGCTGATAAAGCGTGTGCAATCGTAAAATCGCTGACAGAGAAATATCCGCTGGAGAGATAAAAGAGAATAGAATATAATTTAATAATGAATAAAAAATGAGGAATCTGTTTCGTGACAGGTTCCTCTTTTTTTGTGATCTTTGAGTTTGTTATTTTACATCATCTGCAATACGGTACAGTGTGTACGAGGTAGAAATCGTATTTTTATTTTTATCGAGATATGTGATTTTCACGGTTGTCGGTGCCATAATATCACCATCACGGCTGTATGACTCATAAGAGTAAGTACCATATGTGTAAGAGTAGTCATGTCCGTAATAGTATCCATAATGTCCTAACTGGATACTCTTTCCATTTTTTACCTTTTTTGTTATCTCGGAGTTTGAATAAGTGGTTGAATAGGAAGAATTTGTTTTTGCAACTGGCTTGCTGTAAGTAGAGTATTCGATCTTCTTTAATTTATAACCCTTGTTCATTTTGACATTGACTTTGACAGAATTTTTATTGTAGACTGCCTTTGCGTAATCATATTCTTTGTTGTTAAAAGTTACACTCTTAAAAGGACTATTGTTAGAGAATGTCGGCTCTGTTACATTGACTTTGACAGTAAATTTTTTAATCTTTTTATTCTGTGCATTATATACATCAAAAGATACTGTGTATTTACCGGTTTTCTTGGCATAGACACCAACGTATCCGGAATTACTGGAGCTGGAAAGTGAAAGTCTTGTTACTTTGGCTTTCAGGTTTTTGCTCGATGTTTTGATATTTTTGATGTTTTTTCCGTTTGTACCGAGCTGTACGGAGATAGCCGAATCATTGACCATCGGATAATTTTTGTAATAAGAAACATCTACAGCCTTTGGGGCGCTTGGACCTGTTGCAGCAGATACCGGCGCAGAAGGGATCAGTAATAATCCGGCGCACAGGCAAAGTGTAAGAACAGCGCAAGTAATTTGCTTAAATAATTTCATATCAGATATCCTCCTGTTGGATTATTTTGCAAGACGGGAAATGGAATAAATACTCTCACATTCCTGCTTGGTATATTTGTCGATATAAGTAATAGTGATCTTGGTACGCGCAGCAAGTGAGGTAGAATAGTTTCTGCCGCTGGAATATGAATTATCAAATATATATGCGTACTCGCCAAGCTTTAAGGTGCTGTTGTTTTTCATTGTTTTTACAACTTCTTTACCTGCCTTATTGTAAGTGGTGACAGTGATTTTTTTCAGCGTGTAACCTTTGTTCATTTTAACAGATAATTTGCCGGATTTTTTGCTCGTAAGGGCATAATTAACTTCTTTACCTGCAAATTTGACAGATTTGACTGGCAGGTCATTTTTTACATATACCGTTACTTTACCCGAAGAAAGTTTGTTTCCTGATTTATCGCAGATATTATAGGTGACTTTGTATTTACCGGTTTTTTTGGCATAGAGGCCGATAGACGCAAAGGTATCCGTGTATGTATCGTCTGAACTGGTAGTATAATAGTGGGTGTTTTTTGCAATCAGATTTTTACTGCTGGTTTTGATGTTTTTGATATAACATACTTTGGCTTTTGGCAGATTGACATAGATTGCAGAACTGTCGAAAGAATTACTGGACATGCGAAGTACAGTGGTGGTCGGTTTGTTCCTGACGGCTGCGGATACCGTTGACTGCGGCTGCAGTAAAAGCATCCCGGCACAGAGACAGAAAGCTAAAAATAAGCTGACTGTTCGTTTGAAAATTTTCATAAGTGAATCCTCCTTGTTTATAAATATTTTATAGATGTTACAAAAACATTATAATATGAAGGAAAATTTTATACAATCATAAATTAAAAAATAAATAAGGGAATTTTAAGAAAATTTATAGCATTATATCAGGTAATTTTGATATGCCCAAACTTGTATTTTATGTCAGGTTATTTTATAATTGCATACAATAGATTGTGTATTTTATGAGCGGGGGGAGAGAAGAAAAAACAGAAACCCAGCCTGCCTGTAAAATATGCAGAAACGAGGAATATATGAAAAAACAGAGTAAAGGAGTTCCGACAAACCGTGATATCCGTTGGGACAGACTTGATAATACAGCACACCTTTTTCCGGTCATTGCCGGGGAGAGCATGAGCAATGTGTACAGGATCAGTGTTACACTGAAAGAGGAGATCAATCCGGAATTACTGCAGAGGGCACTTGATATGGTGCTTCCGAAGTTTGACGGGTTTAACTTAAGACTGCGGCAGGGGGTGTTCTGGTATTATTTTGAGGAAAACGGAAAAGCGGCGCCAAAGGTTCGCATGGAGAACAATTTTCCATGCAGATATATCCAGCAGAATAAAAACCGCAGTTATATGTTCCGTGTGACCTATTATAAATGCAGGATCAATCTGGAAGTATTCCATGTTTTGACGGATGGAATGGGAGGAATTAATTTCTTAAAAGAGCTGACTTACCAGTATCTGCGTCTGGCACATAAAGACCTGCAGGAAAAGCTGGGAGATTCATTAAGTGTTGATACGTCTTTGAACCGGGAAGACAGTTTCTTAAAAAATTACAAAAAAAGTTCCGCAAAAGGATACCAGACAAAAAAGGCATATCTGATCCGTGGAGAAAAGTTAAGACCGGGCGAGTTCGGCGTGATGCACGGTTATATGAAAATACCGGAGTTGAAAAGGGTCTGTCATGCGATGGGAATCAGTATCAACGAATATCTGGTAAGTGTGTACATCTGGAGCGTTTATACAGAATGTCTGCACGGCATGCCGTCAAAGTGTCCGATCCGTGTTGCGGTGCCGGTTAATCTGCGGCCGTATTTTAATTCTATTACCACGAAAAACTTTTTTGTCATGGTGTCCGCAGAATTTCATCCGACCAAAGAGACCTATACGTTTGCAGAGGTGGCTGCAATCGTGAAGGAAAGCCTGCGAAGCCAGATCAACCGGGAAAATCTTGAAAAGCTGTTTTCCTATAACGTTTCCAATGAAAAACTGCTGATTGCAAGAGTTGTGCCGCTTTTCCTGAAAAACCTTGCAATGAAGTATGTATATACAACTTCTGCACTTGCCAATACTGCGACGATCACAAATATCGGCAATATTTCCGTGACAGAAGAGTACCGCCCTTATGTGGAAATGTTTCATGCATTTCTTGCCATGTCAAAGGGGCAGCATCTGAAAGGAACGATCTGCTCTTACGGGGATACACTTGTATTCAGTTTCAGTTATGATCTTGTCGATGCGTCTGTGCAGCGTGGATTTTTCCGGAAAATAGCCTCGGACGGGATTGCGGTAGAAATAAAGAGTAATGGAGTAAATTATGAGTAAATGCAGAAATTGTAATGTGGAGATATCAGATGAAACAGAGCGCTGTCCACTCTGCGGATCCGTGTTAGAATACACAGGTGAAGTGGAGAATATGTACCCGGATGTGAGAGTGCACACCCGGAAAATGACAATGATCAGTAAAATCTATCTGTTTTGTGCACTTTTGGTTGAGGTGCTGCTCATTTATATCAATGTGGTCACCGAGTCACAGATTGCATGGAGTGCGATCACGGGGCTTGGATTCTTTTACGGATATATGCTGATCCGTTTTGCAATTCTTGGAAAGACAGGTTACCGCGCCAAAATCACGGTACTCACGCTGATGGCGATACTGATCGTGATCGCAATCGATTTTCTGGTCGGCTACCGCGGATGGTCTGTCAATTATGCATTGCCGTCGGCGATCATTTTAGTCGATGTTGGTATTATCATCTGTATGATCGTAAACCGCAGAAACTGGCAGAGCTATATGATGTGGCAGATTTTTATGATTTTATGCAGCATTGTTCCGGTAATACTGATTTTTACCGGTATCGTGACGGCACAGCTTTTTGCACTGATCGCATTTGCGTTTTCCCTGTTTCTGTTTCTTGGAACACTGATCATCGGAGACCGCAGGGCAAGGGTGGAACTGAAACGAAGATTTCATGTCCGCTGAGTTATATTTAGAATAAAAAGAACAGGAGCAATCGGATGAGAGAGAGCGAAGCGAGTATCAGGGGAAGAGTCATGAGGGACCTGATCGCCCATGTGACAAATGATCACCTGATTGGGAAAAAGATAAAAAATGGAGAACTGAGGAAAAAAATCGGGGATTCGGAGCCGCCGTGGAAATGTCCGGACTGTTTTTCATTAGATGTGATCGAGATGGATAATTTCTCCATGGAGTATTTACAGGCAAAAGAAAATCCGAATACGGAAAAAGTAATCTTACAGCTTCACGGAGGCGGATATGTCGGAGCGATGCGGAATGCATACCGTATGTTTGCCGGACTTTACTGTGAAGTCAGCCATGGAATGAGTGTTCTGACACCCGATTACCGTGTGGCACCGGAACATCCGTATCCGGCGGCTTTAGAAGATGCCTATGCCGCATACTGTTATCTGTTGGAACAGGGGTGGTTTTCCGAGCAGATCATCATCGCAGGAGATTCCGCAGGAGGCGGTCTTGCGATGGCATTATGCCATTATCTGAAAGATCACGGAAAGCAGCTTCCGTGTGGGATCGTAGCCATGTCACCGTGGACAGACCTTGCGGCGAGCGGGGAATCTTACGAGACAAACTTTGAGCGCGACCCGTTATTTGGAAAAACAAGGGACAGCCTTATTTATAATAAAGATTATATTGGGGATAACGATCCGTATAATGCTTATATTTCGCCTTTATATGGGGATTTCAGGGGATTTCCGCCGATGCTGATACAGGTCGGTTCCTATGAGATGCTGCTCTCGGATTCTGTGGATGTGGCTGCAAAAGCCAGAGAACAGGGAGTAAAAGTAAGAATCAGTATTTATGAAGGAATGTTCCACATCTTTCAGATGGCAGCAAAAATGCTGCCGGAATCTAAAAGAGCGTGGGTTGAGATCGGTAAATTTATTGATGTTTTGCTAAATGACTGACATCCATATAGACAGGGATACCGTTTTCGTATTTTACCGGAACTTCACCGAGTATGAGAGGTGAAAGGTAATCGATCAGTGGCTGTGTGACATCATTGCCTGCATCATTGATCCATTCTCTCGGAATTGATTTTGCCTCGTTTGCAATGTGGCGGATCTCGGCATGCTCATAGGCGATTTCGTACGGAGAATCAGAGATACGGCGTATTGTTACCATGGAAGCGGTAACACCTTCCTCGGAGAGAGCAACCGCTTTCTGACCGAGAGTAAAAGCCTCATCAAGATCAGTCTTTGAAGCAAGGTGTGCAGCGCAGCGCTGTAATACGTTGACTTCCACGGAACGGACTTTAACGCCTAGTTTTTCTTTGACTAAAAATTCAAGTGTTTTTCCGGCTCCGCTTAACTGGCTGTGACCAAAGGTGTCAACAGAACTTTCGGAAGCACTGATATAGTTGCCGGAAGCATCGCGGATACCTTCAGATACGGCAACGATCACGTTATTGCGCTCGAAAAGCATACGCTTTACATCCAGTAAAAAGTCCTCTTTGTCAAATGGAACCTCCGGGAGATAGATCAGATGTGGTGCTGTATTATAACCGTTTCTTGCCAGTGCAGAAGCAGCGGTCAGCCATCCGGCATCACGTCCCATGATTTCCACGATCGTCACACTTTTGACTGCATAGATAAATGTGTCATGTGCGATTTCTAAAAGAGAAGATGCGATATATTTTGCGGCAGAACCGAATCCTGGTGTATGGTCTGTCTCACAGAGATCATTGTCGATGGTCTTTGGAATACCGACAATACGCACCGGACTGCCGATTTTTTTGCCATATTCGGAGAGCTTTAAGACGGTGTCCATGGAATCGTTGCCGCCGATATAAAAGAAAGCATCAATATGGTAAGTTTCAAACTGTTTGAAAATGAATACATAGGAAGAATCATCATCTAAATAATTTGGCAGTTTGTAACGGCAGGAGCCAAGATACATTGCCGGAGTGACCTTTAAGCGGTCGAGATATTCCGAATTCTGCTGCATTAATTCAGAAAGATTCGTCAGATCGTTGTTTAAAATACCTGTGATTCCGTTTAAGGAACCATAAACCGTGTCATACATGTCAGAACGCATTACACCGTCGATCACACCGGCAAGGCTGGCATTGATCGCAACAGTAGGGCCGCCTGACTGTGCTACCATACAGTTTTTTGGACTCATAAGAAAACTCCTTTGTGTTTGATCTTCTTTTTGCAATGTCTATCATACAAAAAAAGGCACGGTTGCGCAATCATTAAATTAAATAGAAAGAGTGATGGTATACCATGAAAATATGTACATTGTGTCCTAGAATGTGCGCTGTGGACCGAAAATCCGGTGAGCGCGGCATCTGCGGACAGACCACAGAGATTAAGGTGGCGCGTGCGGCACTGCACTTCTGGGAAGAACCCTGCATTTCCGGGGAGATGGGTTCCGGTGCGGTCTTTTTTTCCGGCTGTGCACTGCACTGTGTGTTCTGCCAGAATGAAAATATTGCAAATGGCACGGCTGGTAAGGTGATAAGTACGGAGCGGCTTGGCGAAATTTTTCTGGAACTCCAGGAAAAGTGTGCAAATAATATCAACCTTGTGACACCGGGGCAGTTTGTACCACAGATCATAAAAGCGGTAGAGCTTGCAAGAAATCAGAATTTAAAGATACCCATCGTTTATAACACCAGCAGCTATGAAAATGTTGATACGATCCGTTCTTTAGAAGGAATTGTGGATATCTATCTTCCGGATTTTAAGTATTTTGATACCGCTTTGAGTGCAAAATATTCCCATGCGCCGGATTACCCTGCTGTGGCTAAGGCGGTGATAGCGGAGATGGTGCGTCAGACGGGTGCGGCAGTTTTTGAAAACGGGGAGGATTCCCTGATGAAGCGTGGTACGATCGTGCGCCATCTGATCCTGCCGGGGTGCACGAAAGATTCCAAAGCAGTTTTGAAATATCTGCATGAAACCTATGAGAATCAAATATATATCAGTATCATGCACCAGTTTACACCGCTCTCTAACGTGAAAAAATATCCGGAATTAAACCGTAAGATCACGGATCGGGAATATGATGAGGTTATTGATTTTGCAATCGATATAGGGATTGAAAACGGTTTTATCCAGGAGGGGGAGACGGCGGAGGAGAGTTTTATTCCGGAATTTGACAATGAGGGAGTTTGAGGTTGACGCATTTTCGAATATCTCATATAATTCCATAGTAATGATGGCAATAGAGGGAGTGTGAAACGAATGAAGAGAAAAGTAAGATTCATAGCTGCACTTTTCTGCATGGGATGTCTTGCGACAGAACCTGCGGCAGACATAAAGGCTGCCGGAATCCAGGTGGCTGCTGCACAGACAACACTTTCCGCAGATAATTCGCTGGAAGTGTTATCACTTTCTGCGGGAACATTATCCCCGGACTTTACAGGAAAGACAGTACAATATACAGCTACCGTACCGAATGATGTCACAAGCGTTACAGTGACGGCAACACCGGTTAATGAATTTGCGACGGTGCAGTCGATCACAGGAAATGACAATCTGCAGGTCGGTACAAATACGATAAAAGTAGTCGTGAAGGCGCAGAACGGAGCACTCGCCCAGTATACGATCACACTGACCAGAGAAGATGGACAGACAGCAGACGGAACAGTGGATCAGCCGGCGGATGGAACAGACAGTCAGACAACAGACCAGCCGGCGGATGGAACAGACGGTCAGACAACAGACCAGCCGGCGGATGGAACAGACGGTCAGACAACAGACCAGCCGGCGGATGGAACAGACGGTCAGACAACAGACCAGCCGGCGGATGGAACAGATGGACAGGCAGCAGACCAGAACGCAGAGTTTGAAACAGAAGAAGCGGAAGATGTTTCTAATATGGAATATCTCCAGCAGGAATACAATGATCTCTCTGAACAATATGCAAAAGAAAAGTCTTTTTCCAGAAATATGATGGGAATTATGGCTTTTGTGATCGCAGTACTTGTCGTTATTATTATCAATCTTCTATTGAGAGGACGTAAGAGTGACGACTGGGATGAGGAAGAGGATGACTGGGACTGGAAGTCCGAAAAACAGGGAAAGGATCAGGAAGCAGAAGATGATACTGATCTGGAAGAAGATGATAATATAGAAGAGAATCCTGGCGTGGAAGAAGATGATTTGGAAGTAGATGATCCGGAAGACGCTGACTGGGAGGAGGAAGAAACACAGAGAAAAGGATTTTTCCACAGAAAACCAAAAGAAAAAGTGGAAGAAGAGCCGGATGATGTGGAAGAAAACGATACAGAGAACGAAGTCGGCGTATCAAAGATCCATAAAGTGCGTGCGGGATTGTTTGGACGTGGCATGTCTGACGATCTTGACGATGAAGACTGGGAAGAGGACGAAGATTTCCTGCCGGTAGAAAGAAAAAAACCGGAAGAAAAACAGCGTCCGGAGAGAAAAGAAAAACCGGAGGAGAAACAAAGGCCGGAGAGAAAAGAAAAACCGGAGGAAAAACAGCGCACGGAGAGAAAAGAAAAACCGGAGGAGAAACAAAGGCCGGAGAGAAAAGAAAAGCCGGAGCGGAAACATACTCCGGAGAAAAAACACATTCCGAGAGAAGAAGAGGAAGAAGATGATTTAGAGATCATCGATTTAAATGATTTATAAATAGAAAAAGAATGGAGAAACTATGCAGATACGATATACATCAAAAGCAAAAAAAGCAATCGATCAGGCTTCAAAGATGTCGAAATCACTGCATCATCATTATATCGGAACGGAGCATATCCTGATCGGACTTTTAAAAGAAGGAACGGGCGTCGCTGCGCAGGTATTAAATGATAATGGAGTAGAACTTGACAAAGTCATGCAGCTGATCGAGGAACTCATTGCACCGGATGCACAGGTGCTGACGGCAGAGGCTAAGGAATATTCGCCGAGGGCACTGCAGGTGTTAGAAGGGGCAGCAAGGGAGGCAGCGCGTTTTCATGCAGAGGAGATCGGGACGGAGCATATCCTGATCGCGATGATGAAAGAGACAGAGTGTGTTGCATCCCGCCTTTTAAATACCTTAGCGGTCAATATCCAGAAAATGTATGTGGATATCCTGATCGCAATGGGAGAAGATGCGAGCCTGTACAAAGAAGATTTCATGAATGGTAAGCCGGTGAAAAAAACAGCATCGGATACACCGGTATTAAATCAATACTCCAGAGATCTGACTGCATTGGCGGCTGAGGGAGTATTAGATCCGTTAGTCGGCAGACAGGAAGAGATCGGCCGTGTGATCCAGATCTTAAGCAGAAGGACAAAGAATAACCCATGTCTGATCGGTGAACCGGGCGTTGGAAAGACTGCGATCGTTGAGGGAATTGCGGAGCGTATTACAACCGGAATGGTTCCGGATACCGTTGCGGGAAAGCGGGTGGTATCTTTGGATATGTCCGGAATCGTGGCAGGCTCAAAATATCGCGGTGAGTTTGAGGAGCGCATTAAAAAGGTACTTCAGGAAGTACGGGCAGCCGGCAATATCCTGCTCTTCATCGATGAACTGCATACAATCATCGGAGCGGGCGGAGCGGAAGGAGCAATCGATGCTTCCAATATATTAAAACCTGCACTTGCGCGTGGGGAACTGCAGCTGATCGGTGCAACGACAATCGATGAATACCGCAAATATATTGAAAAAGATGCTGCGCTAGAGCGCAGATTCCAGCCGGTTACGGTAGAAGAGCCGTCGGAAGAGGAGGCAGTGCAGATTTTAGAGGGACTGCGGGAACAGTATGAAAAGCATCATCAGGTAAAGATTACGGATGATGCGGTATCGGCAGCAGTACGCCTGTCTGCGCGCTATATCAATGACCGTTTCCTGCCGGATAAAGCAATCGATCTGATGGATGAGGCTGCAGCAAAGGTACGTCTGCGCGCGGGTGGAAAACCGGAGGAAGTCGTTGAATTAAGACATCGCATCAACCTGTTAGAAGAGGAAATGTTAGAATTTCTGCACGATGGTGATGTGGAAGGTGCAAAGCAGAAGAAGAACGAAAAAGAAGCGTGTGAAGAAGAGCTTGCCAAAATACAGGCAAAGACAAAGAAAGACAGCCGCAGTAAAAAGTTAAAAGTGACAGAAGACGATATTGCGGATGTGGTATCCGGATGGACGAAGATCCCGGTAAGAAAGATTGCCGAGGGGGAGGCTGCCCGCTTAAGAAAATTAGAGGCTACCTTACACAAACGTGTCATCGGTCAGGAGGATGCGGTGAGTGCAGTGGCAAAAGCTGTGCGAAGAGGACGTGTCGGATTAAAAGATCCGAAGCGCCCGATCGGTTCTTTCCTGTTCTTAGGCCCGACCGGTGTCGGAAAAACAGAGATCTCAAAGGCACTTGCGGAGGCAGTGTTTGGCAGCGAACAGTCTATGATCCGTGTTGATATGTCGGAATATATGGAGAAACACAGCGTATCAAAGATGATTGGTTCACCGCCAGGATATGTAGGCCATGAGGAGGGCGGACAGCTCAGCGAAAAGGTGCGCAGAAATCCGTATTCGGTGATCTTGTTTGATGAGATCGAAAAGGCGCATCCGGATGTATTTAATATTTTACTGCAGGTGTTAGACGACGGTCATATCACGGATTCCCAGGGACGCAAAGTGGATTTCAAAAATACGATCATTATTATGACGTCAAATGCCGGAGCACAGGCGATCATTGAGCCGAAAAAACTTGGATTTGCAGTTTCGGATGATGAAAAACAGAATTATGACCGCATGAAAAACAGCGTGATGGAAGAAGTACGCCGTATTTTTAAACCGGAATTTTTAAACCGTATTGATGAGACGATCGTATTTAGAGCGTTAAACAAAGACGATATGAAACAGATCGTTGCACTGATGTTAAAAGAACTTACAGACCGCTGTGAAAAACAGATGGGAATCCACCTTACCGTGCGTGACAGCGTCAAAAAGCATATTGTCGATAAAGCGTATGATCCGAAATATGGTGCAAGACCGCTGCGCCGTCAGATCCAGAACGATATCGAGGATGAACTGGCAGAAGAAATCCTGTCCGGCAAAGTGAAAAAAGATACGGAAGTGGTCGTGACGATCCACAAAGAAAAAGTCGTGTTCGAAACAAAATAAAATTTTACTGAAATATCCGGGAAAGCACTGGAAATCGTGACGGGGATATTATATAATAAGGGCACAAAATTTTACGATAAAGAGAAAACTACTTTATCACAGGAGGAAAAAATGGCAACGATCAGCGAATTAATTCGTTCAGAAGCAGATGGAACGATCAGTTTTGGGGATTACACATTAGGTGCAAAGGCGAAACTTGATAATTTCGAACATCAGGGAGATATCTACAAGGTGAAGACATTTTCCGAGATCACCAAGTTAGAGCGCAATGGCATGTTCGTATATGAATCTGTTCCGGGAACGGCTGTCATGAATCTGAATGCAACAGATACAGGCCTGACATTTCAGGTAGAGGGACCGGAAGATGCACAGATCACAGTAGAACTTGAGGATGAGTCAGAGTACGACATCACGATCGATGGCGCAGATGCAGGAAAGATGAAGACAAATCTTGGCGGCAAATTAAGCTTAAGTGTAGAACTTGGCGACCATCCGGTAGATGTAAAAGTTACAAAGTGTTAAGAACGGAAAAGTGAGATCAAAAAAAGCTTACATGTCAAAAGGGCATGTAAGCTTTTTTGCGCTTTCAAGTACGAAAGTACGATTGACGGGGATAAACTGTTACATTAACATAAAAAATGCGCGTGACAATGTGCAATAAATCAGAAGGAGAAAAGTTATGAAAAGAAAGAGACTCACGGGTTGGAAACGTATGGCGGCATTTGCGATGGCGCTTACGCTGACGGTCGGAGATTGGACATCAGCAGGTGCTGCTGGATTGCCGCAGACAGATGTACAGACAGTAACAGAGGCTGTGATACAGGAAGAAGATGCGATGGAAGCAGCTTTAGCAACAGAACAGACAGAGACAGAAAGCGAAACGGACAGTGAGTCTGCAGAAAATGACAGTGGGCAGACAGAGAACAGCGAGGCATCGGAAATTCCAGAAACATCAGAGGCATCAGAAACTGAGAAAACTGTAGAAGAGACAGAAAACGTGAATGATACGGAGGCTGTTGATGATACCGAAGTGATGGAAACAGAGACGGAAGAAGAATCGGAAGAAGAAATAGAAGAAGAGACCGAAGAAGAGACTGAAGAGGAAGAACTCGCTGCAATTGATAAACCGTCAAAGGTAATCAATGTAAGAGGAAAAGATGACGGAAGTATTATAACAACAGCGTCTGGCCGGCAGCTGAGATATGCTTATGTGAATCGGTTCCAGAACGGAGTGATTGCAGCGGTACGGATATTGATGGATTTGTAAACCTGTATAATAAGGCAGAAGCCATACTGAAAGGCAACACAGATAAATATCAAGATGCATATGGAATGTATAGAGTCAATGGTAAGACGTATAGAGCATTGCGGTCATGTGATGCGACAGGGTATCATTATGTGACAGAAGGTGATGAAATTACAGAAATTACTGTAAGTGATTCATCGGAAAATGCCAAAAAGCGGATAGATGAGTATGCAGTAAAAAATGATACACAGGTTCTTTATTATAGTTATAATGGACATTTTTATAAGCAATTAACGTATGAATCGGTATATGATTCAGCATCGAAAAAATATAAATATGTTGTATATGCAGATGCTTATGAAGAGATTTCTTTTGAAAAAACTTATGTAAAAATAAGCTGGAATCCGGTTAATAATGATACGGCCACAATGAAAAATAAAGCCGGAGACATGATGAAGGTTGGATATGAAGTGGTCTGCGATGGAAATACCAAGGTCTATAATATGCCGGGATTATTTTTGGATGCGTCAGACGGAACCGTACATGAGATGATAACATCAGATGTAGCAAGACTGCCATATGTCATATTGAATTCAGGACAGCAGGTCAGCGTAAAAGTCCGTGCTGTATATTATCATGAAGTGACAAGTAACAAACAGGAGGTATATTGGAACTGGAATGATAATAGCCAATATATTATAGAATCGAAACAGACGAAATATGTGGTGGACATGTATGGTAAATGGTCGGACACCTATACTTATAAAAATTACTCTTTAAAGAAGTTATCACCGGTAACCGGTACAAAAGTTTCTGAAAAGGGAAAAGAGATGTCAGTTACCTGGAATGCACAAAACGGAGTGGATAGCTATCGTGTGTATTACCTGCGAAGCAGCAAACCGTTAAATATTACGAATATAGAGAGCTTTTTACAGTTTTACAATAAGAGGGGAACGCTGTACGATGCTTATGTAAATGCAAAAGGAGAAAACGATTCCTATGAAACGGATTCAGAGTATGCATCAGATCCGTATTGTAATATTACAATAGATTCAGGACTGCCATATTTTTATTGTTCCGTCAGACTGGAATCTGCGGAAGAAGGATATTTTTCAGATGGAAGTTATTCAGATGTCATAACTGCAACGGCCAGCATTAATGGAAACATACCGACAGTAAAAAATCTCAAAATAGAAAAGACGTACAATGGAGATGACTGGCAGCTCTCATGGACGCCAATCGATGCGGATGTAGTCATTTATGTTTTTGAAGAAGGAAAGAAGCCGGCGCATTATAATTATGAGCTTTTGAACGCTTATGGTTACTATACGGATGGTCAGGGACAGCAGAAAAAACTTTATTTAAAAGATGCACTTACGGAGCTTGAAAGTAAGGAAATAAGCAGTTATGTACGTTCTTACAAAGTGAAGGGAATCGATGGATCATACAGTGCAATCTCTTTAAAACCGGGCGTAAAATATACATTTGTTGCGCATACCTATGATGCAGGCAGTTCTCTTTATAACATACAAAAGAAGCCGGTGTTTACCGTAAATAAGGAAATAAAAGTAACAGATGCTCAAAAAAATCAAACATATAAAAATATATCTGTTGGCATGACTTATTATACGGCAATGAGTCCTGCTTCGAATATGGTAAGCTATACGGATAAGGTATCCGTACCGCGTGTATATACAAAGGCGGGAAAAAACAGTATAAAGTTATCTTTTACCAGAGGAAGCTGTACCGGATATGAGATTTATCGTCTTTCAGGTAAAAAATATAAGAAAATAGCAACGACCACAGACTATGTCTATACAGATCAGAATTTAAAGGCAGGCACAAAATACTCCTACAAGGTACGCTCTTATTATTATGATCCGGACAGAAAAACGAAAAGTTACAGTATATATAAAAATTTTACTGTAAGTACCAGCCGTGTAAATAACATTGTATTAAAGGTGGCTAAGAACTCAAAAAATACAGTGAAACTGACCTGGACAAAAGTAGGTTTTGCAACAAAATATGAGATTTACAGAACTTCTGAGAGTGACAAGGATATCACAGAAATTTCAGGATGGATCAATTCGGGCAACAGTGCCGTAACAGTAGAAAATGCAAAGTATGAACTGGTGAAAACGATCACAAACGCAAAAACGACAACATACACGGACAAAAAGTTAAAATTCGGTGAGAGTTACACCTATCTGATCTGTGCATATTATAAAGACGGAAAAACATTAAAATACATTACCGCGTCGACCAGAGTTAAAATGCAGCTCGAGGAGCCGCGAAATCTCGTCCTTACCAATAAAGGCAAAAATGTAAGCGTTAAATGGGATGCGGACAAGTACGCTGCAGGCTATCAGATCCGATACATGGTATATGATAAATATGGTGAGAAAAAAACAGTTGCAGAAAAATATGTAACGGTAAAGAAAAATAAATACACCATTAAAGGATTATCGAGCGGAGAATACGTAAATGTATCGGTAAGGGCTTATAATTCCCAAAAAGAATACAGTGGATGGTCATCGTCAAAAGAATCTACATCACTTGCAGCAGTAAAATCCATCAAAGCTGTTTATGATACGAAAAAGAATGCAGTAAAGATTACCTGGAAAAAGGTAAAAGGTGCGAAATATTATAAAGTCGTCCGTTCTGTATATACGCCGTTATGTAATACGGACGAAAAACTTTATGCAGCAACAGGTAACCTGATCGCAAAAGATTCCAATGATGAGACAGGATATTACAGTGAGGTTCACTATCGGGAATATTATGGCGAAGACGGATCCATTACAGGCACGGCGGCATATGACAGGGCACGGTTGAAAAAAGGTGTGAAATATTATTATATGGTCAGTGCATATGGGGAAAAAGGAACAAGAATTGCCTCTTATATGACCTCGGAATATGGTACACAGGTTGCTTCCGGTAAGCCGGCAGTCATTATATATGGTGTCAAAGTTGCTGCAAAAGTAAAAAATAACAAAAAAGGAACGGTTACCGTTTCTTACAATAAGGTAACAGGTGCCAAAACTTATCAGATTTACCGTGCAGAAAAAAAGAACGGTAAGTATACTCTGATTGGAACCACAAAGAAGACGTCTTTTGCAGATAAAAAAGCAAAGAAGAAAAAAACATATTATTACAAAGTGGTTGTAAATGGCAGGAATGAATTACTTGCAGACTTTACAATCAGGAGTTCGGCAGTGAAAATTAAAGTAAAAAAATAATTCTGCAATAATAATAAAAACCGGAAGAAGCGGATTGCTTTTTCCGGTTTTTGTCATAGAAAGTAAGTTGCTTTTTACAGATAAAGTAAGTATACTGATAAACAATAAAAAGAGATGGAGAAGGAATATGCCGAAGGGAAAAACAACAGTATTTTTTTGTCAGGAATGTGGTTACGAATCATCAAAGTGGATGGGACAGTGTCCTGCATGTAAGGAATGGAATACATTTGTTGAGGAGATGATCGATAAAAAAAGTGCAGCAAAAGGCGGCAGGGTAGCGGCAAAAGCGGCAGAGGCGAAGAACGTTCCGCTCTCACAGATCGAGATGACACAGGACAAACGCATGTCGACGGATATGAAAGAGCTTGACCGTGTACTTGGCGGCGGAATCGTACAGGGATCTTTAGTGTTAGTGGGCGGTGATCCGGGAATCGGTAAATCAACACTGCTTTTGCAGGTATGCCGGAATTTATCGGAGAAAGGTGTGCGCGTATTATATATATCCGGAGAGGAATCCCTGCAGCAGATCAAAATAAGGGCAGAACGTATCGGAACCTTTGGCGATTCGCTGACACTTTTATGTGAAACGAACTTAGACACGATAAAAACGGTGATTGACCGGGAAAAACCGCAGATCGTGATCATAGATTCCATACAGACCATGTATAACGAAGAAGTTTCCTCTGCACCGGGCAGCGTATCACAGGTGCGGGAATCCACAGGGGTATTTATGCAGATTGCAAAGGGGATGGGAATTTCCATCTTTATTGTCGGTCATGTGACGAAAGAGGGCGTGGTTGCGGGTCCGAGAGTTTTAGAACACATGGTGGATACGGTACTCTATTTTGAGGGGGACAGGCATGCGGCATACCGTATACTGCGCGGTGTCAAAAACAGGTTCGGCTCAACGAATGAGATTGGCGTGTTTGAGATGAGACAGAACGGACTGATGGAAGTGGAAAATCCTTCGGAATACATGCTGAGCGGGAAACCGGAAGGTGCATCCGGTTCGGTTGTTGCGTGTTCTATGGAAGGAACCAGACCGATTCTGGTGGAAGTACAGGCATTAGTCTGCCACAGTAATTTTGGAATCCCGCGGAGAACGGCTGCAGGCACCGATTTTAACAGGGTAAATCTTCTGATGGCAGTACTTGAAAAAAGGCTGGGATTAAAACTTGGAGACTGTGACGCTTATGTGAATATCGCGGGCGGCGTAAAAATGAATGAGCCAGCGATCGATCTTGGCATTGTGCTTGCCATTATATCCAGTTACCGTGAAAACCCGATCAATGAGAAGACGATCTGTTTCGGAGAAGTGGGCTTAAGCGGAGAAGTGCGTGCCGTCAGTATGGCAGAGCAGCGCGTGACAGAAGCAAAAAAACTTGGATTTGATGAATGCATTCTGCCACAGGTCAGCCTGGATTCCATGAAGGACAGTGGATCTGTGCCAAAGGGAATCCGCCTGACTGGTGTGAGGTCAGTGAAAGATGCGATGGATGCGATATTGAAATAAAATACGGTGGAAATATATCTTTTCTGGAAAGATGAACTGAAACAGTAAAATTCACTTTGCGAAAGTACACATAAGAAAGTGAAATTTTTGGAAAAAATGGGTTGACAAAATAATACCCAGATGGTAACATAGTCAAGCTGACCGCGGGACATGACATGATCTGACAGCGGACAACAAAAAAGTTCTTGACAAACAAAACAACACATGATAAAC
>ULQZ01017844.1_pt1 | contig 46546 bp, 48 predicted proteins | sample 1955011 | NCBI WGS metagenome assembly ULQZ01 (sample SAMEA4835670, study PRJEB28245) | human gut metagenome | biome: gut microbiome; material: fecal sample | place: Denmark | collected 2008 | reverse complement strand
CCCCGCCAATCGTATTAAGAATAAATAATATCCCTTGAATTTCACTATTTTCATCATAAGCTGCCAACATCGGCAGCAAATGTTCATATTTTGTCGTTTTTGCAGTTCCTGAACTGCCTTCATGACCTTCAATCTCTCCAATGATCGTAATGATCTCAATGCCTCCGATACGGCATTCTCCAAATTCTTTAATCTGCTCTGTATTCATATGTCATACCTCCTGTTAAGAAATAGTATGACAATTTTTCGAAGATCCTATACGTCTTTTTGGAGAAAGGACGCATATAAAGCAGGTTTCCGATCGTTAGCAGCCGGAAATTCTTTTTTCCAGCGTCGAACGTGGTCCGGTTTTATCTTTATCATAAGGCATTCATCTCCATAAGAGGTCGCTTTGTAAGCGACAGAAAGTGGTCTGCCATCATAATCATACGCGGCAGTAGAAGCCTCATAATCCAGCGACACATCTTTTCCAATCCGGTTGACACCTAAAACATATGCCTGTGTCTCAACGGCTCTTGCCGGAAGCAACGTGTTCCAATGTGCGACACGTCCTTTCGGCCAGTTTGCGATCACGGCAATCGCATCGCAGATTCGCATCGCCTGATAAAGTTCCGGAAAACGCAGATCATAGCAGATGGATAACCCGAAGGTCACCCCATCGATCGATACTGTAACCAGTCGGTCACCTCCGCAATAATGCTCATTTTCTTCTCCATAGGAAAATGGATGAATTTTTATATAATCTCCAAGAATCTTTCCGGCATCTACGACAGCCATATGATTTTTTGCGAAACCGTCTTTTTTCCCTTTTTCAATATAACCAAAGCCGATCGCAATGGCATATTCTTTTGACAGGTGTTCAAAAAATTTGACTGTCTCCGAATCTTCTCCAGCCTTCTCGCCGTATTTTTGCGGATTCATCGTAAATCCGGTCAGTGTCATCTCCGGAAAAAGGATAAGGCGAGCCCCGCATTCCGAAGCTCGCTTTATCAATTCCAAACACTTATCCTGATTTACAGACTTATCTTCCCAGATAATGTCCATATTGGTAAGTGCAATCTTCACTCTTTTCTCATCTCCAAGATCATTGTTTCACATCTTTCATGCTGAAAGAAATTCTTCCCATCTTGTCTTTTCCAAGACATACAACCTTGACTTTGTCACCCAAAGTAAGTTCGTCTTCTACATGATTGATTCTTCTCTGGCAGATATTGGAAATATGAACCATTCCCTCTTTTCCCGGAGCAAACTCGATGAATGCACCAAAATCTTTGATGCTTACAACAGTTCCTTCCAGAATCTGTCCTTTTTCAAAGTCAGATACGATAATCTGGATCAGGCGGAGGGCTTCATCCATCATCGCTTTATCCGTACCACATACGGAAACAGCTCCGTCATCGGTAATATCAATCTTCACGCCGGTACGCTCGATCAATGTGTTGATCGTCTTACCACGCTGTCCGACTACTTCTCCGATTTTCGCAGGATCGATCATGATCTGTTTGATCTTCGGAGCGTATTCATTTACTTCTTTTCTAGGCTCAGCGATTGCTTTGCTCATAACTTCATCAAGGATATACGTTCTGGCTTCTTTTGTACGGCGGATCGCACCTTCTACGATCTCACGAGTCAGACCGTGGATCTTGATATCCATCTGAATGGCTGTGATACCTTTGTGTGTTCCGGCAACTTTAAAGTCCATATCGCCAAAGAAATCTTCCAGTCCCTGAATATCGGTAAGAATCAGATAATCGTCGTCCGTTTCTCCGGTAACAAGTCCTACGGAAATACCGGCAACAGGAGCTTTGATCGGTACACCGGCAGCCATCAGTGACAATGTGGAAGCACAGATACTTCCCTGAGAAGTAGAACCATTGGATTCCATGATCTCAGATACGGTACGGATGGTATATGGGAATTCCTCTTCCGAAGGAATTACCGGAAGAAGGGCACGCTCTGCCAAAGCTCCATGTCCGATCTCACGACGTCCCGGACCTCTGCTAGGACGAGTTTCACCAACCGAATAGGATGGGAAATTATAGTGATGAATGTATCTCTTGGAAGTTACATTTTCATCCAATCCATCAATCTTCTGTTTTTCAGAAAGAGGAGCCAATGTCGTAACATTGAGAACCTGTGTCTGTCCTCTCTGGAACAATCCGGAACCATGAACGGTAGGAAGTACATCGACTTCTGCGGACAATGGACGGATCTGTGTTACTTCACGGCCATCCGGACGTTTGTGGTCTTTCAGGATCATCTTACGAACGGTCTTTTTCTGGAATTTATATACAGCCTCATCAATCAGAGCAAACCAATCCGGATGCTCTTCTTCATAGCGTTCTTCCAATTTATCTTTGATCTGACGGATATTTTCTTCACGAACCTGTTTTACGTCAGTAAATACAGCCTCTTCCATCGCTTCCGGTGTAATGAAGTTCACCATGTCTTCAAACATGTCTTCCGGAATATCAAAATGCTCATATTCGTGTTTTTCTTTTCCACATTCTGCTACGATCTTATCAAAGAATTCGATGATCTGTCCATTGACTTCGTGAGCTTTGTAAATCGCTTCGATCATCTTATCTTCCGGCACTTCATTGGCACCGGCTTCGATCATAATAACTTTTTCTCTTGTCGAAGCTACCGTAAGAGCAAGGTCAGAAACCTGTCTCTGTGCGGAAGTTGGGTTGATTACAAGTTCTCCATCTACGAGACCAATCTGTGTTGCTGCCGTCGGTCCGTCAAATGGAATATCAGAAATGCAGGTTGCCAAAGCAGAACCAAGCATTGCCGTAAGTTCCGGGCTGCAGTCCTGATCTACACACATAACGAGGTTTTCCAGTGTTACATCGTTACGGTAATCTTTTGGAAACAACGGACGCATCGGTCTGTCGATAACACGGTCTGTAAGGATTGCATTGTCCGAAGGTTTTCCTTCTCTTCTTGTGAATCCTCCGGGAATCTTTCCTACGGAATACATCTTTTCACTATATTCTACGCTAAGTGGGAAGAAGTCAATTCCTTCCCTTGGCTTCTCTGATGCTGTCGCTGTGGAAAGAACAACAGTATTTCCATAATGCATCAAAGCAGCACCATTTGCTTGAGCGGCAACTCGTCCGATATCTACGGAAAGAGTACGTCCGCCAAGTTCCATTGAAAATGTTTTGTACATACTTATATTCTCCTTTATTTATCTTTTTACAGAGCATCCGAAACAACTGAAAAACCTACTTATCCTATGATAAATCGGCTTTTCAGAAGTCTCGGATAATGCTCTTTTTAATGCACACACTTCATTATATCATTTGTCACCAAGCGGAGCTTGATGACCTGCGTGTGTATCAACACACTTCATTATATCATATCTTTGATATAAATCAAACCTCTTTTTATATCATTTTTTTGATCGGATAGCTTATGTCTTCTCCATCCCACATAAGTACCTCATCATGAAAATACGGAACACGCATCAACCCGGCACCAAAAAGATAGGCACGATCGCGTTCTGCAATCTCATCCAGACGCATCCATTTTACTCCGATGATAGATTGTTCGTCTGCAGGAAGTTCCGGATCAATTCCCGCTTTTGCTACAGCATCTTCCGGAATCTCCACCAAAAAGGTAAATACACGGCTCTCAAGATCCGGTTTATATTCCACCGTCAAAGGTCTTACCAAAGTTCCCTTGACCTGGCACTCTTCTTCTAATTCACGAAGGGCTGCCTGCTCCGGCGTCTCATTTTCTTCGATTCCGCCGCCCGGCAGATTGAAGAAATCTCTTCCAAACAGCTGATGCTCTACCAATAAGATACGATTGCCACGGATTACCATGGACTGACTTCGATCTCTCTTCATAATTTATCCTCCACATAGTCAAAAATGATACTACTGATATCGGGTAAAAGCATATCAGCAGTACCATTTCATTCAGCTCATAATGAGCAGCATCATTATTTACGAATTCCAAGTTTTGCGATCAACGCACGATAACCTTCCAAGTCATTCTTTTTGAGATAGTCAAGAAGACCACGTCTCTTACCAACCATCTTCAAAAGACCGCGGCGGGAATGATGATCTTTTTTGTTCTCTTTCAAATGCTCTGTCAAAACATTGATTCTCTCTGTAAGAAGAGCAACCTGAACCTCAGGTGATCCTGTGTCGTTTGGTGTTCTTCCATACTCTTTAATGATTTCTGCTTTTCTTTCTGTTGTCATCATGATCGATGTACCTCCATAAAATTTTTTAAAAGCCAAGTACTAAGAACGGGTTGGAGTGTTCCACGCTCTGAGTATTGGTTGTCTAACGAAAATTAGTTTAACACAATTTAACTTTTTTGTAAAGTTTTTTTCAAAATATAATTGTATTTTTTAAAATATTTTGTATAATAGAAAGCATACTACAAGATTTACAAAATATCAACAATAAAGGAAGTTTTTTATGTTAGGAAAATGGTCACGGAAACTTGGTCCTTCCCGGTTGATCGCACTGAGTTTTGTTATTTTGATACTTACCGGTACCTTTTTATTGTGTCTGCCGGTCTCCGCGCGGGATGGTAATTTTACGTCCCCGCTGGATGCTCTTTTCACAGCAACAAGTGCTACCTGTGTAACGGGACTTATTGTTGCAGATACGTTTACCAAATGGTCCTTGTTCGGGCAGATTGTCATTCTCATCCTGATTCAGATCGGAGGTATCGGACTCATGTCCTTTATCTCCATGTTTTTCATATTTATGAAACGAAAATTGTCGCTTCAGGAGCGCATGCTTTTGATGCAGGCTGCCGGAAATACACAGTTGAGCGGTATGGTAAAACTGGTTCGGCGTATTGTATCCGGTACGTTTTTGATCGAAGGATGTGGCGCTCTTCTGCTTGCACTCCGTTTTATCCCACGCATGGGATTTGGTCAGGGATTATACTATGCCGTATTTCACGCAATATCTGCTTTTTGCAATGCCGGTTTTGATCTGATGGGACGATACGAAGCCTTCTCTTCATTGACGGGGTATGCTTCCGATGTCCTCGTAAATATCACGGTGATGCTTTTGATTATCATCGGAGGGATCGGATTTTTAGTATGGGATGATATTTTGAAATGCCGCCTGTCTTTTAAGAATTATTCCCTTCATTCAAAGATCGTTCTTGTGACAACACCGGTTTTATTAGTCGGCGGAGCCATCGGCTATTTTGTATTTGAGCAGAATTATACCCTTCAGGGAAATGGCATCGGCGAACAGATCCTAAAATCTTTTTTCGCCTCGACGACAATGCGTACGGCCGGTTTCAATACGATTGATTATGCCAGCATGTCGCCTTCTGCCTCCCTTTTATCTGACGTTTTGATGATGATCGGCGGAAGTCCCGGTTCGACTGCCGGTGGAATGAAGATCACGACGATTGCGCTTGTGTTTCTCTCGATGGTTTCGATGCTTCGTGGACAATCGGACACCGTAATCGGCAAACGACGGGTGAGCACAATTTTGATCAAACAGGCGGCCGTTATCATTTTGGTGTATGCTGTTTACATTCTGGCAGGAACTATGCTTATCTGCCACATTGAAGGACTGCCGATGTCTAATGTGCTTTTTGAAGTCATTTCGGCTGTCTGCACCGTTGGCGTAACAACAGGGATTACCCCGCATCTGTGCGCCCTGTCACATATTATTTTGATCATTTTAATGTATGGTGGACGAATTGGCGGATTTACATTGATGCTCATCCTCGGAAAGCAAAACAAGCAGCCGCCGCTTCGAAGACCAAAAGAAAATATATTGATTGGATAAAGGAGATTATTATGAAGTCAATTCTTATTATTGGAATGGGAATGCTGGGACAATGTCTGGCAACCCGTATGCAGGAACTTGGAAACGATGTTATGGTGATTGACCGCGACGAAGATAAAATCCAGGAATTATCAACGGTTTTCCCGGATGCCCTGTCCGGCGACTGTACCAATCCGGCGGTTTTAAAATCCATCGGTGTCAACAATTTTGACTACTGTTTTGTCGCAATCGGTGAGGATTTTTATGCGTCACTGGAAATCACTTCCATATTAAAAGAACAGGGTGCGCGGTGTGTCATTTCTAAAGCAAAGCGAAAACGACAGGCAGATTTTTTAAAAAAGATTGGGGCCGATGAAGTCTTCTTCCCGGAAAAAGAAATTTCTGAAAAACTGGCAGTACGTTACAATGCGACAAATATATTTGACTATATCGAATTAACATCGGACTGCTCCATCTTTGAAATTCCGATCATCCCTTCGTGGGCAGGGAAAAGCATACTGGAAATTAATGTAAGGCAGAAATATAAAGTCAATATTATTGCAATAAAAAACGGCACGGTCATTGACCCGATGCCGGCAGGAAATTATGTATTTGGACCGGAAGATCATATTGTCGTCATAGGAAAATCCACCGATGTCTTTCAATTATCTTCGCAGACAACGGTGGATCCGAATTCTTATAACTGATCCCGGTCGATCTTTTTGCCGTCACGCCAGATGCGCTCAAGGTCATAAAACAAGCGGTCTTCCGGCGAAAACACATGGACGATAACATCTTTATAGTCCATCAGGATCCAAGTAGAATTTTTATTTCCTTCGATCCGTTCATTATGAATGCCATTCTGATGCATACGCATCTCTACATTGTCGGATAAAGCAGCGATCTGATTGCTGTTTTTTCCGTTGGCAATGATCAGATAATCCGCGATCACAGAAATCTCGTCAATCTGTATGATCCGAATATCTTCTCCTAATTTTTCATCCAACGCATCATACGCGATGCGAGCCATTTCATTTGATGTCATAGTGTTATTCCTTTCTGATACCATTCATACGTTTCCAGCGAAATCGTATCAATGGGCTGATTTTGTTCCCGAAGATAAGAAATTCCGTTTTCCAATGCAAAGCGCATTCCATTATCCAGATTTTGGAAGCAGGCAGTCCGGACTTCCTGAAGCGAATGTGGTTTGCAGTCCATCGCACGCCCGGGTTCAATATAATCGGCAAGATAAATAATCTTTTCCAATACTGTCATATCGGGGTGCCCTGTCGTATGATAACGGATCGCGGATAAAATTTCTTCATCCTCTACCTGATACTTTGTTTTCGCATAAAAAGCCCCTAATTTTCCATGAATGAGAGCGGGATTGAGCCGTTCCATCTCCGTCAAAGAAATTCCGGCTTCTTCACAAAGCATAATCTGCTCTTCTTTTTCATAAAATTTCGCACAATCATGTAAAAGCCCGGCAAGAAATGCTTTTTCCTCATCTGCATTATGAACAGCAGCAAGATTTGCCGCGGTGTATGCCACACCTAATGTATGGCGAAAACGTTTGGGGCGCAGGGTGGCTTTTAAATAACTTAAAATCTTTGGTGTTGTAACTTTTTTCTTAAAAAGCGGTTTTTCATAGCCATACAAATTATGGAAACGGATATATTTCATTACCGCATCCGGGATTCGATAATCGACAGACTTTCCTTTTTGCAGCTGCGCACGCAGTTCACTGGAAGAAATATCGATCAATGGCATCTTGATAAAGGAAATCTTTGCTTTATATGTTTCCCTTAACTCTTCCGCTTTTTCTTTCAGTTGTTTTCCTGTTTCATCTTCCCTGTCAGCTGCCAGAATATGGCAATGTTTCATCACAAATGCCGGCTTATGCCACGTTTCGATCTCACGCAGGGAATCTCCGCCTAAAATAAAATAAATCTTGCACTCCGGATTTTCTCTTTCTATGATTTCCAGCGTATCACTCGTGTACGTAGTTCCCTCGCGGCAGAGTTCCAGGTCAGAAAATACAAACTTCGGATTTCCGTCAATTGCATGACAGATCATGCGGCTCCGGTGTTCGGCAGAGACGATATCCGACTCCTTTTTATGCGGTGGATTTTTCGATGGCATAAACCAGACTTCATCCAGTTCAAACTGCCTCGCAGCTTCTTCTGCCATCAGCAAATGTACATTATGAATGGGATTAAATGTCCCTCCCATAATACCGATTTTCATCATTTATCACGCTTTCTTTGATGGTTTTGGAAGTTCAATCTTTTTATTGTCTTTGGACTCGCGGTAAAGCACAACTTTCTTTCCGATCACTTGTACCACTTCCGAACGGGTACGCTCCGCGATCACCTGTGCGATCTCTTTCGGATCATCAAAACAGTTTTTTAAGATGTGCATTTTAATCAATTCTCTTGCCTCCAATGCCTCATCTACTGCAGATATCAATTCCGGTGTTACCGAAGATTTCCCAATCTGTAAGATTGGTGTGATCTTCATTGCCAGACTTTTTAAATAAGCTCTTTGCTTGCTTGTCATCGTATTTCCTCATTTCTATTTGTAATATTCAAAACTCCATCCGTAAATCTCTACGGTGTCGCCATCTTCGATTCCAAGGGCTTCCAGTTCCTCCAGCATTCCATTATTTTTAAGGAATTTCTGGAAAAATTCAAATCCTTTTTCCGAATCCAGGTTCGTATATCCTAGCATACGTTCTACACGTGGACCATCGATATGATATACGCCTTCTTCCTTCTCGTCCGCATACACATTGTATGGTTCGTTCTGGAAATCCGGTTCTTCTATCATATATTCTTTTTCAAAGACAACCTTTTCTTCTTTGATCTCATCCAGCATGCCTTTGACGTAATACAGAAGTTCCTTTACGCCCTTTCCCGTTACGGCAGAAATTGGAAATACCTTGATTCCCTTCGGTTCAAATTCCTCTTTGAGTAATGTCAGAACCGTTTCTTCTTCATCGCCGTAAAAACAGTCAATCTTATTGGCTGCGATAACCTGTGGACGGGCTGCGATCTCCTCACTGTAAGCGCGGATCTCCTGATTGATGACATTGATATCCTGAATCGGATCACGTCCCTCCGTCGAAGCCGCATCTACCATGTGAATCATAACACGGGTACGCTCAATGTGTTTCAAAAATTGATGCCCTAATCCGATTCCCTCGGAAGCACCTTCGATCAATCCCGGAATATCGGCAATGACAAAACCATCGGTTCCTTCCAGGTCTACCACACCAAGATTCGGATTTAATGTCGTAAAGTGATAATTGGCAATCTTCGGCTGGGCATTGGTTACACGGGACAAAAATGTGGATTTTCCAACATTTGGGAACCCAACCAATCCGACATCCGCAATCGTCTTTAATTCCAAAATCACTTCCAGTTCCGTCGCCGGTTTTCCCGGCTGAGCATATTTTGGCACCTGCATCGTCGGCGTTGCATAATGCTGGTTTCCTTTGCCGCCACGGCCTCCTTTTAAGATCACTTCTCTTGTATTATCATAGGACATATCGGTTATGACTTGTCCTGAATTTGCTTCTTTTACAATGGTTCCCGCCGGAACTTTTACTACGAGGTCCGCACCGTCTTTTCCGTGGCATCGTCTCTTACCACCCGGTTCACCGTCCTCGGCACAATATTTACGAATATGACGAAATTCATTTAAGGTATTGATTCCCGGATCCACTTCAAAAATAAGGTCTCCTCCGCGGCCGCCATCGCCGCCATCCGGTCCACCATTTGGTACATACAATTCTCTTCGGAAACTGACATGGCCATCGCCGCCTTTTCCGGAACGAATATAAATTTTTGCCTGATCTGCAAACATACGTATCTCCCTTTCAAATTGAGTATAAAAGGTAAAAGGGGCTGCCACATCTCATGACATGACAGCCCCGAAATTGTCAAAATTATTCAGCATCTACTGGATATACACTAGCCTGTTTTTTGTCTCTTCCTTTTCTCTCGAAACGAAGCACACCATCAACCAAAGCGTAAAGTGTATCATCTCCACCGATTCCAACGTTTGTACCCGGATGAATCTTAGTACCACGCTGTCTGTAAAGAATATTACCAGCTAAAACGAACTGTCCATCTGCTCTTTTTGCACCAAGTCTCTTGGACTCAGAGTCACGGCCGTTCTTTGTAGAACCCATTCCTTTTTTATGAGCGAACAACTGAAGGTTCATTTTCATCATGACATTTCCCTCCTAACAAAAATTAATGAAATGTAACATATTGTTTTCCATACGACTCCTGTATTCCCTGAATTCCTTTAAATAAGGACTTCAGAAGTAACACGGCACCACTGTCCAGCGGTTCCTTGCAGGTAAAATCAAGCAATCCATCGTTGTCATTCTGCACCAGATCAAACTTGGTGTCAGTAAATTCCTCAATGGAATTAATGCAATTTATGGCAAGTGTCGAAACACCTGCACAGACAATGTCTGAACCATATTCTGCATAGCCTGCATGACCGGACATATGAAATCCAATAATGTCACCACTATCAGACTTTTTTACTCGAACTTCTATCATAGACTCACCTTCTTTTTAAAAAGTGTCTACTCCTAGCTTATGCATTGATCTTATCAATCTTTACCTGAGTAAATGGCTGTCTATGACCATTCTTTTTGTGGTATCCGGTTTTTCTCTTATATCTGTAAACAATAACCTTTTTACCTTTGCCTTCAGCTACTACTGTTGCAGAAACAGAAGCACCGTCTACGGTAGGAGTACCTACTTTTGTCTCCTTGTCACTTACTACTAATACCTGGTCAAAAGTAACAGTCTGTCCGGCTTCCACGCCAAGTTTCTCAACTCTGATCACGTCGCCTTCTTCTACTTTATACTGTTTACCACCGGTTGCTATAATTGCGTACATATAGCACCTCCTATAAATTTACTCGCCAACTACGGTGCCTGCCTTATGTATAAATGGGCAGAACTATAACCTCGTTGTGCGGCATACTTCTATAATATACCACCCACACCATACAGTGTCAAGGTTTTTTTAAAATTATTTCAAATAACTTTTACGATTTGTTGACGTATTTTTGTGTTCTTTGATTGTTATCATTTTTTCACCGGCAAGAAGTTTCTTTTCGCTTTTTTTGTAATTTCTATAAGTCATTTCTTTTCCGTGGATTTTATAAGAAGTATAGTACAATATTCCTTCTTTGCGTTTGTAAGTTTTCGCATACTCTTTCATGTCCGTTGCCATATAACTGCTGACCTCGCGAGTTTTCGCATTGGATGTAAGTTTATAACGCTCCTGCCAGTAAGATCCAGTATGTGCATCATCAATCTGTATTATTTTTCTTTTTTTATACCAGCCAAATCCTGAATTTGTACTAACCAGTTTTACTTTGTTATTGACATACATCAATATTTTAACATATCCGGAACCATAGCTGGCCGTTGGGTTGTACAAAATCAATTCTTTCACTCCGTCTCCATTGAGATCTTCACATGCAAATTTGTAATCTTTCGTTTTGTTTTCATTTGACAGGGAAGACCACGAATAGGTTGGATTTGATAAAATTTTCTCATACGCTTTCAATGCCTTCTGGTTTTTGGATGCTGCTTCTGCGGAAACTGCGTTTGCGGGCAGTAGCATGCTGGCCACAAAAAGGCATGCTGTGATTTTTATTATACTCTTTTTCATAATATTGTACTCCTTTTAATCTAAATCACAGATCCCCGCAGACAACGGCCTGCGGGGATCTGAATTTCAATACACTTTGTAACTATTCAGGACCCCCCACCCACACATTCGCATTTCGAACACTTCGTGTTCTTTCCCGCCTTTGACAAGGCTAAAAATGCTCATATGGGGAGGGGAGCCCTATTAGGATCTAAATGTATGAAAATCAAAGTCTCTTACGTGCAAGCACGACGATTCGTTGATTTTCATACATTGATCCTGAATAGTTACAATAATTTATAATTATTTATCTTCCGGTGTATGCCATACCCAGTCACGTACTTCCGGAAGATCGATACCTTCTTCGTGGATGTACTGTTTGTGAGCTACGAGCATATCGTTCATCTTCTGGATCAAGAAGGAACCTTTGTTTCCAAGCTGTGGAAGATTCTCGATGACAGATTTTGTCAAGTTGAAACGGTCGATCTTGTTCTGAACTCTCATGTCGAATGGAGTTGTGATCGTACCCTCTTCCTGATATCCAAATACATGAAGATTACGGTTTGTTCTATAGTATGTCAACTCATGAATCAAAGTTGGGTATCCATGGAATGCGAAGATGATTGGTTTATCTTTTGTGAAGATAGCATCATATTCTGCATCTGTCAATCCGTGAGGATGTTTGGAGTTGGACTCCAACTTCATAAGGTCAACTACGTTTACGAAACGGATCTTGAGGTCAGGAATGTTGTCACGAAGAATTGTAACAGCAGCCAAAGCCTCTTTTGTAGGTGTATCACCGCAGCATGCAAGAACTACATCCGGCTCTTCGCCCTGATCGTTACTTGCCCATTCCCAGATACCGATACCCTGAGAACAATGTTTTACAGCCTGATCCATTGTCAACCACTGATGACTTGGATGCTTGGATGCTACGATTACGTTTACATAGTTCTTACTTCTGATACAGTGATCGAAGCAGGAAAGCAGACAGTTAGCGTCTGGTGGCAGATACATACGAACAACATCTGCTTTTTTGTTAGCGATGTGATCGAGGAATCCAGGATCCTGATGTGTAAATCCGTTGTGGTCCTGCTGCCATACGTTGGATGTAAGAAGAAGGTTCAAAGAAGCGATCTTCTGTCTCCATGGAAGTTCGGATGTAACTTTCAGCCATTTTGCATGCTGAGCAGCCATAGAGTCTACTACACGGATAAATGCTTCGTAAGAAGCGAAGAATCCATGACGACCTGTCAAGAGATATCCCTCTAACCATCCTTCGCACATATGCTCACTCAGGTAAGAGTCCATGATACGTCCATCGTTTGCAAGTTTATCATCATCATCGTATTTTTCAGCCATGAAGTCACGGTTTGTAGCTTCAAATGCATGATACAGACGGTTAGACATCGTCTCGTCCGGTCCGAAAATACGGAAGTTCTTTGTCTCTTCGTTCAATTTGAAGATATCACGTACAAATGCACCAAGTTCGATCATATCCTGTTTTTCAACAGCGCCCGGTTTTGGTACATCTACACCATACTCACGGAAGTCTGGGAGACGAAGATCTCTAAGCAAAAGACCACCGTTTGCATGTGGGTTTGCACTGATACGTGCATCACCAACTGGTGCAAGTGCTTTCAATTCTGGGATCAGCTGAGCATTCTCATCGAAAAGCTCTTCCGGTTTGTAACTGAGCAACCATTCTTTCAACTGTTCCAAATGTTCCGGTTTCTCCATTGTGATAGGCACCTGGTGAGCACGGAAAGAATCTTCGATCTTATTTCCGTCATCATCAAATTTAGGACCTGTCCATCCCTTAGGAGTACGAAGAACGATCATTGGCCAGATTGGGCGCTCTGTGTTACCATTTTCACGAGCATCTTTCTGGATTGCTTTAATCTTTTCTACTGCTGTATCAAGAGCTTCTGCCATCTTGCGGTGCATGTTCATGATATAGTTGGCATCATCTTTGTTGTCTTCTACAAAGATTGGTTCCCATCCGCATCCCTTAAAGAAGTCTTCTACTTCTTCATGAGAAATACGAGCAAATACAGTAGGGTTGCTGATCTTGTATCCGTTTAAGTGAAGGATTGGAAGAACCGCACCATCCGTAACCGGATTCAAGAATTTATTACAATGCCAAGCTGTAGCAAGTGGACCTGTCTCAGCTTCACCATCACCTACGATAGTAGCTGTGATCAGACCCGGGTTATCAAATACAGAACCGAATGCATGAGCGATGGAGTAACCAAGCTCACCACCTTCGTTGATAGAACCAGGAGTCTCAGGTGCTACGTGGCTGGAAATACCACCTGGGAAAGAGAACTGTTTGCAGAGTCTCTTCATACCTTCAATATCTTCACTTACGTTTGGATAAATCTCACTGTAGTGTCCCTCCAAATAGGAGTTTGCTACGAAGAAGTTTCCACCGTGACCAGGACCGGAAATCAATACCATATCCAAATCATATTTTTTGATAGCTCTGTTTAAATGCGTATAAACAAAGTTCTGTCCTGGAACTGTACCCCAGTGACCTACGATTTTTTTCTTTACCTGATCTCTTGTAAGAGGCTCACGTAAAAGAGGGTTGTCAAGCATGTAAAGCTGAGCTGCTGCTAAATAGTTTGCTGCACGCCAATAAGCATTCATTTTTTCCAAATACTCATCAGTCAATGGCAGCTTTTCTGGACAATCATTCATGTTTGCCATTTTCATTTTGCTCCTTCCAAATTCTGTTTTTATTCGATCTGCGCTCTTTGTATGAGTTATGTAACACTTGAAAAAAGGCAGTTTCGATAGCTTTTTGAGTAGAAAAACCGCAATGGTCTTTCACTACACCGCTTTCCATTATACCATATAATTCGTTTTCAGCAAGTTTTTTTTAAAATTTTATCAAAATTATTGTAAAATGCACAAATTTTGTCGTCTTTTTGAAAATAATTGTGCATTTTAGCTAATTCAATTCATCTAACGCCGATAACGTCTGCATATAATACCCTGCCGGAAGCACAAACATAAGCAGGATAAACGCCGCAAATGCCAGCATAAACAATATATATACGATCCAGGCAGCCGCATTTTGCGCTTTTTGCAAATGAAGTCCGAAAAATCCTTTGCGCTGAAGAAGCCACACACTGAAGCAAAGCAGGATCGCCGCAAAGCTGATAACCGCTCCGGACACACGTCCTTTTGCCTGATAATGAAGAGAAATCTCATTGGTGCCCTCTTTCACGGGAATCGTCATCATTCCGCCGATCGAAGTCAGTTTTTCCGACACATCCTCTCCGTTTACTTTACATTTCCAATTTTCGTCATACGGAACCGGAACAAATACCGATCCGGCTTTGGCATCTTTCACCGCAAAAGACGCACCGCTGTTTTTCTGCTTCAGATCCGTCACTTGCATTCCCTGGTTTTTCAACGTATCTGCGGTCTGTTCCAGCAAAGCATAATCCAACATTCCCAGATGCAGATCCGTTACGGCTGCATTTGTCGCAAACTGAACCGTGACTGTTTCATTTTTAAATGCGCCGAGGCAGACCAGTCCGTTACAGAAATCGCTTGGATACTGTTCATTTTCATAGTAATACGAAGCCGGAATTTTAACCGGTGTACCATTGACATAAATTGTCACCGGGTTTTCTCCCGTATTCGTTCCATAAAAGTACAATACCTGCGTATTTTCTCCGACCGCCAATGTCGCTGTTCCATTTTGAATCTGCCCGCTGATATCTGTGATCAACGGCTGTTCCTCTCCGGAGACAGCGCGGAACAGATCATTTTGTGTCGCAAATTTATCATAAGAAGCCTCCAACGACTCAACATTGCTCTGAACAGCAAACGGAAATTGAAGTTTCATTTTGTACAATGACAGTGAATCATCTTTTCCCCCATCCACATCCTTTACCTTGTCATAAAGAAGCGGTGGAAGTTCTCTCTCGCTAAAAGCATCCCGAATCTGAAATAAACTGTCGCTAAATACGGTTCCACCGGTGTCCAGCAGCTGCGTCCAGTTAATCGTATACCCAAGGGCGGAATACATCGGCTGCAGATTTGGATTCAACACATGCCAGTAATTGGAAATCGCCTGTCTTCCCAGAACAATCGAATATTGGATATGGTCCACTTTATAATCCATATTTTTAATGCGTTCAAACGGCTCTGTTTCGGTATCAAGACTGTTTGACAAAGAATTCGCCGCTTCCAAATACTGCGCATCGTAAACCGTAACATTATCTTTATTTGGGGCAAAACTGATCAGGGATGTTCCAATCAGCTCCGCACACAAAAGCAGGACAATGACCGGTTTTCCTTTTTTCACTTTGAAAAAGACGATGTACGCGATCAGAAAAACAATTTCCAATGCCACACATAAAAAGCCGTCTTTTAATGTTTCATAATCGGGATTTGCGCAGTAAGACGCATACTGGTTTTTCCATACCAAGGTCATGATGATGGTCGTCATCAAAGCAGCGGCAGCCAGCAAAATCCCCTTCTTCTGCCGAACTTTTTTAACCGCTTGAATCTTGCTCTTTTCATAATTATCCGCGAGCAGGCAGACGGCAAAATCAACGAGGGAAAATGTAATCACAAAAATAAACCTTACCGGCCAGCAGGCGCGGCTTCCCCCATGCCACAAAAGCTCCGTCCCCGGCACGATGACAGAAACTGCCAGCAGAATCACACGAAGGATCTGTGCTCTGTAACGTTTCCACTTCTCTTTCGCTGCTCCTTTTCCGGTAACGAGAAGAAATAGAATCGCCGCCAGCGGAAGAGCCATATTGACCACCAGCCGCTGCACATCTTTCCATTCCGTTTCGCTCCAGGTCGCCTTAACCGCCGTCTGATACGTTTGCAAAAACCCGCCGGTCTGCGTTCTTGATGTATTGGAAATGCCATTTAATGCCGGGATCGTAATGACCGCACTCAAAAGACAGCCCGCTACAACCGCCACAAACAACCGAAGAACGGTCTCTTTTTGATCCGAACGTTTTCCTTCCGATGCCAAAAAGATACGAAGTCCACTTGTAAAAAATAGGAAAATGCAGAGAATCGCCCCGGTATACACATTGCTGATCATTGCCCATGCAAGCACTATGATAAAAAAGCGGCTTTTCTTTTTCTCCATCAACCGGTCAAGACCGATCATTAAGAGCGGCAGGAAAAAGGCCGCATCCATAACGAGCATGATTTGGAAATGAACCAGACTGGCTGCCCCAAAAGCGTACAATACGCTTCCCAAAATCGGAACGATGGACGGAATCTTATATTTGCGAAGATAAAAATACATCGCAAAAGCAAGGCCGATCATTTTCAATAAGATAAAGATATTGGCATAATAATACAATGCCCCACGCGGGCACAAATACAACAGTAAATTCAGCGGGCACAATATAGAACTCAGTGATGCTGCCCCGGAAATATCCATTCCCAATGCGGAATTCCACGTAAAAAACGGACTTGCTTTTCCATGCAGCACATCCCACATATAGTACATTCCATTGGGAATCGTCTGCTGCACCATATCCCCTCGCGCGATCGAATGCTCTCCAAAAGGAAAAATCCCGTTTGCCGCGTAAGCAAGCAGAACGACCACACTGATCACAGCTGCAATGATCCCAAGATCCTTTGCCGTCGCTGCCATCTGTTTTTTATCTTTCTTCTGAACCCAAGTTTTCCAATGACTCATAAGTTCCTCCTTTTCCCTTTTCCAAAAGTTCATACAACGGTTTCCGTACTTTCTTTCTGGTAATTTCTACCAGCCCTAATGCTGTCATATCAATGACTTTTGCCGGCACACGGTCTTTTCCCATCTCCTGTTCCAGCAATTTCAGCAATTCCTCGACATGGGCGCTTTCTTCCATATCAATGAAATCGATCAAAATGATCCCGGACAGATTGCGAAGCCGCATCTGCCTCGCTGCCTCGACCGCCGCTTCTTTGTTGAGTTTAAAAAAGGTATGTTCTTTGTTCCGTTTTCCCTGAACCGCCTTTTCCGTATTGACATCAATCACCGTCAATGCTTCCGTCGGCTCAATGACAAGAGAACCACCGCTTTTTAACCAAACATGCTTTTTGAAACATTTTTCCAATTTGGAAGAAATTCCCAGTAATTTATCCAAAGGGTAATTGTCTTCGTAGAAGCAGATCGTTTCTTCCTTCAGCTGCGGATCCTTTTTTAACTCCTCAAAAATGCCTTTTTGATCGGTTATAATGCGGTCAAAATAATGGTTTCCGCTTGCTTTGATGTATTTCACCAATTCCCGCTCGGCACCATATAATTTTGAAAAGCACGTGCGGTGAGGTGCCTTTTTGCGAAGTTCCCGCATCTGTTCCAACAAGGCATGACATTCTTTTATAATCGCATCATCGCTTGCATTTTGACACGTCGTCCGCAGGATCATTCCATATTCTTCTCCGGCAAACTGCGAAAGAATACGTTCCATCCTCTCCCGCTGCGAAGAATCGTTTATTTTTTTTGAAATATTTTTTGTCGTAATATCGGTCGTAATAACCGCATACATCCCTGCCAGCTCCAGTTTCCGCGAACAGACCGGCTGTTTGCTTTTCACCGCCGGCTTTATAATCTGAACCGGAAATTCCATTCCCTGCATAACCTCAGAAAATTCTTCTTTCTTTAACGGCAGATAACACATATTGTTTTTGGTCACTTCCAAAAACGCCGCCTGAATATTCGGAACCACATTTTTTACTTTGGCAAGATAAATATCGCCGGTTGCGATCGTCTGCTCTGCCACTGCCGGTTCCACGATAATGTCATACAGTTCGTTTCCCTGAAAAACAGCGGACAAAAGATGATTTTTGTAAGGGATTACAGCAAGTTGTCTCTCTATCATTCGGAAGCGGCTCCTTCCTCATCCATAAAATACATCTGAAGTCTGTGAATCTGGTAGGAATACGGTCGAAACTGCGCCTGTACATAGTGCTCAAATGCCTGCAGAACGTGTTCCGGTTTGATGTTGATCGAACTACCGGAAGTCAGCTGTAAAAACAGGCAGTCTTCACTGTCGAATTCATTGTGAAGTTCCGGAAGTGCCTCGCCCGTCTTTTCTTCAAATGTTTCACGGGTAAATGCGTACTGCTGAATATACGGTTTGATATCCATCTCTTTTTCGCTCTTTTTTGTCTTTTTTAAAATAATGATCTGCGGCTGTTGCATAAATGCTTCAAACATTTCCGGTAACGAAAATTCACCGGCAGCACCGCCTCCTTCATTTTCCATATTCTTCCAGAAACGATCTTCTTTTTTCACCGTGATCATATAATCACAGGCATGCAATAATGCCATCGAAGTCTTTGATTTATCCGGAAGAACTTTCATTTCTGTCACAAACAATTCGTCTGTCATACATGTATTTAAGTAGTTTACAACTTCGTTCGGATCTTCCGAAGGAAGGGATACAAATTCAATATCAATATATTCTCCGTCGCTCGTCAATCCGACACTTAACGGAGAAGCAAAACTCATGATCTGATGTGGGTTAAACCCCTGTGAATAAGCCACATCCATCTTCGCTCGCCGAAGTGCTTTCTGGAAAAAACGCATACAGTCGAGGTGTCCGATAAATTTGATCGAACCGGTTTTTGTAAAACGAAATCTTGTTTTCATGCCTGCCTCCATTCCATGCAGACACCTGAACCAAATTTGGCGGCTCCACATCCACTACATTTTGCCCGGCAATTCGGGGTCACTTTTTCCTGCAGGGAATTTTCATATTCGCGATACAGGAAATTCTTGGAAACTCCAATATCAATAAAATCCCACGGGAAAATTTCATCTTTGCCGCGCTCCCTGTAATTATAAAAATAGCGCGAAACACCATTTTCATCCATTACCTGTTCCCATACATCTTCTTTAAAATAGTCCGTCCACGCGTCAAAAATACAACCTCTGCGATACGCATCTTCAATCACTTTACACAGTTTGCGGTCTCCTCTGGCAAAGATTCCCTCTAACTCGGAAGTAACCGCATCGTGACATTGATAACGGATCGAGCGCTGGTTTAACTGCTCTTTCACTTTTCCAAGCAGAAAACGCCGCTTCGACTCAAACTGTTCTGCCGTATTCATCGGCGACCATTGGAATGGCGTAAATGGTTTCGGTACAAAAAAGGACGAACTTGCCACGATCTCCGGCCGTCCATGACGTTCTTCTTTGGGCAGTTCAAAATATTTGGCAGCAATTTTATCCGCCAATACCGCGATCTGCTCGATATCGTCTTCCCGCTCGCCCGGGAGACCAAGCATAAAGTACAATTTTACACGGTTCCAGCCGCCCTGAAATGCCTCCCATGCGCCCGACAAGATCACTTCTTCGGTAAGACCTTTATTGATCACATTACGCATTCGCTGGGATCCTGCCTCCGGTGCAAACGTCAAACTGCTCTTTTTGACATCCTGCACTTTGCTCATGACATCGAGCGAAAAGGCATCGATTCGCAGTGACGGCAGCGAAATATTGATCTTTCGCTCATCACATTCATCAATCAGAAAATACACCAATTCCGATAATTCTTTATAGTCACTGGAGCTCAATGAACTCAGTGTGATTTCCTCATATCCGGTATTATCGAGCATCGTAACTGCCATTTTTTTCAGATAATCAATGTCTCTCGGACGGATCGGACGATAGATCATTCCCGCCTGGCAAAAACGGCATCCACGGATACATCCCCGCTGAATCTCCAACACAACGCGGTCCTGCGTCGCCTTGATATAAGGAACCAATGGCTTCTCCGGATAATACGTATGAGTCAGATCATTGACGACCTGTTTTTTCACCTTTTCCGGCGCCGTTTCGCAGTTTGGCACCATGGCATGGATCGTTCCATCCTGATTATACGTAACATCGTACAAAGACGGCACATAGATTCCATCCACCGTCGCCGCAATCTCCAAAAATTCCCGTCTTGATTTTCCTGATTTTTTCCATTCTTTATATTTATCCAAAAGTTCACGGTACGATGTCTCACCCTCACCGATATAAACCAGATCAAAAAAGTCTGCGATCGGTTCCGGATTATACGTACAAGGTCCTCCGCATACGACAAACGGATCTTCCATCGTGCGGTCTTTCGTATACAGCGGAATCCCGGACAGATCTAAGACTTGCAAAATATTGGTATAACACATTTCATACTGCAGTGTGATCCCTAGGAAGTCAAACTCTTTGATCGGCTGCTGGCTCTCAAGCGCAAACAACGGAATGTGCTTTTTCCGCATAATCTTGTCAAGATCCGGCCACGGAGAATAGACTCTCTCGCAATACGTGTCTTCCCACTGATTAAACATATCATATAATATCTGGATTCCCAGATGCGACATTCCAATCTCGTACACATCCGGGAAACACATGCAAAACCGGACATCTACCGATGCCGGGTCTTTTTTTACCATATTAATTTCATTTCCTGTATATCTGGCAGGTTTTTCTACACTCATCAGAATTTCATCCGAAAGTGCCAAAAAACGTCTGTTTTTCAAAGCCATAATGATATCTGCTCCTGTTCTTAATGTTCGTCACTTTTTCATTATAACATTCTTGAAAATTCTCTACAAGAATAAATTGCTTTTTTTTGCCTGCTATGCTAAAATTATGTCTAGAATTATGCTTTAAGAAAGGAGCTTATTTATGTGGTGTCCAAAATGTAGAAATGAATATATTAATGGAGTTACTACTTGTGTAGACTGCGGTTGTGATCTGGTCGAGGAACTTCCGGAAGAAATCGATGAAAATGAACCGGTTGCCATCGGCTCTCTCGCCAAAGAAGAAACAGCTGCTAAACTTGTCAGTTACTTAAACCGCGCGGGACTGCTCAGTTGTGCTGTACGTCCACAGCCGGAAAATGAAGAGGGTGAAATCCCTGCCTACGATATTATCGTCGCCGGAAAAGAATTGGTTTATATCCATCAGCTCTTTGATGGTCTGACCGAAGACGCTGATGACGACGAGAATCCGGATCTGGAACTTCTGCTTCCGAAATTCGAAGAAAAATATGCTGAAATTCAGGATGAGGAAGCAAATAAACTTCTCTCTGACCTTCGTACGGAAGCCAGTACCGTTTATGTCAATAAAAAAGATACCTATTCGGATTTTAAATTCAGCGGAATCAGTTTTATCGTGTTTGCTGTCCTTGGTTATCTTTTTGCACTCTTAAACGGTTTGGGTGTGTTGACAATATTTAACACATTTTCTGTTGTCGTTTTAACGATTGTATTTACCATTTTTATGATTATCGGAATTTCTTCGATCCATAAAGCAAACACTATCAAAACGCTTGTTTCGGAAGAAGAAAATGTACTCGAAGACGTTGAAAATTACATCGCAGAACATTTTACCGATGACTATTTTGCTTCTCTTCCATCGGATGCAAGCCTGAGTGACGAGGAAAATTTCCTGATGATCACAGACCGGTTAAAAGTCGAATTGACCGAAGCATTTCCATTGTTCAGCCGTGGATACATCGATCAGCTGGTGGATGATCGCTACGGCGAATATTTAGATTCTAAGGAAAGCGAAGAACCGGAAGAAACAAGCGAAGACGAAAATGTAGAAGAATAAGTAGAAGAATAAAATCAAAGGGTTGTCCAAAACGGGCAACCCTTTGATTTTATTCTATGAAATAACTTTTTTTGTCTGCCATTTTCCCGATAAATAACGGATGACAAAGAACAGGGATCGCACACCCCAGTCAATAAACATGCCATACCATACTCCCAAAATCCCAAGATTACATACCACGGCAAGAAAATAACTGCAAAGTACGCGGAACATCCACATGGACAAAATTCCGGTAAGCATCGTATATTTGACGTCTCCCGCCGCCCGCAATGCATTTGGCAGGGTAAAACTGAGCGGCCAGATAAAGACGGCGACGGAACTGAACCAGCGAAGCACTTCTACCGCCATATCGGTTGCCTCTTTCGACAGTGAAAACACACCAACCACCTGCGGAGCAAAGACAAACAATAAGGCGTTCATAATCCAGTCGCCGGCATACGCAAGCACCATCAATTTCTTTGTATATTTTTTCGCCTGCTCTATTTCTCCGGCTCCCAGACAATTTCCGACAACCGTGATCAGGGCAAGACCCATCGACATCCCCGGAATATTGGGAAATTCAATCACCGAATAACTGACCGAGTTTGCCGCGATCGCCGCCGTTCCAAATCTCGTGATCATGCTTACTACCATCAATTTTCCCACTTGAAACATACTATTTTCGATTCCACTGGGAATTCCAATCCGCAAAATTCTCGTTATCATTTTTCGGTTCGGCAGCAGTTCCCGCAATCGTTTCAGCTGCAATGGATTGTATGGCTTTGTCACCAAAATGACCATGCATATTCCACACACAATGCGGCTGACCAATGTAGCAAGTGCCACACCAAGCACGCCATATCCCATCATAACAAGCACGGCATTTAGCACAATATTGATTGCATTCATAAGCACACTAAGGATCATACTGACTTTACTGTTTCCGACACTTCGAAAAATGGCCGCGCCGGCATTATACACACCAAGGAACGGATAAGATAACGCCGTCACAAACATATAAATCCATGCGCTGTGCATTACCGTCTCTTCGACTTTTCCAAAAATTGCCGGCAGCATCCGGTGTCCAAATACGGCACAGATCAACGCAGCCACCACCGAAAACACAAGAAGCACGGTTTCCAGCTGTGCCGCTGCAAATGTCGCTTCTTCGGTATCTTTCCGTCCATTGTACTGACTACAGACGACGGCTCCTCCGGTCGCCAGCGCTGCCATCACCTGTATGATAAGCAGATTGATATTGGTCGTCAATGCCACACCCGACACAGCGGCTTCTCCGGCTTTCGACACCATCAGCGTATCGACCATTCCTACCATAACATTCAAAAACTGCTCAAACATCAGCGGCAAGATCAATGCCTTTAATTGTTTTCTATTGTAAATCAACTCCGGGTCACGACCTCTCCTTTTTGAATCAAATACGAAAGAAAGGCATCGCACGCCTCGTCCACATCGCGGTAAGTCCGTTCAAAATCCCCGGTATACCACGGATCCGCAATACTTCTTTCCTCCCCGGCAAAAGACAAAAATTTGTAAATCTTTTTGTCTTTGTCTTCGCCAAAGACGCGTTTCATATTGCGGATGTTCATGTCGTCCATCCCGATCAAATAGTCATATTCGTCATAATCTTTCTTACGGATCTGTCTCGCCCGCTTGCCATAACAGCTGATGCCAAGCCTTGACAGAATCTGCTGTGTGCCATGATGCGGCATATTTCCAATTTCTTCCGTACTGGTCGCCGCAGATTCGATATGAAACTGCTCTCCCAGTCCTAGTTTTTGAACTTTGTCACGGAAAATAAATTCGCACATAGGGGAGCGACAGATATTGCCGTGGCAGATGAAACATACTCTAATCATAATTTCTCATATCCTTTTAATACCTTTCAATACCCAAAAGTTCTGTACACATCAATAATATTGAAACGATATATAACTTTTAATTTTTTCTCATTACACCTTGTATTTTTCTGTTTTTTTCATTTCATATAGGTGTAAATTGGTATACATCCTTTGTGTGGATGTCCAATGTTTTGCATTTATATATAATATGAAAAAAATTCGATTTTGTCAATTGAATTATTTCTTTATAACACAAATTTACTTTCTTGTTACACTTTAACAATCGAATCCTAACCTTCCGCAACATATTTATATTTATGATATCGCAATACAGAATTTTCCAAGCAAACACTCTCCATCTGAAGTTCTCCAACCTTATTTTTATTTATTATGACTTCAATTAATGTGATTTCGTCAAAATGTTGACCAATTGTTTTCGAAGGCGATAACATTATTTCAACATGACTGTCGTTTTCAAATTTTATATCTTCCACCCAATATTTTTTAATATGTTCGCCATCACTGTCATATTTCGCATATAGCGCAATATCTCGTTTATTCTTGCACTCTCCCATAGCCTGCCCATTAATTATCATTTTCCCTACATGTAATCTATTACAAACTGGTTCAGACTTTATTATCTTAGAATCAACACACTCCATTACATCAATATATAAGCCGATAAAATTTTCATAATACCCAATGAGTTCACTTGTTCTTTTTGACTTATAAATATTGCTACGAAACTTAAAATCAGGAATACATATATCTCTTTGTCCGGAAATCAAATCAGCAAAAGATGAACTTCCATATAAAGCAAGTGTATGTTTTCCATAATTATATACTGAGCGTATATAACAAACAATCTCATCCTCCCATAAATTTTTAACACAGCTATATATCTGTGAATCATGTTTTAATTTTATATATATATTTCTTTCCGTAACTGCTTTCTGTTTTAGTCCCAGATTAAGTGCAGCATTAATATATTGTAATAAGCAATCTAGCGAATTTGAAATATGCGATACCCACTCCAATGTCAATTTATTCAATATTTTATGAACATCGTAATTCCCTCCCAACACCTCTACCTTATAATAAAATGGATTTTTTTCGCTCTCATTAATAGTCTTTTTCCCTATATCACTATAGAGTTTTGCAGTAATAAGTGCATAATTTAAATATAATTGTGATGAATATAAAAACTGATATGCATCTAAAACACATTTTTCTCTCAAAAATTTTTCATATTCTTTCCCATTATAGTAATTCATTTTATCTGTATATTCTTGTTTCATTAAAAACACTTTCCTATCTTAAATTCAATATAACTATTACATCGTCATTTTCTCTTATTCTTTTCCAAATATGCCAAGTTTACAACCGCCGCTATTTCTGCTAATGGTTTTCATCAGCAGAGACATCCAAATCTACTTCCATCTTTTCTTCATCATTTTCTATTAACTGAACAGGCTCTAAATCCTCTGAAATTTTATCTTCTGTTACAGTTGAAAAAGATTTCTCAGACGAATTCAGCAGGTCTGCTGTCGCAGTTATACTTTCCATTACAGGCATTTGACTCGTAGTTTTTATGCTACTAACTTGTGCCGCCAATTTGTTTGCCATTCTTGCCGTAGGGGTATTAAGAGCATCAGAAGCTACCCTAGCATTTCTAATTCCCGGTATTTTACACATGGTCTCTAATCGACTAGCCCATTCTGCCATTTCATTTGCCATCCTTATTTCAGTTCTATTATAGAGTGCATTTGCTGCTTCAATTGTATGACTATTATATAATGCATTAGCGGATTCAATCGCAGAACTAATTTGTGGAACATTATATACATTTTGAAAACGCCTAGTCAATTCTGTTCCTAACGTTAATTGTGGCATTATATCAGGGATATTTATACGCGGCATTGCCGCCTCAATAGCAGCACTCCCCAATGATGCTAATGCAGAGTTCACCATTTCTCCCCATTTTGGAACATTACCTCCAAGAATATTAGATATTAGATTTCCTAATGCAGAAACAACATCTACCAGGCGAGTTTCTGTATATAAATGCTCTTCTAACACATTAATAGCATCTACCAAAAGTTTATTAACAGCTTTTAATGATTTTCTAACTTCCGCATATTTCTGTTGAGTTATCCTTTTATGGTGCATAACTGTATTTCTGTATAGTTGCAACTCATCGATTTTTTCTTTGAAATTCTGAAATTTTTTGTATTCACCAAAAAATTTGTCCCACAAAGAAACGCTTCGGCATTTATCAATTATACTTGCTATTTCTTTTTTAGATAAATTCTCAATACGATTTTTTGCGAGCTCACCTTCTAATACCTCTGCCAAATTTTGATTACTAAACGGCACAAAAAGATATTCTTTAAGCTGCTCATATGTCAATTCATTTAATGCACCTTCTACTAACTCTGTTTTATTTCTTTTACTTTTTAGCGTGTTTTGTAAACTTTCACTAAAAGATTTTTCGTACCAGTCCACCCCAAATATTTTAATAATGGTAATATAAACTAATTCGCGAGTTCTTCGTTCAAAGGTTCCAAATAATGGCATTAACTTGCAACAATACAACTGTGAAACCTCGTCATATGTAATTACAATGTTCCAATCTTTTCTGTGTTCTCCTCTTATTAGCTTATTTATGCAACAATCCAAGACTTTCGCTGATTTGACAGGCGTGTATTTACATTCAAATTTTGCAAGCAACATATTAGCGTTTTTTGACGACAACTGATATTTAATTTCTACATATTCTCCATCTAAATCAAACTGAAAACTTTCGTCTTTAACATCGGAATATATCTTTTTAAATACATTTCTTATAGTCTGTTTCATTCCCAACTGCAATTTGTATTTACTTCCTTCTTTAGAAAGAATAATTACATCCACTTCCATTATCTGTACCACTCCTAGTATTCTTTTTATAGGCTCTATAAAACAACGCTTTTTGCGTTCATTTAATCTTTGTTAAATGCTCCAAAACTCTACTTTCACTCATATCGCCACTTTCATTCAATTAGTGAAACACCGCATATCAATGAAACCTCAATGAATGTTCTACACCCAATTTTTCTCTATCGTCTCACCCAGTTTAACAAACATATCATAATAACATTCTTTTGTTCGGTTAATTATGTCCATTGCGATGTCTTGGTTATATGCATGAGCAACATTATTTCTTGAAACAAGTGCGTCTAACCACAAAGCCTCATCGGTTATCATTCCGGCTGAAAAGGCTGTCTTCAATATCGTTTTTGGTGAACCTGTTGCCCCTTCCGCATATCCATTATTTCCGAGTATTTCTTTCATTGCTTTCCACGCCTGTTCAAAGCAAATTTCATATAAACCGACAATTCCAGCTGTTTCAACATTGCTGTATGGCTCTTCATAATCATAAATGTCTTTCAAATTATTCAAAGCCGCTTTGAAATTCTCATATTTCTTCATAAATTACCATCCCCTCTCTTTCGATGGATTCCCGCAGTTCATTCCTAACAGGCTTTTCCAGATCAACCACATCAAATTTTAATAATGTAGAAGTTTTTTCATCTACTGTTAAAATAAATTCGCTGCTATTGCCACCTGAAAATGCTAAATCAATATCACTTCGTTCTTTGTAATCTCCTCTTGCTCTGGATCCAAACAAAATTACTTTTTCAACATGATTCAATTTAGCAATCTGAATTATTTCATCAATTACCTGTTGTCGAATTCCTGTTTCTTTAAACATTGTCATATCATAATTCCTAGTCAAATTTCTCATCCCCTACATCAAAATTATAACAAACACGTCGCCGTAATTCCATAAATAATTGTAACTATTCAAGATCCAATGTATGGAAATCAATGAATCGTCGTGCTTGCACGTAAGAGACTTTGATTTCCATACATTGAGATCCTAATAGAGCTCCCCCTCCACATATGAGCATTTTTAGCCTTGTCAAAGGCGAGAAAGCATGCTGCAGCCTCCTGCCGAATCCCCCCGTTCCCAATCTTCTAAAGTTCGGTAAGGAATTCTAAAATACTCAGCAAATTGTTTCTGTGTTATGCCTACTTATTCTTTTCCTGCAATTTCAGCAGATATTCCTCTTCTGCCTGTTCCAAGCGTTTCTGAATCGCTTCCTCCGATGGCAGCTGAGACTTAATCTCATTTATCCGAATGTTATCATAGGTTGCAACTCCCATAGGTGTTTCAATCCCCTGAAACGCCCACTGTACCTCCGTCTGATCCTTATCCTTACATATAAGCAATCCTATCGTCGGATTGTCATCATCCGTTTTCATTAACTGATTTACTGCATTCACATAAAAATTCAGTTTTCCGGCAAATTCCGGTTCAAACGATACTGCTTTCAACTCAACAACGACATAGCATCGAAGTTTTATATGATAAAAAAGCATATCAATCTTTCTGGTTTTTCCTGCTACAATAATCTCTTTCTGACGTCCAATAAAAGCAAAACCAGATCCAAGTTCCAGCAAAAATCTTGTTATGTTCTGTTCCAAAGCATCTTCTAATTCTTTTTCATCATATCCTGCAGGCAATGAAACAAACCCAAAATCATAGGTATCCTTGACAATTTCCTGTGCCAGTTTTCCCTGTATTGTCGGAAGTTTTTCAGCAAAATTAGTCAAGGCACTACCCGATGATTGATATAAATTTGCCTTTATATTATCAATCAGGACACTTCTGCTCCAACTCTCCTCTATCGTTTTTCTGACATAGAACAAAGCCTCTTCCACCATTTTACACTTCGTAACTATTTCTATATGATGTCCCCATGGAACAAAGCCGAAAAACTTAGGAAAACCAATTTCTGCAACAAGTTGTTGCAGTTTTTCATTTTGACTTAATTCCTCACCAATCTGCTGGAGTTTTAAGCTTTTCATATCAAGACTTTCCTCCATATGGTGTGCCAGTTCTGAAAAGTTCTCATTTTCGGAATAGAATAGATACCATTTTTTCATATTCCAAAGATTTCTTGCTGAAAATCCTTTCGCTTTAGGAAATTCATTCTGCAGATCAAGACTAAGCTGCTCCACAATTCCTTTTCCCCATTTCTCCTCTGCTTTTCTCTCAACCAGATCCCGCCCCAACTGCCAGTTAAAGAAAAGCTGCTCTGTATTTACTTTGACCGCGGATTTTATCTGTGCAGACACATAACGCTGCTTCACATCATGAACCCAGATCACATAATCAGAATCCAATCTGATGTCATGTGACTTCACAACATACGGTTTTGATTCTTCAGACATATTGTTCCTCATTCCTTCAAAATATTTTCATGTTTTAATCACTTTGATCCTTCTATACTTTAGTATATCATAAATAACACAATCCTACTACAAAAATAAAAATGTTGCTCGATCATCACTCCATTTTTTCTTCGTCTCCTTCCGGTCATTCGAGTCTTTGACAGATTATCCGTATGCAATGGTCAATGATAGATTTGCATTCCAATTCTTCCTGTGAAACAGGAAGTCCCTCGTAATACACACTGGTACGATTGATTCCAAGCAACTTTGCACCGGTAGAAACCGGCAATTCTTTAGTCGTCGAAAGGTTTCGGACTAAATTTACTCTCGTAGTCAGGTCCGACAACTTCTTCAGATTTTTTTTGAGCCAGTCAACCTGCATAGTAAGCTGACCGACCTTTTTAGCGTATTCGGCCTTTTCCTTGCGTTCTTCGGCAAGTTTTTCCCGGAGATTATCTTCCCGCTTATTATTGAAAGCGAGAGAAGCATTTGTAAGGAATTCCTTCTTCCAGTTGCGCAGGAGATTTGGTTGAATATCGTTTTCAACAGCAAGGACATTAAGTTCTTTTTCTCCTTTAAGCAGCTGGAGTACGAGGTTGGTTTTAAATTCAGCACTGAAATTAATTGTTCCTATAGCATGAGTGTTAACATTAACAACACGCATGCCAATAAGCCTGCTCGCATCCCTCTTCTCACCTCTTTACAATAATTCCTTCAACTTCATCATTTCATCTTCTGACAAAGTTACACCTTTTCCCATTTTTTCATGTTCCGGTGCCCAGTCTCTGATATCATATTTTGGTTCTCCACCATTCCATGAAATCTTGTTCAATTCTTTTGTCCATCCCTTGGCACTCTCCGAAAGAGTGCCAATATGTTCAACTATTTCATATTTAAAATCTGCCATAAAATCTCCTTTTACAATTCATCAAATTGTTATTCACATACCTTTTTATCCAACGATGAATCATTCATAATATTTAATAAACTCTGATAACTGTCAACATCATGATAAACAACATTATCAGTAGATATCTCGTTAAACAGCCTTCTTGCGCACATAATTTTAGCTTTTTCAATTGGTCTAAGTTGCATAGAATCCATGGTACCCTTAGTCTCTGCAACAAAGAATATATGCTTAACAGTTCCTTCATTAAATGCTATTGCCCAGTCAGGACTATAATTTCCGACAGGTGTTGGAATTGAAAATCCTTTTGGGAGCTTTGCATATACACATACTTCTGCTGCTCCATCCAAATCCTCTGCGAATTTATGTTCTACACTCTTATCAGCATTTCCATCAGTAAATACATATGGCTGTATATGTTTCTCTGCTTTAAATGCTTTATCTATTGTAGTATGCTTCTCAGCTGTAAATATCTCACTATCATACTTACCTTCAAGCTGGTCATAAGAAATATGATCAACTATCATAGTTGCCTTCTGTTCCTTAATCAGCCTTGTAACCTTAGAAATGAACTCTTCCGGATTATTTTTATACATGTCAAATTTATCCTTACGGATTCCTTTGAGGATAGCTGCTACTGTTCTTCGTGTAAGTACTGTTGCCTCTGCCACCTTGCCGATCAGATCATATTTTATCTGGCTAGTTTCAAAATGCTTAAGTGCTGTTGTATCAGACTTTGCACCTTTGAATGAGTCACCGGATTTAATTGCATCAGCCGATAATGTATCTTTCTGTTCTGAGATAGACGTTGTATATTGCAACATTGACACATATAACTCTGCATCTATTGCATCTATCGCTTTCTTTATAAGCTCATTACTATCAAATGAAACTGTATAAGCATATTTATGATTGATGTACCCCCATAAAGTCTGAAATTCTTTCTTGTAGAAATTATCATTTAAATCGTTGCTTGGTACTTTTGTTTCATTACCATTATCAATCATGTCATCAAGTATCTTGTCATTAAATACACTCTGAATCAGTTTTTGAATACCTTCAGCATATGCTACTAGATGCTCAGGAAGTGGAGCCAAATGATTGTTTTCCAGATCCATATGATATTGTTCGGTAATATTGTCATTACCATCCATTGTCACATAATCATTTTTTATCAGATACTGATAAACCATTGTAGCCTGCTGTTTATTAAGCTTTTCTGCATTTCCATTGACCATTACAGTTTTACCTGTAAAATAGTCAACAGTTGCCTTTCTAGGTCTGTCATACAAATCTGTCTTTATCTGTTTCTGAAGATCCGTCACAAAATCCTTATAGCTTTCACTTGCAATGACAGTAAGTTTATTAATTTTATGTACCAATGACTTTCCTACACTCTGTTCATCCATACGGAAGCCATCCTGATTTACACAAAGCCTTAATCCTCTACCGACTTCCTGCCTCTTTCCGGTTGTACTGTCACTATGCTTCAAAGTACAAATCTGAAATACATTTGGGTTATCCCAACCTTCTCTAAGTGCTGAATGCGAGAATATAAATCTTGTTGGCTCTGCAAAGCTAAGAAGTCTTTCCTTATTCTTAAGGATAAGGTCATATGCAGATATATCATCCGAAAAATCGGAACCACGTTTCACTTTGCTATCAACCGCATGTCCCTTTTTGTCTATCGAAAAATAGCCTTTGTGCGTGTCTTTTACATCAATCCCCTTTAAGTACTTCTGGTATGGTGTATCAAAAATAGTAATATATTCGTTCAAAATATCGTTATATTCCTGTTCAAATATCTGACCATATTCTCCGAGGATTTCTTCGCCGTCTTCATCATACTGGCGATACTTTGCCACTTCATCAATGAAGAACAATGATAAGGTTTTGATGCCTCTGTTAAAAAGTTCCTCTTCCTTCTCCAGATGAGACTTTATTGTTTCCCTGATCTGTACTCGGCGCATATCCTTCTCAGACACATCACCTACCACATCACCTCTATGAATTACTTCTCCATTTGTGAATGTAACAGTTCCTGCAATTGGATTAATCTCAGATACACGATACCCTTTATACTGCTCCATATTATTTGATATTTCATACAAATTATCATCCACATCAAAAATACGGGACTCATGATTAATGCCTTTTGTCTTGTAGTCCTTTTCATACTCGATTCTGGCTCTCGGGGCATGTTTCGGAGATATAATGATATCCTCCAGATATAGATAATGATCCGTACCACGGAAGTTCTTTACCTGAAATCCCTTAACCTCAATTTTCTTAACCAGATGCTGATTATATGCGTCCACCGCATCCAGTGCATATACAAGATTATGATGTTTTGCATGTGTAGCCGAATAATTCAATGTAAACAATGGATTAAAGTTTTTAAGTGCTTTCTGCGTCGCATCTCCGCCCATCTTCTGAGGCTCATCTAATATAATAATCGGATTATTCGCTTTTATAACATCTATCGGGCGTCTGCTTCCAAACTCGTCACGCTTATCATAAATAATACGGGATTCTTTGCTTCTGCCGCCCTCTTTCATGGATGTATTAAATGCCTGCATATTGATAATCATGACATTTATTCCGGCATTACTTGAAAATGAATCAAGCTGATTCAGATTACTGCTGTTATATACAAAAAATCTGGCTTTTTTCCCATAATGCTCCATAAAATGATCCTGTGTTATTTCAAAAGATTTCTTAACACCTTCTCTTATTGCAATAGATGGAACCACTACAATAAACTTTGACCAACCATAACGCTTATTCAATTCAAACATTGTCTTTATATAAACATATGTCTTACCAGTACCGGTCTCCATTTCAACATCCAAAGAACATGCTCCCATACTGTCAACTAGAGAATCCGAAAGCATGACATTATTATTCTGCTGTACTTCTTTTATATTTGACAAAACCATATCCGGCGAAATCAACAGATTCTCATTCTTAAATCCCGACTCATCGAAATCATCTGTAAAATCCAATGTTTCCTGCTCATAATTATTCACAAATGACATCTGCGAATAAGTCTGCATCTCTCTCTTATTTCCTATATCTCTGCGGTAAGATACATTGTCTATATATGGTTGTCCCTTAAAACAGTTTACTACGCTATCAACAGCATCTGTTTGGTACTGTTGTATTTTAAAATTAAATTTCATATTACAGCACCTTCCTTACTGTATCCGGACTTATTGATGCAAATATCTGGTCAAAGTTGGTTGCAACACTATCATTTGCCATTGAACTATCTCTGAATACTGCGTAATAGGGCTTTTTCTCCGCAACAGCCTTCACAGTCTCTTCCGTCACATCATTATCAAAACAAGCTATCAGGAAACCATCTGCCACATTGAACACCTGCTTACCAGCTATAGTTGTTTCTTCAATCTTGCTTGAAAGCAACACACCTAAATCAAGCATAACCTGGAATAATAAATCTTCTGGAGTTCGGTCTTCCTTGATATTATCTGCATATGTATCAAATAAGGATTGCTGAGTTTCAGATGGATTATAATAAACATCTTTCATATTTGACGAACCAAGTTTTAATACTCTAAATCCAACATCAATATTCTTATCTGCAAATAATTCTGATGCTTTTTTGATTCTATCCTTTCCAACTTCACAGATATTTAGATACCCAGACTTATATGCTTCTGATTTTTCATCTGTTTTTTCAGGTATCTGAACCATAATATATTTTCTTCTACCTTCATTTTCGGCATTTAATTGCATTAATGCATGTGCAGTTGTAGCTGAACCCGAAAAAAAATCCAAAACAATACACTTTTTATTCGGTGCTCCAATTCGTAATAATGGATTTATCAATGTTGTAGGTTTCGCATATTCAAAAATGCCTTTTTTCTTAAATAACTTGTCAGCCTCCGCTGCCGAAGTCATTGAATATCCAAATTCAGTCATTATTGTTGGTAATGTAAGTCCTTGTCGCACTTCTGATAGATATCTTTTCAAAAATGGAGCTCCTGTTGTTTCTCTAAAGGATACTCTTCCCTCTTTTATCCATATATTCATTTTTTCTTTATTGAACAACCAACATCTTCCCTCTGATGGATAATAATCTTTACCATCTGAAGGATTTCGGATTGGATATACACAAGACCGAACAATTCTTCCACCTTTTCCATTAGCACTCAAATCGGAAGCAACCCATGGTCCTCTTGGATCATTATCCGGATTTGCATATCGTTCAATAGATTTAGCATCTCTTGGTAATAACCCAAGGGACACTTTTTCTATATCTTTAGCATAGCAAAGAATAAACTCATGTATTCTACCTATATTTTTATCATTAGGTGGAGTTGCTCTCTTTTTCCATATTAAACACTCAATAAAATTTTTCTCCCCAAATATTTCATTACATATTCTTTTAAGATTTTCATACTCTCCATCATCCATACTAATCATTATAACTCCATCCTCTCTCAAAAGATTACGTGCAAGTTTAATTCTAGGATATATCATATTCAACCAATCCGTATGAAATCTTCCGTTAGTTTCAATATTTTTAACGAGTCGATTTCCATACTCGTCTAATTGTCCACTCCTTCCTATATATTCATCAGTGTCTTCTTCATAATTATCATTGTAGATAAAATCATTGCCTGTATTATATGGAGGATCTATGTATATCATTTTTATCTTTTCTAAGTAGGTTTCTTGTAATAATTTTAATATTTCTAAATTATCACCTTCAATATACAAATTTTCTGTATTAGAAAAGTCTACGCTCTCTTCAATACATGGTCTTAACGACTTATTTATTGGCATATTTGCTTCCATTATTGCTTTTTTCTTATCTGGCCAAGTGAACTGATATCTTTCATCTTTTCCCTCTACAACCTTGCAAGATATCTCCTGTCTAAGCACATCTGCATCAATTGCTCTTTCTACAATTGGCTTTCCGTCATCATCATAACCTGTAATCGTCTCCGTAAGTGCATTCGGAAACATCTTTGAAAGCACCTCAAAATTTTTATCCGCTATATTTTCAGTCTGCATCTTTAATTTATCCATAATTTTCTTCCTCTCCTGCTATCTTTAATTCATTAATATTTGTCATATTATGTCCAAAAAAGAACACTTTCGGATCTTTATCCTCCCATGTAATTTGATTTGCACAGTTTTTACCGTAACAATCTGAAATGCACTTGCATTGAGTAACTACACCTTTATCTGTGACAATATCAAATACTATTTCTACGATTACGTTGTATGCACTCTGCTTTATTGCATCTTCGAACTCAACACGCTTTTTTGCATCTATAACATATGTCATTCCAAATTTTATCTTCCCATCCTGATGGATTGCAATTCTAGAGTATGCATTCGAGTAATTTTCCCCAAACAAATGGCTACTCATATTCTTATTGCTCTTATCACTACAAAATATGTTACAATCTTTTATATGTATTAATACTGGTATACTATTTCCTATACTTGTCCCATTAAAAATAAATTTATACCCAACGTATGATATATTTTCATTCCAAGCTTTATCTTTAATCATTTGTTCAGAATGTATTTCCCAATTAACCGGAATATCCGCATCTTGCTTTATGTATATATTATTCATCAGTACCATACTACTATAATTTGCAATATAATTATTGTTCTCCATTTCTTGTAATCTGTCATTTTGCTTATATGCAACATAGCCTAATATAATAGTACCAACTGCACCAAATATGCTTGCTACATAATTTAATGCATCTCCGGCTTCCCACTCTGCTGAAAAAATACCATCTGTATGCACTTTAAATAATACATTTAAACCGAATGCTAAAAATATAGCTATCAGAATAGTAACTATTCCTATCCATATTAACTGTTTTTTCTTCATTGCATATCCTTAAGCCTTTCTTTATACAGATTAACACGCTGAACCATCTCAAATTTTTTCTTTGATTGTACTTCTTTGCGAGCCTTGATCTCCAAATCAGCAATTTTCTTTCGGAGTTTTTCTTTTTCAGCCTCCACATTTATCTGTTCTACCAGTGTATTTCCATCCTGCACATTAATGCCTGATACCTGTGTAACAAAATTATCCCACACACTTCCTAAGTCAAGACCAGTGAGTTTTAACAAAATTTCTTCTTCATTCTTCCAGTCCGATTTCAGCAGGCGTGTCTCATATATTGCAAGTTGATACTTATTTTCATAATGAAGTATAATCAGCAGCTTTTGTCCAAAAAGTTTTGATATCATGACAATATTTTTATCATCATACTCTTTCGTTTTCAGTTCCACCTGAAGAACAAATATTGAAGATACCTCTTCCGTTGCCTTAATATTCACAGACACTTCTGATATTTCATTTGTAATAATCATTCTGCTTATATCAGTATCAAACCTATCCTTTTTATTTCCTGTTAATTCTGCTGCATATTTCTCATAGATAAGTTTTTTATGTAATGGCTTCCTAATCTCAGATGTTTTAGGCAAATCAAACATATAAACACCTCCCTACTTTATGACAAGAAAACTTATCAGCTCAAAATCATCTAATCCACTTATTGTCTCAGATAAAAAGCTCATCTGCTTACCACTCAGAAAACTATCTAGCTCACTCTCATCTTTCACTTCAATGATGGAAGCAATAGCATCTCCAAGTAACTCCGAATATCTTTCCATTCTCCGACCATCGTCTGTTTCATCATTGAATTGGGTACATAATTCTTTATCTGGTTCCTTTTTACCTTTACATAAAAGCCTGAATGAATCCAGCATTTCCTTTGGTGAAAGATGATCTATGATTACTTCTCCTTCTTCTGACATATATACCATATAGAATGGATGCAGCCTGTTCTGACTGTTGATGTTTACCTCATTCTTTATATTTCTAAGTACAAATATTACACCAGCCGGCAATTCTTCTGTTGCTTTCACCACAGCATTCATTCCATGCGGAGCCTTTTCAATCTCAGGATGTGTCTTAATATAATCAAGCAAATCCAGTCTGAACTCATTCAATCCAAGATCCATAATAGATATTCCGGATGACATATCTTCAATATCTACCACTTCCTCCTGTAACCTCTTGAGCTGCTGTTTTCGATACTCTAAATCTCCCTTTTCTTCCGGACTGAGAACATTATCATCTCCCGTAGCTGTCATATCCACGATTTTCATTCGGGTTTCTACTCTAGCTTTAAGATTAATATATTCATCCAATGTAATGTCCGGCCAAAAGTTTACCAGCTGAATACATTCATTCTTACTTCCGATTCGGTCTATTCGTCCAAATCTCTGGATAATACGCACCGGATTCCAATGTATATCATAATTAATCAGATAATCACAGTCCTGCAGGTTCTGACCCTCCGATATACAATCCGTTGCTATCAGTATATCTATTTCTGCTTTTTCATCCGGTAATAACAAACTTTTTCCCTTGGATACCGGAGAGAAGCATGTTAATACTGTATTTAAGTCCGTTTTCAACCCTTTGATTGTGGTCTTTCCATCAACCGATCCGGTAATAATAGCTGTGTCTAATCCATATTTTTTCTTTACATACACACTTACTGTGTCATACAGATAATTCGCTGTATCTGCAAAAGCAGTAAATATGATTATTTTCTTATTACCAGGATTAATAGGATGTTCCTGCTTTTCATCAATCACATCGAATAATGTCTGCAATTTGCTATCATGAGCAGGTGTTATATCTGCAATCATCGTAAGAAGCAAATCCAGTATTTCCTTATCTCGTTCCAGTTCCCGTCTCCATGACTTATAATCCATATCTGCAATGTCAATTCTTACTTTCTTTCCAATTGCAAACACATCATCATTCTGATCATCTCCATCTAAATCCATATTTGTAATGTCATTCAAATTCAATGAAGATTTATTATAGCCATATTCAAAATCTGCAATGCTCTTTATGGTATCAGCAATAAGATCGTTAATACGTTTTAATGTCAGCCTGAAGGAATATACTGAACTTTCCATTCGCTTCATAAGGTTTATTGACATCAATCTTCTGATTCCCTGCTCACGACCAGACTGTGTAAGTCCTCCCCTTACATGGTTTGAATCATAAACATCCTTATACTTTGCTAATTTACTTGGCAGAATATAGTCCGTTGGTGTATATATGCATAATCTAAGCAAATTCAACTGTTCAAATATCTCATTGTAATTGATTGCCTTGCTTAAATCTGTCAATCCTGGTCTTTTTGATATAGGTGGATTTCTTTTTGGAAATGTTCCTATATCTGATGTATCATAATATTTCTGAATATGCTTTCTTGAACGTGCAATCGTCACACTATCAAGCAGTTCAAAAAAGTCAAAATCTAGCATTCTTAAAAGTTTGCTTGTAGTTCTATCCTCCGGTTCCCATTTACTCCATGTATTAAAGGCAGTCTGTGCCTGCTTGAAAATATCATCAATACTCTTATGTGTATTCAGCTTTTCGTCCAGCAGCTGACTTTCTCCTTCATAAGCAAGGGCAATCTGATTCTTCAAATCTACAAAGCGATTATTTACCGGTGTAGCAGACAACATAAGTACCTTTGTCTTAACACCCTTGCGTATAACCTTATTAAGAAGCTTCAGATATCTGTTTTCTTTCTCATCCTCACCGGATATTTTCCCACCATTACGAAAATTATGTGATTCATCAATGACCACCAAATCATAATTGCCCAAGTTTACCATATCCAGATCCATACCATTGGAATTTCCTGACTCTCTGCTTAAGTCTGTATGGAACAGGACATCATAACGCATACGATCAGCTGCAATCGGATTGTTGATGTAATTATACTTATATGTATTCCAGTTGTTCGCCAACTTCTTAGGACATAATACAAGCACAGACTTATTTCTGTTCTCGTAATACTTTATTACAGACAATGCAGTGAATGTTTTTCCTAAACCCACTGAATCTGCCAGGATGCATCCGTTATACTTCTCCAGCTTATTGATAATTGCTAACGCAGCATCCTTCTGAAAATTATAGAGCATCCCCCATATTTTGCTTTCTTTAAAGCCTGTTGCCTCGTTTGGCAGTACATCCTCTGATACATCTTCAAGAAATTCATTGAAAATGTTGTATAGTGTTACAAAATACAGATAATCCGGGGAATTTTCATTATAAACAGTTGTGATATTCTCTATCACTTCATCTGTCACTTCCTGAAGTTTTGATGCATCGTTCCATATCTGTTCAAATAATTGCAAGTATGTCGTGCTCATTGGTGTTTCTGATTTCTGAACCATATAATAAGCATTATTTCCACGTTCACAGCCTAAATCTACTGTTGTAAATCCGCTTAATGGCATATAATTCTTATCGTCTACATTAATAAATCCCATCATATTTTCATTTGTCACATTTGACTTGAATACTGCCTTTTTACGAATCCACTCTGCACATTCCTTTGCAATAGCCTTCTGTGTCATCTCATTGCGAAGCTTAACTTCAAACTCCGAACCAAACAGATTTTTCTCACGTTCCTGTCTTGGTATATAAAACTCCCTCTTTTCGCGTTTTGCTTTTTCTTTAACGAATGTGGGTGATGTAAAAATAAAGCGCAATTCATCCACATTTTTAAGTTCTTTCTTTAATTCAGCAAACGCATAAATAGAAAAGCAGGCTGCAGCAATAGAAACTTTACTCCCTTTATGTATTTCAGTTGTCAAATCTTCTTTCAGTGTCTTGTTGACATTATCTATTATTTCCAATTCCAGTTGCCTCCCTCTTCTTCTCTATGCATTATGCTTATTTTTCTTATACCTTGCATCCGCTGGTTTCTGTGCAGCATCAGGAATTAACCACATTTTTCCTTTTTTAATCGCACCTTCAACTCTTCCTTCTGTGCATAAAACCCCTATTCTTCTAGAAGAAATATTCCATACCTTTGAGAGTTCTGTTGCTGTTAAATACTCCATACTCGAAACCTCCATAATAAATATATTATATTCTATTATCGGAATAATATCAACAAAAAAATCCGCGCACATCACTCTTACTGACATTTATTTCCATTCTGCAAAGTGCAGTCGCCGTAAGCGCGGTACTTTGTGGATTTCTTCTATATTTTTTCGAATGCAGCAACTTCATCCATAAACCCAAATAATCTTCATACAATCTCTCCTCACTCAAAGCTTGTACTAAATCAATATCAATTTTCACAGGAGACAATCAGTCATGGACAATCTCCTCATAAGCATCTAATTTGTACCAATCATTCTTGCCAAGTGTGATTTCAAATTCATTTTTACAGTTTCTCTACAAAACGCTTCATCAAATTCCAAAATTCGCCTGCCATATCATCCTCCGAATCAACAACAATCTTTCGCCAATCGATATATGTAATTTGCAGGTTGAACGCACTTTCTCCCTCTCTTCTCTCCCTTGCAGCAAATGGAGTTTTCAATTCTTTCTGCAAAGCAGCCGACAATTTACTAACTTCATTCGCATCAGTTTGCTTCGTTTCCTTTGTAACAGCCTTTCTTGATTTGCCAATATACTGGTAAATCCGTATCAAACCATCCTGAAACATTTCATATATCATATATTTCTGTGATTCGCCACTACATTCTGTAGAAGTCCATACCTTGAAACGAATTTTTACTATATCAGATGGTAGAAGCATTTCCGGTGCCCATTCAAATTTGCAGTCAAGACAACCATAATCCGGTTGTGGTAAATCATCCATAATAATATCACAACCTCCAAGTATAAGTTTCCCTTGCTCCGCCAACTCAAAGGCTTCACCCGTCGGCATTCCATATAAAATCTCACATACATTATTTGAACCACATCTTGGACATTTTACTTTCATTGCTATTGCTCCTTCTTAGTATATTTAGCTGATTTATATGACCAACCGTACTCTTCCATGAAATAAAACAGATTATCGATAATCAAAAACAGTTTAATGCAATCAATTTGTGTGACTTTTCTTGTATTCATTCCGTGATCCACAAAATTTCTGTTCAGCATTTCAGTGTCTTCATTTGTAAAGTCATTTCCTTTTTTATAAATTGTTGTTATTGCATTCAACATGGCGAGGTATGAAGCAGTTCGGAGAAAAGATTTTTCATCAGAATTATTTTTTAGATTTTCAGCGTATTCTCTCGGTAACATTCGCCAATTTTTTTCTTTATACTCCTGAAGTCGTATCATGACAGAATCAATTGTTGCAAATAAAATCATTGCACAAGCAGTATAACATTGATTTTTGTACGACACAACAGCTTCTTCAAATTCGGTTTTGTTATCAACTTTTCCTTTAAGTCCATTTATTAAATTTGATACTTCCTCTTCTGAACAGTACTCCATTGACAATTCATCAGCTTCTTGCACAGAACTTGGAGCGTTATGATATAAATCCATTGAAGCCCAATCAATAAGACACCACCCGTAGTTACCCCATTGCTGTAAAGCAACAACTATTTTTTCTTGTTTCTCTTTACTCGGAATAGCAGCTACTAATGCTTTTGAAATATTAGAAGCAATTTGAACTGCATCAAAACTCTCCAATATGTATTCTGCGAGATTTGTTAATGCTTGAGAAATTCCTGTCTTGCATACATCAATGATAGGTTTTGTAAGCTCTTGTATGGTTTTATCAAGTTTTTCAGCATCACTGGCAACTGCTTTGAAGAAACGCTCATTTTTAGGCAAATTTGAATCAAGATTATCCCACTTTTCTTTAACTGTAGGATAGATCCTAATATATTTATCTATGAAGTTGCTAACAGTTTCTGATGTAATGTTAATCTCGTCCGCAGAATCATAATCGCTATCGATTATTTTCATCATAAGGAAAGCAATGGCTTGATCATAATTGTTAGTTGACTTAAAGTGATCATAACAGGAAATGATTGCAGATAGCTTCACTTTTTCCAGTTCAATATCTACATTATGATATTGACCATTAATTTGATATTGCATTATGTAACCTCCTTTATTTCACTCAGACTACATTTTCTAATTTCATTTTATTGGTTTTCGGTTTCTCTGTTTTTCCATGGTTCATACACCTCTTTTCTGAACTCCTCAGGTGTATAACTACGTTTTTCCACGCAAGAAAACTGACATGCTCTATGAATCACTCCATAGCGTTTCAAATCCAAGTTTACCAAAAGTCCACAGTATGAGTGATTGGATGCCACACAATGTAAACCATCCTTTTGTAACACCTCCATGAAGTCATGCATTTCAGTTACACTCGGAAACAAAATCATATAAGGCATGGATTTTTCTTCCATTTCCCAATATTTTTCCCGACAATTCTCTCTATAATGTCTATAATACACTTCCATCAACATGGGCAACACCTTCCTCTACAAAAATCATTGTTGTACACATTCCCAATGATTATCCCAATCATCCAAACACATAATCTCCCTCACTCTGGACAATGCTTGATTTTTTCCACCCACTTCACACTCTAATTCTCCTAAACAATATGGGCATCTACAATATTTATATTCATCATATGCGCTATCGCAATCTGGTCACATCTGTATTTTCATTACCCTGACTACTATAAGCTGCCCTCTGTGCAACCACATACGGGACACTTATATTCACCATCACCCGTTGGCACCATTAGATTATCACATTCGTCACAATACATATACGCTTCATCATCAGCATAATATTCATCTGCTTTATTATCTTCGTCAAGTACACCCATCCATTTGTCAAAATCAAATTCCATACAAACACCTCCTCGTATCACATTTAAGTCTCTCAATATACTCACGCTCTATTTCAGCACTTACACCTCTACAATTTCATAATCTGAACATTCGAACTCGTCTTCGTCGTAATCATAATCTCCTGGATTTGACCAATGAAGCGTTTCTGCACCTGTTCTTTCACACGATTGAAGATATAATGCATATTCTTCAGCCTCTTCCCAATTGTTTTCATGGCCATCAAAAAACTTCTGTCTATGGCATCTATACTTAACAACTTGGTCCCCTTCAATCCTATACTCATTCCAGTAATAATTCTGCTTTCCGTAACCTTTCCATTCATTAGTAGTGTAAAGTCTCCTTACATATATACGATTTCATAATTTTCAAACTCTGCCAAAAAGCTATCCATAACCATTTTGGCATTTTCACTAGCACTATGGTAAATGCCTTTCGACTCAACATCAACAAGTCCTTTAATCTCAATCTCCTCCACTATCTCCTGATACTGAGAGAATTCAATCGGGTTGAGAATATTATTCGACTCGGAGCAAGATACCGTATCCCAGATTACATAATTGTCATTTAGTTGTGCTTCCGGAAGTTTAATATAAATCTTGTCATCGCCAACTTTGACAACTATTTTATCCATGTCATATCCAACCTTTACCATCCCACTGGCAGTAATCGTGATAGAATTGGTGGTCCCAAGGACTTTAATGTCATCGAGAAAATATCTTGTCTCATCCTTTCCAAGTGTCACTGTATACTCTCCACAATATGTTGTAAGTTCCGCCATCTCTGTAAGTTTAGATTTGACCTCCTCTACCGTAACAACTCTTTTTTCTGATTCTCCCGGCAATTCTAAGCCAGCAGACTTTTCTGCAACATCTTCTTTAGACCCGTTCGTATTCTTTGCAGTGTAGTAACCGGCAACAAACACAACTGCCAAAACAAGTACAACTGCGATAACTTCTCTAAACACTTTAAATCCTTTCATCTTATCCTCCTGTTATCTAAATCCATGCTGTAATAAGCACTAGTGCAAAGAAACACACAACTATTCCCGCCCCTCCCAGAAAAACACTTTTTACTATCTTCATTTGAACCACCTCCTCGCAAATCAATATAGTTTTTCTGTTCCTTATGACTTAATTCTACCTCTCTCCTCACCGAAACTCCATGAACATTTCAGTAAAATAACCCTTTTATTTCAACAGTTTCAGAAAAAACACCGAGCTATTTCCATATTTTCGAAACTACTCCTAGTGCAACTCCCGATACAACTACTAATCCAGCAGCGGCAGCTTGGTAGGAATACCTCTTAATCCACCCAGCAAATGTCGACTTTTCCTTAACTTGTTCTCTATTTTCAACGACTTTACTCTCCGCTTCCGGTACATATGTAAGTTCTTCATATGCCACAGCAAATTCCCTCTTAACTTCTTCCGGATTGAATTTAGGTGCAAATCTTTTCTGCTCAGTTTCTATGTGCTGAAGCATTTCATCCATCACAGCAAGTTCCTCATCGGTGTACTGAACTGAAGACTGAAATCCATCAATTCTATTAAAGAGTGAACATCTAAAGCAATAATTTTCCTGTTTAAACTGGTCATGTACCTGAATTCTTACTCCTTTGGGAGTAGAAAATACAAGAAGGCTATCCATTTTCACTTCTTTCTCAATTCCTCTATTAGCAAATTCTTCTTCGAGACGTTTTTTCAAAAGTCTCCTCTTCTTGTCCATCTTTTCACCAATACTGATATCATGATAACAAGAAGAATTATTAAAAAGAATTCTTCCATCCGGAGCAAGCGTAATATCTTCTTTTGCGTTTTTAATCTCAAGAATGATAAAACCATTTTTTGTAAGAACTACCGAATCAATCTCCGTTTGCTCAACACCGTCACTAACAAACACATTCCTGAAAAATCTAGCGTCCGGTCTGGTTACATATTGATATGTATTGGCCACTCTGTCTTCTCCACGCTTCCCTGCCATGGCAACTGCAATTTCCTTGCTGATTAACCTTAAGGCTCTAAGCCCTTCCGTCACCTTTGAATCATAATAAAGCTTCTTTTCTCTAGCCATTGCTTCACAACGACTTATCACCTCTGTCATTCTAACCAGATGAGCATTTTCTTCTCCAATTACAAGTTTTGCTGTTGCCTCTTGAAATTTCATAAGTTGATCCACATATTCAACAAATGTGTAATCGTTTCTTGTTAAAATTCCTTGCTCATTAAGATTTTCTAATATCTCCTTTGATGTGTACTTTTTCATATCATTTCTCCTCCTTGCTGCAACTATTTTCCTTAATTTCCGAATTACCATTTTTTTCTTTTACTGAGATAGCCACGCCAATTTCCTCCAAAAACTCAGGTCGACTTTTTCCCATTTCCAAGAGTCTGAGTAAAATGATTCTTTCTTTCACGTTCATTTTTTGTCTCGCCCCTCTCTTGTTTTCATACCTAAATGATAAAACAGTACAAACAAAATTTAAATGAACAAATCAGTAAGATAACTTGGTTATTTCACTGAAAAGAGCAAAATAATAGCGTCCTCTTCCATATAGGAAAAGAACGCCGCAAAACTACATTATTATCTATTTTTCAATTTCTCATATTTTTCCATATTGATTGCGCCATTTGCAACCATCTGCTCCGACCAAAGCTGCAAGGCTTCAACTGTAATTGAAATTTTTTCCAACTCATTCTGAATCTTTATAAAATCATCAATCTCTGTATCATCGATGATTCCATCCGCTGTTATATTTATCAATCTGCGCTGGTTATCTTGAACAGTGTTTAAGGAATCCACCATTTTTAAAATAATTTTTGAAAGGTCCTGTAACTTTACCTCCGGTACATACTGCTGACCAATCGCACATTGATTGGAGCAGTAGTAATTGCACATTTCAGGGGATTTATATTTTTCAGCCATAATTAATATTTCTTCCGGATGTGGTTCTACCCTTTCATTTTCTATTTTCTCAATTCGTTCCGGCGGAATTGATTCAAGCAACTCACTTGCCTGTTCCCTCGTAAGCTTTAGTTCTTCTCTTTTTCTAAAATATACATTCTTATTCTTTTTATTTGATACTTTTGGCATTTTCCATTTGCATGATAATCCAGATTAATTATCACACGTTCCTCCTTTTCGTCTCGTCTTGTATTTATCCAACAGTCACAAATCATCTGACTTCTGCTCCAAATGGCATTAGCGATAATTTTGCTATCTTAAAGAATTGTTTTCCAAACGGTATTCCTATAATTGTAATGTAACAAATTATTCCAACAGCCACATTGCCCACCGCCATAGGGATTCCGGATACAATCAACCAAACAATGTTGGCAAGCAAACTCACAGCACCACCACCATATACGATGTCTTTTCCAAATGGCCAAAACGCTAATCCGGCAAATTTAAAGCATTGTATGCCAATCGGAATGCCTATAATTGATACGCACCATAGTACACCGGCAATAAGCCAAGACAATCCACTCAGAAATCCACCACAAATAAACCAGAATATATTCCCTAATATGCTCATATGTACCGTTCCTCCTCATTGCCACGAATCTTATACACATACAATTCTACCACTAAATTGAGGATGCAACAACATTAATTTAATTTTCGAAAACTAGCTCTTCTATGTTCTAAAAAAGGAACATCTTGACAACTGAGCCATTATAAAAATATAGTACATATCAATACAAAAGAAAAACGGTCACAAGCCTCGTGTTTACAGGAGGTGTGGCCGTTTTATAGTCTAACA
>ULQZ01055744.1_pt1 | contig 49816 bp, 39 predicted proteins | sample 1955011 | NCBI WGS metagenome assembly ULQZ01 (sample SAMEA4835670, study PRJEB28245) | human gut metagenome | biome: gut microbiome; material: fecal sample | place: Denmark | collected 2008 | reverse complement strand
GAATGATAATATAGAATTATCCTCTATTTCTAGACTATCATTTTAATTGGAGATTTTACTCATCCCCAACCACAATATACTCGTTTTTCTATATATTGTCAATCAAAAACACTCTTTTTAACCAGATAAGAAGGTTGTCCGTCAAGGCAAAAACAACTACTCCTACCATGCACCAAAAAGGATCTATGCGACATACGCATAGATCCAACTGTTTCGTATCTGCAACTGGCTACTATTTTTACAAACCCTGTATCTTTGCGTCACAGCCTTTCGACTGCTTTACCCATATATTCAGATGTTTGTAATTCTATTTTGATAGCAGCACAATCAAACCAATCCAATACTTCCACCTTCTCCAGGTTTTCGTCAGAATGCTCTATCTCCCTTGAATATCTGTATGCCAGTTCTATGAGGTCATCCATGGAAATCTGCTCTCCATTTTTCAGCCATCTGGCCATGAGCAGCATGTAGAGTTCTACGGCATGTCCTACGCATGCGTTTACCTTGCCAGAGATATTGTCATCGTACACTGCGCCGAGAAGGTAGATTGAGATGAAGTATACTATGATCTGCTCTAGCACAATCTCCATAGAAGGCAGTATGTCACCGACAGATGCATCGCAGAAATCAGAGTTCAGATCGTGCATGCCTTGATCATCAGCAGTTACATTCTCTCCTGAAACATTGCTGTCCGCAGCCCGCTCATCTGCCATATCCTGACACGCAGAATTCCTGCGCCACCATGCCTCAAACCTTCTCCTGTTCTCCGCAAATGTTTCCGCGCCATCCCCGAACAAAAGCTTCTGCGACTCTATGAGCACATCCTCCCAGTCGTCGTACAAAAGCTCCAGCTCGCCCTGCAGAAAGCCAAACTGTCTCTGTAACAAGACATATTCATCATCTGAAAAGACTTCATTATTGATCTCCGTATTAGAATGCTCTGGGCAAGATTCTAATTTCCTGCAAATCTCCGGCTTATCCTGCTCCTCACACTCATCCCACATGACAAGGTCGCCCTCATCATAGTGTCTCTGTGCCGACGCGCCAATCTGAAGCACTCGCTCGATTCTGATCCGGATGTCCACACTTCTGTCCTGAATGACATTCAGTATCGCCTCCCGGATATCCTCCAGATTGGAATACAGGAAATAATCAAAGTCATCGAACACTTCGTCCTCATCGTCTTCCTCGGTCACAAATGTCACCTTGTCCGTAATATTCATCAGTATCCGTGCCACCTCCGGACATGAAAGAGAAAGTGATATCTCCCGCACATTCTCGAATTCCTCCGTATGCCTCGGATATTCCCTGCATGTAGTGCAGAGGCTGTCCTTGCCCATATGTATATACATATCACACAGCATGTCATCCCGCAGAAATGCACACTTTCCACTTCTGCCATGTCTGAAAACGCCCTCTTTCCAGTTTACTTTCCGGTGAAGTTCCGGTCTGTAATCTCCATCATACTCCTGATACCTTTCAAGAGAATCGTCATCTATCACTATCTGCCATTTGCCGCAGCATGTGTCCGGGCATTTGTCCGCTATACAATTAAATTTCTTATAATAATCCGGGTATGTGTAAATCATATGTACTCCTTTATATATAATCATGCCATTATTCCATTCATCGGCTCTGCAGCACGATCACGAACTTGTTACCGTCCTTTTGGGGAATAACACTTAACATTCCGCCTTGCTTTTCTATGATCTCCCTTGACAGATAAAGACCTATTCCAACACCATCCTTGTCACCGGAATTTCTGCCACGGTAAAACCTCTCAAATATATGTGTACGCTCATCCTCTCCTATTGGTTCATTCTCATCTGTCACACTGATTTCAACCGTGAGTCCTAGTTTTCTGACCGACAGGACTATCTCACTTCCAGTTTTTCCGTATTTTATCGCATTATCCAAAAGATTGAAACACGCTTCCGCAGTCCATCTTCTGTCATGCTGTATATCACATTTCACCTGTTCATCATATCTGATAGTTATATCGGCATTTTTCGCACTCACATATACATCTTTCACTGCCTGCAGCACAGTGTCATTTATACTCTGGCTTTTCACATCGAGATTGATAAGTCCGCTTTCCAGTCTGGATACCTTTATCATACTCTCCGAAAGAAATGACAAGCGATCCACCGCCAGTTCAAGGACTTGCAAGTACTGAGTACGCTCATCATCATTTATATCCGGATTTTTCAGAAAATCCGTGTACATCCTCAGGTTCGATATTGGTGTCTTCAGTTGATGGGAAAGATCCGATACCAGTCCCTTAATATTCTCATGCTCCAGCCTCTCTCTGGAATTCTGAAGTTTCAGTGCATCGATTATCTTGTCAACCTTGCTCTGCAGCCTTGATACCAGCGAATCATCATTTTCCGGAAATACATGCTGCCGTTTCAGCTCAGAGAGATTGTCCAGAAGATCCGACATAGCTGCCACGACCTCCGAAATAAAGTCATCATCTGCCTTCTGCAGCAACTTTATGACAACATACATAACTACACCACACGCCAGTGCGCCTATGGCCGCAAGTATTTTTCCTGAACATACATACTCGAATACTGCTAAAAACACAAACAAAAGAAGTGAGCATACATACAGCATCCTCACTCTCTTCGTATATTTACCATAGTTGTCAATATATTTATCCATATTATCTCTGTTATCTACCCCTGCCTATGTCTCGCCAAATGTATATCCAATTCCAAACACCGTGATCACATACTCCGGATTGCCGGCATCCTTTTCTATCTTCTGACGCAGTCTCCTGATATGCACATTCAGCGTGTTCTCATCCACATAATTTTCATTGTCATCCCAAATCTTCTGTATGATCATATCCCTTGTGAGAACGCGCCCCTTATTTTTTATCAGCAGTTCCAGTATCCTGTATTCCGTAACGGACAGCTTTATCGGTTCATCCGATATGTACACCTGCATCCGTTCAAAGTCAACACTCATATCCCCATAATGAAAACGTTCGCGCTTTACCCCATCCAGTGCATTTTCACTTCTTCGAAGGACTGCCTCTATCCGCTGATACAGAAGTTCCACGGAAAACGGCTTCGCTATATAGTCATCGCAGCCGGCCCGGAACCCCTCTATCATATCAGCCTCCGTATCTCTTGCCGTGAGGAAGATGATCGGGACATTTGTACTTTTTCTCAGTTCTCTGCAATAGTCAAGACCCCTTCCATCGGGAAGGTTTCTGTCAAGCAATATCAGATCGAAGCCATGTTCCAGACAGCCATCCGCCTCCTTGCATGAGTACGCAGTTTCAACTTCGTATCCCATCTTTTCAAGGAATAACTTCACACCTCCACATATGATCACATCATCCTCCACGACCAAAATACGTTTCATACTTTCTCCTATCAATTACATGCTGATTCCATATCATTTTCACGACTCCCGGTCTGCCCAATATCTATGATGCTTCTCTCAGCCGGCTTGTCACCGTATCTTTTGTCACAAGTCTGAACACCATCGCCGGAACCACAATGCATATAGCAAACAGCACAACAACGACTCCGGCAACAAGTGCATACGGATAATTAAACACTGCATAATCGGCTATATTCACACTTAGCCGGCCAGCTCCATACATCATAAGACTTCCAAGCGTCACAATAAGTACTGTTGTTATAATACCATAAAACATGCCCTCGTACATAAGCATATTACGTATCTGCCTCTTTGTCATTCCAACGCTCTCAAGCACTGCCAGTTCCAGTTTTCTCGTATATACACCGGTGATCATGACATTGATATAATTCACCACTCCGATAAGTATCAATATGATCGACATTCCACCGCCTATCACCTCAAGCGACAGCATAGATTTCTTGAATTCTGAGCCCTCCACCGACTTGATATCACTCCCGGCTATGACTGGATTTTCCTTTACGATGCGCTGTACATATGGTGTCACTTCTGATTCTTTTCCTTTCTCCGCATCCGCAATGATGCATGAGATCTCCGCATCCGGAAACAGATCATCCATCACCGCATCACTCACAAATATCGCCTCTGGAGCTCCACCAAGTGTCCAGTAATATCCGGCGGTGATTGCTGACTGCTCTGTTCTCATCATGGCTGCACCAACTGTGATCTGTCTCTTCCCGCCCGTCTGGTCATTTACAAGTGTCAGAGTCTTATCCGTCATCCGCTCCGACGCTGATATGGAATCTACATAACCTATCAGACATACCTCTCCTTTTTCGAATGCATCTATATCAATCTTCTGTCTGGCAGTTTTGTTGTAGAGCTTTATCATATCTGAATTGACCGATATCAGCGGTGCCCCATACTGTGCCTCACTGTTGGTCGTTGTCTCATAAAATGTCGCAAGAGATTCCGGGTCATCCTCGGTCTCAATAAACGGTGCATAAAGTTCAGCATCAAATGGCAGTCTTACATTTGCGCTTCTGTCCACCTCTACAGTACCCATACCCGGAATGTTTCGCATCTGATCCGCGATATCTGCCATGGTCGCCTGAGGCTTAGAGTTATCTGATTCTCCGTCGCCATATAGCACATAATCATTGTGAATATAGTGCTCTATATAACTGTCCGCATCCATGCATGATATAAATGTATTCACACACAGAAATGTAACTGAACCCATGAATATTGATGCGAACACAAGTATACTTCTCTTTTTTTCACGAAACACATTCCTCCATGCCATCTTCCAGGGCCTTCCTCCACTGGTGGACTTATATCTTGTTCCCGATATATTTCCAGCATATTTCATAGCATCGATTGCAGATATCTTCCCGGCATATTTTGCCGGTTTCCTTGCACTTATAAATACAGTTGCAAATTCAAATACCACGGAGAATGCATATATTCCCGGATTGAAACTGACCGCCGATGAAAGTGCAGCTTCCCTGTCTACCGACAGCATGTTCATAGCAAGAGGAACAACACCAAATGACACCGCCGTTCCAAGGAGTACACCTATCGGAATTCCTACACAAGCCAGATATAGGGCCTGTTTTTTCACTATCTTCTGTATCTGGGACATCGTGGCTCCGATGGTCTTCAGCATTCCATAGAATCTTATATCCTTTGTAACAGATATATACATTACATTATATATAAGAAGATATCCACTAAGGAGTATCATAAGAGCTATAATGCCTATACTTATAGCTATAAAAACACGGTTTGAACCATTTTCAGACTGAACATCATATTTCACGTCAAACTTCTGGTCCTGCCTCAAAGTAACATTCTTCTCAAGTTCATCTTGGAGTTTATCACCCTTGCCCTCCTTTGCGGAGATACTGACACGTCCATCTTTCTGCATATCTATTCCCTGGGAATCCACATATTTCTTTGACACCAGGCATACGCTGCTCTTGGCAAATCCTGTGTACCAGCCTGAGAGCACAAAATTTTTTCTCTCACCATCCATCACAAACGTAACATTCTGACCTACCTTTGGCGACATGATACCCATATTGCCAAGTATCTGCTTTGTGAGCATTATCTCATTCTCATCCTTCGGATAACTGCCATTTATATCGGTTATGGCAGGTTTCAGATTCTCATTAAATTCCGTATCATCATCATACTGAAGCAGATAACTGTACTTGCCTGATTCCGTGCTTACCATCTGTGCATCGATCTGTATTCCCGCCGCAAGAAGTGACGGACAGGACTTTATATCATTTATCTGACCTTCAGATGGATGCTCCATATATATAGAAGATCTTGTTCCCTGAAGTCTGAGCTGCATCTGATTAAGATTTTTAGCTATGGAAAATCCCAATGTAAATACAGCCGTGAACATAAATGTTGTGAGAACGATTGCCAGAATAACAATTACATTTCGCACTTTATTCTGCTTTAACATTCGATGATATATCCTGCTCACCGCCGCCTGGTTATTGTTTCTAAGCATCCTCCTCACCCCCATTTGCCCCATCTGGTACTTCTGCTGAGAAGATCCTGCCATCTTCGATCCGTATCATCTGGTCTGCCATGGTTGCGATCTCTTCATTATGAGTGATCATCACTATCGTCTGTGCAAACTCTTTACCAGTCAGCTTTAACAGTGCAATGACATCCATGCTGGTCTTGCTGTCCAGATTGCCTGTCGGCTCATCAGCCAATATGATAGAAGGTTTTGCTGCCAGCGCTCTGGCTATCGCAACCCTCTGCTGCTGGCCTCCTGACAACTGGTTAGGCATAGAAAATTTCTTTTCCGATAAGCCGAGCACATCCATAATTTTATCTACATACGCAGTGTCTATCTTCGTTCCATCCAGCTCGATCGGAAGCACTATATTCTCGTACACATTTAATATCGGCACCAGATTGTAATTCTGGAAGACAAATCCTATCTTTCGTCTTCTGAATATCGTAAGTGCCTCATCGTCCATTTCAAAAATAGCTTTGCCGTCCAGTATAACATCTCCTGATGTTGGCCTGTCGAGACCTCCTAAGAGATTTAGAAGTGTTGACTTTCCGCTTCCCGAACTGCCTATGATAGATACAAATTTTCCCTCTTCAATATCAAGTGACACATCTGTAAGCGCATGCACGACATTGTCTCCTGTTCCGTATGTCTTTGTAAGATTGTGGGTTGATAATATATTCATGATACCTCTTCCTTTTCATTTCTTTTTCATTTTCTGCCATTTCTTTGTCTGATCTACTTGATGGTTTTATTCTAACATCCACATCTTACAATCTTATTACGTTTAATATTAAGATTTAGTGGTCACTGCTTATATTATCAATATATTAAAAGGCCCAGCCCCTGTAAATAAGAGACTGAGCCTTTGATTTCTATCCGTTATTTATGACTGCTTCTATACTCCGCCTACAAGTTGGCTGCCAGCACCTGCTCCATAACCTGGAGCACTCCCCGTTCCTCATTGGATGGGGCGCGGAATCTTGCAAACTTCTCCATGCCAGGCTGCGCATTTGCCACGATATAGCTGTAGTATACCGTCTTCAGCATCTCCGCATCGTTAAAGTTGTCGCCGAATGCCATCATCTCGCTGGTATCGATACCAAGAAGTTCCCCTATCTTTCTCATGGCCATTCCTTTATTGATACCTTTATTCATGATGTCGATCCATTCTCTTCCGCCCACAGTGACTGAGAAGTTATCTCCAAAACGTGGCGTATAGATCTCTTTGTACTTCACCGCAGCATCCTTATCTGGAGCAAATATCGTAAACTTATTGGCCTCGACGTCAAGGCTCCTCATATCATCAACAAACTCAAGATTACTGAGAAATGCTTTGAAAAACTTCGCATACTTCTCATATTTTTTCAGGACATATGCTCCGGATAGGGCACACAGTACAGCAACACCATCCGTCTCGTCTTCCACAAAGCGTATCATACTCTGGTACTCTTCCACATCCATCAGGCTCTTGTATATGATCTTGCCGCAATTGGAAATAGCCGCACCGTTATCCCCGATGACCACCATCTTATCCATCTTGTCTCCGAACATGTCCCTCAGGGTGTACATAGGTCTTCCGCTGGCTACAACAAAACGAATCCCTTTCTCATCCAGCCTATCAATGTAATCAAAGAAACCATCCGGGAGTTTTCCATTCTCCATAAGCAGTGTGTGATCCATGTCGGATGCTATTAATTTTACGTTCTTCATGTCTTCTCTTCCTTATATATTCTCTGATGTTATATTCTCTGATGTTATATTCTCTGGTATTATATTTTCTGATGTCTATTAAGTAATCTTATATATCAACCAGGCCTCTGCCAGCTTATCCCTTGCCATGCATCTTATTTAAATAAGAGCGCACAATTCTTCTCCAGATCATACTCCCTTGTATAACCGTCATCATCGTACAGCATATAGCTACTGTTCCTGTAGCCGATCAGCTGCATTGTAGTCTTGTCGATATCCGCTACGCACTCCGCCACATCCACGACAGGTATACATTTGCCACTTCTTACAAAAAGGATGACTTCATTCAAAGGTACCTCAACAAAGTGATGTCCTGCAGGCATATCCGTCTGCTCAACTGCTCCGTCTACCGTAAACCTTACAAGCATCATATCCTCCGGCAGATACACATATCTTCCGATGGCATTCTGCGTGTAAACCGGCGCGATCATGATCTCATTTCCCAGCATGAGCTGATCCTCCACATGGGCTGCGATCTTATCATCTGGATATTCAAATGCCAGCGGCTTGAACATCATGTCGTCCGTCAAGGCCGCCTTCATGTACTCGCTGTATATATATGGAAGCAATCGGTAACGGACACCGATCACATTCCTGAAATCTTCTATATGCTCAAACTGATAGCACTCCTGATCTCTTGTACCCTCACAAGAATGGTCACGCATGAGCGGAGTGAACACACCGAGTGCGAGCCATCTGAGAAGAAGATCCCTTGAAGTATCACAGCCAAATCCGCCGAGATCCGCGCCCGTATACAGGAAACCGCACATATTCATGGACGGAAGCATCTTGATGTTGAGCAGGATGTGTGACCACCACGATTTGTTATCGCCCATCCAGACGCCGCCATAACGATGCATCCCTATATAAGACGATCTGGAGAACAAAAGTCGTCTCTCATCCGGTGAGATCTCGCGAAGCGCCTCGCCTGCCGCCCTTGTCATGTTATATCCAAAGAGGTTGTGAACCTTGTCGTGACGCACCATCTCCCCATCCACATTGTGATACATAGATGCGTAATCCTTCGGATTGTTGGCAACACCTGCCGCCATACCCGAGATGCCCCAGACATCGTCCACAGTCTCGTCCTTCTCAATGAACTTCTTCATAGCTTTCTTCAGCTCGCTCACGCCCTCCGGGGTGAAGAAGATCGCCGGCTCATTCATGTCATTCCAGAAGCCCTCTATACCTGCATCCGTCAGAATCTTGTACTTTGCACCGAACCAGCGTCTCGCCTCAGGGTTCAGCACATCAGGGAAATGTGTATATCCCGGCCATACCGCCGCAACGAAATCACTTCCATCTGCTCTCTTGCAGAAGTAGTTATTTGCCACGCCCTCCTCATACACATCGTAACCTTCCTCAATCTTTACTCCGGCATCGATGATCGGGATCAGGCGTATATTATCCTTTTTCAGATTCTCCACATACTCCGAAAAATCGCCAAAGTCGTCATTTATGGTGAAATCCTTATAGCTGTCCATGTAATCTATATCCATGTAGACCATATCGATCGGGATGTGGTTCTCTCTGTATTTTCTCGCCACCGTCTCAAAGTCCTCCGGTGTCTTGTATCCCCAGCGGCTCTGTCCAAATCCAAATGCAAACTTTGGCGGGATATAACTCCTTCCGATCATCTTCCTAAACTGCTTCGTGATATCATATGGGCTGTCACCTGTTATCACATAGATATCCAAATCTGCGCTGTCACAGAAAATATGCAGCTCATCGCACTTCGTATATCCCACGTCAAATGTGATCGTGGATGGATAGTCAAAATACAGGCCAAATGTCTGCGCTCCTGAAACTATAATAAAGTTGTGTGATGCATACAGTGAGTATACATCCTCGTGATGATGCGGATTGTCTGCATTGTTGCTTATGTACTTGTAGCCTCTCTTGTTGATTCCTCTGTTCGCCTCGCCAAGGCCATACACTATATCACTGTCCTCAAGACCAAATGTGTACGAAAATCCGGCTGTTAAGTCTATATTGCCGTGATCTGGCTGTCCTTTTTCTGCTGCGATATCTACCACTACTGATTCTGTCTGAAATGGCTTTCCGTATGTATACTTCTTTATCATGCTGTCACCTCTATGCATCTCTCTTTTTTCTTCTGTATCTCTTTTTCTTTCTCCTGACCGTCTTGCCGCGCTTTGCCGCCTGTGCCTTTCTGAATTCCTGTATCTGCTCGATCATGGCGGCATAATCCCTCTCGAACAGGATCTCACTTATCTCATGGTGCACGATCTCCGCCGGAAGTCTGTCAACTATAAGTGTCCTGACGAAATCCTTGCTCTTTCCCTTATACATCGGAAGGCTGTAGGTCTCCTGAATATGTGCAAGCTCCGGTCTCCACAATATACGTATGGTACGAAGCAGATCAGCCCGTGGATTTGGCTGCATCTCCCTGACCACGTAGAAATCGATCTTGTGAGTCAGCTTGTCTGACACTCCATCCTCCAGGCCTTCTGCATCTGGCTTGCCATCTGTATCTGACTTGATGCCTGTATCATATTCTTCAACAGATATGATCCCCCAGTAGTCTGGTACATGCTCTGCCACATGACCTGCATGTGTACTTCCCACCACCACGATATTCTGGTCAAAATATAGATCATAGTCTGCTACCTGACTCTCCAGCCGCGTGTATGTATCCGCATCACTTTTTATCTCGATTCCCACTATCTTGTCTGGAATGACCATTACCACATCCGCACGGGAGTTTCCGACGGTCTTCTCCTCAAGGATACGCACCTTGCCATATCGCTCCTCAAGGAAATCAAACAGGGGTTCTCGTATATCTTTATCTAATAACATTTTTCCTCCTGAAATCAATGGTTTGAAGTAATCCTTATATGTATTTTTGTCTGCAAAGTCAAGAAGCTCCCGCTTTAGCTGAGAAAACCAGGGCAGACCGCTCATAAAGTGAGCTTTCCGCCCTGGTTTCTATGTGAACATAATATTATCAGCCCTTGTTCACAAGCTCTGTGAACTTCTTAAGCGCATCCTTCGCCTCTGGTGAAATGTTCCTTGGAACTGCAATTCTCACGGTAACATAATGATCTCCATGGGTATTGCCGCCCCTCGCCTGGACACCCTTGCCACGAAGCCTTATCTTGCTTCCCGACTGAGTACCCGGTGCTATCTTGCACTTCACATCACCGAACATGGTGTGGACCAATATCTCTCCACCGAGAACTGCCGTGTCAAATGGCACAAGAGCCGTGGTGTATATATCCAGACCCTTTCTCTCATAACCTGCCTTGTCTCTTACATTGACCTTCAGCAGCATATCTCCAGGCTGACCCTTACCGGTTCCGGGATATCCCTTGCCAGCCAGTCTTATCACACCGCCGTTGTCTATACCCGCCGGAATGTGTACAGTGAACTGGGAACTTCCTCCCCGTCCATCATTGAACGACAGAGTCTTGTCGCAACCATATACTGCATCATCAAAATCTACCGTGACACTTGCCTCCATATCTCTGCCCCGCGCATTGAAGCTTCCCTGACCGAATCCGCCAAATCCACCTCTCTGTGAGCGGCCACCGCCGCCAAAGAACGAGCCAAATATATCGCCAAACATATCACCGAAGTCTCCACCCTCAAAGTGGAAGCCTCCGCCTCCGAATGGATCACCACCGGCAGCTCCACCGGAGCCATCGAATGCAGCCATTCCAAACTGATCATACATCTTCCTCTTCTCGGCATCAGACAGTACCGCGTAGGCCTCAGAGGCCTCCTTAAACTTCTCTGCAGCCGTCGCATCGCCAGGATTCGTGTCCGGGTGGTATTTCTTCGCCAGGGTTCTATATGCTCTTTTTATCTCAGCGTCTGTGGCTGTCTTTGATACGCCGAGAACTTCATAATAATCTCTTTTTGAAGCCATGATTCCTACCTCCCGATAAGCCTATGTATAGTTTAACACTATCTGTCAAGTGATTCCATATTTTTAATGTTAAAATACACACATATTATCTGGCAATTTTTAGTCATTTTTTTATTTAATTAAAGTATAAAAAAGCACCTCCACCGATGATTCCACCAGTGGAGATGCATTCGTATGGCTAATGCTATTATCCTACTGCTTTACGTTGAAAGCTTTGATTCCAGGATATACAGCTGAGTCGCCAAGCTGCTCTTCGATTCTGAGGAGCTGGTTGTACTTTGCAACTCTCTCTGATCTTGAAGGAGCACCTGTCTTGATCTGGCATGTGTTGAGTGCTACTGCGAGATCTGCGATAGTTGTATCTGCTGTCTCACCTGATCTGTGTGATGATATTGCTGTGTATCCAGCCTTATGAGCCATCTTGATAGCCTCAAGTGTCTCTGATACTGAGCCGATCTGGTTGAGCTTGATAAGGATACAGTTTGCGCATCCCATCTCGATACCCTTTGCAAGTCTCTCTGTATTTGTAACAAACAGATCATCACCGACAAGCTGGACCTTGTCGCCAAGTCTTGCTGTGAGCTTCTGCCATCCTTCCCAATCCTCCTCATCGAGACCATCCTCGATTGAGATGATAGGATACTTCTCAACAAGCTTTGCCCAGTGCTCGATGAGCTGCTCTGCAGTATACTCTGTTCCAGCCTTTGGAAGCTTGTACCAGCCCTTGCCCTTCTCGCTCTTCCACTCTGATGAAGCAGCATCCATAGCGATCTTGAAGTCCTTACCTGGCTCATACCCAGCCTTCTTTACAGCCTCGAGAATTGTCTCGATAGCCTCCTCGTCAGACTTAAGTGCCGGGGCAAATCCACCCTCATCACCTACTGATGTAGCAAGGCCTCTCTCCTTGAGGATTCCTGCAAGTGCGTGGAATACCTCTGCACACCATCTCAGACACTCCTTGAATGATGGAGCGCCAACTGGCATGATCATGAACTCCTGAACGTCAAGTCCTGATGACAGAGCATGACATCCACCGTTTACGATGTTCATCATTGGAACTGGAAGCTTGTTTCCTGAGATTCCACCGAGGAATCTATAAAGAGGAATGTCAAGAGAGATTGAAGCTGCTCTTGCTGCTGCGATTGAAACTGCAAGGACAGCATTTGCTCCAAGGTTTGACTTGTCCTTTGTTCCATCAGCCTTGATCATTGCTGCATCAACTGCATATATATCAGACGCATCCATTCCTGTAAGTACGTCATTTATAGTAGTATTTATATTCTCTACTGCCTTCTGGACGCCCTTGCCGAGGTATCTTGACTTGTCTCCGTCACGAAGCTCAAGTGCCTCAAACTCACCTGTGGAAGCTCCACTTGGCGCCGCACCACGACCTACTGTTCCATCTGCCAGATACACCTCCGCCTCAACTGTTGGATTCCCTCTTGAATCAAGTATCTCTCTTCCTATTACCTTTTCGATCTCAAGATAATTCATCATTTTTATATTTCTCCTTTCGTCGCGCGAGTATAACCCCTGCTGTCCCTCCGATTCAGCAGTTTACAGAGGGTACAGGAGCTCACATGATCTACGATGTTAGTTTAAGCTAACTTATATTTAAAATCAACATAAGTAGTTGCTCATATTTTATCATTTAGCATTTTTCGTCATTATCCGAGTGCCACATCCAGCACCATCATAAGAGCGAAGCCCACCGCCGCACCGATGGTTCCTATATTGGTATGCTCGCCCGCCTGAGACTCAGGTATCAGCTCCTCTATGACCACATAGAGCATGGCTCCCGCCGCAAATGCAAGGAAATACGGAAGAAGTGGTGTGACCTGGACAGCCAGCAGTGCCGTGAGGAACCCTCCGACCGGCTCCACAGCTCCGGACAGCGTTCCATACAGAAATGCCTTCTTCTTGCTCATGCCCTCGCCAACAAGCGGCATGGACACAATTGCACCTTCCGGGAAGTTCTGTATAGCGATTCCTATGGAAAGTGCAAATGCACCTGTGATGGACACGCCCATATTGCCCATGGCTGCGCCGGCGTACACAACGCCCACAGCCATGCCCTCGGGGATATTGTGGAGCGTGACTGCAAATATCATCATGGTCGTCTTCTGAAGCTTTGACCTGACGCCCTCCGGTTTGTCACTTTCCAGATGAAGGTGAGGTATCACCGTGTCAAGGACAAGCAGGAATATGATTCCAAGAGCAAATCCGATAAGTGCCGGCAGCCACGCTATCTTTCCCTGTGCCTCCGCCATGTCTATGGACGGAATGAGCAGTGACCATATGGACGCCGCGATCATGACCCCCGCCGCAAACCCGAGCAGAGCCTTCTCCACAAGCGGGGATATCTTATCTTTCATAAGGAAAACCATGGCCGCTCCCAGTGTTGTTCCGGCAAATGGTATAAATAATGTTATGAACTCTGACATTTCATCACCTCTTTATAATATGTATTCTGTCTATACTATATTCGTATAACCTCTTCATTAGTTCATCTTTCTTTTTAAATTGCGACTACAATTTAATTGAACAGGCGCACTTTGTCAACACAAGTTTTTGCATATGATAGAAGTTATCAATACCGGGTCAAAATGCTTCGCATTTCGACAATTTAAGTGCTATAATACCTGAGGTTATGCTATAATAGGCATGGTTATACCAGCTTGGATATATTTGTATGCAAATGGAGATAAATATGAAGAGAACAGAACGAATGATCTGAGTATTTTTTATTTGACATAATTATTTATAGAAAGCATAATAAGTGATACATTTAGTCGTACGGATCATAAGTCCGTACAAATACAATAAAAGACACATTCCAAGGGGAAAAGTATGAAAGAGAATTTACAATTTACAGCTTTATTGGATATTTTAAGCAGGCAGGATCTTATAACTGAATATTCGGAGGATTGCAAAGGCATCACTCCTTCCCATATAACCATCAATTCCAAGGATGTGGTTCCTGGTACATTCTTCGTGTGCAAGGGTGCCTCATTTAAGGAGGATTACCTGAAATCAGCCATCGCACAGGGCGCCATCGTATATTTGTCACAGCAAAAGTACGACGACGTGGACATTCCTTATATTATTGTAAATGATATAAGAAAGGCCATGGCTCTCGCTGCCAGATGGTTCTTCGGCAATCCAGGCGATAACATGACCAAGGTCGGAATCACCGGAACAAAGGGAAAGACCACAGTTACATTTGTCATGAAGGATATACTGGACAAATACACCGACAACAGATGCTCAGCATTCTCAACCCATGAGATTGATGTTGGAACAAAGGTTTTTGAGACCACTCTCACCACACCTGAGCCTATTGAACTCCAGACATACTTCGACATGGCTGTAGATGAAGGCTGTACACACTGTATAATGGAAGTTTCTTCCCAGGCCATGAAGATGAACCGTATCTACGGAGAGCACTACAAGGTCGGAGTATTTACCAATATCGACTACGATCACATCAGCCCGACAGAGCACGCCTCCATGGAGGACTATCTCGGATGCAAGGTATCCTTCCTGAAGCAGTGCGACAACGTTGTGCTGTACAGTGACACAAGATATTTTGAGACTATATATAATGAAGTAAGAGACAAGCACGTTGTTGTATACGGAAGCAAGGAATCAATTGAAAAGCTCATGTCAAGGGATGACGATTTCTTTGAAAGGGATACTGACTTCGCCAGCATCCACAATGAAGATCTCACAGACCATAACAGCTACTTTGAGCTTATATACGGAGGAGAGAACAGAGCATACAACACCAACCTGATCGGTGATTACAATGTTGAAAATATTGTTGCCGCCATCATCTCCTCTCTTCTCATCGGCATTCCAAATGATCAGATCAGAAGCAGCATCAGAGATGTATATGTTCCGGGAAGACTACAGGTATATCACTGGAAGGATCGCACATTTATGATCGACTACGCACACAACTATATAAGCATGTACAGACTGTATGAGATGGTTAAAAAGACCATGAAGCCAAAGTCTATAACCGTTGTATTCGGCTGTGGCGGTGAGCGTTACAAGAAGCGCCGTGAGGATATGGGAAGACTTGCTGAGCAGTATGCCGACAAGGTTGTTCTCACCATGGAGGATCCGGGCTTTGAGTCCTGTGAGGAGATCTGCAAGGAGATCAAGCAGTACATCACAAAGCCTTGCTATATAATCGTTGACAGGGAGCAGGCTCTCACAAGAGCCCTCGACGAGGCTCAGCCTGGCGAGCTTGTCATCACGACTGGAAAGGGTATTGAGAGTACCCAGAGAATCAACGGAACTTTTGTGCAGTGTCACTCTGATGCGCAGGTCATCGAGCACTGGCTGACAGAGCATCCGGAGAAGTAAGGGACGGACGGTAATCAGTCCTTCATCTGTATTCAGTTCATGAAAAAAGAGATGTATGTTGTGTATGTGCTATCACGTTCGACTGCTGTCGCTTCAGAATTTTCCATTTGCACTCGCTTACGACCGCGATAAGGGCGTTGCGGTCTTCAGCTCGGCAGGAAAATCCTGAAGCTCGGCAGTCTTCACTACCGATGGGGTTACAGATATAGTGACCAGCCTTTAATATAGTTTGTAGACGGAGCAGACCAATTACCTGTGTTTTGACTGAACATTAGATATGCAATGGTAAACCACAGGTTTATTGCCTTTCTTGCGGCTCAGCTTATAATGAATAGTAGAAACGGGGCGAAAGCGCTGTTATGCAGGTGACAGGAGTTGCCTATCAGACTGACGTAAACTTAATAGTCGTAGCAGGCTGTAGAGTGATGATGCGTGTGATGTTCCGGGAAACAGTGCATGGCTGAGCTTCATAAGGGTTGTTTGTTTACCAAAACCCGGATAGGCAGAGATGCCGAAAGAAAACATTCAGGGAGTTCTACTAAGTAGAACTCCTTTTTATCTGTTATCTTCCACCACTTTCTCCCTCATCTTCGGATCGAATTTCCCATTTCGGATCATTGCTATCTCCCGTTTGAACGGCTCATAGCTTTTCTTGCTGTTTTCCAGGTCTTTGATGTATGGGGATTCCAGGATCTTTGGGACTTCCATGAAGTCTGGGTGGTTCATGATGTACATGAGCGGTTCAAAACCTATCTTGCCAAACCCAAAGTTCTCGTGTCTGTCTTTAGCCGCTCCCGGTTCATTCTTGCTGTCGTTCATATGGAACACGGCTATCTGATCTTTGCCGATGAGTCTGTCGAACTTCTCCACAACTCCATCGAAATCATGTATGATGTCGTAGCCCGCATCGCTGGTGTGACAAGTGTCAAAGCACACACGAAGCTTGTCATTATGACTCACTCCATCATAGATTCGCGCAAGCTCCTCAAAGTTTCTTCCAATCTCACTGCCCTTTCCCGCCATGGTCTCCAGAGCTATGTGGCATGCGGTGTCCGCGGTCAGGACTTCATTCAGGCCCTTTACTATGCTTGCAATTCCCTTGTCCACGCCCTCTCCTACATGTGAGCCCGGATGAAGGACTATGGTCTGTGATCCCATCGCTGTCGCCCTGTCAATCTCCTTTGCGAGGAATTCCACTGCGATTTCATAAGTCGCAGGATTTACTGTATTTGCAAGATTGATTATATACGGCGCATGGACCACGAACTCCTCTATGCCGTTCTGAGCCATGAGTTCATGTGCCTCCTGTATCCTAAGCTCCGATATATCTTTGCGTCTCGTATTCTGTGGTGCGCCTGTGTAGAGCATAAATGTATTTGCGCCAAATGCCACAGCATCCTTCACTGAGCCTAGCATCATCTCCTTGCCCGACATACCCACATGACATCCTAATTTCAACATAATTTATCTCCATTCATTCTAAACTGGTTTCAGTTTACTCTATCCTCGCCGACTGCACAATACGCTGCCGCTACAATCAATAAATAGCTTTTTCTAATTTTACCATATATTATGTAGACTGTTCGCAAATCATTTGGTAAACTAAATACCAGAAACCAACTTATATTATACATTTGGGAGAAAACCGCTATGCAATTAAAAAATGTACTAATCGTCGTAAATGACATTGAACGATCAAAAAAATTTTACAAAGATATCTTCGGGCTTGAGGTTATCTTGGACAACGAGGGAAATGTGATCCTGACGGGAGGGCTGGTCCTTCAGGATGCAACTATTTGGGCTGAATTCATTGAAAATCTTGTAATTCCACATAACAATGCTTCGGAGTTATATTTTGAAGAAAATAATATCGAGGAGTTTGCACAAAAACTTGATGAGTCGCCATACGACATTGAATATGTCAATCGTCTCATGACTCATTCATGGGGACAAAAAGTCATCAGATTCTATGATCCTGACGGCAATCTTATCGAGGTTGGAACGCCATAATTTTTCCTATATCCATTCCCTCTATTTCATGTTACAATTAATGACATATTACCCAATTGGAGGACAAATTTTTATGAGTAACACAGGAAGAACCTGTAAGGTTCACTACACAGGAACATTCAACGACGGAACAAAGTTCGATTCTTCATATGACAGAGGCGAGCCTATCGAGTTCGTTTGCGGTGCAGGACAGATGATTCCGGGATTTGATCAGGCAGTTGAGGGCATGAACGTTGGCGATATCATCGATGTACATCTTCGTCCTGAGGATGCATACGGAATGCCTGACCCGGAGGCCATCATCAAGGCTCCTCTTGCAGATATGCCTGGCGCTGAGAATCTTGAGGTCGGTAATCAGGTATACCTTGCCAATTCCATGGGACAGCAGTTCCTTGTAAAGGTCATTGAAAAAGATGACGAATCCATCACATTTGATGCAAACCATGAGATGGCCGGCAAAGAGCTCAACTTCAAGATAGAGCTTGTATCAGTGGACTAATAGTAACGATACTTATGTTAGAAGGAACCTTTTCACACTTGACGTCAGTTCCGACGGTCTGTCCCACCCAATTGGACGGACAGTGTGATCCGATTATATAAGGAGGCGGGAATCGTGAACATTTACATAGACGAATCAGGTTCTATCAATAAATATGCCACAAACGATCAGTATTTCGTGGTGTCTATGATCCATGTCCTCGATCCCGTCGCCCTTGAGCGTGCTTACAAGAGATTTATTTCTTCCAACTATGAGATGCTTCTTGATCTGGACAGTGATAAGGTCGATGACATGACCGGCAAGATCACCAAGCACGGCGGGAGAATGTTCCGGGACGGCAAATTCCGTGAACTAAAAGGTGCACAGTTTGACAGAGACATGAAGCACATATTTGTGGATTACTTCTCCAGGAAGCATCACTTTGACGTGTACTATATCATGATGAAGAATGAAAATCTGCCGAACCGATTCTTCGACAACATCTCCAGGACATTCAACTTCTCCATCAAATCTGCCCTGCTCTACTTCATACAGAATGGATATCTTCCTGACGAGGACTGCTTTCTGCAGCTTGACGAGAGGAATGAGCGGGTGGAGAACAAATCATTCCTTGAAAATTACCTGAACACTGAGCTTTCACTGTCAGGTCAGGTCGCAGGTAATTTCTCAGTGAGCTACTTTGACTCGGCCTGCAACAAATTTGTGCAGATAGCGGATGTATTTTCTAATCTGTTCTATTCTCACTTGCAGACCGGACACTATACTGATGAGCTGGAGCTTATGAGGGAACTGGGGATACTTAAAGGAGTCTATGAATTGACATAAATTAATTGTCAAATTTTCTGTTCTTACAATATATTGATTTTTTCCAGTATAAATTGTTTTCTCATTATGTATATTGTTTTTTCATTGTGCATATGATATAATTACCACAGAAATTAAAGAAGATATTTCTATCAGCTCTATACACTAAGCTGACGAAAACCCCAGAGGTTGCACCCTCTGGGGTTTTCTCCGTCTTTTGGGCAAGGCGACGTATTCCCTGGGCTGATCACCACACTACTTATCTCTATCCAGCCACTTGCAAATATAGTAAGCCACTATACCTGCCACAATAGAAATAACCAAAGAAGATATGATATCTATCATGCTCTATCCCCCTTTCTGTGCCCATCTAGGGGTGGCAACTACGACAGTATATCATATCTCAGTATATGTTTCGACATACTAAACCATAATTATTGAAATTAGGGCTAAAAGTCCGTGCATACACGGACTTTGGATCGTTGTTCACATAATCAAAAAGGGATTGAACCTTGCGACCCATATCGCGGTTTCAATCCCTTTTTTGAAATATTTAAAATACCAATTGCCTCCGAGCGATGCTCACACAGAACACTTACATAGATAAACGCACTATCGAAGGACTTACTGTTGGTACTTATATATTATCACATTTTGTCTCATAAAACAATGAGTCTGCGTTAAATCCATAAATTTTTTTGAGACATTTCCAAAACGCAATTACTCTTTTGTCTGCTCTCTTCTGCTCCGTCCATGTCCAAACGCCAGATAGCCTATAAAAAGAACAAACAATGCTGCAACTCCCATCCAGATACACAGCAGTTTTGGTCCCTTCGGGGCAAATGTATCGTAGTATCCCTTGAAATAGATTACCACAATTATAAGCGGCAGCACGTATGACATGTATTTTCTTAGGTACTGCGGAAACGGCTTACCGATACCGGTGTCTGCCTCAGCGACAAAGTTTTCAAATCCCCATCCATTCTTTCTTGTACAGAACAGGACAAAAAGTAATGATCCGAGTGGGAGGATATTTCCCGATACGAGAAAATCTTCCAGATCCATGATATTTGTACCCGCTCCCATCGGAGTGATTCCTGAAAGCACATTGAATCCAAGCACAGCCGGCAGGGAGAGCACTGATATCCCGATCAGATTTATAATAAGTGACTTCTTTCTCTTCCATCCAAACATATCTATACTTATCGATATGATATTCTCAAACACCGCGATAACCGTGGAAAGCGCCGCAAATGACATGAATATGAAGAACAGAATTCCCCACACTCTGCCTCCCGGCATGTGGTTGAACACATTCGGCAGGGTCATAAACAGAAGTGATGGTCCCTTGTCCGGGCTGATCCCGTACGCAAAGCATGCTGGCAATATGATGACTCCGGCCATGAGTGCCACAAATGTATCAAGGTACATAACACTCTTCGCCTCGCCAGACAATTTTCTCTCCTTGCCTATATAACTTCCAAATATCTCCATGGATCCCATACCTACACTGAGTGTAAAGAACGCCTGGGTCATGGCGTCAAATAATACATTGCCCCAGCCTCTGGCATTTGCACGCTCGATACTTGGAACAAGATAGAACTTAAGTCCTTCTTCGTTGCCCGAGAGCATGAGCGAATTCACTGCCATGACTATCATCAGAACTATAAGTGCAAGCATCATGATCTTTGTCACTCTCTCCACTCCGTTCTGAAGTCCCAGTGAACATATACCTATGCAGCACACGATGACCGCAAGTGTGATTGCGACCATAAGTCCCGGTGATGCAAGCATCCCTGTAAATTTGTCTTCTATTGCTTCTACTGACCCACCATGAAGCTGTCCTGATCCCATGACGTACACATAGTATACCATCCAGCCCGCTACCATAGTATAGAACATCATCAGCAGATAGTTGCCGGCATAGGCATACCAGCTGAATTTATGCCAGTTGCCGCCCTTCGGCGCAAGCTCCTTAAGCGCTGAACCAACGCTCTTGCCACTCCCTCTGCCTATCGCAAACTCACAGGTAAGGATAGGATATCCCAGAAGCAGCAGACACAGCAGATATATCACGATAAATATTGCTCCGCCATTCTGCCCGCATATATACGGGAACTTCCATACATTTCCAAGACCAATAGCACATCCCGCCGATACGAGGATGAACCCCAGTCTGGAGGCGAACTTTTCTCTGTCGCCGTTGTTACTTTCTTTACTCATACAATCTTCTTTTGCAGATGTCTGTAAAAATGGCACCTGCCTCCTTCTATTATATATTATCAGGATTATCAGGCTGGCACTATGTGTCGATTTTCAAAACCTGATACGCCCTTTGTCTGTGTCAAACATCTACTTCAAGCCATTACATTATGTATTTTCCATCTCTGCTGACACATACCCTGTGATTGTAACATACATTACAGCATTTGTGTGTTTAAACTTTTACAGATTAAAGCAAATTTTATCCCATATTTGAACCAGATAAAATACAGGTATTTTTATGTTTGCTGCGCGTTTTCAACAAGTATATTTTCCTGCAAAATAAATCTATTAATTTACATATAAAGGATTACATTTTTCCATATTATATTTTATTATAATGAGTAGAATGTTCTTAATACTAATAAGACCGTTCTCCGTATTTTGAGGCAGATTTCTGTGTGGGTTTGCAGTACCTTATACCTTAAACCACCAGCGCATAGCTGCAAGTGCGCTGCTCATATTATGGAGGAACGAATAGTAACGCATGCGCCGCGCGAAGTGCATTTATATGCGCATGCTGCATTTTTATAAGGAGGACATTTATTATGGCTACATGGCTTAAAGATGCAATTTTTTATGAGATATACCCACAGAGTTTTTATGATACCAACGGCGACGGTATCGGTGATTTCAACGGAATCACTGCAAAGCTTGACTATATCAAGTCTCTTGGATGCAACGCTATCTGGATGAATCCTTGCTTTGATTCACCATTTTCCGATGCAGGCTACGATGTAAGGGATTACAAGAAGGTTGCCGAGAGATACGGAACAATGGAGGACATAGAGAACCTCTTCGCTGAGGCTCACAAGAGGGACATGCACATTCTCCTCGACCTGGTTCCAGGCCACACATCTGAGGAGCATGCATGGTTTACCGAGAGCAAAAAAGCTGAGCAAAATGAATACTCAGATAGATATATGTGGACTGACGGATGGCTCTGTGGCGGTGCAGGTCTCAACTACATCGCAGGAGAATCACCAAGAAACGGTGCCTACATCGTCAACTTCTTCAAGTGCCAGCCGGCTCTCAACTATGGAGTGCTTAATCCAACTGAGAGATGGCACAAGAGCATGTACGATCCTGCATGTATCGCAACCAGAGAGGCTATGAAGGACATATGCCGCTTCTGGCTCGACAAGGGCTGTGACGGCTTCCGTGTAGATATGGCAGATTCACTTGTAAAGCATGATGATGCGAACAAGAGCGGAACAGTTGCCGTATGGCAGGACATTCTCGGCGATATACACGCTGAGTACCCTGAGTCAGCATTTGTATCTGAGTGGGGAAAGGCTGAACAGTCAATCAAGGCCGGCTTCGACATGGACTTCTATCTCGACTGGATGGGCAACGGATATAACTCTCTGGTAAGAGATTACGAAGCTCACCTGAATGCATTTGCATCTCTTCCAGAGTCACTTGACGACAGCACGGAGAACAACAGCTTCTTCAAGGCTGACAGCAAAGGAACCTGCGACCACTTCATTGATGAATACATGGGAAGATACGAGCAGATAAAGGACAAGGGTGCTATAGCCCTCATCACAGGAAATCACGACACTACACGTATCAGCTACGGACTCTCTGAGGATGAGTTAAAGCTTGCCTACGCATTCTTCCTGACAATGCCCGGCAATCCATTCATCTACTACGGCGATGAGATCGCCATGAGCTTCAGAAGCATGGCAAGCAAGGAGGGGGGATTCACCAGAACCGGCTCAAGAACTCCTATGCAGTGGACAAGCGGTGACAACATGGGCTTCTCATCAGCGCCTGCCGACAAGCTCTATCTGCCGGTTGATCCTGCAGAAAATGCCGCAAATGTTGAGGCTTCCGAGGCAGATCAGAACTCCCTGCTCAATACAGTGAAGACCCTCACTTCTCTCAGACATTCACAGGCCGATCTGCTGGACAAGAGCAACCTTGAGATCATCAGCAGAAAGCCACTTGTATATAAGAGAGGGAATCTACTCCTTGCAGTGAACCCTAAGAATACGGACACCCAGTCAAGGAAGCTTGCTGAGCTGACTGGTGACGCAAAGGTTATCTATTCTATAGCAATAAACGGCACACAGCCAGGTATCGCTGACGGAGTTATCACTCTTCCGGCACAGAGCTTTGTTGTGATAAGCTGCTAATTTGGAGCAATATATAACAACTCAATAACCATATAAAAAGGTCATCACATAATATTGCAATCATCCATACGGATTTCATTCCAAATGTGGATTGCTCATATTATGCGATGGCCTCTTTTTATCTTCTTCCCTGTGGTCATCTCCCCAAACTTGTGGTAATATTTAATGGATTATATGCTCATGTGCCACGACAGAATAAGTGCACATGACATACAGGATTATAAAGGAGAACAAGATTATGAACATGCAGGAAGCTACAAGCATCATGAAGGCTGACAGCTACAAAATGGCTGCACTTTCAGAAGATACAAGAAACAATATACTAGTACATGTAAAGGACGCACTCATCACACATAAGGATGAGATATTTGCGGCAAATGCAAAGGACATGGCTGCTGCCGAGGAGAACGGGATCGCAGCATCAGTCAAGAAGAGACTGAAGTTCGACGAGCACAAGCTCGCTGACGTGACAAATGGAATCGATGAGCTCATAAAGCTCCCTGACCCGGTTGGACAGATCCAGCTCAAGAGAGAGCTTGACGAGGGGCTGGTCCTTCAGAGAGTCTCCTGCCCTATCGGTGTCATCGGAATCATATTCGAGGCAAGACCGGATGCGCTGGTCCAGATATCATCATTGTGCATCAAGAGCGGCAACTGCGCAGTACTCAAGGGTGGCAAGGAAACTGCCAACACCAACAAGGCTCTCTTCGATGTGATCTACGGCACAGCCGTTGCAAACGGAGCACCAGAGGGCTGCATGCTCCAGGCAAGCCAGCACAACGAGATCGATGAGCTTCTGTCATGCAACAAGTCCGTTGACCTGCTCATACCTAGAGGCTCAAATGCATTTGTGCAGTATATAATGAACAACACCAAGATTCCTGTCATGGGACACGCAGACGGAATCTGCCACACATACATAGACAAGGATGCAGATATAGAGAAGGCTATCCCTATCATCATAGATGCAAAAACACAGTACACCGCTGCCTGCAACGCAACGGAGACACTTCTCATCCACAGGGATGTGGCAAAAGAAATGCTTCCGGTCATGGCAAAAGCACTTAAGAAACACGGTGTAAAGCTCCGCGGAACCGCCGAGGCAGCGGAGATCATCAATCAGGCTGAACGCAATATGAGCAGCCCGAACGGTATTGAGATAATAGGAGACGATGATTTCAATACCGAGTATCTTGACCTGGTGCTCTCAGTCAAGATCGTGAACGATGTGCAGGAGGCGATCTCACACATCAACCACTTTGGTTCACATCACACTGACTGTATCGTGACTGAGAATAACGAGACCGCCGCCCTCTTCATGCAGCTTGTCGATTCGGCCGGAGTATACCAGAACTGCTCCACAAGATTTGCCGATGGATTCAGATACGGATTTGGCGCAGAGGTCGGAATCAGCACAAGCAAGATCCATGCAAGAGGCCCTGTAGGACTTGAGGGACTTGTAACCTACAAATACAAGCTTTACGGACATGGACAGATAGTTGATGACTACGCAACCGGAAAGAAGCAGTTCCATTTCAAAGACCTGTAGAATAATAAACGATCATCAGCGGGGACTCTCTCATGTACATCAGTCCTCGCTGATGCATTTACTATATAAATAGGAATTACATAAAAATGAAAACAATACTGAAAATATTCAAAAACGACCTGATCGGTATCAAAAAAAGTATACTCACAATAGTTCTCGCCGTTGGACTGTGCATACTGCCTGCGCTGTATGCATGGTTCAACATATTTGCAAACTGGGATCCATATGCCAATACCGGCAATATCAATATCGCCGTCGTCAACCTGGACAAGGGCTACACAGATGCGGACGGCAACGAGATGAACATGGGCCAGTCAGTGGTCGATAAGCTGAAAAGCCAGACCAGTATCGGCTGGGTATTTCCGGGATCTGAAAAGTCCGCCATCGGCGGTGTGAAATCAGGCACCTACTATGCCGCCGTCGTCATTGATGAGGATTTCTCCTACAACATGTTCAATGCCCTGACGGACAACTTCGTAAATCCAAGCTTCACCTACTATGAAAATGAGAAGAAAAATGCCGTGGCACCTAAGATAACCGACACTGCAGTCTCAACGCTCAAGACAAGCATCAACGAAACCTACGTCAAGGCGATATCACAGAAGCTTATCACTGCCATTGACGACTCCGACACAGATCTGTCGAAGGATCTCAAGGGAACGGATTTCATCACAGCACTCAAGACCGTCGATGACAATCTCGCCGGATACCAGAAAACCATAGATTCCATAATCAAGGCAAATAACAAACTCAAGACCAGCACAAAGCTCAAGGACGCAACTGACAAGAGCAGCAAGCTTCTGTCCGATGCGGGTTCCGCCATTGATTCAAGCATATCCGATATAGACTCAGTGGGCTCAACCTACTACACTGTCAGGAATTCTCTTCAGGATCAGATTGACAGCATCGCGCAGGACATACAGAATCTGAAAAGCTCTGCAAAGCTTATCCATATGAAGGATGATGCAGAGAACATATCTGCCGATCTTGAGAATATCAAGGCAGATGCAGACAAACTTCAGCAAAAGATCGATGCAGTCGACGAATATATCAAATCTCTTGACATAAGCAACACGAATGAGGTTTCAGATGCACTCAACAAGCTTGACAAGCTGAAAACAGAGGTTAAGAAGATTTCCTCTCTCACCGCTGACACCATCGATAGTCTGGATATATCTGCGATCACAAATGCAGAAAATGCCGTATCAGATAAGCTCGACCAGATCATCGACTCTGTCTCAGACATAGATGACACATTTACCAGCCAGGTCATTCCTGACATGGACAACATTATCCTGAACATCAAAAATGCACTGAAAAACGCTCAGGATCTGTTAAATACCCTGAATTCTACCATCAGCAGTGCAAGCTCTGTATTTGACAATTATAAGGTGACTATTGCATCAATGAACACCAGTCTCACAGACCTCTCCGATCTCATAAGTGGTATACGTGACAAGATCCAGACCGCCACAGACGAGATCAACAAGGCCGCCGACAGCGAGGTGACCGACATGATCATCGCCTTCCTCAACGGAGACTCAGAGGCGCTGGCGTCATTCCTGTCAAAGCCTGTTGCTGTCGAGGAACATTACTACTACAGCATTGCCAACTACGGCTCGTCCATGGCACCATTTTACTCAGTGCTTGCCATCTGGGTCGGAATGACAATTCTCGTCTCCCTCATGAAGGTGCATGTGAAGGATGCGGACTATCTGAAGGATGCCAGACCACACCAGTTGTTCTTTGGAAGATACCTTATTTTCTTCCTGTTGTCTCAGCTTCAGGTTCTGGTCATAGTGCTTGGAGATCTGTTCCTGCTGAAGATACAGTGTCTGCACCCATTTGCATTCTGGGCAACTGCGGCACTCGCAGGGCTGACATTTTCAATATTGATATATTCACTCACCATATCATTTGGCGACATAGGCAAGGCCCTCGCTGTTGTGATCATGGTGCTGCAGATAGCGGGGAGCGGTGGAACCTACCCTATAGAGGCTCTTCCGAACTTCTTCAGACAGGTGTACATATTCTTCCCATTCCCATATGCGATAAATGCAATGCGTGAATGTATTGGCGGAATGTATCACGCAGACCTGTTCAAATATCTGCTTGAATTGTCAATTTTCATTGTGGTTGCACTGGTCATAGGACTTATAATCAGAAAACCATTTATCCATATCATGCACTTCATCGAGAAACGTATGGAAGATACGGATATGATGTAATGCAAATAAGGAGGAACACCCATGAACGAAGATACAAATTCAAATACAACCAGCACCGAGCCATCTGACATAAAGTCCCAGGTGCTTGCATTTAGAGACAATGCCCATGCAGCAAATGTAAAAAAGCTGAAGGCGGGTATTAAGTGTATATTCACTGTTCCCGCATGCTTCCTTATCCTGCTCTTTCTGACCGGCAGCTCCAAGATCATATTTCTTGTTCTGTGGATTGCCAGCCTGTTCATAATCGCGGCGTATCTGATACATGTGGAATACTCGGATTACAAGGTACAGGAGATGGTTAACTCGCTTCAGGATACGGAAGATAATATTGACGGTCTCATCGACATCAACAGCATATATACAAAAGTCGCTGCACCGAAGAAGAAGCTGGACGACATAATAACAAATGTAAAAACAGACATTCAGACACAGATCACCGCCGTGCAGGACAAGGTGGCTGAGATGGCTGAGGCTGTGCAGAATGATCAGAGTGTGTCTGTGCAATCTGATGAGCAAAACGAGACAGTTCAGACAGATGAACATGGCGACTCGGTTCAGACGGATGAACAGGATGAAGCCACAGAAAACACAGAAGCTGACAAGGAGGAATTATCATGAAAAACATTTGGCGTGTATACATATCTGATCTGCGCAGGATCACCACAAATGTTGTCGCACTGTCCATAGTCATGGGTCTGTGCATAATCCCTTCCCTGTATGCGTGGTTCAACATCCTGTCAAACTGGGATCCGTATGGAGAGTCCGCCACCTCACTCATGAAGATCTCCGTCTACTCTGAGGATGATGGAATCGAAATGAGCGGAATAAATCTGACCATCGGAGACATGGTGATCGAAAGTCTTGAAAACAACAACACTATCGACTGGACATTTGCCGATAATAAAGATGAGGCACTTGAACTCATCGCCAGCGGGGAATGTTATGCCGGAATAATCATACCAAAGGACTTCACGGCGAACATGCTCAGCATACTAAATGGCAACATCATCAATCCAAATATCGAATACTACGAGAACAGCAAGAAGAACGCCATTGCCACCAAGATAACCGGCAAGGTCAAGACGACCGTCCAAAACGAGATAAACACAAAGATCATAAGCACGCTGACCGAGGTATTTGCAAATGCCGGAGATTTCATTTCCGGAAATAACATAGACGGTTCAGACCTCGTTGCCGGTCTTGAGAGCAAACTGGAACAGATCTCATCCACGCTGGACAATTACGTCTATATGCTGAATACATTTTCACTGCTCACAGAGTCTGCATCAGATGCCATCGATACCACTCAGCTTCTGTTTCCAAGCATAGACAGCATGGCACAGAGCGGCTCAAGCAGTCTTGGCAATCTGAGTGACAGCGCAGGCATAAGCAGCGACGTTGCAGACACCTCGATATCACTGCTGAACACAGGTCTCGACATGATCTCTGACAGACTTACAGAGCTTGGTAAAACCGTGGACAGCCTCTCAAGAACCCACGATATCGGATCAGTGTCAATCGAAACTGACCTCAATGGTTCCCTTGGCACCAATGTTCTGGACACCATAAACCGATTGATCGAAGCCCAGTCACCTATAGTATCGGATGCCAAACTTCAGTTTGAAAATCTGAACGAAGACTTAGCAAAGCTTGTATCCGACACAAGCCTGTCGGACGAAGAATTTGCATCACTGAAAAAAGCGGTATCGTCCGACATAAAGAAGTGTACAAATGACATTGCTTCAGTGAAGGATCTCATAAATAACGAACTTTCGCCTGAACTGAAATCTTCGTTAGAGAATATCCAGTCATCTCTGGCGCAGGCACAGACCGTGCTGGCAAATGTTCCGGGAAACTTCAACGATATCAGCAAGTCCCTGACCGAGTATCAGGACATTCTGAAGGACGGAACCGCAGACATCGCGGGAACGATCAAATGTCTGAAGGATCTCAAAGAAAGCATAGACAAGATCAAGGCCGACATACAGACGATCACGTCTAACAGCAGCTACCAGGATTTCATAAATGCCATCAAGGACAATCCACAGGTGATAGTGAATTTCATCTCATCACCGGTACAGATGAACACAGTTGCTGTATACGAGATATCCAACTACGGATCAGCCATGGCACCATTCTACACGGTCCTGGCACTGTGGGTCGGTGCTCTCATACTTGTGGCACTCATACACGTTAAGGTCAAGGACAATGAAGAGCTTGAGGGCGTGAAGCCTTACCAGAAGTTCTTCGGAAGATATCTTAACTTCTTCGTCATCGGACAGGTCCAGACAATCATAACCGTTATGGGCGATCTGTTCTACGTGGGAATACAGTGCAAGCATCCGATAGCATTTGCACTTGCTGCCATGATGACGAGCTTTGTATTTACATTCCTGATCTACTCTCTCACCGTGGCATTTGGCAATATCGGTGAGGCCATCGCAGTTGTCATCATGGTCATACAGGTTGCCGGAGCAGGCGGTACTTTCCCGGTGGAAGTGCTCCCATCAGTGTACCAGTACCTTTACAAATTCATGCCGTTCTCATACTGCATGAACGCCCTCAGGGAATGTGTCGCCGGAATGTATCAACACACCTACGGCAAATGTCTTGCCACCCTGCTGATATATGTTGCGATCTCAGCGGTCATCGGACTACTGCTCGCAAAGCCTTGCGCAAAGCTTCTTGACAAGCTGGAGCACAGCAAGGAGAAATCCGGATTATTTATATAGTTAACGACTCAGGTAATTACTGTTTTTGACTGTTGCAATTTACGCCCATCTGCACTGTGTAATTTCACTGACAGGACTGTATCCGTATGAAGCTGTGGTTGTGAGGATATAATATGTGATTGACAGCGTTATTTAACTCCACATTCGGGTGATATGTCACCTCCCTAGGATTTTCTTATTTTGAGATAATTTGCTCGTCATTAGCACAAAAATATCTCTAAAATGATTATTTGCATGAAAAAAGGATAAAATTCCCTTGCTTTGTCCCAAATATCACTTTTCAGGACATTTGGCGAGAATTTTATCCTTTTTACACATGTAATCATGCTAAAAGTTATAATATTTCTTACTTGAAAAGATTGTCGTTCTCAAAATAGTCAATCTTCATAGCACGGCGCACATCTGCAAGCGTCTCTGCTGCCTTTGCTCTGGCAACCTCACTGCCACTCTTTAAGATGTCGTATACATCCTGTGGTCTCTTCTCCCACATCTGACGGCGCTCTCTGATAGGCGCAAGCTCAGCCTGAAGAACATTGTTCAGGAACTTCTTGACCTTTACATCACCGAGGCCACCTCTGGTGTAGTGCTCCTTGAGCTCATCCATACCACTGTAGTCTGGAAGGAACTCCTCAAAGTACTCTGGCTTGCTGAATGCATCAAGATATGTAAATACTGAATTGCCCTCGATCTGACCAGGATCCTCTACACGGATGTGGTTTGGATCTGTGTACATGGACATAACCTTCTTCTTGATATCTGCAGGATCCTCTGACAGGTAGATACAGTTTCCAAGTGACTTACTCATCTTGGCCTTACCATCTGTACCTGGAAGTCTGAGACATGCCTCATTGTCAGGAAGAACGATCTTTGGATCAACAAGTGTCTCACCGTATACCGAATTGAACTTGTGAACGATCTCCTTACACTGCTCGATCATAGGCATCTGATCCTCTCCAACAGGAACCTCTGTGGCCTTGAATGCTGTGATATCTGCAGCCTGGCTGATAGGATAACAGAAGAATCCAACAGGGATACTTGCCTCGAAGTTTCTCATCTTGATCTCTGCCTTAACGGTAGGATTTCTCTGGACTCTTGCCACTGTTACAAGGTTCATATAGTAGAATGTGAGCTCTGTGAGCTCTGGTACCATTGACTGGATGAATATAGTAGACTTCTCAGGATCTATGCCACAGGCAAGATAATCCAAAGCAACCTGCATAATGTTCTGTCTGACCTTCTCAGGATGCTCTGCGTTGTCTGTAAGCGCCTGCGCATCAGCCACCATGATGTAAATCTCATCATACTTTCCTGAATTCTGAAGATCGACTCTTCTCTTAAGTGATCCTACATAATGTCCCACATGAAGACGGCCCGTAGGACGGTCGCCTGTTAATATTACCTGTTTCATAACCTTCTCCTTTATATTGTATCTTTTATACCTGTCATTTATATATCTTTTTATAATCAGTCAGCTTATTTTTTACCCACTGCCAGCCTCACCGATTACTCGGCCAGCAGCTTACTCAGCTCATACTGGAAGGAATCGATCTGATTGTTCTGTATATCAATTGCCTCTTTTATATCATAGTCTATAAGTATATCGTTCTTGATAGCTATCATACGATTTGCCTTGTTCTTCTTGAGCACATCAACGGCATACGCACCCATGAGTGAGCCATACATCCTGTCCTTTGCCGTTGGCTGTCCGCCTCTCTGTATATAGCCAAGCACCGATACCCTCGACTCTATACCAGTCTTATCAAGAATCATCTGTGCAAGCTCTGGAGCATCTGTAACACCCTCGGCCACAACCACCAGATAGCTGTTTCTTCCATCAGCATGCTTTGCCTTTATCGTGTCTATGATGCTGTCAAAGTCGCCATCCCATTTCTCAGGAATTATGATGGCATCAGCTGATGTCGCCATGCCTGCCCAGAGCGCTATATAGCCTCTCTTTCGTCCCATGACCTCCACGACGCTGCATCGTCCGTGGGAAACCGATGAATCTCTTATCCTGTCAATGGCCTCCATGGCTGTATTCGCCGCCGTGTCAAATCCCAGCGTATACTCAGAACATGCAACATCTCTGTCTATTGTTCCAGGGATGCAGATGGTATTGATACCCTCATTCTGAAATGCTATGGCTCCACGGAGTGTTCCATCCCCACCGATGGCAACAAGCGCATCTATATCGTGATCTCTCAGATTCTTTGCCGCCTGCTCGCGGTATTCTTTCTGAAGGAATCTCTCGCTTCTGCTGGTGAAAAGTATCGTTCCACCCTGATTGTTTATGTTCCTGACGTCCGCCAGGCCGAGCGGCTGTGTCTCCCAGTCGATAAGTCCCTCGTAACCACGCATCACTCCGACTATCTCTATTCCACTGTTGATGGCCGATACAACCACAGCCCTAACAGCTGAATTCATGCCCGGAGCATCTCCTCCGCTGGTCAGAACCGCTATCTTTCGTATGTCACTCATTTGTATGTCCTCTAATTATTTTTATACTGAAGCTCCTGCTTCTTGGCAGTAACCCTTGTATCCTTCTCTACTGAGTTGGTGATAAATGTATTACCACCCACAACAACGTTGTCCTCGATGATAGTCTCGCCTCCAAGGATGGACGCGCCTGAATAGATGGTTACATTGTCACCGATGGTTGGATGCCTCTTGGCCCCCTTGAGCTTCTGACCTCCCTGTGTAGAGAGTCCTCCAAGTGTCACGCCCTGATATATCTTCACATGCTCGCCGATAATAGTCGTCTCGCCGATAACGATTCCCGTACCATGGTCAATAAAGAAATACTTTCCTATGGTGGCGCCCGGATGAATATCTATTCCGGTCACGCTGTGGGCGTGCTCAGTCATGATCCTTGGTATCATCGGCACATCCAGCAGACAAAGCTCATGTGCCATACGGTATACAGATATGGCATACAGTCCAGGGTATGAAAGTATGACCTCATCCTTGCTGCCCGCAGCAGGATCTCCGTCAAATGCCGCCTGGATATCAGTCTCAAGATAGTCTCTTATCTGAGGTATCTTATCCATGAATTCATATGTTATATCCATCGCCTTATCCTCAAGCTCAGCATCTGTGAGCTCAGGAAACTTTTTGCAATACCTGAGAACTATCATGATCTGTTTCTTCAGATGGAATATTACATCCTCTATGATAACAGACATGTTATTCTTCAAGCTGTATATCTTATACAGCTTGTCGCTGTAATAACCCGGATACAGAATCTTCATGAGTTTGTCGATCACATCGATAATGGCTGTCTTATCCGGCTCGTTGCACAGATCCGTCTTGTTGATGGCTCTGTCATCGCCGAAATCATCCAGTATCCTCTGCACGATCCCCTCAATTCTCTGTTTATCTGATCTATCCATTACTTATTCAGATCCTTTCTAATAATATCTCCCAATATCACCTGCCCAGACAAAATCTGCCGCGATGATATCTTCATATTATAATATGTGCTTAAGTCGATAAACACACAGCTATTCTAACAAATTATGCACGTTCATTCAATAGTGGGATTCTGCGTACAAATTATCCACAATCCGGTTGCAGAGATTACTGCTAAAAACAATCAACCCAAAATGATTATCTACATTATGCGCAGCATAATCATATAACTCGCAGTTCCCAGCAGGATACTCAGAAGCGTATTGTGCCTCCATTTGTATGTCCCGCCTGTCACCAGAACGCCAACGAGACTTGGTATTCCAGTTGCCACCGGAGCCGCCACCGCCCCCTTCAGACAGTACACTATGAGCACCGCCATGATGGTCGCCGGAAGCACCTTCCCAAGCTTTACCAGCATCTCCGGCATCTGTCTTTTTCCATTAAATATGACAAATGGAAGTGCCCTCAGTGTAAATGTTACAACTGCCGACACCGCAATTCCTATCAATATATATTTCGTATTCATGATATTTTCCTACTTTCTCCTCATATTCCACACCACAAGCACCGCTGACGCTATGATGAGTGACGGCAGAAGGAAATACTGCGGTCCAACTACCAGCAGACACACTGCCGCTATCACAATTCCCGCAATCGCCGGGATATGGCTTTCCGCCTTCTCCCACTGATCGATAAATATGATGACAAACAGCGCCGTCATACAGAAATCAATCCCCGTCATATCAAATGGAATGATCTGCCCCAGGATTCCCCCAGCAACCGCACCGATCATCCAGTAACACCTCGACAAAAAAGCCACCCAGAACATGATGCTCTTTTTCTCCTTACCGGTGTCCGGCAGGGTGCAGTTCACGGCATAAGTCTCATCCGTCATTGTATGTATCATATATAATTTCCGCTTTCCCATGCGGTTGAATTCATCCACAAATGTCAGTGCATAGAAACTCTGCCTGCTGTTCATCAGAAATGCAGTGAGTGCCATGGTGAGTATGGATGCTCCGCTTGAAAGCAGCGTCACAAGCACAAACTGGTACGCTCCTGTGTACACCGTCAGGCTGACCAGCAGTGAATAATACCATTTGAATCCGGCATTCTCCATCATGATCCCATATGCCATGCTGACGAACAAATAGCTGCACATGATTGGGATTGATTTGATGAATGCCTTTCTGAATATATTTCCCACGATTTTTCCTCCAACAAAACAATCGTGGTTATCCTAGTGTTTTTATAGGATAACCACAACTATTCTAACATACTAAATGTTTGATGGGCAATAGCTCAATTTGTAGCTCAAATTCTCCGTTTTGTATACTTTTCTAAAGCTTTCATTAACTCTCTTTCAAGTCCCTTGAATTCCAAGCCGCTCTCATGTATTCTCAGTGACATATATCTTTTATAAAACTGTAATCCTAATAGGGAAATTGACATTTCTTTTGTATATGTTATAATCATAGTCAATCGGAGGCTCCTGCCGTTAAGTGGAATACGAAAAGCGTTAGTTCTACCGAGGTGGAACTACAATTATTGGCTATGTGCATTATGCGCATAGCCTTTTTTATTTATTAGTAAGCCCCTACATCCAAATTTTTCATTTAAAGAGGAATATATGACAAAAAATCGTTTACATCTATATCGAATAGATATGAAATACATACGAGAACTACATAAAGTTTGTGATCATGTACCATCTGTAAGCCCTCAATTAGGCAAAGATAACAGGCACTTTATTGGCATCATTGTTATGGTTAATAGTAGAATGTATGCCATTCCGATAACAAGACATGACGGCAAGCCTCAGAAAAGGAAAACACTACATAACAACGCTGGTTATACAAAAGTCATTACCGAAACCGGACGTTTTGTAAGCGGAATAAATTTTATTGATATGATTCCTGTTACAGAAAAACAACTTTTACCAATGGATGATTATTCTATAAGAAAAAATGACTCTCGTTTGGAGAAAAATAGAAAACGAGACTTAAAATTTATATCTGATTATGTAAACGAAGAGGATCACTCTAGAGAAATAGCGAATAAAGCAATAACATTATATAACCAGTATATTAGCAATGAACCTTTCAAAATAAGAAAGTATTGTTTACCTTTTAACGAATTAGAAATAGTGTGTGATAAATACAACAAAGTCACGACCTAATCTGCACTGATATCCCCGGATTCCCGGACAGATACCACTCAGCATCAACGTCGTGACTTTATTTGTATTACATCTTCAATTTATCTAAACCACTTCCCTCTGTCCTCTGACAGCCCCTCTATATATAAACGCCGCACACGCCGCCGTTATAAGCTCTGCTACCCAGAACGCATTCCACACACCAGCAGGTCCGAAACCACAAAGCCTTGAAAGTATCCATGCAGCCGGGATTATGACAACCACATATCTGAGCAGGGATATGAGCAGGGATGGAGTTCCCTTTCCCAATCCCTCAAGTGCCCCCGATGCAGTTACTGACACAGCCGACACTACAAATCCGGCGCATATGATGCGCAGTGCTGTTCCACCTGCATTTATTGTAGACACATTCTCTGTGAACATACCTATAAGCCTTTCCGGGATGAGCAGGCACACAACTGTTCCAGCCAACATGATTCCAACATTTAATGCAAGCGTTATGGTGAATATCTTCTTCACCCTGGCATGCTCTCCGGCACCATAGTTATATCCTATGATAGGACGCATTCCCTGAATGATTCCATTTGCCGGCATATACAGGAATGTCTGAAGTTTGTAGTACACGCCCAGGATCATGACATAAGTTGCCGAATACATGCTGAGTATGGCGTTGAGTGCGCTTGTGAGCAGAGACGGCAGTGCCATATTGAGTATGGCAGGTATACCTATGGCATAAAGCTTCTTCACCATCAGACCGCCCTCATGCAAATGCCTTATGCCGAACTTCACATTTATCGGTCTTCCAAAGTACACAATAAAATAAATGATCAGTGTAAACACCTGTCCCAGGCCAGTTGCCAGTGCAGCGCCTTCTATACCCATTTCAGGAAATGGTCCCACACCAAATATCAGCAGCGGATCAAGCACTATATTCATAATACAGCCGCCCATCAGTCCAACCATTGTAACTATCATGCGTCCAACTGACTGAAATACCTTCTCAAATGCAAGATCAACCGAAATAATTATAGAAAATCCAAATACTATGTCTGCGTAACGACAGCCAAGGTCAAGGACATCTCCACTTGCCTTGAAGGCTCTGAGAAACGATGGAATGATGGCAATACACACGACTGTCATCACTATTCCCTGTATAACAGCAAGAAACATCCCCCAACTAGCTGCACGATCTGCCCGCTCATTGTCCTTGGCTCCAAGATATATGGCTATCACCGCGTTTATTCCAACACCAAATCCGATCGCCACAGCATTTACAAAATTCTGCAGTGGAAATACATACGAAAGTGCTGTCATCGCATCCTCACTTATCTTAGCCACAAAGAAACTGTCAACTATATTGTACAAAGCATTCACCATCATCGATATAACCATAGGCAGTGCCATGGACATCAAAAGTGGGAACACCGGCTTTTCTTTCATAAAATTCTCGTTCATAAAACCTCCGTCCCCGGATGGCATAAATAAAGCCCCACAACCTTGCGGTTGTGGGGCGAAAAGATGACCTGATCCGGAAAAATCCACCAACTTGTTTTCGTTTAGATTATTATGTGTAATTATATACTTCAACCAGCATATATGTCAAGATCCTGCACGACCACAAAGTAACCTCTGTCACCGTCCTCGTCCACCGGGATAACATGTATAAGACTTGCACCCCCATGGTTGTTTGCACAGCTGACTGACAAAACCCCTCTGCGAATGTTCTCTGTCTGATATCCCGTATTGCCGCCTGTGTAACTCTCCATGCGCTCGCGGCTGAGAAAATCTCTGACTATTTTTCTTGACCGATCCGACTCAAACCGGTTACTTATCAATCCAATTACTTCATCATAGTTATTCGCACAAGATACAGCATTGTTCAGCTCAGAATCGCCTTTTATAACACGGTATTTATTGTTCTCATAATTAACATATATAATATCAGTATACATATATGCGATCCTTGCCTCTACCCTGGATTGAGCCTTTTTTATATCAGACTCTATCTTGTCAAGTACGGTCACTCTGTCCGTACCATCCCTGCTGATGCTGTGGATCACGCTGACATTCTTGCCCTTCTTTTTTGCTTCATACAGCGCAGTGTCCGCGACATTCATACACTCTTCTGTGCTGAATCCTGAACCATTGATCTGACATATACCAGCACTGCAATGGACATTCTGCCCTCTCTCCATTGTCTTGCGCTGAAGTTTTCTGGCAAATCTTATCACCTTTGACTCCAGAACAGATATATCCGATAAGCCCTTGTGAAGCACAACATACTCGTCTCCACCATACCTGCAGGCAACGTCCTCTTCATAGCAGTCACTCCGGAGAAACTTTGCCACCTTCTCAATCCAGTAATCACCAACTGCGTGACCATATGTATCATTTACACTCTTGAAATCATCTATATCCACAAATACAAGGGATGCACTGTCCTCGTCAGTCATGTTATCTATATACTCTCTTATTCTCTGCATTCCAGCCGTCTTGTTGTACATGCCGGTCAGAAGATCATGCTCAGCCTCGTACTTTGTGCGCTCAACCTCCTGTCTGGATCTCGCAAGTGATCTGTCCATCTCGACCATATCAACTGCAAACATGATCTGTGTAGAAGCCACCACAGATATCGTCTGAAATGAAATCCCATAATAGAATATGACAACAACTGTGGATATACATGGCAGGATAAAATACAAAACACTTGACCAGAAAACTCTTTTTTCCAGTCGTTTTTTATACTGCAAAAGTATCGAAAAGCTTAGAACAAGTCCTGCTGCAGCAATAAGCTGAGACAACAGATAACAGCTGCTCCTGTGATAAAAGTTGTTATCATCTATATAATAGAACAGCTTGTCACTGAACTGGGATATAATGAGCAGGACTATCCCAGCAGCACTCAGAACTACCACGCCCCTTGCTTTCGCTGGCATCTTCGTCTCTCCTCTGTTGAGAATGACAAGAAGATAAAACGTAAACAGAGTCATATATAAATAGTTGATAAAGAACACGGCAAAATTGCTTATCTTCAGCATGTAATAGGCTGTCTGTCCTGTTTTTCCCTGATAATACCATGACAACATATCTGCAGCCAGCAGGATGATACATGCAGCCTCCATACATAGACTCACATTCTTTTTATCTCTATTATTATTCTTCTGAAGGAATATAACCACAAATGCAAACAGACAGATTAATATTCCCCACATTTCAAATGCTATATTAAATACAGCAGTCCTATCCACTAACTATGCGCCCCCTTAAACTTCCTGGCGATTTATTGTAGTAATTGTACAATTTGATTTGTGCAACATTTTCTCAATTTTATAAGTTCATATGAGAACCATTCTATATATCATACCTTAATTTGTCAATTACTAGATAACACATATTTATGGAATTTTGTCGCCACAGGGGACATATATGTCCGGCTGTCATGAACAACATAATAAAGCCTGTCAACCAGCTGATGTTTTATGCTAAGAACCTTCACATCAAGCCTTTTGAGTATATCCATGTAAGGGACTACCGCTATTCCAAACCCTGCTGCCACAAGTCCGGCTATGACCTCATCCTCCTCCGTTTCGCATGCTATCTCAGGAGCTTTGCCAAGTCCTTCAAACATCTCATCCACCAGGCTTCTCATTCCAGATCCCTTCGAAAAATATACGTGTTTATATCCAAGTGTATCCTCAAGTGTCACCGAATCTCTGTCTGCCAAAGGATGTCCTGACGGTGCTATGACAACAAGATCCTGTCTGCCGACAGGAACGGCGGAAAATCCCATCGTCTCAGGCGGTCTTGAACAGAAAACCATGTCATATTTTCTGGCCGCAAGATCATCAAGCAATTGCCCTGTGGTCCCTGTATGAAATGTAAACGACACATTTCTGTTTTCAGCTTTCTTCAAATACTCCGCTGCCAGACGCGGTACAAATTCCATTCCAAGAGGTCTTATGAGACCAAGCCGTATCACGCCATCCCCGGCAGCTTCCTTTTGTATGGACTCCACCCCCGCATCAAGCGTGCCAAGCGAACGCTCTGCACATGCAAGGAATTCTCTGCCAAATGCAGTGAGCTCCGTATTGCGCCCATTCTTTTCAAAAAGCATTACCCCAAGTTCTTCCTCAAGCTGGGATATTGCGTGACTGAGGCTTGGCTGCGTTATATTCAGATTTCTGGCCGCATTTGTGTAATGCTGAACATGGGCCAGTTCAACAAAATATCTAATATATGACAGGTTCACTTATAACTCCCCCTTTTCATTATTTATACATGATCCTATTCATATTTTAATACAATCCGAATATTTTTTATAGACAAAATCTATCAAACCATAAAAACTATTTATTTGTTATGTTGTGTTGTCGGTGCTACAATCAAAAACCGCAGGGATATATATATGAAGTCTTAGACAATTAAAGCTCCCCTGATGCTGGGGAAATCAAAGTATATGTTATAAAACGCATTATATATGAAAGAAATGAGGAAAAGCAGAAAATGAATACTCAATCAGGAAATGCACATCTGCATAACATGTGGGGCGAGATTGCCCTGATAACAGCAGTCACCATCAACAGTTTCGGAGTGGTTCTCATGCTCTATTCTGCAGCAGGAATATCGGCAATATCCAGCGTGCCATACGCATTCTCGCTGGTTCTTCCAAGACTGACTCTCGGAACCTGGACATACATATTTCAGGGCGTACTTATTCTCACTCTCATGATCATGCGAAGGAAATTTGTCCCCCAGTACCTGTGCAGTTTCATAGTTGGTTTCGTATTTGGCAAGATGCTGGATATCCATGAGATGTGGATCGGAGCTTTGCCAACTGCCCTCCCATGGAGAATCCTTTACTTTGTGATAAGTTACATTTTGATATGTATCGGAATCGCACTGTCCAACAGATGTGGACTTCCAATCATCCCGACAGACCTTTTCCCAAGAGAGCTGTCTGAGATTATATCGGCAAAATATTCCAAGGTTAAGATTTCGTTTGATGTAATCTGCCTTGCAACGACAGCTGCCATGACAGGTTTTATCCTCGGTCATATCTACGGCCTGGGAATCGGAACAGTTCTTGCTGCATTCACCATGGGCAAGGGAATCGCCATAGTTGGAAATGTCATGGACAAACATGTTACAATAGCTCCATACATAACAGCACACATTAAGCGCCACGGCAGCCACAAGGCCCAGTATGCAGGACACTAAGAACAATTTCAACACAAAAAAGAACCGCCTGAGAGAATCACATTCAAATTACAGATTTTCTCAAGCGGCTCTTTTTATATCCCCACGACCAGGCACGTAGATAAAAAATAACCATATATATGCCAAACGTGACTGCATATATATGGTTATTTTATCTAAGTGCCGTCCGTCACCTACGCATTTGCCAGCTGGCGTCCAAGCTCCTTACACTCCTCAAGGCCTTCTGCGTCAGGTGTCTCATGGCACATAAGTCCGGCGCCGCCTACGAGTTCTGCGCCTGCTGACTGCATTCTCGCCTCCCAGTCGCGCATCCACTCGCCATCTCCCCAGCCGTATGAACCGAAGAGTGCGATCTTCTTGCCTGAAGCAAATCCCTCAACCTTAGCAACAAATGGCTCCATCTCAGCCTCCTCAAGCACCTCAGCTCCCATAGCCGGGCATCCAAGTGCAAATACTGGTTCATCCTTGAGTGCATCCGGTGTGATGCTGCTTACAAATACTACCTCCGCTTCCTTTCCGGCATCTCTCACGCCATCCGCAATAGCCTCCGCCATCATCTGTGTATTTCCGCCCTGTGTCCAGAATACGATATTAATTTTGCTCATAATAATCCTCCTTATGAAATTATATGTAAAAGGGGGCTTTCCCTATACATCCTTGTAAACTGTGTTTATCTGCATCTTTCCATATACTTCTACGCCGCGTTTCTGCTCGCCGTGTACATCCCCATGATATCCCTCATATGCAGTCCATTTGAAAGAAATTGAATAAGTCTCTCTTCCGCACATTCAAATATATGAAATGTTCTCCGCTTTGATTCAGCATCCTCATATACCTTCCAATAACCGGAGCAAAGTGCATTTCTTCCGTTCTGCAGAATAAATCCCTCCACATCCTCTGGCGGGTATCCCAGCAACAAGCCCATCTCGTGTGGGAACCACTCCTTGCCAAGAGATCCATCGCCACAAGCCTGATCTTCATGTGCCGGTTGTTTTGAGGTAAATCTTCCTCTGCTCTTTAAGTACTGCTGATATTTTTCACGAAACACCGCAAGTATCTCAGAAAGCTCCATGTCCGCATATCCCAGCTCAGACATAAGTCTTTGCACATCATCCCTCTGAACAAATGCCCTGAGCTTTGCCGCATTGTAGATAAATACATTTACCCTGCCACAGGTTGCTCCCAGTGTGTACATACATATATCACTGTCCTTCAGTATCTCCACCATCTGACGATATCCGCTGAGTTCTATGTTCAGCAGATTTGACACCTTGACACCCGTTATCACCGGTGCACATTGAAGTGCCATCTGAAGTTCCACGTCACCGAGCTCCATGCCCTTCACGATCTCCCATGTATTTTCACTCATACAAAACCTCCTTGTGACAAATAGGTTTGGTTAGTCTTATCTAACTCTAGTGAAAATACTACATGATTCCTCCCCGAACGTCAATAACCCGGAGTGAGACATTTTATCACTCCGGGTTATCTTGTTGATTAAAAATATACATTTATAAATTCTGCTTTATCATCGTCCTGCGTGGCTCTTTATTTCCGCCTGTTACCATATTGAGCAGCCGCCACACACCATATGCACAGATCCCACACACAGCCACAGGTACAAGGAGCACTACTATGACTCCTGTGCAGACTCCTGTAACCAGGTATCTAAACCATTTCATCACATCACCATTCCTCATATCTACTGCCATCTTAATGCATTCCTCTCATTACATTATAAACTGATCTTCTTAGACAGCAGTGTCGCACTTCCTATATAACTGCCGATCATGCATACAACATAGAGAATAAGCTGCGGTATGTTCTTATACATCGCGTCAAGCATAGTCTCCACCTGCACGTTCTTCCCAAGGTGCGGAAGCTTGTATGCTATGTAGCTCACCAGCACATAAAGAGCCACAAAAAGTATAAAGCTGACAACACCCTTTATCTTCTTGTTCTGAAGTACTGTTGAAGACAGTGACACTGCAAGGTACGCTATAGTGATCATTGTATAGAATTGAATAAGTGCTATTGCTATAAGCCCTGCAACATTTGCAATGACACTTCCTATTGATAATCCTCTTGTCCCCAGAATTTCATCCAGCACAATCTCAGCACCAGCTACACCGCCGTTATGTGACTTAAGCAGGTTATAATCAACAACTATAAGCAGTCCAAGAAAGGCCACGAGTGTCGCACCGGTGAGCAGGATTGAAAGCAGCTTCGCCCCGATAATCTTGTAATTTGAAATTGGCGTCATAAACACCATATACCCAGTCTTGTTCTTCAGATCCTGACTGTATATTATCACACCATATATCAAGACGAACATAAACGAAGCCCAGCCTCCCAGCACAAGGAAGGTGATACCAAGTCCAGCTAACAAATCCTTTTCTGCAAATATTCCAATCACGAACAGCAATTCTGCTGCCGCAAGAGCCGTTATAACCACCAGAAGTGGAAATACTCCACGTCTGTATTCATATTTCATCATCTTTAACATAATATCTATCTCTCCTTCATCAACAAATTTAACTATCCAATATGTATCGCCCCTCTCGCTCACACGAGCGGGGCAGGTCGTCGGAACCGATTCCTATTATGAACTTCGTTCATAGCGGTTCCTCCTAAGCATATATTTCCTTATACATATCAACTATCGACTTGCCCCTGTTCACTCGCAGCTCCTCTGCATCACCCTGAAGCACACAGGTGCCATTCTTGATAAAGAATGCGTGATCCACGATCCTCTCAAGTTCATCCACAAGGTGGCTCGACATGAGTACGGCTGTGTCATCCGATATATTCCGGACAATCGTGCTGATAATCTTCTCCCTAGCTATGATGTCTATTCCGTTCAGTGGCTCGTCCAGCATGACGATCCTGCTGTCTCTGGACAGAGTAACCGCTATCTTGAGCTTTGCCAGCATTCCTGAAGACATGCTCTTCGCCTTCTGATCCGGATTCAGCTCCATCTCAGCAAGCAGTCCCATGTATTTGTCATAGTCAAAGTCATCAAAGAAATCTTTGTAATACTTTCCTATGTCCTTACAGTTCATATATCCGAAGAAGAAAGCCTCCGTCGGCATATACGCTATGTCTTTCTTTGACCTGTATGTCATAGGCACTCCATCTATTGTGATAGTTCCTGAATCCGGCTTGACCAGTCCGGCTATGATCTTCATAAGTGTTGACTTTCCACTTCCATTCGGACCGAGCAGCGCATATATGTGTCCCGGCTCAATCTCCAGTGACAGGTCAGATATCGCTGTGGTGGTGATATACTTCTTAACAAGATGTTCGCATTTTAACATTGTATCATTTCCCTTCTTTTTTATTCCTTTTTACTTCCCGAAGTGTTCTTTTAGCAGTTCAAGGATCTCATCGTGTGAAAATCCCATACCGGTGAGCTGTTCATCAAAGCTCTGTATGATTTCCTCTATTCTTTCCTTTTTCAGGTCGTCTATGACCCTGTCATCCTCCGTCACAAATGTTCCTATTCCACGTCTGGTATAGGACAACCCCATAGACTCCATCTCGCTGTAAATCCTCGCTGCAGTATTCGGATTTATCTGGTATTCTATGGCAAGTTCTCTTGATGACGGAAGCTTAGATCCCAAAGGCAGTGTGCCCGCTATGATCTTCTGCTTTATATCCTCTATGACCTGAAGATATATGGGGATATTCGTCTTAAATTCCATCACACACCTCCTCCTTGTATGTTGTCTAGCTCCGCTGTACCGCTGTACTAGTTGAATAGTACACTAGTATCATAGCATTGTCAACTGTATTTTTGAAATAATATATTTTTTTTAGTTTTTAACCATAACATTCGATAAAAAAACGACTAGCTGAGGAAGCTACTCCCAGCTAGTCGTTAAACACTTATCAACAGTCAATATTTATACATTATATCTTGACCTACATAATAAATAACTACTATTTTATTAAAATTGTTTTTTTAGGACTCCATGAACTGTAATAGTTCTTTGATAACTTTTTATAAGTTCGCACTCTTACATAATACTTTCTTCCTTTTTTCATCCCTTTACTACGTACATTTACAGTATTTGGTGAAGTAATTGTTTTTGTTATAGGAGCTGTAAATCTTGCATTAGTAGAATACTGAACCTGATACCCTGATGCAATCTTATTTTTTGTCCACTTAGTATATATTTTGGCAGTACGATCTATAGATACCGCTGTAATCTTATTTGCCGCTATATAATAGTTCAATTTACTTGCTGACACCACACTATCAAAAATCTTACCATTTACTTTAGTATAGCATCGTACTTTATATTCATATTTTACACCGTTTCTATTAGCACCTGAATCAACAAATGAATATATAGCTGAATTATTAATGGATTTGATCTGCTTATATGAACCACCATTAATACTTCTATAAAGCCTGTAACCCGTACAAGACTTTTTCGTCCAAGTAATCTTTATTCCTTTTGTAACATTCTCTATTTTATTTATAGAAGTTGCAGTTGGTACTATCTTGTATGATTTTGTTATTTTTCCTGAATATATTCCTTTAAAAAGTACTGTTACATTATATTCTCCAACCTTAGTGCAGCCTGAACTATACAAAAGTGAGTAATTAGACTTATCTATAACTTGTCCCTCAATATCAAAAACTTTTACTAACGGCTTTTGTACTTTACCATTATATGTAAATACTGAATTTGATATAGTTATCGTATCTGGCCTTAATATAGTTCTACTTGTACTCTCATATCCACAATATTTGCATACATCTACAACTTTACCATTTCTTTCTGTTGTTGCTTTTATAATATTTGTATCAAAACTATGCGCAATCTTATCAATCGCTTGGATATCTTTCTTTGCACCACACTTTGTACAATGAATAGATTTTACACCTTTTGTGTTACACGTCGGCTCTACATCTATAGTGTAATCCGAATTCCAAGCATGACCAGCAACATCTACATTTCGCGTTTCTGCTATGCCACATCTTGAACATTCTCTCATCTCGGTGCCTTTACTATCACAAGATGCCTCTACTATCGTCTCCCATTCTCCCCAGAGATGCCCTAACTCGGAACCATATGTAAATGCTGTTGTTCCCTTAGCCGAACACATTTCACATTTATAATAATATGACGCTGGTTCTGTGCAAGTTGCACTGGCTTTAATATACAAATCACTAATTTCTTTTTTTGTAAATTTATGAGCAACTTTTGGAATTGCTTCATCATAGCTATATCCGCATGAACATGTATACGTTCTTACTCCCTCTGCAATACATGTTGCTGGTTTCGTAATTTTCTCCACAAAACTATGTTCATGTTTTTCAATTTTAATAGTAAATTCATCCGACATATCGCCATCAGTGTAATAATTTCCCAGAGTTGATTCATTCTCTGAACATAATTTTGCAACATACCTTCCTTCTGCAGTTATTTCAGTTGTTAATTCATTTTTTCTTATTGCCCAATGCGACTGTACTGGATTCTCTAAATCTTTAACTGAATATATGAACAGATTATAGCATGTTACATTTCTAAAGTCGTTCCATTTAAAAGTCACATATCCATTTGTATTATCTACATTTATTTTTTCTATCTTTGGTTTTTCTGGTGTGTTATCTACTGTGAACTCATATGACAAATCACCGTCTGTATAATAATTTCCATTCTGAGTTTCATTTTCCGAGCATAATTTGGCAACGTACTTTCCATTAGGTAATGTCGTTTTTAAATCTGTTTTCCTTATTGCCCAATGTGACTGAAACGCATCATTCAAATTGTCAACAGAATAAATGAACAAATTATAACATGTGGCTTTATCAACATTATCCCACTCAAAATTGACATACCCATATTTTCCTTGAACATCTATATTTGATATACGAGGTTTCGCTGGAGAATATGGATCTGTAACTGTAATTTTTACCCCTGGACTACAGTTAAAACCTACATTATTACGCCCTTCTATTATACATGTGTAAACTCCCGCTTCATTAAATTTATAACTTACCGTACCTCTACTGGAATTAACTTCCACACTTGCAAATCTACTTCCATCTCTATCAACACCTAATCCCTTAATAGCGGCATCATCTATGTTATATGTAAATGTAACCGATTCTCCAACCTGTATAGCGGTTCTATCCGCAGATATTTCACAATTTTTGGGTACATTTGAATAATTAGTGCCACTTGTATGTAATATTGCAGCCCATGTTATATTTCCGTATTTCCAATAACATGAAGATCCATCAGTTCTATTCCCATCTAATACGTCATTTGTGTGCCCCGTAATTTTAGGGACACCATTAACCTTACTTGTAACTATTGTCGTATGGTTAGCTCCTCCAGTATTTGTTGTATCATAAAACATTACATCGCCAGGTTCTACCTGATCTGATGATGGATTCTGTATTATTGTAAATCCCATATTTGCCAACTTGTCCATCAATGTTGGAACCCATGTATCATATACATCCAATCCTCCTGCTTTCAAACACTGAGAAACAAAATTTGAGCAATCACTATCATACTGTGGATATGCTGGATTTCTTTTAGAACCCCCCCAGGTCATCGCATAATTTACTGCTGCAATAACATTATATGATGGTGCCGCATTAACTGTTATTATTCTACTAATACCAATATCCGGCATGCTAGTTAGCAGCATAATAAATACACAAATTACACATAAAACTCGCATTTTTCTTTTTTTCATGCTATCATCCTCCTATTCATTTTCTCTCTTAAAATTAGTAACTGCTTTTACGATCTTATTACAGCAATCTTCCCCTCCTTTTGTATTCGATATGGTGCGTACACGCACCATATTATTATAACTTCTTCAAAGTTAAAATACAAGGAGAGGTGCTAATCTATGATAAAATATGATCCATTATGGAATACTCTTAAAAAGAAAGGTATCAGCCAATATAGCCTGATCAAAGATTATGGTGTTGACAAAGCTCAGCTTCATAGACTGCGCAACAATATGGTTGTAAAGACAATTATTATTAACAAACTTTGTAATATTCTTGATTGTAATGTTGAAGATATCATGACTTTTATTCCAGATGATAAGTAATATTCTATAATTTACTAACAAATCAAAACACATCAAAAGTTTTGATTTTCCACAAAAAAAGACGCAGGATTTCCCTACGTCTACTTGTTTTCCCCCTATATTATTCAAGAATAATCAACAGGTGTCACCATTGCAAAATAAAGCTATTTAAAGATACGTGATACTATTTTTCATATACACAATTTATATTTACCCATAAAATTTCTAGCAAGCCCTAAGCACCATCGCCCTCAGTTCACATACACTCACATACAACGTCTCAACTCTGTCCACAAATGTCCTTGTGGAGAATTCATCTGCCGACTGCACTGCATTTCGTCTGAGCTGATGCCTTAAAGCAGGACTCATATCAAGCCACTTCACCAGCGCAGTTTCAAATGTTTCCTCATCAGTAAATTTCCAGCCATTCTTTCCCGGATCAACCACATCTACAAGGCACGGATCCTCTCTGCACAGAAGCGGCACTCCCGCTGCCAGAGCTTCTACATATGTAAGCCCCTGCGTCTCGCTCGTGGATGCACTTACGAAGAAGTCACCAACCTGATAATACTCAGCCACCTTATCAGGCTCGATCATGCCTGTAAATATCACACTCTCTGAGATTCCAAGCTCATTTACCTGTTCCTCTATCTCCGCCCTATATGGTCCGTCTCCAACTATCATGAGGATTGTACCATACCTGCGCACTCTCTTCTGGCATCTAAGTATCTCCTGGATATTCTTCTCCTTCGCCAATCTGCCAACATAGAGAAGAACTGTCTGGTCATCACTGAGTCCGTACTGCTCTCTGATTCTGTGTCTGCTGTCCGTTCCAATGTATTTTCCGAATTTATTCATGTCGATTCCAGAGGGGATCACCTCAACAGGACATAACACATCATACTTTTCAAGCACATCCTCTATCTTCCTGCTTGGTGCTATCATGGCATCGACCCTCGATGATAACATCCTGGTAAGTTTCTGCACAACTTTGCGTCCCCACGCTGCATTTGGCGAAAAGTAATGAGTGTAATCCTCGTATATCGTGTGGTATGTGTGCACTATCGGCGCATTTGTCTCATCTGCTATCTTCTTCGCCATGAAGAAGGTTGAGAACTCGCATTGGGAATGTATGACATCTGGTTTCCATTCTATGAGTTTGTCTATGACCGCCTTGATAACAGGCATCTTAAGCCTCGCCTCCGGATAAATCTTTCCGGCACCTACTGACGCCGCATATATCACATCTCCAACTATATATGTGTGGTGATTTCTCGAGAGTGTAAGTATCTTTACCTCATGTCCTCTTTTCTTAAGTTCATTTGACAGATTTACAACCGATGTCACAACTCCATTTATAACAGGTTCATACCAGTCCGTAGTAATAAGTATCTTCATGATCTATCGTCTCCTTCTATTTCAGGCGGCTTTCATTCTGTCCATCACCACCTGCACCTTATCCTCATATCAACTACTTTCTGGTTATTACTCTGCCATACACTTATAAATTTTCGTTGTAACAAATCTAAATATTATATAAATTGTATCTATGGGCACCCCAAAAATGTATCTACGGTCCCCCCATAAACGGATAGTTATCTGTCATTGATTGATTATCAGTTTCACAAAAGTTTCTCGGATATTCCTGGGTGAATTTCTTGACAATTTATTTAGAAAACTCCTTGCATTTTTTCCAGAATCTTCTTATACTATTATGGCAGTGTTGATAAACACACTCGGTGCGTGGCTCAGCTTGGTAGAGCGCTTCGTTCGGGACGAAGAGG
>ULQZ01005076.1_pt1 | contig 68530 bp, 78 predicted proteins | sample 1955011 | NCBI WGS metagenome assembly ULQZ01 (sample SAMEA4835670, study PRJEB28245) | human gut metagenome | biome: gut microbiome; material: fecal sample | place: Denmark | collected 2008 | reverse complement strand
GGAATGTTGGGCTTCGATACCGGCTATTTCTTCCTGAAAGGTCTGTCGCGTTATGGTTCTGAATTAGAAAAGAACATGCAACGCATGGATCTGGTACCTATCCAGACCGGATTCAAATTCCAACGTGTAAACAATTGGGGTGGATTCATCAACAAGAAAGTATTCTTTGTACATTTCACCAAGAATTATGAGTTGGTAAAACTGGATTATGATTGATTACAGAAGTTTTAAATCCAAAGACAATGAAGATAAAAAATAGTATAGGGGCTGCCTTGTTGCTTGCCGCATGGGCGTTGCCCAGTCATGCACAGATTGGCGAACAACGCCAGAACTTTGCAGTAGGCTTCAACGGCGGTATCAATATCAATAGCGTCAGCTTCTCTCCTACGGTCCGGCAAAAAAGCCTGATGGGTATCAACGGAGGCATAACAGTACGTTATATCTCCGAGAAATACTTCAGCATGATTTGTGGTGCACAAGTCGAACTAAACTTTTCTCAACATGGTTGGAGTGAATTTGATGAAGATCACCCCGAACTGGAATATATACGCAAGATGAATTATGTAGAAATACCGCTTCTGGCACATCTGGCATTCGGCAGAGACCGTGGAGTGCAGTTTTTCGTTCATGCAGGTCCGCAAATAGGCTTTTTTATCAGTGATACCAGGAAGAAGAATGACGCATGGAACAACTATACCTCTACTCCTGAGCAACACGATAAGAATGTAGAAAACAAATTCGATTATGGTATTACCGGTGGTGCCGGATTGGAACTACGTACCAAAGCCGGTAATTTCCTAGTAGAGGGCAGATACTACTATGCTCTGTCCGATTTCTACAAAAGCACCAAGAAAGACTATTTCTCCCGTTCAGCACACGGCACTATAGTAGCGAAAATAACCTATCTGTTTGATCTCAAAAAATAAATTCCCTAATACAGAAGAATAAATTACTCAATACAGAAAAAAGAAATTCCCCAATACAAGATAAAAGAAAGCGTCCCGAGACTTCTGTACGAAATCCCGGGACGTTTCTCTTTTATCTGCTTTCTCTTATTTTCTCAATCTGAAACTATCCGCTGCTTTCACCATTACTTCATCACGATAAATAGCACGGAAAGACAAATAATTCAAAACAATAGAAATTGCGGGGAGACACAGTGCCCAACCTAATTGAAAAGACATTGCCTCCAAATCATCTTTCAACATAAACATAAATACGAAAAATGCCGCATAATATCCAATCAATAAAATACTGTTGAATACCGTCATACGAACTTGCAACATCCGGTTACGAAACAGGAAAATAGTACAGAATGCCACAACAGTACTCAAAAACAAAATTCCAAATAATCCCCATGTAGATTGAAAGGCATCACTTGCCAGCGTCACACCCAATGGTTTAAAAACAAATGCAGTAACTCCATCCGAAGCTATAAATTGCCCTACCGGCAAACACATAGCTGCTATCAGCAAGCCTGTCACAATTAATAAATAGACAGATTGAATTCGTTGTATCATAGTTCTTTTTCTTTGTTAAAGCAACAAAGGTGTGCCCAAGCAAACTTTACTCGGGCACACCTTTGCAGTAATTTCATTTACTGTAATTTTTCTTTTTCTTTAGCCGGGTTACGATAGTAGATCTTACCTTCAACGTACTCTTGCGTTGCGATCAATGTCGGCTTCGGCAATTTCTCATAATAGCGTGAAATTTCAATCTGCTCCCGATTTTCGAATACCTCTTCCAGGTTGTCATTATAGGAAGCAAATTCTGACAGCTTCTTGGAAAGATCACTTTTGATTTCCACGCTGATCTGATTTGCACGCTTACCTATAATAGATACGGTTTCGTACACGTTACCGGTATCTGCACACAACTCCATCATGTCACGGGTAACCGTGCTGCTGGGAGCATTAGTTTTCTTGTAATCCATAAATATCTAAATTAATATTATCCTAACTCTGTTTATCTTCATTCAATATCTTCTCTGAATCTTTAAAGATTCTATCGGCTTCCTTCATATATTTACTTTCAGGAAACTCGTTCTTGAAAGCGTAATATTCATCCACCGTTTCACGATAACGCTCTGCCCTCTTATCTTCCACACTATATATGGCCATTTCATATTTGGCACGCAAAATAAGAATAGACAGGTCTTCGCGAAGGTTTGTATAAGGATAGTCCTTCAAAGCGTTTTGCGCAGTAATTACACAAGATTGATAATTGTTTCCTAGGTAATTACCCAAGTTATAGTACAATTTGGCTGAAAGATATTCTTTCATCACCAATTTATCCTGCAACTTAAATATCATATCCTGAGCTTCTTCCTTCTTTGAACTTTGCGGGAAGTACTCCATAAACATTTGTAATTGCTGAATAGCGGCATAAGTACCAGACTGGTCAAGACGGGGTTCAGGGGTATCCAAATACAATGCTTTTCCTGCATGGAAACGTGCCAGTTCGGTAAACGTACCACGAGGATATACATTAAAATATTGAACGAATGTTTGGGCGGCTGTCTGATAGTCTTTCTGATTATAATAGCTCATACCCAGCATATAGAGGGATTCCTCTGCCTTGTCCGTACCCTTAAGGATAGCAATTAACTCATTAAGCAATGTTGCAGCACGATTATACTGTCCTTTTGCGAAGTAGTTCTTTGCCGCCTCATACTTATACTCATAGTCGGTGCTCTTTAACAGCTTATTGTATTCTCCACACGAGGAGAGCAACACTGCCGCAAGCAAAGTTATTAAGATATTCTTCTTCATTCTTAGCTTTTCAAATAATGTGCAAAGATAAAGGTTCGCACCGAATAAACCAATGATACGAACCTTAATTTTTCAAAAACCAGGAAATGACCGACAAACGCCAATCAATTCACGACGAACCGGGATAATGAACAGTCTGAAAAAACAGTCATTATAATTTATACAAATCGCTCGCCGCAAGCAAATCTACTTTCTTTTCAGTCAGTACACGAATACAGTTTTCCATATCGTTGGGACGAATAATGACATTCGCCGTTTCACCATTGGCAAATGAATACATATATTCAATGAAAACACCCTCATCGGACAAAAAACGCAGGACTTTTGACAACGAGCCCGGAATATTAGGACAATTAATGCCCACCACATCCGTCACATTCACAGCAAAATGATTATCTTTTAAAGCTTTATATGCCTTATCCGGTTCAGACACAATGCCACGAAGAATACCAAAATCAGCATTTTCGGCAATACAGAGAGCGGAAAGATTGACACCTTCTTTCGCAAGCACTTCAGTCACTTCTGTCAGACGACCGGACTTATTCTCAAGGAAAATAGAAAGTTGTTTTGCTACCATAATAAATGAATTACAAATTACTAATTATGAATTACAAATCGCGAATTACCAATTATGAATTACAAAATCGCTGTAATTAGTAATCGGTAATTCGTAATTATTAAAGTTTCCGATTATCAATCACACGTTTAGCTTTACCCACACTACGTTCGATGCTGCGAGGTTCTACCAAACGAACATCCACACCCAGTCCCAGGACACTTTGAAGACGACCGGCCAATTTTTTCTTTAATGCCAGCATTTTATTGATTTCATCAGAGTAGTATTCCGGACGCACTTCAACCTGTAATTCCATGGTATCGGTATTATTCTTACGATCCACGATCAAAAGATAATGCGGTTCAAATTCCTCCATTTCAAGGATGACAGACTCTATCTGAGTCGGGAATACATTGACACCACGGATAATGAGCATATCGTCACTACGGCCAAGAATACGATCCATACGAACCAGCGTACGTCCACAAGTACATTTGTCATAATGCAAGGCAGTAAGATCCTTGGTACGGTAACGCAACAGAGGCATACCTTCTTTGGTCAGATGGGTGAATACAAGTTCGCCTGTCTCACCGGGAGCAGCCGGTTCCAAGGTATTCGGATTGATAATTTCAGGGAAGTAATGGTCTTCGTTAAGATGAGTACCATGCTGACATTCACACTCATAACCTACACCGGGACCAGCAATCTCACTCAATCCATAGATGTCATAGGCTTTAATGCCCAGTTTTTCTTCAATCTCATTACGCATATTCTCTGTCCAGGGTTCTGCACCGAAAGCCCCTATTTTCAGTTTGAATTCTTCGCGGGGCAAACCGGAATCTTTAATGGCATCAGCCAGATAGAGAGCATAAGAAGGTGTACAACAAAGTACCGTAGAACCAAAATCATGCATTAAAGTAATTTGCTTTTCCGTGTTTCCGCTTGACATCGGAATTACGGAAGCACCTATATTTTCAGCGCCTGCATGAGCACCCAGCCCGCCTGTAAACAAGCCATACCCGTAGGCTACATGAAAAAAGTCGGAACTATCCGCACCATAAGCCGTAAAAGCACGCGAAAGACATTCTGCCCAAGACGAAAGGTCCTTGCGGGTGTATCCTACTACGGTGGGCTTACCTGTAGTACCGGACGAGGCATGAATACGTACGATCTGGCTCATAGGCACGGCACAAAGTCCGAAAGGATAATTATCGCGCAAGTCATATTTGGTAGTAAAAGGAAGTTTTACGATATCATCTATACTATTAATATCATCCGGAGTGATCCCCAGTTCCTGCATTTTCTTACGGTAGAAAGGAGTGTTGTGATAAACATGCTCCACGATCTTTTTGAGGCGAATGCTTTGGATTTTACGGAGACTTTCACGATCCATACATTCGATGCTTTCATTCCAAATCATGTCTTTGTTGTATTACATTGATGGTTATTATTAATTCTTATTTCCTGCAAAGGAATAAAAAAATTTTGTTTATCTCAAGTATTTTCCCGAATATTGCCGACCATAAGGAGAGAAAATGAATAAATTTGAATTAACATCCGCCTATAAGCCCACCGGTGATCAGCCGGAAGCTATTGCAGAGCTCACTGAGGGCGTACTTCAGGGAGTTCCGGCACAAACGTTACTTGGTGTCACCGGTTCGGGAAAGACGTTCACCATAGCTAATGTTATTGCTAATATCAATAAACCAACGTTAATATTAAGCCATAATAAAACGTTGGCCGCACAACTTTACAGTGAGTTTAAGTCTTTCTTCCCCAATAATGCCGTAGAATACTACGTTTCTTATTATGATTATTATCAGCCGGAAGCTTATCTTCCGTCTTCTGATACATATATAGAAAAGGACCTTGCCATCAATGATGAAATAGACAAACTGCGCCTTGCCGCTACTTCTTCCCTACTCTCGGGCCGGAAAGACGTAGTGGTCGTGTCTTCTGTATCCTGCATCTATGGTATGGGAAATCCGTCCGACTTCTATAACAATGTGATAGAAGTACAGCAAGGAAAAGCATTCAGCCGGAACGTTTTTCTACGTCGTTTGGTGGACAGTCTTTATGTACGCAATGACATTGACCTGAATCGTGGTAACTTCCGTGTGAAAGGAGATACGGTAGACATTTATCTGGCGTATGCCGATAATCTGCTGCGTATCATTTTCTGGGGAGATGACGTAGACAGCATCGAAGAAGTCGATCCGATAAGCGGTGTTACCATCGCCCGCTTTGATGCATATAAGATATATCCCGCTAATCTGTTCATGACCACTAAGGAAGCCACTCTGCGAGCCATTCACGAGATTGAAGACGACTTGCACAAGCAAGTGCAATGGTTTGAAAATGAGGGACGTCCCTTTGAAGCGAAACGTCTTCAGGAGCGGGTTACCTATGATATGGAAATGATACGCGAATTAGGGCACTGTTCAGGCATAGAAAACTATTCGCGCTATTTCGATGGGCGTAAAGCTGGCAGTCGTCCTTACTGTTTATTGGATTTCTTCCCGGAAGACTTTCTGATTGTCATTGATGAAAGCCATGTAAGTGTACCGCAGATTCGAGCCATGTATGGGGGTGACCGCGCACGTAAAATAAACCTTGTGGAATATGGTTTCCGTCTTCCGGCTGCCATGGACAATCGTCCGTTGAAGTTTGAAGAATTTGCGGAAATGGCAAAACAAGTGATTTATGTGAGTGCAACACCTGCCGACTATGAACTTATCCAGTCGGAAGGTATAGTTGTGGAACAAGTAATTCGTCCTACCGGATTGTTAGATCCTATAATCGAAGTACGTCCCAGCCATAACCAGATAGATGATCTCATGGAGGAAATCCAGATACGGATCGAGAAGAACGAACGCACGCTGGTAACAACGCTTACTAAGAGAATGGCGGAAGAGTTAACAGAATTCTTACTGAATAACGATGTGAAGTGTAACTACATCCACAGCGATGTAGATACCTTGGAGCGCGTAAAGATTATGAGTGATTTGCGTGAAGGCATCTATGATGTCCTTATTGGTGTCAACCTGCTGCGTGAAGGGCTGGATTTACCGGAAGTGTCACTTGTAGCCATTCTTGATGCAGATAAGGAAGGTTTCCTACGTTCTCACCGCTCGCTGACTCAGACTGCCGGACGTGCCGCCCGAAATGTAAACGGAATGGTCATCATGTATGCCGACCGTATCACCGATAGTATGCGACTGACAATTGATGAAACGAACCGTCGCCGCGAAAAGCAGCTGAAATATAATGAAGAACATGGCATTACGCCTCAACAAATCAAGAAAGGGAAGAATCTGAATGTATTTGCATCAAATGCTCCAACAGAAGACAGTTATATCGAAAAAGGAGCGACGATCACTCCCCGCCCCTACATCGAACAAGAAAGCTCTGCTCATATTGCCGCCGATCCGATTGTACAATACATGTCTCGCCCGCAATTGGAAAAGAGCATCGAACGTACCAGAAAGCTTATGCAGGAAGCTGCCAAGAAACTTGACTTCATTGAAGCGGCACAATATCGTGACGAATTACTGAAAATGGAAGATATGCTGAAAGAAAAAGTCTAATACCACTTTTCTTAAAATAGTCCCCGCCTTTTCTTAAAATAAATAGAGGAAGCGGGGATTTTCACTAATAAGTGTTATTAAACATACTTTTTTTCTTGGATAATTTGCAGTTATCCTGAAAGTACGTATCTTTGCACTGTGTTTTTCATAGTATTAGATTTAAGGTTAACAAAGGTTGGAGTACAGCGGTACTCCTTTTTTTATGCCCATATACTTGGTATGCACAAAATCGGCCGATACTCAAAGTACCTGATAGGAAGATTTCGGCCAGTTCTGCCTGATGTAATCAACTTTACTATCTTCCGTCACCAGATAATCAATGTCTCCTAAAGAAGCAACGCTATAAGCTTCAGCCGTATTCAACTTATGGCTGTCTGCCAGTATAATCCTTTTTTGCGCACGTTCCATCATGAGGCGTTTCATCATAGCCTCTTCCCTATCCGGTCCGGTAAGTCCTTGATGGGGATGTACATTACTGATACCCAGCACCAACCAATCCGGCCGTATAGTCTGTAATGCTTGGAAAACAGAAACTCCGACTGTCACTTGAGAAGAAGGAAATACTTTTCCGCCAAGGAAAATCAATTCCAGATTAGGATGATGCATCAAGACATTTACAATAGGAAAACTATTGGTATAAATGCTTAATTCCGCATCTACAGGAATCTGTCGGGCTACTTCCAGATTGGATGTACCACCATCCATCAACACAATATCTCCGGGACTGAACAATGGAATCACCTTGGTTGCCATCTGCTGCTTTCCTGCTATCCCCGTATTCAGCCTATCGGTAAATTCTACCGGAATACCTGATCGGGCAATGGCACCTCCATGTACTTTAGTCAATAAACCAAGCTCATCCAATTCTGCCAAATCTCGCCGTAAAGTATCATCTGACACTCCCAGTTCTGAACTTAATGCGGTAATGTAAATCCGATAATTCTGATTAATACGGTTTAAAATGTACTGATGTCTTTCTTCTTTAAGCATATCTCCATGTGTTTAAACATTGCATATTACCGCAAATATACTTATATTTAAGCATGAAAACAATAAATACTGAGCGATTATTTGAAATTATGCGGAGTTTTGCAATTTATAAAATAGATAATATATAAAAACCGCAAGTACAAGAAAACCCCGCATAGTAGTAAAATAAGTAATAGCTCGCTTTTTATAAGAAAAACGAATGTTTAATTATTAATAAAACTTAAAAGTATGAGACAACAGATCTTGGTAGACATGGATGGAGTATTGGCAGATGTATATGCCCAGTTGATCATTTTCGAATACAGGGATTCAGGGATCAAACTGAACATTGAAAACATGTATGGAAAAACCGAACTGGAAGCTTTTCCTTCTTTCGAGAAACATGTGAGAAGTAAAGGCTTCTTCAGAACAGCTCCTCTTATTCCCGGAAGCATAGAGGGATTGAAATATCTGAATGAGAAATACAACGTGTTGATTGTATCTTCGGCCACCGAGTTTCCACAAAGTCTGAATGAAAAGGAAGAATGGCTGAGCGAGCATTTTCCATTCATCACGTGGGAACAAATGATATTTTGCGGCCGTAAGGATAGCATCAGAGGAAACATCATGATCGATGATCATCCCAAGAATCTTTCTACATTCGATGGAGAACGGTATTTATTTGCACAACCACATAATATGTGTGTGCCGGACCGTAACTATCACAGAGTATCGGGCTGGCAAGATATTATCAGGCTGCTATAGGCAGACTATCAGAATAAGATAAAACACTATCAATTCATCTTATCGGAATTGCCTATCTTTGCCGCACTTATCAATATTCAGAAATCTAAAAAGAAGAAAAACATGAGCATCAGAAAACGAATGAATGTGTTGTTTGGAACGTTACTGCTGACCGGCAGTCTGTTTTCACAAAATGTATGCGTATCTACCCCTGAAACCTCCCTGGTACTCTCGGCACCTGTCGGTGGTGAGCTAAAACATGTATATTATGGAGATAAACTCTCGGAGGTAGATTTGCAGAATATAAATCTTACAGGAACTCCGGGCATGCCCGCTTATCCTGTGTATGGACTTAACTGTCCCGGAGAATCCGCTTTAGCCGTAAAACATGCCGACGGCAACATGACTTTGCAGATGGAAATCGTACAGGTAAAAACGAGCAAAGAAGAAAATGCGGAAATCACTGCCATCGAACTGAAAGACAAGGTATATCCTTTCTATGTAAACGTGTATTATAAAGCCTATCAAGATGCAGATGTCATCGAGATATGGACAGAAATCCGACATCAGGAAAAGAAACCGGTTATACTCAATCAGTTTGCCTCTGCTTTCTTACCTATTCGCCGGGGCAATGTCTGGCTATCTCATCTTTACGGATCATGGGCGAACGAAGGGCGTTTGTGTCAAGAGGCATTGGAACCCGGCATGAAGGTAATAAAGAATAAGGACGGGGTACGAAACTCGCACACCTCACATGCCGAAGTCATGTTCTCACTGGATGGAAAGCCACAGGAAAATGCGGGTTGTGTCATTGGCGCTGCCCTCTGTTACAGTGGTAACTACAAACTGCGTATTGATACGCACGACGATGAATATCACCGGTTCTTTGCCGGAATCAATGAGGAAAATTCAGCTTACTCATTAAAGAAAGATGAGATTTTCCGTACTCCCGAACTTGCTTTAACTTACAGTAATGAGGGATTAAGCGGAAGTAGCCGGAACTTCCATCGCTGGGCACGCCTGCACAAGCTTGCTCATGGCACTGTTCCCCGCAAGATTTTACTGAATAGCTGGGAAGGTGTCTACTTCGACGTTAACCAGGCGGGTATGGATCAGATGATGAGTGATATCGCTTCCATGGGTGGTGAATTGTTCGTGATGGATGATGGTTGGTTTGGCGACAAATATCCGCGTAAAAATGACAGTTCTTCTCTTGGAGATTGGGTAGTGGATAAGAATAAGTTACCCAATGGCATTGAAGGTCTGCTGAAAGATGCACAAAAGAACGGTGTCAAGTTCGGCATCTGGATAGAGCCGGAAATGGCCAATACAACCAGTGAATTTTATGAGAAACATCCGGACTGGGTGATTAAGGCTCCCGAACGTGACGTGGTGCAGGGACGTGGTGGTACACAAGTAGTGCTGGATCTTGCCAATCCGCAGGTACAGGAATTTATCTTCAAGATTGTAGATGATCTTATGAGTAACTACCCGGAAATCGACTACATCAAATGGGATGCCAATATGTCCATCTTAAATCATGGTTCCAATTATCTGACGAAAGACAATCAAAGCCACATGTATATTGAATTCCACCGTGGCTTTGAGAAAATATGCCAGCAAATACGCGCTAAATATCCGGACCTTACCATACAGGCTTGCGCCAGCGGCGGCGGTCGTGTCAACTATGGCATCCTGCCCTACTTCGATGAGTTTTGGGTAAGTGATAATACGGATGCTCTGCAACGTATCTATATGCAATGGGGAACTTCATATTTCTTCCCTGCCATTGCCATGGCATCGCATATCAGTGCCGCTCCCAACCACCAGACTTTCCGCACCATTCCTTTAAAATATCGCATTGACGTAGCGATGAGTGGTCGCCTGGGTATGGAAATACAACCAAAGAATATGACAGAAGAAGAGAAGACACTTTGCAAGAATGCCATCGCTGAATATAAAACGATCCGTCCGGTAGTGCAACTGGGTGATATCTATCGTTTAATGTCTCCGTATGATAAATTGGGAGTAGCTTCTATGATGTATGTAACGCCCGAAAAAGATAAGTCGGTGTTCTATTGGTGGAAGACAGAACACTTTGTCAACCAGCATCTGCCACGAGTGAAAATGGCAGGACTCTCTCCCGATAAACTTTACAAAGTGCATGAACTGAACCGGATAGATAATGATCCGCTGAGTTTTGAGGGAAAGACATTTAGTGGTGCTTATCTGATGGCGAATGGGTTGGAGATACCTTATAATCATAAGGTAGATTACCATAAGCAGAATGATTATTCAAGCAGGGTGCTTTGGCTGGAAGAGGTGAAATAGCAAAAAGTGATTAGGGTTTAGCGAATAGTGCCATTCGGTATATTATTTTTTAGACGCGGATGACGCAGATAACGCGGATTTAAAAGGCTAGGCTATAGAAGTATTTTATTTAAAATCCGCGTCATCCGTGTCATCCGCGTCTAAAAGATTATTTATTATTTAACTCATAACCTTATAGAAACAAATTAATTCCCCCACCAATCCCAATAATTTCACATTTTTGCGTATGTTTGTACAAAAGTTCAATCCAGCAAATCTACATGGAATTATTAGTATATAAAGCCTCAGCCGGCTCAGGAAAGACATTCACCCTTGCTGTAGAGTATATCAAGCACCTGATACTGAATCCAAGGGCCTATCGGCAAATACTGGCCGTAACTTTTACCAATAAAGCTACGGCAGAAATGAAAGAACGTATTCTGCAACAACTTTACGGTATCTGGTTAAGTGATCCGGCATCAGAGCCCTACCTGAACCGCATCCGGGAAGATTTACGACAGAAAAACTTATCTGACTCTGACATCCGTCGGGCAGCAGGAACAGCATTGCAATACATGCTGCATGATTACAGCCGTTTTCGCGTAGAAACTATCGACTCCTTCTTCCAGTCCGTAATGCGCAATCTGGCACGGGAACTGGAACTGAGTCCGAACCTGAATATAGAACTGAACAACGCCGACGTACTGAGCGATGCCGTGGACAGCCTCATTGAAAAACTGACACCTTCCTCCCCTGTCTTGGCTTGGTTGCTGGATTATATCAACGAACGCATTGCCGATGACAAACGTTGGAATGTATCCGATGAGATCAAGCGATTCGGCTGGAACATCTTCGACGAAGGTTACATAGAACGCGGTGAAGGACTCCGGCAACAACTGAAAGAACCGGATATAATCAAACTGTACCGTAATGTGTTGCGGGAAATGGAGACCGAGGCTCTGGAACAAATGAAAAGCTTCTACGACCAGTTCATCGGAGAATTGGAATCACATGCACTCACCGCCGAAGACCTGAAAGGCGGAACGCGAGGCATAGGCAGTTATTTCCGTAAATTGCGTGACGGACGGCTATCAGACAAAGATGTGCTGAACGCCACTCTGAAGAATAGCTTGGATGACGCAAAGAATTGGGCCACCAAGACTTCGCCCCGAAAGAACGATATCATCCATCTGGCAGAAACAAGTCTGCTCCCTTTATTGCAGGATGCAGAAACATTCAGACCCCGCAACAACAAGACCGTAAACAGTTGCCGGTTATCACTGCAACACCTGAACAAATTGCAATTGCTTGCCCACATTGACGAAGAAGTACGGGAGCTGAACCGCGAACACAACCGTTTCCTGTTGTCAGACACCAATGCCTTGCTCCATAACCTGGTACGAGATGGAGACTCTTCATTCGTATTCGAGAAAATCGGTGCCAATATCCGGAACGTAATGATCGATGAATTCCAGGACACCAGCCGTATGCAATGGGATAACTTCAAAATCTTATTGCTTGAAGGTCTTTCACAAGGAGCCGACAGCTTGATTGTAGGTGACGTGAAACAATCCATTTACCGTTGGCGAAATGGAGACTGGGGAATATTGAATGCGCTGGGTACCAAAGAAACGCCTATTCCCTACCCTGTACGTGTAGAAACTTTAAAAACAAACCGTCGAAGCGAAACAAATATCATCCGTTTTAACAACAGTTTGTTTACGGCCGCAGTGGAGTACCTGAATATGCTCCATCTGAAAGAATTACAGGAAGATTGCCGCCCGTTGCAGCAAGCTTATGCCGACGTGGAACAGGAATCTCCACGAACCGAAGCCAAAGGATACATCAAGGCTACTTTCCTGGAACCGGACGAAGAACACGATTATACGGAACTGACCATCATCTCTTTAGGCGAAGAAGTACAGAGACTACTGGCTGCCGGTGTAAAACTAAACGATATCACCATCCTCGTTCGCAAGAATAAAAACATTCCTCCCATTGCCGATTATTTCGACAAAACAATGCATCTGCCTATTGTTTCAGACGAAGCTTTCCGACTGAATGCTTCACAAGCATTGTGCATGTTGATGGATGCTTTACGTTACCTTTCCAATCCTGATGATAAAGTAGCAAGAGCCTCATTAATTATAAATTACAAATTACAAATTACAAACGAAAACAAAGAAGGGCGAATGGAGAAGGAAGGAGCAAATGCGCCTGAAACGAAGTGGGATGATATACTAACTTCCCGACCGGAGGATGTATTGCCCGAGGCATTTGTCAACCGCATAGAGCCTCTTCGTCTAATGCCGCTATACGAATTACTGGAAGAACTTTTCAGTCTGTTTGAGATGAACCGGATCAAAGAACAGGATGCGTATCTCTTTTCTTTTTTCGATGCCGTAACAGAGTACCTGCAAAACAACTCATCGGATCTGGATGTATTTATCCGCTATTGGGACGAAACCTTATGCAACAAAACAATCCCCAGCGGAGAAATGGATGGTATTCGTATCCTTTCCATTCACAAGTCAAAAGGGTTGGAATTCCATACCGTCTTAATCCCCTTCTGCGACTGGAAGTTGGAGAATGAGACCAATAATCAATTAATATGGTGTTCACCTTCCGAATCACCTTTCAGCGCGCTCGACATTGTTCCGGTCAATTATTCCTCTACCATGGCAGAATCAGTATACAGGCAAGAGTATCTTAACGAGCGTCTGCAACTTTGGGTGGATAACCTGAATCTGCTCTATGTAGCATTTACCCGTGCCGGAAAGAATCTCATCCTTTGGAGTAAAAAAGGCCAGAAAGGAACAATGTCCGAACTGCTTGCCAATGCACTGCCACATGTAGCCGCCCAGGAAGGTAATGAAAACTGGGACGAGGAAGAACCTTACGAAAGCGGAATACTCTGCCCATCGGAAGATAGCAAGCCGACGACGACCGCCAAAACCTCAGTCAACCGCCTTGCTCAAAAGCCTGACAAGCTCCCGGTACACATGGAGAGCATGAGGCATGAAATCGAATTCCGGCAATCAAACCGTTCAGCCGATTTCATTCAGGGAGTTGACGAAGATGAATCAGACAATCGCTTCATAAACCGGGGACGCTTACTGCATACTCTTTTTTCAGCCATTGAAACAGAAAAGGACATCGACAATGCCATCGACCAACTTATATTCGAAGGCATCATCGGCAAACCGGAAACAGAAGATGAAATCCGGGAACTGACCCGGCATGCCTTTTCCATCCCCCAAGTGCAGGATTGGTATTCGGGAGACTGGCAATTGTTCAACGAGTGCGACATCATCTGGCAAGAAAAAGGGGAACTCCGAACCCGCCGACCGGACCGCGTCATGATGCGCGACAACGAAATTGTTGTCGTGGACTTCAAATTCGGAAAACAGAATAAAAAATATAATAAGCAAGTGCAGGGATATATGCAACTGCTCACACGCATGGGATACCCGAAAGAGAACATAAAAGGATACCTGTGGTACGTAGAAGAAGATTTAATAGAAAAAGTATAAAGAATCATGGTACGAGGAAAGCAAACTTGCAAAATCTTAAAAGACATTCGCCGGCAAATTGCCGAAGCAAATGATATCGAATATATCACTTCCGAATGTCAATACAAAGGGGATTGTACAGGTACATGTCCCAAATGCGAGGCAGAAGTGCAGTATCTGGAGCAACAACTGGCACGTAAACACATGGCAGGAAAAGCGATTACCATACTTGGAGTATCCGCAGGATTGGCAACAATGATGCCACAACCTGCCTGTGCGGAGCCGATCCATTCCGAAGCTCCGCATGGTTATTATATAGTAACTCCGGAAATACAGGAAAAACCGGTAATAAGAGTCCTCCCGCCGGACTCTCTCGTACAGGAGGTTATTCCGCAAGATACTACCATATATGGCACAAATCAGTACGATGCACCGGATACAATGCCCGAATTTCCCGGGGGCATGATCGAACTGATGAAATTCATAAGCAAAAAATTAGATCTGAAACTCCCCGTTTATCAAGGTAACGGAACCCAAGGACGAACCACAGTCAGATTTGTCATCGAAAAGGATGGGAGTATCACAAATGCCAGAATCCTCAGAGGCGTTGATCCGTATTTAGATAAAGAAGCTCTGCGCGTAGTCAGAGAATTCCCTAAATGGAAACCCGGTACGGTAGCGGGACAACCTGTACGTGTGGAATATACTGTCCCGGTCATGTTTCGATTGCAGTAGATATAAGGCAATTATAAATCAGAATAATCATGGTACGAGGAAAGCAAACATGCAAGATATTAAAAGACATTCGCCGGCAAATTGCCGAAGCAAATGATATCGAATATATCACTTCCGAATGTCAATACAAAGGAGATTGTACAGGCACATGTCCCAAATGTGAATCAGAAGTACGATATCTGGAACATCAACTGGAACGACGACGCATAGCGGGAAAAGCGATCACCCTATTAGGATTGTCCGCAGGGATTATCACAATGAATGCCTGCGCCAACTCACCAGGCCAGTCAGCAAAGAACACCTCAGAGATCAAACTTGAGTGTCAGAGCGTGCCGGCGGATAAGGACTCACTCTTTTTAATCAAAGGTACAGTTACAGACAGTCTGACTCAAAAACCAATTGTCGGGGCCAATGTCTCTGAAAAAGAAACTACAAACGGTACTCTAACAGATGCGAATGGTGAGTTTACACTAAAAGTTTCCGGTAAATATCCGCTAATCATCCAATACGTTGGAATGGAAGCACAGGAAATTGAAATAAATAAGAAGGGAGCAACTTACATTCAGGTTACACTGCGTGAAAGCAATATGACAATGGGAGAATCAACAATAATATCCGGAGAAATACTGGAAGGAGATGTTGATTACGAAACAATAGAAACAACACTACCGGAATTTCCCGGAGGCACACAAGCTTTATTCAATTTCATACGTGAGAATCTGCAATATCCCAATAACGATACATGCGTGACAGGGCGCGTTGTAGCACAGTTCACTGTCAAAGAAGACGGCAGCATCGCAAATGCCCGAGTAATCCGTGGCATCCATCCTGATTTTGACAAGGAGGCTCTGCGGGTGATTAATATGATGCCCAAATGGAAACCTGGTACCAAACAAGGGGAAGTGGTTGACACAGAGTACACCGTGCCCATAATGTTCAGTGCAGAATAGTTATCAAAAACAAAAGATTAAGATGCAAACTTTTCTTCAATTAGTTGCCCAAGACTTACACCAAAAGATAGGAAACGATCTTTCACGGGTCGCCATTGTTTTTCCGAACAAACGTGCCAGCCTTTTCTTCAACGAGCATTTGGCGGCACAAAGTGACCGCCCTTTATGGTCTCCCGCTTACGTCAGCATCAGTGAACTGTTCCGACAGCTTTCTCCATGGAAGTTGGGTGACCCCATCCGCTTGGTTTGTGAGCTCTATAAAGTATTTCGTGAAGAAACCCATAGTGAAGAAACACTTGATGATTTCTATTTCTGGGGAGAACTTCTTATCAGCGATTTCGATGATGTCGATAAAAATCTTGTTGATGCCGACCGTCTATTCTCTAATCTGCAAGATCTGAAAAATATCATGGATGATTACGACTTCCTTGACTCCGAACAGGAAGAAGCCATCCGTCAGTTCTTTCAAAACTTCTCCATCGAGCGACGCACGCAACTGAAAGAGAAGTTCATCTCCTTGTGGGATAAATTAGGCGATATTTATCACGGCTACCGCGACAATCTCGCAGAACTCGGCATTGCTTATGAGGGTATGATGTATCGCTACGTCATGGAAGAACTGCAACCGGAAAAGCTGAAATATGACCGGTATGTTTTCGTTGGTTTCAATGTATTGAATAAAGTGGAAACACGTTTTTTTGAGCGTCTGCGTGATGCCGGCAGAGCATTGTTCTATTGGGATTATGACTTGTTTTACACCCGTCTGCCTCGTAAAAAGACTCCGCTTTACACACATGAAGCCGGCGAATTCATTCTCCGCAATCTGAAAATCTTCCCCAACGAACTACCCGAAACCGCATTCGATGTATTAAGACATCCTAAAAATGTACGTTTCATCTCCGCCCCTACCGAAAATGCACAGGCACGCTATTTGCCGGAATGGGTACACTCCGTAATGAAAAATGATCCATCAGGTACACCAACCCAGGAAAAAGAGAATGCTGTGGTACTTTGTAATGAATCTCTTTTATTACCCGTACTCCACTCCATACCATCAGAAGTAAAGAATGTCAATATCACGATGGGATTTCCGCTGGCACAGACCCCTGTATACAGTTTCATCAGCGCACTCATAGAACTGCAAACCAATGGCTATCGCAGAGATACAGGACGTTATTCATACGAAGCCGTCCAGGCTGTACTAAAACATCCCTATACACGCCAATTGTCCCCCTCCGCAGAAAAACTGGAGAAACAGCTGACGAAAGACAATCGCTTCTACCCTCTGCCTTCCGAATTAAAGCAAGATGAGTTTCTGGAACAGGTATTCACTCCGCAGACCGGCATTTCAGCCCTCTGCCAATATCTGACGGATACACTTCGCGAAGTCTCCATCCTCTACCGGCAAGAACAGGAAACAGATGATATTTTCAATCAGCTTTACCGGGAGTCCTTATTCAAGAGCTATACCCTCATCAACCGTCTGCTCAGTCTTATTGACAGTGGCGAACTTAATCTGCAAACTGACACTTTGAAACGTCTTCTTTGCCGCTTGCTTGCAACCTCAAATATTCCGTTCCACGGTGAACCAGCCATCGGTATGCAAGTAATGGGAGTGCTGGAAACACGTAACCTCGATTTCCGAAACCTCATCATGCTCTCCCTCAACGAAGGTCAGTTGCCCAAAGCCGGTGGAGAATCATCCTTCATCCCTTACAATCTGCGAAAAGCTTTCGGCATGACCACCATCGAACATAAGAATGCGGTCTATGCATACTACTTTTACCGACTGATACAACGCGCTGAAAATATCACCTTATTATATAATACATCTTCTGATGGACTGAACCGTGGAGAAATGTCCCGTTTCATGCTGCAATTTCTTGTTGAATCACCGCACGATATTTCACGCGAATACCTGGAAGCCGGACAATCTCCTCAAAGCGGCAGAGAAATCCGTATAGAGAAAACACCGGAAATCATTACGAGAATGTATGAGAAATACAATCTCGTCCGCCATCCCAAAGCACTGTTCTCTCCTTCCGCACTCAATGCTTATCTGGATTGCCGTTTGAAATTCTACTATCGTTATGTGGCCGGATTAAAAGCTCCCGATGAAGTGAGTGCTGAAATAGACTCTGCACTGTTCGGTACTATCTTCCACCGTTCAGCCGAATTGGCATATAAGGATCTGACTGCAAATGGAAAAGAAATACGAAAAGAAGACCTGGAGCAACTGTTACGCAATGACGTGAAGCTACAGAATTATGTAGATACAGCTTTCAAAGAAGAGTTCTTCCACGTTCTCCCCACAGAAAGGCCTGAATATAATGGTACGCAACTTATCAATGCCAAAGTGATTGCATCCTATCTCCGCCAATTGTTGCGCAACGACCTGCAATATGCTCCTTTCACCATGGAAGGTATGGAAGAACCTGTAAACGAGATCATGGAAATAGAAACTCCGCAAGGAAAACTGGCACTGAATATCGGTGGTACCATCGACCGTATGGACAGTAAGGGCGATACCTTGCGTATTGTAGACTATAAAACCGGTGGCAGCCCCAAAACTCCCGAGAATATAGAGCAACTGTTCACTCCTGCCGACGGACGTCCGAATTATATTTTCCAGACTTTCCTGTACGCTTCCATCATGTGCCGCAAACAATCGTTGAAGGTTGCCCCTTCCTTGCTCTACATTCACCGTGCAGCATCAGAAACTTATTCTCCTGTAATTGAAATGGGGGAAGCCCGCCAACCAAAAATACCGGTCAACAACTTCGCTTTTTATGAAGATGAGTTTCGCGAACGCCTGCAAAACCTATTACAAGAAATATACAATCCGGAAGAACCCTTCACACAAACTGAAGATAAAAGGAAATGTGAGTTCTGTGATTTCAGAGACCTGTGCAGGCGCTAATAACAAAACAGACCGTCCGTTCACCTGGAACAGACGGTCTGTTTTGTTTTTCTTTATTGTATCATTTATTTTTTCAACGGAACTGAAAAACTGAATATAGAACCTTCACCCTTCTTCGAAGTAAACCACAACTTACCACCATTCTTCACCACAAAGTCCTGGCACAACAACAATCCCAAGCCGGAACCTTCTTCGTTGTTAGTACCGAATGTACTGAAGTGAGTATCTGTATGCAGCAATTTCTTTTGTCCTTCTTCATCAATACCGCAACCGTGGTCTTGCACGCTGACTACTGCCATGCCATCCTTCGCTTCCAGCTTCACCAGCACCTCAGAATTTTCGTTACTGAACTTAATAGCATTGCTTATCAGATTGCGTACTACGGTCTTCAGCATATCGATGTCGGCAGATACAGCTAACTTCTCCGGTTTCTCTTCACGGATTGTAATCTTCTTCATACCGGCTACCATATTGAAAATGTCAATCACTCCATCTACAACCTCCACTACATCAATGTCCTGATATACTACATTCAACTTACCAATCTGGCTCTTGGTCCACTTCAGCAAGTTATCCAGCAAAGAGAACACATCTTCTGTCGTCTGGTTTGCCATTGTCAGCAGTTCATACATCTCATCACCGATTTTCTCGGACGGCAGATTCAATATCAACATATTCAGCACCATCTTGATAGAGCCCATAGGAGAACGTAAATCATGAGCAATCACCGAATAAAGTTTGTCACGTCCGGCAATAGTACGTTGCAGTTCTTCGGTCTTATTCAAAATAATACGTTTGGCAGCTACCAACGAAATCTGGTGGGTTACACGGATAATCAGCTCTTCCTTGTTAAAAGGTTTGGAGATAAAGTCATTTGCTCCCACCTGGAAACCTTTTACAATATCCGTTGTGCTGTTCAGTGCAGTCAGGAAGATGATAGGAATATCTGCGGTTTTGGGATTTGCTTTCAAATGTTGTGCCACCTCAAAACCACTCATATCCGGCATCATCACGTCCAGCAACACCAAATCCGGGTTTTCCTTATCTACCTGCTCTAATGCTTGCCGACCGTTACTTGCCGTAGCGATTGCAAATTTTTCATTTGTCAAGAGTACCTTCAACAATAATACGTTGGACATCACATCGTCGACGATGAGAATTTTGTACTCAGAAGGATTAATTTCCATATTCATCTTATACAATATTGTTTTCCCGTTTATCTATATAATCTATTTACGATATTCCTTAAAATATTCCACAATCCGCTTCAAACCGTCTTCCAGTTCAATGGCAGGCTTCCAGTTCAGCTTCTCTTTTGCCAGCGTGATATCCGGCTGACGTTGTTTAGGATCATCATGCGGAAGTGGTTTGAACACCAACTTCGACTTCGATCCTGTCAACTGAATCACTTTTTCCGCTAACTCGAGGATGGAAAATTCATTCGGATTTCCAAGGTTCACCGGACCTATAAATTCATCCTCCGTGTTCATCATTCTCACCATTCCCTCTATGAGGTCATCGATATATTGAAAGCTTCGCGTCTGATCTCCTGTTCCATAGATAGTTATATCATGATCCTGCAATGCCTGAACCACAAAATTGGAAACCACTCTTCCATCATTCGGCAGCATTCGTGGGCCATACGTGTTAAAGATACGAATAATTTTAATACGAATGTTGTTTTGCCGGTGATAATCCATAAACAAAGTTTCAGAACAACGCTTCCCTTCATCATAACAAGAACGGATGCCTATTGGGTTTACGTTTCCCCAATAACTTTCTACTTGAGGATGCACTACCGGATCACCATATATTTCACTGGTAGAAGCTTGTAGAATCTTGGCATTCGTCTTCTTTGCCAATCCCAGCATATTAATGGCTCCCAATACAGAAGTCTTTATCGTTTTGATCGCATCATATTGGTAATGTATCGGTGATGCCGGACAAGCTAAATTGTATATTTCATCAAGAGTTTCGGTATGATAGGGAAATTCCACATCGTGATGCACAAACTCAAAAAGAGGATTGCTTTTCAGATGCTCGATATTTGCTTCCGCGCCGGTAAATAGATTGTCAAGACATATCACATGATGTCCTTCATTTATCAACCGTGTGCATAAGTGCGACCCTATAAAACCAGCACCACCGCTAACCAATATATTTTTCATGTAAGTTTTTTATAATGTCCGAAGGCTTATGAAACCTGTTCGTTTGTTTATGATGGCAAAAGTAGGAGATTTGGTTAACTTATGCAAGTTTGTAACAAGATATTTCACTTGTTAATGATAACAAAAGAACATAATAGAAACAAAAATGCCCCAAACGGGCATTTTATTCTTCGGGAACCGGCGTTTCAACCGGATTTGGAATACTAAAACTTTTGTCCGAGAACAAATCCGCCAAGCCGGAAATCTGCTTCAAACGAAGAAGTTCATCACGATCCATGCCTATATTTTTCATAATCCATTGGTCGGACATACCCGCTTTATCCAGTTCGGCCACGATGTGGCACATCAGTTCGATATTGTGCGAACCTCGTGCACGGTTATGCCGGATGGTAGATGCCATTCGATTGGATAATTCTTTATCAATCACCACTACAGGCAACAAACCGTTTTCCCGCTGATAAATTCGCTTGGAGCTTCTCAATACACTATAACGATGATACCCGTCTACCAGTATATAACGGTCGGTTTCGTTATCATAATAACATACGCAAGGCATCGTAAAACCATCCTCCCAAATAGAAAGTTCCAGTAATTTCATTTCAGGTGGTGCCACTATGTTGGGATTATAATCATTCGCCACTATTTTCTCCAACGGCACAGCTTTTACAGCATATACCGGACTTTGATCTACACTCATAACATCATATTTTTGAATTGTTCCATTATTTTATCTCGTTTGTATGCTTCCTCCTTATTTAAGGCAAAACCCATATATTTGCAGGCATGATCATTCTTCAGAATACATACACACATTCTCTTATACGTGGGGATCTCACGAAACTCAGAAATGTCTATGTCATCCAGATAATCCATTTTAACGGGCTTTTTATTCGTTTTATAATTGGTCGTATTCACCACTTCCAATGACACACCGGCTTTTCTTAGTTTCTCAATGGTCTCCTCTGCAAGACACCCGCCTTTCGTACGCCAGAATTCAATGCTGACAGTCAGTTTCTTCAAATAATTGCGTCGGGTAGTTTCGGGCAAAGTAGAAAGCAGGAATTGCATGAATTCTTTCCAGGTATATCCCTTCGGTAAACGGACGGTTTGCCAGCCCATGGCATGGGTTCCGCCATAAATTCCGGTAAAGTTCACCCCATTAACACGGCCTACCATCTTGCCCCATGTACTTGGATCAATCACTTTATAAAGGCGAAGACTTTCCTGAGCTTCACAAAGGAAGGGGCTTGCTACGCGCTGGCGTTCAATGTTTACACCTGCTTTATAATATAAATCATATAAATGATTATAGTCCCAGCCAAACCTTCCATTGGCTACCCAGATATCTGTTGTTTTCCAGTCGAAAACAGGATAAGCATTGAATATATCATTTCCAATTTTAGAAGTCCATCGGTAATTATGATACATCTGATATTTCCGGGCAAGGTGAATACTGCGCCAGCGATTGAAACTTTCCTGCGTACGAATACCTATGAGAAAGCAGGACCGAACCGCATCTTTCCTTGCATGCAACCATTTGGCAAAATGCATCTGAAATTCATAATCCCACATTGCATCCGTATAAAAAGGGAAGTTCTCTACGGTCATGCTGCCTTCCGGTATGTTCCGCACCCATATATCACGCATTTCCGGATCCCAAGGACGCCAATAATTCTGATACATAGACGTACAGGTGGTTACTTTAAAAGGTACGCACACGCGATATACCTCCAGAATATCCTTATTAGCTTCCAAAATACGGTCCACGTAATCGATAGTCATGCTATACTGAATTTCATAATCCATGTGGTAAACAGAAAGTTTACGCTTCAGATTATTGCGACGGATGTAATCAATGCATAAATTCAATAACACACCACTATCTTTCCCTCCCGAAAAGGATACACAGATATTATCAAATTCTTTAAATATAATGTGTAACCGTTCTTGTGCTAATTCATATACATTCTTCTGAACCTCCCCCATTCTATTTCTCCTTATTCATTTTTACATAGCGTTTCCATTCTTTCTCCACAGAAAAGCCTAATTCCTGGAATATTTTTTGATGCTCAATAAATGTAACCGAGCTCAACTGCTTATCTTCATCCGTGCTATCTATAACTTTCTCCAAAAGAGCTTTTAATACTTCTGCATTATTCTCCTTTATATAATAGTTATTAATAATTGCTTCCGATTTCTTATGTTCCAGTGGTATAAAGCCAACTATTTCTTTTCCTTCCACCGCAACAAACCATATAAAGTTTTCTGAAGTGCGAAAAGGATAATTATAGTTCTGTTTCAATACTACAGGATTCATAACCAATGGAGCGACCAGTTGATACAACCGTTTCTCCGTGCCTTTTAATTCAACTATTTGTGTCATTATCGATTTGTTATTTATTATGGTTTGAGTTTACATTCCCACATAAAATAGTGCAGACAAAATTAAATAAAAAAAGAATAGAGACAATAAAGAATGGAGAAAATTAATAAAATTATATTTATTAAACATATGAATCTTAAACTACAGTATATTTCTATAAAATTGCTTATTGAGTTAGCCGGTAAAATCGTTGCCACAACCTAACGCATTGCCCGGCGATACCGTGGTTCACATCTGTGCCGCTTCGCTCCGTATCAATTATATGAAAATAGAAAATTTCATTTTCAACCGATTACCCAAAAGAGTAAATAGAAGTAATGTATTTTCATAACATTAGTATGGAAATATTCAGCTCTGTTTTTGATATAAAACCATTTATTGACAAATCCTGAATGGAAGGATTAAGGCAAGCATTATTTACTGATATTCAAGATATTAAGCAAGAGAAAAAACATCATATTGGTGTCATTTTGGTGTCAGTGTCACCTATACACGCATTTGGAAACAAAAAACAGAAAAAGGAAGTATCGATATGTTTATATTTAAGATAAAAAGAGAACAAGCTCAATTCACGGCAAAAAATTCCGCACAGACGGTACATGTATACATATTTCACAATCTAAATATCTACTCTTGCAGTGCAGAAGAAAGAGAATGGAAGAACATGCTAAAAGACATAAAAAAGTATAAACACAAAATACAAATTAAAAATAATACACTATTAATCAACAAGTTGCCAATAAATTCAAGCCACACACTCTCCAAAATACGTGTATAGGTGACACTGACACCAAAAATGACACCTATTCACTCGCCAGAACCTTGCCGATCAGGATTGATTTAGTAAATATATTTCCAATACTATATCAATAGTATTAGAAGAAGCAATGTTCTGTCCTGAAAGAAGCAATGTTCTATTCAAAAGCATTGCTTTATATGCGACATAACATTGCTTCATATTCTATCTCATGAAATCAACTTTAGAGCCTATTTATCAAACAGCCCAGTTGCGCAATACAACATCCTATAACGGAGCTCACGCTCTCCAACATGGTTAACAGAAGTTGTAATCGATACAATTTTGGATAAAATTCATAAAAATATCATTGTTTTGATTATTTCCTGTAGAAAATACTACCTGCACTCAAAACTTTCCTATGCAACTGTTGTTGTTATGATCCCAACAGGACGTACGCAACCAAAATTAGTATTGGGAAATTTTATAAACAATTATTTTTATAAGACATGAAAATTAAACAGTTATTATTAGCAGGAGTCGTAAGTATAGCATTATTCTCTTGCAGTGACAAAGACGATGTTTCTGTTTCACAGGACGAAATAAAATCCATTTCAGTATCATTAGGCGGGATCAAGACAAGAGCTTCTTCTCCAACAGATATCATCACATCGGATATTAAGAATGTGAACAGTGTATTAATCAATCTGACTGACGTAAATGGAAAAATCATAACTTCCAAAGCCGTCACCAAAGATGAAGTGCTTAACTCCGACTGGAATAAATTGACCGATCCAGCAAAAGGATTGAAGTTCATAAACATTCCCGAATCCGTTTCTAAAGTGTATATTTATGGAAATCCCGGGAATGCCGTAACTAACAATGTAGTTAATACCAAGTTAGCCAATCAACAGGGTAGCGAAGTGCTTTACTATGGTATGGACGATGATCTGAAACCTATCGTTAATGAACCGATAGATCCGACTCCGACAGCAGGTAAGACTTATACGGCACAAGTGACCATAGCCCCTATTGTAGCCCGACTGCAAATTACCAAGATTTCATTCAAGAATTCAGGTAACTTCGATTTTACGCGAACCATTGACGGAACAGATAAGAAAGCAACAGTTAGTTGGACAGGATTCTCAGGAAATGTAAAAGGCTTCTATATGAATAACTTCTATAACACTTACAAAAATCCGGGAACAATGGACAACCTGCTTCTGAACTCAACTTTCGAAGGACATATCCATGATGGTATGTGGACTTTTGACACGACTCCGATAATAGACGCAGCTCCGTTTGCCAGCTACATTATATATAATGAAGACGGAACCTACGGTAACCTGCCACTGGATTTAGCCGGCAAATGTTATGCTTTCAATTTCTTCCCGGGCACAGCCATACCGCAATTGCATTTAGATCTTTCTGATTTGAACATTACCGGCCTGAAGTCATCCGATACGGAAGTATTTAACCCGGACTTAGCAAATGGCGCACGCTTTGCCAACCTGGTGAAGTATTATAAAGAAGTAAATACAGAACTGACAGCAGCCGACTTCAAACCCGGTACCCTTTATAATATGGAGATAGAGTTAGTTCCGATGCTCGACAATGACTTAGGAAATGTACAATACAACGTACTGGTACACGTCACAGTCGCTCCGTGGAATGAAGAAACAATCACTCCGGGATTTGATCTGGAACAATAAGTTTCAGACTCAACAAACCCTGAAATATGAAAAAGGCAATAATTCTATACATCCTGCTACTGGTAACAGTGACAGGGTGTATAAAAGAAAACCTTGATGATTGTGAGACAACTTTGTACTTCAGCTACCTGGGTGATGGAACAAAGGAAATCTTTCCTCAGAAAATAGAAAAGGTAGATATGTATATATACAATCAGAACAATGTATTTGTACAAAAAACAGTTCTCAACCGGAAAGAGCTCAACCGCCAACGCGGCACTACCTTGAATTTGCCAAGCGGTCAATATCACATTATATGCTGGGGAAACTCCCTCAACGACACACGGATAAACGAAGGTTCATCCTTGCAAAACAACCTTGTCGGAGCCCCGCATTATTTTACGAAAGAGTTGATATCGACCAATGACAGCCTGTATTTTGGAGAAAGAGAGATTACAATTGTCAATGAAAGCTATAAGGTTGACACCGTTTATTTCAGCAGTGCGCATATAAAAATGCAAATAGAGCTGGAAGGACTGGATGTTGGCAGTACACGTGCAGCCACTTCCCCCGTCAGTATAGAAATGGGGAAATTAAGTTCAACAGTGGACTTCACCAAAACGTTTTCAAACGAACGCGTCTCTTATTTCCCGTTGGTAACTTTTGACTCCAACGTACAAAAGTTTGGTTCAAAATTCAACGTATTACGATTTAATGATGATAATGAAGTATATCTGCGATTGCGCGACCTTCAGAGCAATGAAGAATTATACACCATGCAATTAAAGGACTTCATGAAAGATAATAATATTACTGTAAATGGCATCAATGAAGCTGCGGTAGGCATCCGCATCTATTTCAATGGAACCGCCATCACAGTAAAACCCTGGGACGAGGAAGTGATCAGACCGGGGATATAACCCCCAATGTATATGAAGCTAAAATTAAAATACCGGTTCTGTTTGCAGTTGTTTGCCATGGCACTGCTACTGTACTCTTGCAGTGAAAACGAGACGCCGATATCCGATACAACCGATAATCAGGCCCGGCTAAACTTTCTGATCAAAACGGCTCCTACAAACAAAGCTTTGATTCATGGAGACGATGGCAGCTTTTCCAGTCTGGCACTCTATATTTTCAATAAAGCAGACCAGCACTGTGAATATTCGGAACTGATTCCGGAATTCACCCCGCAGAGACTGGAAGAGTTTTCACGCTCTGTCAATGTGTCGCCACAGACAAAAGTAATTTATGCGATTGCTAATTATAACGATCCCGATAAGACCTTTTCTGTTCCGGTGTCTCCCGACCTTACATTGCAGCAATTGGAAAGCCTGACGGTATCCGGCAACGCTTTTACTGACAGCAATATCCTGATGGTCGGAAAAAAGGAAGTTGCAATCAATAGTGAATATGTAGTAGCGGAAGTTCCTATGGAACGCCTGGTAGCACGGCTGGACATCTATATGTTCAAGAATCAGGGATTGGAGAGTTCGAGTGTAGTTGTCAACTCCATAGAATTTGTCAATCAGATACTTAATACAAATAGTAGTCCGGAGGTAACATCAATGCCGACGCCCATTAGCAAGAAGAATGTTTCGGAGGTATTTCTTGGAGGAACAACTCTGCAACTTATGCCGTCTGATTTATCTGAAATAGTACCGGAGAATGCACATGCTTCATTCTATACATATCGAAATATAGTTCCTGACGCTACACCTGACGCTAACACTCCCTATATCCGCATAAAGGCGCTGTTCAACGGGATCAGTTATACGTACAGGGGATATCTTACCGATCAGGGGCAAACAACCCATAAGTACAGTCTGCTGCATAATACAGTTTACCGCGTCATGGCTATGCTCGATCATCCGGATAACCAGCTGATAATTAAAACAACTCCTTATCCATGGGAGCTTACCTCGTCTGAAATCGGACAAGAGATCACGGAGGACGACTATCAGCTTCAACCGTACAATGGAGATGACGCCGGTGCCACTACAGGCATCGTGCAATTTCCCTACATAGCGAACGGAGAAGCCCATAATGAGACTTCCTACGCCAACTACAGTTTTAGTCTGACAGCCCCTGCCGGTGCCATCTGGACCGCTACTCTGACCAATGGACTTGACTTTACGTTCGGCATGAACGGCGGTCTCAACGTTTCCAAAGGAATAGCCCGTGATGAAGCATATACGATACAGGTAGGAGCTACCAAACGCTGGAGTGGGAATCCTAAGAGCACTTACTTCTACATAACCGCAGGAGGCGTGAAACTCAAGATCAATCCGAAGCAAAGCGATGGCAACCGCCAGTTTCCGGGCGACAACGACACGGATATTTTAATCCGCCAAACCGAATATAAATAAGATGAATTATGAAACGAAATAAACTATATATCCTCCCGCTGATACTCTCATTATTCTGGGGACTCACCTCTTGCGAGGATGATTCTTCCATCGAATCGGCAGGAACAGGATCGGTAAGCGGAATTACCCTGAAACTGTCTATGCCCAGCTCCGTGGCTTCGCGTGCCGTAGAAGAGCCGGGTGAAGAAGCGCTCAATGAAAATACGATAAAATCATTAGATGTTTTCGTTTACCGTGAAGGAGCAGACGAATGTCTGTTCTACCAGCATTTTACGTTCTCTCCCGAACTGACCGGAACCGGGGAACATACAGCTACCCTAGATGCCGCACAGGAGAAATTCGATCAGAACATCAACCATACCATTTATGTAGTAGCCAACCATACGGCAACCATTCCGGCTGCGGGATTATCTCTTCCGGAACTGAAGGCGCTCACCGCCCCTACTCTGGATGCAGATAAAAAACAAGATTCATTCTTAATGGACGGAAAGCATACAATGGTGCTGAATGACGGAATCATCGTCAACAAAGAGATTCCCGTTGTTCTTAAACGCGCGGCCGCCAAGATCAGAATAAGCCTGAATTATGTAAACGGTTTCACCCCCATAGACAATAATATACCTTCAAAAAAAATGGTCAACTATGCCGCCAGTGGCTCATCTATTGCAGACGGTAGTGTAAATACCCCCACTCTGCAAAGCATGAACTCATTTACGGAACAAAATACAGGTGCAGGCAATAGCAATCAATTCATCCTCTATTCGTATGCCAATGATTGGACCAAAGATACGAACAGGGAAAGTTATGTACTCATCAATATCCCTGTAAAGGACGCTGATGGTAACACTACTACTCAGAACTATTACAAAATACCGGTAAACTACCGGCTATCGGACGGAAGCACGGGCCAGACTGAAAATCTCTATAAACTGGAACGTAACCGCCTGTATGATATCCGCGTGAACATAGACAAGAAAGGTGATACTGACCCGCATTCCGCAGTTCCGCTGAATGCCGGATACACCATACAGGATTGGAGCACCCACGAAGTACTTGTTTCCGTAGAAGGAATCAACTTCATCTATGTAAAAGATACCAAGATTTCGATGCCCAACAGTACACAGTTCACCACTACCTTCCAGTCATCCACACCGGATGTAGAAATACAGAAGATTACTGTAAATGGTGTATCGGTTTCCAACGGTGGAAAAGAGATAACCATCACCGCTACCCCGAATGTAAAGTCCGGCAACATAACCATAACGAGTCCTCTTCCTGAAAACTTCCTAGCCAAAGATATCACCTTTCAGGTAGTCAATGGTGCCGGACTTACACAACCTGTCACTGTCTCCCAATATCCGGCCCTCTACATCGGTTCTGACATTTCAGCCGATGTCCCCGGAGGAAGCCAGGGGCAAAATAATACGAAGATGTATATAATGAATTCCTTCGTCGCCGACTTCTCTACTCTTCCCAATCCGGACGAGTTTGACGAAGACTTCGGCAGCGGATATTCCCATTATGCAGCCAATCCCGCATTAGGCGCATCTTACGCTTCGTACATACGTGACAATGCCGTACTCGGTTATCCGCTGACAGATAGCGAACACGCAGCCATAGATACGGAAGAAAACAACCGGAGAATCTCTCCGCACTTCATGCTTGCCTCACAACATGGTACGACAACGGCGGATACATACACCGCATCCAGAATCAAATGCCGGGATTATGTAGAGCGGGATGCCACTACCGGAGAAACCTATTCCGACTGGCGTATGCCCACGCAAGCGGAAATCTACCTGATAGATGTCTTACAAAACATCCGGATATGCGAAGTTAAAGGCATCCTTGAAGGAAATTATTATTGGAGTTCGAATGCTTCCGGTGCTGTTAACTTCATGGATCCTCGCGTTGGAGAAGGTGGTAAATTTAGTCCGCTGAATGCATCCGTCCGATGCGTCCGCGACATCCGGTAAACAGTATTGATGGATTAAAATTAGAAAAGTATGAAACGATTAACCTACCTTATAACACTCCTCGGTCTTCTTCTGGCTTCGTGTACAGATGAAGATACTCTCGGCACTCCCTCGACTGGAAATGACGATAAGACCGCCTTTCAGTTCTCGGTAAATATGCCTGAATATACACCGGCACTCACCCGTGCCGTCACAGATGAGAATGCTGTTAACGACCTGTGGTTGATGACCTTCGATGCCAACGGACTATTCATAGGGCGGGCTCATGCCTCGCTCCTGAGCAGTAACAGTAATGGTACCGGGACATTCCAGGCAAATATACCCGATGACGCAAGAATCATCCACCTCATTGCCAATTATTCCCAATGGGATAGTTTTGACGAACGTGCCGCCATGCAGAAAGATGAAAGGGAGATCATACCTTCATTGAACAGCACCAATTTAGTATTCTGGGGAAGACAAACAATCTCTTCCGCCAATGACACTCCCAATGTCACACTTTACCGCAACCTGGCCAAAGTGACTGTAGAAACCGAAGCTACGAACTTCGAAGTAACAGGATATGCGCTCTGTAACTATGCAAGTAACGGAACGGTGGCTCCATTCAACCCGAATGCCCCCGCTACCCCGTTCACCTTGATAGACGGCACGCCGACCTTGCCTCGCAGTCCCGTCTCCAAAATCGATCAGACAGAAACAGACTGTAACATGGACGCCAAATATATGTTCGAGAATGAGAACTATTCCAACGATCAGACCTATATCATCATTAAGGGAAAACTGACAGGAAAGACCGAAGAGCTTTATTACAAGATACAGCTTCTTGATACGGACAAGAAGCCCTACCCCGTCATGAGGAATTACCACTACAAGATTGTGATAAAATCCTTCAGCGAGAGTGCAAACGGAAGTACTGAATTTGCCGATGCTAAAACTTCAGAACCTTCCAATAATATCTATGCCGAGATATTCAAGGAATCTCCTTCTATCTCCGACAATAACAACAATGTGCTGACAGTAAGCAGACTGCACTTCCTGTTCACCCAGGCAGGCACCTTGAAGGTATCAGCCCAATATACGGCCAACGGCGTGACTGATAACTCTAAAATCAGCGTATCCATAGCCGAAGATCAGGGAAGCATACTTCATAATCTCTCTTATGACGGAAATGGGAATATTTCTGCCGATGTATCCCGCATCATTACAGGACAATATGAGGCTACAATTACCGTTAAGGCAGGTGTACTTTCACGTACCATCACGGTCATATCCAGTGCGTTATATCTGTTCGATCCCGCCGGCTTATCACCCGAAATATACACTGCCCGTGACCAGGACGTAGCACTGAGCTTCACTATTCCATCGGCAATACCCTACTATTTGTATCCGCTGAAGTGCACCATTACCACAGGCAACCTCTATCCGGTAGAGCCTAACAAAAACCTGCAACTGGAGTACACTAACGGAGGGTATCAGTATGTCTATTGGGCCACCGGTCCCGGAACCAAAGTATTGAACTTCCGTACCAGTCTTGAAAACAGCGATGAAACCGTTCTGATAGCCAATGAAATCTTCCAGACAAAGAGCGTGGAAGTAAAATCGCGCCACTTTACCAATGTTTCCGTCAACGGAGACAATACGGTAAATTACGGTGTGAACAATACAGCCAGCTTTATGTTTACCATTCCATCATACCCGGATTATCCGCCCACATACCCGTTAACGGTGTTTATTGCAACCCAAAACCTGCAAACCACCCAAAGCGGATGGACAGCAGTTGCAGGTGGTTATCAACGGACTTACGCTTCGCAGCCTTCAGGAGGACAAACCGTCACGTTTACCTCTAAGAAGGCTTTAAGCAGTGAAAAGCTGATAATATCCGCTCCCGGATTCAGTCCTACGACCATTGGCTTTGAGAATATTCTGGCGCAGTCAATAACGGTGGGTAATACGATAAAGGTTTATCAGAATAACGGCTTGCTCAATATCCCCCGCTATACGGTAACCTCATCAGATACCGGCATTGCATCCGGTTTTACTGTCAGTCGCACCAGCACTTATTCAACTACTATATACGCCGGAGCCAAATTGAATGATGTGGTTACTTTCACTCTGAGGAATTATAACTATTCCGCCACATATAAAGTGGAAGAGTTACTGCAAAATCCGGCTATTGTTTTACGATAATATAATGTAATGAAAATATGAAAACGATTAAATTCCTTTTATTGGCAGCCCTGATGCTCACATACACCATCAGTACGTACGGACAGGACAAAAGCCACTACATGCCTAAATTTGCAATAAAGACCAATGCATTGTATTGGGCTACCACTACAGCTAACCTTGGATTTGAGGTCGGACTCTCCAAGAAGCTGACCCTCGATGTATCCGGTAACTACAATCCCTGGAAATTCTCGGATCACAAACAAATCAAGCACTGGCTGGTACAGCCTGAACTTCGTTACTGGCTGTGCGAGCGCTTCTACGGACATTTCTTCGGTCTGCACGCCCATTATGCAGAAGCGAATGTAAGCAACCTGAATATATTAGGTTTGGGACACGAACGCTATCAGGGCAATATCTATGGAGCCGGCATTTCTTATGGATATCAATGGATATTGAACAAGCACTGGAGCATGGAAGCGGAAATCGGTGTAGGCTATGCCCGCATAGACTACGATAAGTACAACTGCGGCAAGTGCGGTAGCAAACTCGACAGCGGACACAAAAACTACATTGGTCCTACCAAGGTAGCATTAAACATCATATACGTCATAAAATAATATAGTCATGAAGAAAATACTGATATACTCTGTTTTGTGCCTCATAGCCGCACTTCCGGTCAGCGCACAAAAATTCTATAAAGATGCCATCAACATCACCAATGCCTCCCTATGGCAACAGGGAGAGTCGCTCTACATAAATATGCAGATGGATGTGCGGAACCTGAAAGTCAGCAATGACCGCACCCTAACGCTAACTCCCGTACTGACAGGTCCGGACAATAATGTCGTATTGCCGGAAATCGTTATCAACGGACGCAGAAGGCAAAAGGCCTATCTCCGTGCCATGGCTTTAGATAAGGCAAACAATATGGAGATTCCTTACAATACTCAGGAAGTTCTGAACTACACACAAGTCATTCCTTACGAACCATGGATGGAAAATGCTTATCTGAATCTGGAAGAAGATTTATGCGGATGCGGAGGACACCAGGAGGTACTGACACAGGAAATGATTATGAACGGAGTTTCTACGGAGACCAAACGTCTGGCTGCCCTGCAACCTGTCCCTTCTTACATTCAGCCGAAAGCAGAAGTAGTAAAAGCACGTAGCGAACAATATGAAGCTTATCTCGATTTCCCCGTAGGCAAGTCCGTTATTCTACCGGATTTCATGAACAATCAGACGGAATTGCGGAATATCCGGGAGATGTTCAATAAGGTACAGAATGACAAGAAGTTGACCATTACCGGTGTTTACATTGAAGGATTTGCTTCCCCCGAAGGACCGCTTAAACTCAATGAGCAACTCTCTAAGAGCCGTGCCGAAGCGTTAAAGAAATATCTGTCCGTACACGAACAGATTCCTGCCAATCTCTACAATGTCTCCTTTGGCGGTGAAAATTGGGAAGGACTGGTAAAAGCTCTGGAAGCCTCTAACACGAAAGAGAAAACCGAATTCCTCAATATCATCCGAAACACCAGCGATATAGCCCGCCGGAAAGAGGAAATAAAACGTGTAGGTGGTGGCGCTCCCTATCGTACAATGCTGAAGGAACTATACCCTGCACTCCGTAAAGTGAATTGCCGCATAGACTATACGATTGCCAATTTCAAAGTAGACGAAGGAAAAGAGATCATCAAGACACAGCCCCAGTATCTCAGTTTGAACGAGATGTATCTGGTGGCCAACAGCTATCCCAAAGGTGGTGACGACTTTATCAAGGTTTTTGACATCGCTGTACGTATGTATCCTGATGATGAAGTAGCCAACTTGAATGCTGCCGCTGTAGCCTTGTCTAAAAAAGATTTGCCCGATGCCCGGAAGTATCTGGATAAATCCAATAAACAGACAGCCGAATATGCAAATAATAACGGCATCTATTACCTGCTGAGTGGCAATAAGGATCAAGCTATTGTTGAATTTACCAAAGCTGCCCGGAATGGTAACGAAGCAGCCCGGTATAATTTGGAAGAAATAGAAAAAGTGATAAAGATAAAGAAGTAACAGAGAGAATAGAATAGAGAATCCCCGGAATTTTAATCAGTTCCGGGGATTTTCTATTTTTATGTACCTCATTCAATTACGATGTAAAAGTAAATCACACACTGTTTACTTCAAAGAAAGGCTATGACTTTGTCTCATTAGCCAAACATCAGGATAGCTACACCCTTTGGTCAGGATGGTGTAGCCCTAAGCACAAAAGGGTGTAGCCATTCCGAGCAAAGGGTGTAGCCTTATTATACGATTGAAATAGAACCGATTACAAACGACTTATTCGTCAAAAAGAAAAAGACTGAATTGGGGTAATGGCAGAAGCTTGTAACAAAAGAAGAAAGAGATAGAGATTTATGACCAACTTTGGCGAATAATCCTACCCAAAATACCCACAAGTAGGGATTGATAAAACCAATATTTTCTTCCAACTTTGTAACAAGAATCAGATAAAATGAAAAGTTTTTATATACTATTGCTTATTACGATAACTTGGACGTCTTCTCTACCGGTACAAGGGCAGGACTCTATTAATATAGGAACCCGCCATTCTTTATTCTCCAACATACTGAATGAAGAAAGGATGTACTGGATTTATGAACCGGAAAAACAACCGGGTGAAGAAGAAAGAGACTACCCGGTTCTCTACTTATTGGATGGAGATGTATTTTTCCATTCCGTAGTAGGTTTTACCCGTTTCTTTGCTTCTTCAAGGGTTTCTTCATTACCCCCTTGTGTTGTAGTCGCTGTTTTGAATACAGACCGTACCAGAGATTTCACCCCTACCAGTTCGGCTGCACGACGGGATGGCAGTATTCAGCCTGAAGATACTCCAAAAGGTGGAGGGATGAAGGCTTTCTATCGTTTCTTAACTGAAGAACTGCGCCCGGAAATAGAAAAAAAAGTTTCTGCCAACGGCCGCAATTTCTTAGTAGGACATTCATACGCAGGTTTATTTACCCTACAGGTTCTACTCGACTATCCTGAGTCGTTTGATACCTTCATAGCAATAGATCCCAGCTTATGGTGGGACCGGGGAGTTTTCCTGAAGCAAGCCGAGAAAGAAGTTGGTCAGAAGGACTTTTCGGGAAAACAACTCTATGTTGCCTTTGCTACCCGCCAACGTCCTAATGTGAAGTTGGACCAGTTCGCATTGGCTGACAGTTTAGGAGAAAGAATCATTCCAGAGATGAAGAGCCAACATCTGCGTGCTATATACAAAAAGTTCCCGGACGAAGTGCATGGTACAATAGCCCTTCCAGGTATGTTTGATGGCCTGAAGTCCTTGTTCATGCGTTAGTATTGAGACACATAGCATTTTGTTATGTTCTCTTTTATACTGTTAATAATCTGAATAGTTTCAACTCTTGAAAAAACAGTAGAGCGGGAAGTTTGTTTTAAATATAGGGAAAATAAGTTCCGATTGATCGTACCATATAATATAGACCTAAATAAATAAATAGATTATCATGAAAAAAGAAGTTTCTGAAGTATTTGAAAAAGAACAATCTAATGAAAGCTGCATCCATCTGTATCTGGAAGAATGCGGTTGGTGTGCTTACGAAGTTTCAGCTTATCTACTAATGAACCTTTTAGGAGGAAAATGTATAGTCGAAAAAATAGAGAAATGCGGCTTGAAGCTTGTCCGCGCATTTCTGAACATAGATTTGCTGGGTGGCATCAATTATGGCGAATACCGCTATGCGGGCTTAAACTCCTACAACCTGCAATTAATAGGAAAAGATAAAGTCGACAAGAATTCATTTCTTCATTGGAAAAAGAATATATAAAACATCATACAACAGACTTTATCAATAGGATTTTTATATATCTCCCATATTATTGTAATGATAATATGGGAGATATATTTTAATATAACATCAATTGTATTACGCAATTCTCTTGCAAAGGATTCTGAGATTGTTTAATATCCCAATTATGCTTCCTTCTTTTCAAAGAATAAAAAAAGTCCTAATTCTTAACAGAATTAGGACTTCTAATTTAGAACTGAGCGGTGCGTACGGGACTATGCAATAACTTGCAAAATACCAATTTTCAATACAATGCATTATTAATAATAATATAGGGTATCACATTCTTTCATTATTTCCTCTTATATTCATCTTCTTTACCGCATTTTGAAGCTTGGATATAAGCGTCATAATCTCTTTATATTCTTTCTCTTTTTCTTTATAATTCAACATATCCCCTTTTCCTGTACATAACCAGTATATATTAAGCATTGGGAACTTCTCTATTATGCGAGCTATGTTATCGCTTCCTATGCCTCCAGAGCTTGCGTGCAACGCATTGTTTAAATAGCCATTTGACAATCCGCACTCATCTTCAAAATTCCGTACACTCTTAATAATTTTCTCACTTTTAGCGTACATAACAAATTTATGTAGTCGTATCGCTGCACTTTCTTTATTTCCCATTTGGTATATGTTTTCGTAACAAATTCGTTGTTAAACAGCATGTTTAACAACATATATGAATCTCGAACCTTTTTAAAATACAAATGTTATCTATCAACCATAATTTAAATAATCGTACTATATGGAGAAAGTTAACCTTCCCGTTTGCCGTCTCATAAGGCAAATTAAAATTCTCATGCGACAGTCTTTGCGTATATCTGAAGATTTAGAATGTGCGCATAAAAGAATAACCGATCTTGAGAAAGAACTACAGGCGCATAACCTTGTATCGCAACGTAAACAAGCAATTTACGAGATGAAGATACTGCAGCATGTCGAACCTCAAGGAGCATGAAACTACTTTTAGCCTGGATAGAAAGGCTTCATGTAAATGGGCTTTTCTATCATTTATGCACTTTCTCTATCAAACGTTTCCTTTGCATCTACAAACGCATGCTCAAGAGTTTCAAACTTCATCTTCATATTTTCAATGAGCCTTTCATAACGTGACACGGTTGTTTCGTATAGTCTTGCCAGTTCATCATAGGTAAGCCCGAACGTTCCGATGTCTGTAGATGACGACAATTCATCATTATTCAAGAACATAGAACCTTTTCCGGTAAGGATGTAGTTAGCATTGACTTGGGGGAATGCCTCGCAAAAAGGCATTAATATCTTTATTGATACTTCTTCTGTTTGCCCTTGTCTTAGTTTATACATCATATTTTTAGATATACCTTCTATGCTTGTATGGACTTTATAGTCATTTAAGCCGAGATTATCCATTACTTCATGAAATCTATCTTTTGCTGTTTTCATAAAAAATCTCCTATTCTTTTTGTTTGGTATCTAAAAAGATACTATATTTGCACCCGTAACAAGTAGCAGTTGTTCAAATGACATAGTTTATACTTACCCCTTTCCGGGCTAATATATGAGATGAATCCTGTGATAGCTGCTACCTATTACGGGATTCATTCTTTTTATATGAATCTACAATCGGTTCTATCAGTGCCCACCGTGCGGAACTTTGGATTAAACCAATGACAGCCGTGAGATAAAAAGGCTCTTCTGTTGATTATAACTCTTGTAATGTCCTGCTCCATTCCACGTACCAATGACAGGCGACTCACAAAGATTTTACCACTTTGACAAGAGACCGAAATACAAGTTTAAGAGATAAGACTCTTAGGTAGGTGAGGGCGGAACTGTATAATCAGCACAAATGTTCAGTTATACATTATGTAGGCGGAACATTAACCCAGTCTCCTAATTTAATATTAGGTAGGTGAGGGATAGGGTACGGTATATATTTAAGCTATAATAGAGCTATTCATTATGATAGGCTTAATAAAAAAGACATTATTAAATAACCGATTGTACAATATTTCAAAGAACGAATTATGAAAGAAGAAATATTAAATTCATATACAAACTGTTTTTATTCAGCGAATAATTTCAATCTTTTACCTCCATCTTCGTTACAAGAGAAAGAAGGTTGTCTGTATTATGTATATCATGGTTCTTTCGGAATAAAAAAATCAGTTCTATTAAGGAGTTCTTCTGAACTTGAGTTAATAAAATCTTGTTGGGGTCAGACACGGAAGATATGATTGTATTTATCATTGCGTTTGCCCCATTGATATCATTAATTCTCTCCTGATGGACTATTGTTGATATAGAATGAAGCAAATATTTGAATACAGCTATTCTATCATTTGTTTCCAATCCTCTTTCTAAATAATACTGCGATAAAGACATTTGTGTTTCTATAATATTTTTTTCCGATCTAATATAATTCTCCATATTCATATTTAATACATCATCCTTTATCCTTCGTATATCTATTGCGGAAAATATCTGCCACCCAATAAGTACTGTAACCAGCAAAGACAATATTCCCACTATTATCCCTTGGTAATCCATTCCTAAATCAGAGGTATGCGGATAGGTTCTGCATAATGCAATTATAGATACTAAGATGGATATTCCAGATAATATCAATATTACTATGTTTCTATATTTATTCATATCTATTTAACAATCAATAGATTACATAAAACATGTTTTATAACATATAATACGGTATTAAAAAAGATACCATATTGTTTGAAGTATCTAAAAAGATACCTATCTTTGCATCGTCAACCAATAAACAAACAAACTTGGTACATGCAAAAAGAAAGTGATGGCTTTTCCAAGTCTCACACATTTTCAAAGACAAATATAGTCGTAAGCTTTCTTATTTGCAAATAAAATACATATAAAATCTAAATAAACATAGAAATAATATGAAAAAAGTGAGTAAAAAGGATATTTTGGGTATAAAGGCAGGAAGTTCTATGACTTTCCACATGGATACCTACGAGGCTTTGAAAAGTGCGCATACATATGCTTATCAATTAACCCATTCAAGTGACAAGCCACAGGATGTTAAGAAATACAGATGTTCCTACTCATTAAAGGATTTGACTATAACCATTATAGCGGTGGGGAAATGACACGTTCAGAGGCTCGTTTAATCGCAGAGGAGTTGTACAATCTGATAGGCAAAAATATGAAATCATATATATCAGAATGCATAAAGTACAATTCAGATGAGTATCTGAATACAGAAGAGGCTTCAACTATGATTGGTATTAGCGTAAAAACTCTCCGAAGAAGAAAAGACGAGTTTCCTCATGTCAAAATAGGTAAAAGAATAATGTTCTCAAAGAATGGGATCATTGAATTGATGAACAGATGAAAGCAAGAGATTACAATTTAATAAAAGATGGCAAATACAATATGAAAGCCATCATGCAAAGAGCTTGGGCTTACATGAAGCTGAACAAGGCTTTCAAGTGGTATTCTTTTGCTAAGGCTTTAAAAGATGCTTGGGTAGATGCAAGTTTGAAAATGGATGATTATAAGGCTCAAGTTAATCCTCAGTATCTGGATTATCCCCAACCTGCTAACAATTTTAGGCAAGCCTTGATGGATTTAGATCCAACTTTAAGATGCTACGATAGTAGTTGGAGATAACAATTAACCTCATACGATTATGATAGAAACAATTATGATATTGGTGAGCTTGTACGCTGGCTATAGGCTGTTCAGTAAGTCAGGTGAAAAGTTCTTCTACAAAGATTGATCCACAGCCCTACTGACGGATTGAACGACATCCAGTAGCGAGAACTGGGTAGGGATCTAAGGCGAAACCGATGAGCCAAACATTCGGGAAAATGCGAGACATCTGCTTAGTGGTCTGACTTCTGTGGTCAATAAAATACAGCGCATAGCCGCAGCCCTATACATCCGGGGATTATATAGCGGAAAGTGAATAAGGCAGCTGGAGCCGTAACGATTGACTTGTCTCGTGAAAGCACTGTACGATAAGTAGAATGATACACTTTACGTATCTATTGCTAAAAAGTGACTTCAAAGGTGTGGTACTACCGTAATAGCATAGGATGTTATTTACAAGGAGTTTTTATTATAGAGCCCCAAAATACAGATTTAGAATTATTGAGATTTTGAACGTCTTTATATGAATTAATCATTTTATTCAAAATCCTACGTTGTTCCTTTTCTGAAGGAGTCTTAGACTTACCATTTCTAAATCCATATTGTTTTACTCTACATACAATCGAAATGATTTTGTCATTTGACAAATGAACATGCTTGTTATGTAAATGTATAAGCAAGTTTTCATGCTTATTGAAAACCTTTCTGCAAATAGGGCAAATTACTTTCATCTTTTTTTAGGCAAATATATAAATTCCTTGTAATAAATACAGTGCAATTCTGCGATGATATGAGCGGATGCGTGCAACGTGGTTAAATATATAAATGCGCGGAGCTTTACGCGCCATTTGATAGAACAAAAGCTTAGTGAAAGCTATCAATATACCTCCCTTCCCGTCAAATTAGGGCGTGCTGAAATGCTAAATACGTATTGTTACGTTGAAGGGAGCTAAACTTATTAATCTTAAAAATATTATAGAATTATGATTGGAAAGAAAGTTATTATTAGAGCTGACAAAGCGGGTGTATTTTTCGGAACATTGAAAGAAAAGAATGGCAGTGAAGTTACATTAACAAACTGCCGCAGATTGTGGTGCTGGTACGGAGCCGCATCCATTTCCCAGCTCGCGGTCGAAGGGACAAAAAGACCAAGCGAATGCAAGTTCACTCTGGTAGTTCCTGCCATCACGATACTTGGAGTAATTGAGATTATCCCTTGTACGGAAGAGGCGGTCAAATCCATTGAGGAGGTGTCGGTATGGAAGAGCAGATAAAGCTATTTCTTAGTTCTGGCTCTGGCTATGGCGATGGCTCTGGCTATGGCTCTGGCTCTGGCGATGGCGATGGCTCTGGCTATGGCTCTGGCTATGGCTATGGCTCTGGCTATGGCTATGGCTATGGCTCTGGCGATGGCGATGGCTCTGGCTATGGCTCTGGCTCTGGCGATGGTATTAATATGTTTAATGGTGATAAAGTCTACATAATAGATGAAACGCCGACCATTATTAAAAGTGTCCGAGACAACATAGCCAAAGGATATATTCTCAATGGAGACTTTACCTTAACTCCGACATTTATTGTCAAGGATAATGGCAAATTTGCACATGGAGAGACATTACATGAGGCATTCTTTGCACTCCAAGAAAAACTGTATGATAATTCAACCGAGGAAGAAAGGTTAGAAGCTTTTAGAGCACATTTTCCTGACTTTGCGAAGAAGATATCTGCTAAAGAATTATTTCATTGGCATCATGTTTTAACCGGTTCATGTAAGCAAGGAAGACTATCATTCTGTACCAATAAGGGTATAGATATTGACAAAGATGCATATACCATACATGAGTTTATAGAATTAACTCAAGATTCGTATGGCGGTCATATAATCAGGAAGCTGAAGTAATTATGCAATTATCCCGTGGCTTACCTATCCTTAGTGTAAGTAGTAAGGCAATCATCGGAACGCCCACGGGAACTATCCCGCAGAAAAGGTTAGTGCTAATACTGTACTAAAAGCCATGAGAGAAACGAAGTGCGCACCGTTTTACTTTACCCTTGTACAGGCGGTTAATTTTTAAATCTGAATAGTAATGAACCAAAATAGTGGAACAAAAAAAGGAGAAATGTGCAACCGGAATGGATGTACTGGAATAATCGAAGAAGGAGAAAAAGAAGGCTGTTGTTCCTGTCATATAAACCCTCCTTGTAGCTATTGTACTACGCAAACAGAGTATTGCCCTGTATGTGGATGGAGTGCAGAGGATGAGCAAAATGAGTATTTAAAAGAATATGCTAAAAACCAAACTCCGGTTACATATCAATATAAATCGGACGAACAGCTTTTTAATGAGTTGAAGGATGGTGAATTTGGTTATATACGAGTTGTTTCCGGTGGTCACACCATTGTTAGATTAAAGGGTAAGCATCCTAATATGACTGCCAAAGAAATATATGCGAAACTCAATCTTTACGAAAACCCACACATGCCTCGCATGAAAAGATTTACCGATACGACTTTTGAGCTAACTTATTTTTGTGATTAACAAATAACAATAAAGAAATAATGGAAAAATTATTGGTATGGAAAATATACTCTACAGCAGATGTCTTTGGGGTTAAATCTTATGTTTCTGAAAATGGAAGAAGGGCGTTTTCTTCTGCCATGCTATTCAGGGGACTAAATGGAAACTATTTAGATTAACTAATAAATAAAACTATGAAAAAAGGTTTATTAGTAAAGTATAAAGCTCCCGGTTGGGAAAATAAGATCGGGAAGATATATAGCGTTAACGGTGACAGAGTTATGGTGCAATTCGGGAAGCATGACTTTATAGAGTTGTATTCAAATGATTTAATCGTAATGACAATGCAATGAAAGTGATTATGTTTATTCTCTCACTATTCGTCTTTTTATGCTCAATAGTGATGTTGTACGGAGCAGTTGTTAATGATAGTCCTATGTATGCTACAGGGATTATTATTATGCTTATCATTTGTGGAGTATCATTTATAATGGCCCGAATATCTTATAAAGAGTTGGGGCATTAATTGCAATAAAAAATCCTTTGAAATGTAGTTCTTTTTACTGTGTTGTGTGCGGTCTGTGAAGATAGTACACTTTTTTATTAGGAGAAGTGGCGGAATCAGTAGACGCACCACTCGATAATAGGACTGCCAACCTTAGATGTGGCGAGCTTGGCAACTCGTCCCAGTGCAAATCTGGGCTTCTCCACGAATTATTAATTTAAAATTTATTATTATGCCAATTATTAAAAAGAACGACGTTACTCCTGAACGTCCGGTCATCATTGTATTGTATGGTACTCCAGGAACAGGCAAGACATCCCTTGCCACAACAGCGGAAAATCCGTTATTGATAGATACGGATAGAGGTTATGATAGAGCGGTACAACGTTGTGATACCCTCACTGCTAACAAATGGGAAGATATAACGGCAGAGTATGAAACAATGAAGTCTTACAAGACTATTATCTGCGACACAGCCAAGGCATGTTTAGATGACTATCTGATGAACTTTGCCATAAAGAACAATTATAAGTTGGCAAATAATGCTTTAAAGCGATTTGGGCAAATGGCAGAGGATTTCAAGTCATTTGTTAACCAACTTCGTTCTAATGGTTCTGACATAATCTTTATCTGCCATGATAAAGAAACAGTGGAAGGTGATATTGTCAAGCACTCTCCTGATTGTACAGGACAGAGTAAGGATCTGCTTCTTCGCATTGCTGACCAAGTAGGATATATATCAAAAGTCAATGGAAAACGTACTGTTTCATTTGAGCCTACCGATACCTTTATTGGTAAGAATGTCGCCCAGCTTCAGATGATGGAAATTCCCGAATCCACTAGTGCAGATTTCTCAAATTGTATGGCAGGAATTATTTCTACTGTGAAGTCCGCGATACAGAACAAATCGGAGGAACAGAAGAAAGCCAATGAGATGCTTGCTATGCTTAGAGAGAATCTAGCGGCAGCTATGACCGATGAAGATATAGCCGCACTCATCGAAGGTATGAAAGAACTTCCAGTAGTATTGCAATATCCGTTCTTTCAAGAAATGAAATCCAACCTTGCATCCAAGGGCTATAAATACGAAAATAAAAAGTTCGTCAAGGAATGAGACCGTTAATTCGCGTGACTACTATTGAAGCATTCCGAAAGTATATGGAGCAAAGCGAATACGCTAACTTCGAGATAACTGAGCAATCGGTTATTGATAGCATAACGGGTGTATTTGAGGGAAATGCCTATACTCGCATTGGGACGGCTTTTCATAAAATTGTAGAAGAAGGTACACCGCAATGCGAAAAGATAGAAGCAGGCGAGCGTACCTTCCTCTATTATGGCAAAGAACAGAAAGAACCTATACCTTGTGGACGTATTTTTGACATTGAAGGAAACAAAGTAATATTAGACGTACCGCAATGCAAGGTGGCACTTGCGTACCACAATGAACACCCGGATGCGTTTCACGAAATAAGGCTCTACAAGGACTTTGGGGATGCAGTTATAACAGGGTGCGCCGACATGATAGATGGTGTGGAGATTAGGGATATAAAGACCAAATATTCTTATCCATCCGATGCTGACTATATAAATTCTTGCCAATGGCGGTTTTATCTACAGCTATTCAATGCGGATGTATTTCACTTTGACTTATTCATCTTTGAAGGATACGACAAAGATAAGCACGGATATGATGTAAGAGGACTCCCACTGAAACGATATGAGCCTTCTATCACATGTTATCGTTATGATGGTATGGAGCAAGATAATATGAATCTGCTACACTCTTTTTTAGAGTGGGCAGAATATAGAAACTTAACCAAGTATTTATTAAAAGAAAAAATAGAAGAATAATATGGCGAATCAAATAACTGGGCGGATAATTGAAATCGGTCAGACCGTCCAAATCCCATCCAAAAACGGGGGAACACCATTTACTAAACGGGAATTTATTTTAGATGCTACCACTTATGATCCTTATACTGGTGAGCGTAGTGAGTATGAGAACATTATTCCTTTAGAGTTCTCGGGTGATAAATGTGCAGAACTTGATCGTTATAAAAATGATGATGTTGTTACTGTATCATTCGTGTTACAGGGGCGTTCATGGACAAATCTAGATGGAGAACTAAAACGTATGGCGTCTATTCGATGTTACAAAATAGAAGCGCGTGGAGGTGTATCTCAATCCCCTCAGAGTGTACCAGTACAACAGCCGGTACCACAGCCGACTTATCAGCAACCGCAGAACTTTCCGCCTCCTGTTGATGCGAATGGTAATACCAAAGACGATCTCCCCTTCTGATGAAATACGATGGTTCCAATCCTTTCCATGCCCAGCAGGCAAGAGCGAAGCTGGAGAAACTGATAAAGGAAAAGAAGATATTTGAACTGACCGAGAAGAAGCCGCAAAGGTCATTGAGTCAGAACAGGTATCTTCATATATGCCTTGCTTATTTCGGTTGCCAAATCGGTGAAACGATGGAGTATGTAAAGCGAAACTATTATAAGATTTTGTGCAACAAAGACACTTTCATCCGTGAGAGAGAAGATAAGTTCCTTGGCAAAATAAAGTACCTGCGGAGTTCGGCGGACCTTGACAGTGCGGAGATGAGCCTTACAATCGAAAGGTTTCGGAATTTCTCAAGTGCCCAAGGTATATATATTCCTTCTCCAGAAGAAGAGCGTCTGATTCAGATGATGGAGATTGAGATTGAACATAACAAACCTTATATTTAAAAAATGAAACTTACTCTAACAAAACAAGAAGTGCTTCTCCTGCAAAAACTACTTTATTCATACAAGGAATGTCTTCCCGATGGAACGACGGAGAAGCATGGACGTTTTGTCGGGAAGCTGAACAAGAAAATTAAAAGACAAATTATTAATCAATTAAATTATGATAGAAACAAGAAAAACAGAAATCCGGTATGTGACATCTGACCCGAAGAAGATGCTTAACATGTACCTTGCAAAACGTGTCCTCAAAACATGGGAGGAATCTTTCATTGATGAAGATACCGGTGAAACAGTAAACATTGAACGGCATGAAGTCCTCTTTGAACGTGGCACGCTGATAGATCAAGATACTTTGGCGAAAATTCGTTTCAGTATGGAAGCTGATGGTATCAAGGAAGTGGAAGTTAGCAACCAGAATCGTTTGGCGTTCGAGAATGAGAACAAGTTTTTATATCCATACATCGCACAAGCACAGATAAGCGACAAGAAGTATAAGTTCTTGTTGTATGCCACTGGGCTGGAGAATGCTTGCCTTATTTTGAAAGACTACATCGAACTCAATTACCAGTTCGGGTTCACCCTGACGATGGCAAAGGAATTCGATTCCTGCGTGATTCTTACCGACAACTTGAAAGAACGCAAGGTAGACGATGCTTCGCTTGCCTATCTCAAAAATGAAATCACGATGGCAGAATACGTTGACAAGATGGACGATGAGACTGAAGATAGTAACGAAGAATCTAAACCGAATGAAAAGAAATTCTACCAGATTGAGACGAAAATCACCTTCACGGACGGGGAGAATGAAGACGAAAGGGTTCAGACTTTTGTCGTGAACACCTTCAACGTTGATAGGGCGATGATGCTTATCACTCACTACCTCAAAAATAAAGAGGAGGAATGCGAGAAGCAAGCCAAAGAAAAGGGGCATGAGTTCAATAAAAGAGAAATTCACACGGCTATTGAATCAGCCAAACCGATTCCAGTTGGGCGGTTTATTTCGAAAGAGTTTTCTATGGCTTATTTGGATTGAGTTATTCCTATACAGACGTAGTGAATATTCTGTATAGGAGCAATCTTGTATCAATGAACGCACCACTTTCGGAAATTTGAGATCGTTATGGGAGCGACCGATATATGAAAGAAAGTAGTAGATTGAGAGAGTATGGTAGAAACCCATATAAGTCCAAAGGGTATCAATCGAGGTGGATTACCACAAAATCATGTGGAAGTTGACTGTGTTACATGGCGGTTCATGATGTTGACAGCTCGGAAAGACGGGCAAACATGGCGGAGGTATTCTCAGTGGTAAAGAGAGCCTAAAGAAAGCGTACGAAGTGCTTTAGGTATTACAAGTTGTAATTGCTTGGGTTCGACTCCCAAACTGCCGCACAAACTTGTGTTGGAAAGGGAACATGAAAGTATTCAGTTGCAAATGGATATTTCTGTAATGCGCATACAGATAGTGTTCCCGATGGAATAATGTGAGCCACACATAAATGGCATGGGTTAGTGAATAATGGTTTCGCCCCGGAGAATACGCTTCGGGGCTTTTAATTCAAGAATTATGGAAAAGAAATTTACCGTTGTTGAAATCGTGGAAAATCTTATTGGTAAGATTAATCCTGTTGGTGAAACGAATGAAGACGAAATTCGTTTTGAAAACCTCAAATTGATGTGCGATTTGACAAATAGTCTGATCTCAAAAATAGATAATGTGTCTTATGAGAATAAAGACAGGCAAGAACATTCGATAAAAAGAGCCGCTGAGTATGCAGAAAGGTTTTTAACAGAACAGATAGGAATACAATAATATGCCATACTACATAAAAAGAACTAAGTCCAAGAAGAAAGACAAGCCTTTGCCCTTGTTTGATAAGGCAGGGGTGATAATAAAGAAGAAGCCGGATTTAAAAGCTAAACTCGACAAAGAGTTTTCCCTTTTTATCCGGCTTCGTGATTGTATGCCAAACGGATATTTCCGCTGTATCTCATGCGGGCAGATAAAGCCTTTCGAGCAGGCAGACTGTGGGCACTATTTCAGTCGTACACATTTGGCCACACGTTTCGATGAGAATAATTGCCATGCTGAATGCCGACACTGCAACAGATTCAAAGCGGACCATTTGGAAGGGTATCGGGTGAATCTGATAACTAAAATCGGACAACAGAAATTTGATTTACTAAAAGTGAAAGCTGCCGGTACTTCTAAGATGTCTGATTTCGAGTATGGGCAGCTAATCAAGTATTACAAGGCACTTAATAAGAAGTTACGAAAGGAGAAAGGATTATGAAGAAAGAAATTGACGCATGGGTATGGAATCCAGCAGATGCGCTATTCAAGCAAAAGAAATCAGAAAAAGCAATCGGTCATATTATCTATTGCGAATGTCCCGAAAAATGCGAGTTGTACGCAAAAGGTAATTGTGTCGCTTTTGATAATTATTGCCCTCATGGAAGCAGAGGTCGAGTTATCGGGTATTCAAGAATGGCAAGTAAATTTCACTCATGGATAAACGAATTTAAAGAGAAACATAAAGATGTATATAAGTCAAAATTGACACAGCCCAAAAAGTTGGAATACTTTATGGATTTAGTCTATATCCCAATTTCATACTTAGGGCTAAATGAAAATATAGAGTTCGTATCTGGAGGTGGTTATTTTGCAAAAGGAAGGCCGATTATTAAACGAGAGCATTTCAATGCAGAGTTTATATCCAAGAAAATAATCAATTTTACTCCCTATGCTTTGTTGGGAGGAAGAATAAAAGATTACCAAGACAAGGAAGTGCCGAAATTCCTTTTATGGCTAAAGCAACTTGACAACGCTCTATATGAGGAAGTAAAAGAAATGAATCCAACCCATAGCGGATTTGTTGCCATGACCAATGTAGGTCGCAAAGCGATACTGCAAACATTGAATCCCAATATAGGTATATTCAAGGACATACACGGTGGAATATGGGTTTGGGATGGTGAGTACCTGCACTCTAACAATACACACGCTTCTTTCACACTTATTGAAACAAGGGAAATTCAAGAATGTAGGCTAAAGCCCAATGGAAATGTTGCGGTTAAGGTGTGTGATGACGCACAGGTAAATGATAATACAGAGTTTATAGATTGATATGTACCAACTGCGTGATTACCAACAGAAAGCCTCTAATGCAGCCGTTTCTTTCTTCAACAACAAAGCCAAGAAAACGAATGCTATCATGGTCTTGCCTACGGGTTCGGGAAAGAGCCTTATCATAGCGGATATAGCTGCAAGGCTTGACGGACATACCTTAGTGTTCCAGCCGAGTAAAGAAATTTTGGAGCAAAATTTCAAGAAACTGTGCTCATATGGTATTCTTGATTGTAGCATCTATTCGGCTTCTTTCAACTCAAAGGAGATAAGCCGTATCACATTCGCCACCATAGGTAGCGTGAAGAATCATCCCGAATTATTTACCCACTTTAAAAACATAATTGTGGATGAGTGCCATTTGGTAAACCCTAAAGAGGGAATGTACAAGGATTTCTTTGAAGCTGTAAAATGCAAGGTTCTTGGATTAACGGCCACACCTTACCGGCTTTCATCCAGCCGTGACTTCGGTTCTATGTTGAAGTTTATCACCCGTACAAAGCCCCATGTCTTTTCAGAGGTCATTTACCATGTACAGGTATCAACTCTTTTAGATATGGGATATTTGGCGAGGTTGAATTACTACCCTATGAATCCTTCAGGGTGGAACGAACTCAACCTGAAAGTGAACACCACCGGCGCCGACTACACAGATCGGTCCGTCCAGCGAGAATATGAACGGATAGACTTTTACGGTTATCTCGTTCATATCGTTCAAAGGCTGATGAATCCCAAAGCTGGAGGAAAACGAAAAGGCATTTTGGTATTTACTCGATTCTTGAAAGAGGCTGAACGATTAACGATGTCAATACCTGGTTGCGCTATTGTATCCGGTGAAACTCCAAAAGTCACGCGTGAAATGATTCTCAAGCATTTCAAGACAGGTGAAATACCTGTTGTTGCTAATGTCGGAGTATTGACTACTGGTTTTGACTATCCTGAACTTGATACAGTAGTAATGGCACGCCCTACGATGTCACTTGCTATGTGGTATCAAATTGTAGGTCGGGCTATCCGCCCGCATCCTTCCAAGGAATGTGGCTGGATTGTTGACCTTTGTGGTAACATCAAACGTTTCGGAGAGGTGTCGGACTTACGGTTATTTGATAGTGGTAATGGTAAATGGGCTGTTTTCTCCAAGGACAGGCAATTGACTAACATAAGGTTTTAATCTGAATGGAAAACGATAAAGGATTTATAAAACTAAGCCGCAGGTTCTTCTCGAATATAATGTGGAATGAAGCCCGGACATTTAGCAGTTGCGAAGCGTGGCTAGACTTAATACAGTCTGCGCGATTTGATGCAACGCCCCGAAAGGAGTGTATCGGAGGTCGAGAAGTGGTCTATAATCGTGGGCAATACCCAGCATCCATCAGGTTTTTAGCAAAACGTTGGCAATGGTCAGAAAAGAAAGTCCGTTCTTTTTTGGAGCATCTACGGAAAGAAGGTATGATAACTTCTGAATGTACGCAAGGTATCAATATCATAACATTGTGCAAATATGACGAATATAACGATGTCGGCACAACAAAAGGCACAATTAAGGGCACAGATATCAACATGGAAATCAATAGTTTAAAAGAAGAATGGGCACAATTAAGGGCACAATTAGAGGCACAGCCTATGAATAATAATCCGCCACAATCTGAATTTTCACAAAAATTAGGGCACACGGAGGGCACAAATACAAAGAAAGATAAAGAAAGAGAGTATATAGATATATCTCTTAATAATCAAGAGAAAGAAAATACTCCTAACGGAGTACCAAAGAAAGACAAGCTTTCTTCGGCCTCCCTTTCTGAAAGGGTTGATTATAACGGATTGATGGAATACTATAACTCTACATTCAAGGACAAACTTCAGCAGATAAAGTTAATGACCGAGGCTAGAAAGAAAGCCGTTAAAGCCCGGATAGCCCAATATGGCAAAGAATCCATCAGAACAGCTTTTAATATTATCCTTCAGAGTCCCTTTCTTCTTGGAGAAAATAACCGCAACTGGAAATGTGATTTTGATTGGATATTTAAACAAGCAAATTATACTAAAATTTTAGAAGGTAATTACAATGGAAAACGAATTGATACTGCCGCCACAAGAAGAGAGTCGGTTAGCCGCCTTAAAGACCTCGCCGGAGCAATACTGCAAGATGCTTCGCCCAAAAACGATTGAGGATGTATTTTTAAGTTCAGAACCAGCAATAGGGACAATCACAAGGAAACTTGGGGAAACAAAGTCAAGAGCCGCCGTTGTTCTTTTGCTTGCCGATGCTTTGGAATTTTTCAATGCTACTGAAACTATGTCTGATATTCAAGTAGCTATGACCGTTGATTTGATCATAGAGGAATACCCGTACTTCAAAATGGATGACTTGAAGCTCTGTTTCAAAAATGCTATGAAGATGAAATATGGACGAATATATAATCGTATTGATGGGCAGGTGATTATGAGTTGGCTTCGTGAGTATAATAAAGAACGATGTGCTGCTGCCGACATCCAGTCTTGGAATGAACATAAATCACATATATCAGATGAGTTAAAGCCTGTGTCCGGTATATTCTATGAAGAGTATAGGACAGAACTTGAAAAGCGTGCATCGTCTGGTGATGAATCTGCTATCAATGCTTTACGTATATCTAACAGTTTAATGGATGAACTAGTCAAAAGAAAGTTTGAAAAGCAGAAAATGCAATTGGAAGAGTTTTATAATAAGCAAGAAGCATGAAAGTAACAATCTACTGGGACACCAAACATCTTGATCCCAAAGACGCCCCCAGAATTATAAAGAAAATCAGAGACAGGTTTAACATTCCCGATTACACCACAGTAAACGGAGAAACTCCCTGTAACATCAAGGATGAGGATATGGAGCTTCTCAGGGAAACCGAACGCAGGGGATATATACAGATCAGAAATAAATAGTTCTAAAAAGTACAATATGAAAACAATATCAATAGATGTGGATGCGACAAGCGTTCAGATAGAGACAAGTATGGCTGGAAATGGATATGTCAGAGTAACAGCAGAAGTCGATGAAAGAGATTCTACTAAATTACTGGATTCCATATCCAAAGACGATATTTCAGATTATATGCGTGAGAATGGTTATATCTGTGAAATTGAATAATTTAAATAAACGTAAATATGAATTAAATAAGATATGGTGGTGGATTCGAACTCACCTATACGCCATTACCTCGTGCATAGGCTACCATTCGCACTCGACTTTGCTTGCGCTTTCAGGGAAAACCGGTAGGTAGCATTTATCCCAAACCATATCTTGAAACAAAGATAAATAAAAAAAATCAAATATGAGCTATTATCCAGATAAAAATCAAATTCCAACAGGATTTGAAGAATGGTCTTTTACCAATATGCCCGAAGACGGTGAAGTCGTAGAAGTATTGTCATACGGTAAGATAGAAACTATGAGATTTGATAAACCTTATATGGCATTCAATCCTCCTGCTATCACCCGTTTATGTGGATGGACTTTAGGTTGTAAGTGCCAAGAAGGGATTACGCATTTTAGAAGAATTAAATCATAACTAATCAAAGATGAATATCAATAAACTAAGAAAAAGGAATTTCAATTATCATCGTAAGCAAAGGCGAAATCGGTATTTAGCAGCTTATAAGGAATTGAAGCATGAGATAGAAAAAGAGTCTAAAAGAGGCAAATTGAGCATTCGTTTTCGTGGCAATTTTAACTATGAATACGCAGTGGCAGCAAGATTGTTTTTTAGTAAGAATAAGGATTTCTATGTCAGAGTGAAATTAGAAGAAACAGAGTGGAATAACGAGTTTACAGTTAAAGAAATATTGATTAGTTGGGATATTAATGATGAGCCAGTGTATGATGAGTCAATAGCTTTTAATTTTGATTCAGATGATGAAGATGATTAACTAATAACTAAATAAAAAGGAATCAAATGATAATAGCATGGTTCTCATGCGGTGTAACATCCGCAGTCGCTTGTAAGATAGCATTGAGTCTGTACAATGATGTGCAGCTCTATTACATTGAAACCGGTTCAGGCCATCCCGATAACTCTCGCTTTCTCTCTGATTGTGAGAAATGGTACGGACAGCCTATTCATACCATACGAAGTGATAAGTATGCCAATGTAGAAGATGTATTAACTAAGAAACGATACATCAATGGTCCAACTGGCGCCGCTTGTACATTTGAGCTAAAGAAACAAGTCCGGTATAAATTAGAAAAGGAGTTGGGAAGTTGGGACGGGCAAGTATGGGGCTTCGATTACGATCCGAAAGAGATTAACCGGGCTATCCGATTAAAGCAGCAGTACCCGGACACAAAGCCACTATTCCCGCTTATTGAAAAGCAGATCACGAAGCCGGATGCAATGGGAATGCTTTGGAAAGCTGGCATTAAACAGCCTGTCATGTACTCAATGGGTTACAATAATAATAACTGCATCGGATGTGTGAAGGGTGGTATGGGCTACTGGAATAAGATACGCAAAGACTTTCCAGAAGTCTTCAACCAAATGGCACAGATTGAACGTAATGTTAGTGCTACGTGCCTAAAAGACAAAGAAGGACGTATCTTCCTAGATGAACTACCAATATGGCGAGGTGACCAAGTGGAAGAAATTATACCGGATTGCTCTCTTATCTGCCAAATAGAATTTCAAGAGATCATTGACAGACAGGTAGAGCGAGTTTTGAAAGGAGAAATTAGTATTAACGATGTAGCCTAATTAGGCTCAAAACAAAAAAAGTAATGAATATTATGGGAGGAAATTTATACTCAGTCTGTGAACTAACAGCCGAGCAACAAAAGGCTTTCAATAAGCTAAAAAAAGCATATAAGGAATGTGAGAAGACAGGCATTTACTTTGCTAATTGCTATGGTAGTTTGATGGCTTTTGATAAGAAGCTTGTAGCTGGATATGGTGATTGTACTATGACACCGGACGGTGAATATACAGTCGAACTGCATAATGGATGTCCCGCTGATTCTATGCAAATTGTCAACGAATGGGCGGACGATACTCATGTATTGGGGTTAACTAAAAAGGGCATGAAATTGTACTTGTCGGATGAAGAATAATTCAAAAACAGATAGGAATGAATAAAAATGTATCTAAATATGCTTCTGAGCATTGGAGCAATAGCGATTATAAGGTAAGAGCCGAAATAGCTCATCAAAAAAACGTATGTGTAGCTACCTCTGTTGTAAGAAAGGCTGTATTGGAAACCTTTGAAAAGGCTTTCTGTCTTGGTGAGGAAGATATGAAGCAGAAAGCTATCGAATCTTATATAGAAAACTGCGAGTACAAATCAGATTGGTGCTGCGGTTGTGCAGAAGCTCATGGAGCTATCCTTTCTGAACCGGATGTATGCATGGGTAGGGATTGCCCGACTGTGAAACAATTTATTGAAAAACTTAATTCGTAACTGAATAAATATGAACAGAATACAGGAATTAGAAGCTGAAATACAGCGTATAAAGAAAGAAGAAGCCGATAGTAAAAAAGCTAAATACCAGCATTTTGTCGGTAAGTATGTGCATAGAGCGCATACCTCGTATGAAAAGATTGTCGGTATAGATCGGATTGATACAGATGAATTTGGTGACGAAGTAGTATTTGATAGTATTCATGTATATTACGATAATAGAGGAGATGAATACAATAATGATGCAAGTATCAATTTACAAGGCTGGGGACAAGCCTATGCCGAAGAACTTGAAAAACAGCTGATATCCCATGAGACATTCAGTAAAGCACTGAATGATTGTATTGACTTGATAAAAAGAAGATTAGCGTAAAACTAAGTAAACATGAATATTGATACAGAGTTTAATGTAGGTGATAGTGTATGCTATCTAAGTGGAGACAATATTTATCATTCCACTATCAGCAAAATATCCATTGAAATATCGCATGAGGATAGAGGTTTTTTGATGGTTTATAAGCTTTCTGACGGATTAAGTGTCCCCAGAAACAATTATCCACAATGGGATAAAAGACTTTTTAGAGATAAGGATAGTTTAATAAAGTATTTATCAGAATTATGAAACAGACATTAGAACAAGCGGCTATAGAAGCTGTAGAAAATCACTATGGAATGGATTACGATGGGAAAATACATGAAATGTATATTCTTAGGGAGGCCTTCGAAGCTGGTGCGGAATGGCAGGCAAAGCAATCTCCGTGGACGTTGGTAAAAGACAAATTGCCTGATGAGAGTGAACTTGTACTTTGCCGAATGGTATCCAATGAAGCCATTGTTAGTGGATTCATATTTATCTCTCCTGATGGATTGCCATGTGTTGCAACCCTACCTAGCTTTGAATTTGAAGACTATGGTGGGTATGTGTGTGATATGTGGATGCCGATACCTAAGTTTAACGAATAATATCATGAAGAGAAGGATGCAAAAAAAAATGATGAAAAATCCGGGTAGGTATAAATTGCATCAGTATTTGAAATATGCTCATCAATGGGCAACTACTATCGCTTATAAGTGCCGTTTATACCTGATATTAGAGAGTGGTAAGATAATTAGAATCGAAAATTAAAAATCAAGCCTGAACTATTCGGAATCTCCTAATAGTTTAGTAGTCCCAATACTTTTTTAAATGATGCATCCCCAAATGTCTTTGATGTTTGGGGATATTTTTTGAAAATAAAATTTATATTATGGAAATAAAAATAGATCAGAACTTATATGCTGATTCATTAAAAGCGGCATTGAAAGTAGATTTTCTTAAAAGTAGTAAGGAATTAAAATTATATGCAGCCTCTATCTATAACGCTTCGATGTGGGCTAGGGAAATCGATAAAAAATTGGCTATACGCACACGGATAAACCCTTCGCCAATACAGCAATAGGTATTATCCAATGTAGCACCTTCTCAAAACGTTCTAAAAAACATTCCATTGAAGAATCCTAAATATCAGGCAGAAATCACAGTAGAATGCGAAATCTGCCTGATCCAGCAATATGTCAACCTTACTTTCCTTCATACATTGCTTCCATATACAACCATATCTTACCCGGAGGAGCATCCTCATCAGCAAAATAAAATTTATGTGCAGTCTTAATGATTAACTCATCATCGAGAACTGTACATGTATCGGCATAAAATCCGTTAAAAGCTACATACTTGTCCCATTTCGTTGTCCCCGAGGGGAAAGTCATGCCTTTGGTTACCGATTCTATCTGTTCAAGCGTCCAATATCCGCCTTCGCATTTTTTGCCAGCCCTATCTGTATACCGGATCATAGACACATCATGCATGGCAAATCCTTCATCATAATGGTTTCCATACATGATACCATGTTGTTCACGCATGAACTTCCAGAACATTTCCGGATGTTCCTCTTTCATTTTGCAAAGCATTTCGTTTAAGCCATCCACACTTTGCCACATTATCTTTTCTGTTGCTACGCCTGCATTTCTTGCGGCGATTAACATATTCTTGTAATCCATAATAATTATGCGTTAAAAAGTTCTTTCAATTCAAGGAAATCCGCCTCGGTTATCTTTATCGCTCCAGTATTGCCGAACATAAGATTGAAAACCGGATTATTCGGTAATTTAAATCGAACCACGCCTTTTCCAATAGTTCCCTGTAAAAATCCCTTGCCAAACGTGGTTTCTTCCATTTCTCGGAACATGGTCATCATGTCTTTAAATAGCATGTCCGCGTCAATATTTCCCTCTTCATCACAAATAAATAATGCAGCATTATCAATTGTATTCTCAATCTTCCCTCGCTCACGTGCCAAATAGTTTTTGGCTCCACGCTTCATGTAGATAGAAGCCGTTTTCAAATTCGGGTTCTGTGTCACAAAATCATCAATCCGGCCATCGACCCATGTTTCTAAAGAATTAATAGCTTTATCTTTAAAATCTAATAATTTCTCTTTTGCTTCCATACTATTTATTTTTTAGGAGTTTTAGGAACTGGCTGTTTACCATTCTTCATATCAATAAATTCCTGCCAAGTAAGATGAGAGTATTGCATAATGTATTCATTCATCAGTGCTTCCTTCTTGTTGGCTTCGTCTTTGGCAGTTTTTTGAATTCGCTTCAAAAGCGTAAGGTGCTTATCAAGAGCATCCTTCCCGTCCTTAGTATTGTTCTCTACAATCGGACGCATGATGCGCATATATTCGCGTTGAAGTATCTGCTGGATATTGATGCTGCTTTCTTGGAACTCCTGATTGTTTTGCAAAAAATCAAATTCTTTATCACTCAATGAAGAAGTGATACGATCAATCTCGTCCCACACCGGAGTAACCGGTTGCGATGGTTGCTGATAGGTCCTCTTCATGTCAGCAATCTTTTGCTGCATTACCTCCTGCTCTTTTTCAAGTTCCGGGAGAGAAAAGTCCCTTTGTTGTAATAGTGGATCTCCGAAATTCATATTGCTTGTTAGTTAGTGGTTAGTAAAAAAAAGAAAGTGGTTCACCCCCCGGAGGGGGCTTACCACTAACGCTTTTTGCGTTTCTTTGCGCTCTTTACAGATTTCACGCTGTCGGAGTTGGCGTTACTGTACCTGGACAGTTGCATCCGAAAGGGTTTGCACCCTCCAGAACTGTAACTGTAGGAGTAGACGGCAATCCTACAACACCGTAGATGGCGCGGCAAGTCTTGCGATCAGTGTAGTTGATAGAGGCAGTAAATGCTCTGTCGATTTCGCACTGGATCAAACGATCTTGATACGGGCGAGTGGCTTCCAGAACGGCAACCTTCTTGTCAAGGTCACAGAACTTGGCACTGTAACGCTCGTTCAGTACGTCGTAAAGATCACGTTGTGATTTGTACAGACCGAAGTCACCGTCTATCTGAGACTTGTACAGACCAAAGTCAGCATCTACTTGAGATTTCCATAATTGGAATTTCTCGTTGATGTCAACATCACGATGAGCGTACATCTGTTCCTGAGTGTTCACTTTCAGGCCCCACATTGCATTAGTCAATGCAAGAGCTTCAGAACAACCCTTTTCCCATGCCTGAAAAGCAGTGGGAGCAGCAGCAGAACGGCCTGCAATTGCATCGCTTACCGTGTTGATGTTCACGTTTTCGGGCATACCGCCACCAAAACCGAAACCACCTCTACGAGACAATGCCCACAAACCGAGCGCTGTGCCGGCTATGCCTAGACCTAAACCAGCCGAATACTCACGTATTGCTACGTGTCCTGACTATATCTTACCCATACTAAGTATGAGAAGCCCTGTTTCGAATTCCGTGCAAATAGGAACCCTACTCTCCCGATTCGGAGATAGTCGATACACCGCTCAACCTTTCAATTGCATGGCACGGGATTTACCACGTGGGCATTCCCCGTTAGCATTAAAGTAGTTCTTTAACACCCCGCTTGCGAAGCGGATAAGGGCTAACAGGCACTGTTACATACCAGCTACACCTTTCGATGCAAAACGGTCGCGGTCATAATCGTAGTAGTCACGATCTCCGTGTACATACTCCTTCTCCTTGATTACTTCTTTTACTTCAGCTTCCATAAAAATATGTTATTTGTATGTTACAAGACAATGCAATAGCATTGCGATACAAATAACCTTATAATGGCTATGCTAACATATTGCTTATCTGCGAGTTCTCTGCGAGTTCTTTGCTAATTTCACTTATACAGTTTTTTACACTCCATTTCTGTAATTTACACTCAAAATTATTGCGGATATGATTTATTGACTGTCTTTTAAGGTTGGTATGCCTTGATATTTCATCATCGGTAAGAAACTGGGCAAGAAAATAAACGAGGATATATCGGGCATCTACACACTCTTCTTTATTAGAAAAAATCAATGATGGCATTTCAATGCCTGTGTGTTTACGCACCATGGCATTTATCGTCTGGTATAAATCTTTTGTTTTCATATCTGTTATAAAACATAAAGTTATTAAAAACAATAGTCACAACCCGCTTGTTTAGTGAGGACTGAAAGCCCTAACAGCATTGGATTGTGACTGTTGTCCCTTGTGGTTTACCAGACGTGGCAAGGGACGGGCTTTCTTTTATCTCTAAGCCCCGGAAAGAGAGCATTGTTAATATCCTTATGAGATGCTTCTACTCATCTCTAATAATCAATGATCTAAATCATATTAACCTCCTTTCTTTGATGTTGTTTACATACATACACTCAGCTTGAAAAATAAAACACAAAACGAATTAAGCTTTCATATAGGGATGTACAGGCGTCCCTTTTTACTAATATCATTCCTTCTTTAATTTATAGATAATCCATGCAATAATCATCAATAGTAACAATGTCGCTAAAGCCCATATTGCACCAGATATCTGTTTTGGCACCGTCGTTTCGTCTTTCTGCTTCTCCTGTTCCTGCCTATCGTTTTCCTGACTCCAGGAAGACGATGAGCTATCGGATTGCAAAGAAAAACTGTCTGCGGATATAACATTAGTTTCTTGCTCGATCTTATTGTTTTCTTCAGTATCGCCTTCAGCTAAAAGCGGATGCTTCCCTGTTTTAGAATCTATTGGCTTGCTAGTATCATACAACTTCCAGTTTATTTTCCGATTCATAGTAGAATGCAAGAAGTTGGATATATCCTGCTTATTGGTAAATCCAAAACCAACAGCCATTCTGGTACTATCTTTTCTCTGAATGGATGTTTCCTGGACTGTGGTAGATTTATGACTCCCACAGGAATAAAGCGACATCACAATTCCCATCACAACCAAGGCTATAAAACCTATTATTGATAGCTTAACCATTTCTTTTAGATTATTCATGAACATTTTCTTTTTATTAGTGTTACTATAAGGTTCATATAAACTCTTTTGAACGGCCTTCCGCTGTGATAGTACATTGCCGTTATATTATAGCTCAAAGATGAAATCATTGATTCGATTTAACCAGCCTCTCTTGAACTTGTTGTTAGCCGGGCGCTTATGACAAATTTCCTCGATGAAGTCAAACCGTGCAATCTTAATCATATCGAATAATTCGCGAGGATTACGCGAATTAACAGCTTCAAGGGTTTTAGGCCCGACGATGCCGTCCACCTTAACGTTAAGAAGCTGTTGCGGTATCTTTATGCCGTAGTTTCCCGAAGCCCAAACCCAATCTACCAGAATATTAGCAACAGACTGACTTTCTATCTGGTCAGCTTTCCATCTGTCCCAGTACATTGTCTTTAATATCTCGGTCCATTCCCGGTCCGACAAATTTTCCAATCTCTCAACAGTTGGTACCGGATAACCTTTCTTCCGGCAATACTGCATATAGGTTGCAAGCGTTACACCTCGATTAGTCGCTCCACCTAGGTCATCAGGATCATTTACGAAACCTCCCTCCCACTTTAGGATAAGAGGTGCCAGTTTTTCAACATTTGCCATTACTTTCCTTTTTATTATAATTCATCAATTTTTCCCAATTGTCTTAGCTTCAGACCGTCAAAATACATATTCACAGACTGGCTCATAAGTGACACAGTGAAACTTTCTGCCGGGAGATACACTTGTTCTGTCATCAGATTAGCGATGGCCTGATTGTCTTCAAGAGTGGCAATGAAACTAAGCTGCTTATTCACATACAGAAATTTCCCAAGGAAAGCACGCTGACCATTGAAATCGTTGTCTATCATCCGACGAATCTTATTGAGCGTTCCTTCCCGGTTAGTCAGGTGATTTTCCATCCGTATCTTGAGAATGTAATACTTTACGAGTGCGCAACTCCTGTCAAGCGTTTCCTTGGTAACAGCTTTAGCTTCTTCTTTGCCGATAGTCCGGTTATTCAGGTCACTGAAATATCTTGCTGTCTGGTCGGTAGACTGTTTAATACCTCTCAATAGCTTTTGGTTACTGATAATCTGAACTACAAATACTATCAGTAATAAGGCTGTGAATGTAACAGCAAAACCAAACATGACCTTTAAGGCCCCTAAGTCTCCAGCTGCCTCGGCAATCTCAATGGCTGATTTAGAAAGTTTGTCCACTGCTTCAATGTTTCCTTGTTGTAGTATCATAGTTTCTATTATTTTGGTTTTCTGTATTCATGACTTTTGATTTAGTAGAATTTATCTTATCTTTGCAATAAGATAATGTGAGGACATTATCCCGCTCACAATCCCGCCCCACTCGTGAGAGCCAGGCGGGATTAATTTATTACTGAACTAAATGAGCGGCAATCATACCAAGAAATTCCTCACGAGATATTTTAACCGGAACATCGGCAAACCCGAACACTTCGATTTCTCCGTCATAACCGATCACTTCGCAGATTTCCGCATATTCACTTCGTGAGAACATACCATTCTTGACTTCCACCTTTTCTTCCGCTTTTTTCTTGATGGTTACCTCACAATTTTCTTTCAGTTCTTTTATTTCCGCCTCAAAATCTTCTTTGGTGGCGCGGGTTTCATCAGCCTTTTTCAGTTCTTCATCGGATGGCATTTCAGGCTTTTCAACGGGCTTACCGTCTTCTCCTTTTTGGCCTTTCTTCCACTCCTTAGCTGCTTTCACCCGGGCATCAACGGATTCCATCTCGGCTATTGCATGAGCTCGGTCATCAAATCCTTCCTTTTTCAACCCTTTCTCTATTTCTTTCTTGATTTCTTCGAATTCCTGCACCCTTTTGTCATAGGCAATGCGGGCCAGCATCACACTTGCAACTTCGGACTTTGGCAATTTACGTCCTTCAAACACCAAGGGAATATTCGCTACAATTCTGTTTTTCAAATAAATGTCGTTGTAAGTCATAATCATTTGTTCTTTTTAGGGTTATACTTCTTCTTTAATTTCATTAATGCAGCTTGTCACTGCTGTGGCAATGCCGGCCATTTCCGTAAATGGAATGTTGTTCATGTTCAACTTTAGTTCCTGCCCATCTGTATAGGCATTTACAGAACCCATTTCTCCATCATCCTTTTTGGTTGCACTCAAGTTAAGTGCTGTAATTTCCTTGCTTGACGGCTCCTGACGGAAGTCACCTGTCATTTCGTAATTAGCATCCGTGTACTTTACATCACCGGTAATGCCTCTGTTTGTAATTTCTACCATAACTTTACTTTTTTATTTGGTTAAACAATTTATTTAGTTTATCTCTTTACTTTTTAATCAAGCTGCATAAAACACTATCAATCGGGAAAATCATACTGAACATTTGTGTCCATTAATAAATCACCATCCAGTTGACTTCCTGAAAATTCCCATGTAATCTCAGTAGTATGTTGCACGGAATCATAGACAGCCTTTCCCGATGTAGATACCATAGGTCTTATCCAGCCAAGATTTTGCACATAATAATCAGGAACCATAAGTCCCGCGGTTAATTTATCCCCGGTATTTACTACAAAATTTCCTTGTTTAAGAACTCCACCCGATGATGAACCGGCAAGTTCCATCATCTCACGCCATGTCGTTGTTCCCGGGTTCCATAACGAGTCTCCATTCAGCGAAATTCCTATATTAAACGCTGCATCATCAGGGATATATGAACTTTGAGTTGTACCACTATCCCAAACTGCATATCTCCAGAATACCCTTGTCCGTGGACGACTGATTGTAATATCTCCTTTATATGGTTTAGCACCAAAAACCTCTGGATATATCATAAATGTATACCCTTGCGAAGCGGTAACCTCTGTAAATCCATAATCGAAATTGCCAGGATGAGTAGTTGGTATAATTATCGCAATGGCTATCACTTTATAATTCTGTATATTTATACTTCTGAAAAGATCATAAGAAACAAGATCATTATAAAACCCGACATTAAAGAATGTTGGATACTGATTACTTTTATAGACAAGATATCTTGATGTATATCCTGACCTTTCACAGATATAAAGAACTCCGGAATACCATATCGGATTAGCCGTTCCAGTATGCTTAGAAACAAGTTTCTGCATTAAATTTCTTTGGGAGTTGTCTACACTGAGATCAATTTCTATTTTTACATTTGTATTATCATAATCAAAGCTGGTTGGAACTGAAGCAAAATCCACTTTGCAAGGTCCTTCTGTATGATCATATCCTATCCAGTCTGTTATCCTTGAAAAATCCACATTTTCTATCGGAGAATTATATCCATAGACATAACTACTTTCAGCAGGATGGGAATTACCTACCTTATAAGTATTTATATCCAAACTGTTCTTGTATATAGTATCATTAAATGTGGTTTCAGTTGGGAGTGTTCCCTTTACTGGTTTAATATATGAATACCTATTCGTTTTCCCATGAGAGTTTAGGCATATAAAAGTTATATCCCACCATCCATTATATTTGCCAACCCCAAGCAGTTTATAAACTTCCTGTGGATTAATAGGAGCATTAAGAATATCTCCTTGAATAGCATAAAATGTAGGAAAATTAAGAGTCTGTGAAGAACTTCTTGTGCTCATCATGCTCATATCACTACTCACTTGAATGCCTCCCGTAGCGTAGATGCACAATTGCACATCATCCCCTAGCTGAATGTTTTCGTAGCGGATATCCTGACGGATCACACGGACATCAAGCCAATATACATCTTTGATAGCCTCCTGAATTTCCTCATCTGTAGCTGTTGCAAGAAAGCCACCTTGAGAATGAAGCTTCTCTGTGTCTATATTGCCGATATATAGATTACCATATACGGCAATGACCATTTTCTTCATCGTATCGCTCATGCTGAAATCCTCCTTTCTAATTCTTTAATTCTCTTATCTTTCTCTTTATTTTCTCTTTCTAACCGCTCCACGCGTTCCTCCAATGTTTCCACATGGCGAGCTAAAGAAATAGTAGCTACTAATGCCGTATGACCGTAAAACATTGTCATATACCCATCTTTTTTGATTTTCACAGATGGAGGTAACACCTTTTGCCAATATTGTGCGGAAGAGCCGACCATCTCTCCAGGAGTGCCATCTTTCCAGGTATATTCAAACGCAGGAGCATGGGCCATGTCCTTTACGGAGAGGAAGATATCACGGCCTTTATTTTTCAACCGCATATCGGAAGTATCATTAAGGCCTTTGGATGACATATAACCATCAGAGTACATGCCGACATTATTGTGAACCGTACCGTTAAGGAGAATTGTTCCCGAACCCGCTTGTGAATGAATTTGAATTGCACCTCCCGCATAGATGTTCATCATGATATCACTAACTCCCATATTACTGCCTTTTGTACCAAAGAAAGAAATGCCTGAATAAAATCCATTTCCGTCTACATCTTTTAGTATCTTTTGATCAGTGGCATTGGCACCAAGATTAATGAAGGTAGCTACTGAAGTATTTATCGTACCGGAGAAAGTAGAAGCTCCTCCGACTCTCAACTGTTTGGCAATACCTAATCCTCCAGTGATCTTCACGGCCGCGGCAGTCGTACTGGTCGCATCAGTTGCATTCGTAAAGGAAACAACACCAGCTGCGGAGAGAGTAGAACTAAATGTACCGGTAGTTGCACCGATACCACCGTTGTGAGTGGTCTTTCCTGTAAAGGTAGAAGTACTGGTTACAGCCAGTGTAGAGCTTAATGTAACCGCACCACCCACTCGCAATTGCTTGGCAACACCTAGACCACCAGTAACCTTTACTGCTGCTGCGGTAGTGCTCGTTGCATCGGTAGTAGAACTAAATGTTGCAGTAGAAGCTACAGTTAATGTACTACTGAACGTAACCGCACCGGATACTTCAAATGCCTTACTATGTAATAATTTACCCGTAGTACTATCCCATACTGTTCTCCAATCATAGTTGTTATCACCCGAATCAATACGAGCTTTATAGAATCCGTAAAATCCGATGGAGTTTTTCAATCCTCCAAATACTATTGCATCCCCAGCAAAAGACTTCACTCGGTATAATGCGTGTGCACTAGCTTCTGAGGTATTCTGATTGCCTGCTATAAGATTAGTTCGGGTAGCCATTGAAATCCATTGTCCGCCAGAATAAGGTACTGAGAGTAGACCAGCACTTGCAAAAGTTACATTTCCACCAATAGTTACATTTCCGCCCACTCGAAGCTGTTTCACAATGCCTACACCACCATCGAACACTGCTCCCGCAGCCGTTGTGCTAGTAGCGTCCGTAGCGTTGTTAGCATTCAGTACCCCTGCGATGTTCACCGTAGAAGACAAGGTAGCTACTCCACTTACATTCAAAAGTACAGAGTACATGTTTGACCATCTGCGAGTATCTTGTCCTAAAGCGGTAGCATTCGTTGCACCCGCTTTTAGAATCCCATTTTGAATAATCAGGTCAGCCGTCGCTTCACCAACCGCTTGACCATTCACTATAAATGCAATTGTTCCACTGGTCGGAGCAGTGATGTAATTAAAGCTACCTCTTGAAAATTTAATATGCCCAACTGCTTCTGTATTTTTGATGGTCAAGGTATCTGTGTATAGGGCAGCACTTATTGTTGCATTATTAGCCACCCAAAGGTTAGAGCCTATAGCAACTTTCGGCACACCATTTTCACACCAAACCGCTTGGTGTCCGCTAGCCATTGTTCCACCTGTTGTATTATTGGTATGCTTGTAAGCGAAACCATAGAGACTACCGAAGGTCGAACCATCATCGGCAATCTGATATGCCGAACCCATAGACCAAATGTGACCAATCTTCGCAGAGTCATATACACCATATACGCCTGACCGTCTGGTAGCAGTTGAGTGGGGAACTATCTTGCCATCTGACTGAATATCCAGCCTATCATTATGATTAGTAGCACCTAAAATTACGGCTGTACCTTGTACCCGCAAATTAGCAGTCGTAGAAAGACCGGAAGTAGTATATAGTTGAGCTATAGCAGTGTGACCAGTAGGAATAGCACCACCAGTATAAGTAGTGTAAAGCGTCCATTTGCCGATTGATCTATCTGCGGGCTTATATGATACGTAAACTCTATTACCCGCAGAAGTTGAATTGTAATATACTTCTAAATACACCTTTGCTGTAGTAGGATATACCGTAGTTGTATCCTTAACAATTCTAATGGAAGTGAATACTCCGCTAGCACCTCCTATTTGTGTGATTACAGGAGAAGTAGTACCATGTGCAGTTGATACGGTAAATATTAAACCTTTATTTTCATTATTTGTGTAACCATTAGTTATTGCAAATGTGCCTGACCAACTATAATTTGCACTACTATAATCAAAGTAAGCTATTCTAAGCCATCTTGCAGCCGTTCCGGTCGGGATATAAGAAGCATCGTATTCTAACGGGATATTAGACACGCCTATACCACCTACCATCTGAGCATTCAGATTAGTAACCATCGTAGTAGAAGATACAGTCAATGGTGCTGTTCCGGTAGCAACAGTAGAGATGAATCGAGTACCCGTGACAGTACTAGAGAAGTTTCCAGTATTGGCATATAATCCTAACCATCTAGCTGCCGATGTTCCGAGATTCAGTTTATTTGTAGCCAGGTCAAATGGTTTGAATGCTGACGTATTTAGAACTACTGATTTTGTATCATCGTTATTATATTTTAAAGATAGATTATTATTTTCACCAGTAGTAGTTATTGAAAGATTAGCAGTGGCAACAATACTAGGTCCTACACCAGTCATGCTTCCACTCACGTTTGCCGTACCGTTGAAGCTCTGTCCCCAGAGAGTGCGGGCAGTCTGCAACTTAGTAGCCGATGCAACGTTGCTCGAAGTTAGAGCTACAGTTCCGGTAGCAGCAGGAAGAGTGAGAGTATAACCACCTGTCGTAGCAGTTAGAGTGAAATCGGTATAACCTGATGAAGAACTATACAACCTTATACGTCCTCTCTTGTTACCAGCAGTTCCGGTTGCAGCGGAGTTTCCTATATGTATCATTGCCTCTCCCTGCGCAGAATCCGTTCCTTCTAATGAGTAATATTCCAGTCCGTTGTTACTTCTCAACGACTTATTACCAGACGCATGAGTTTGAAAAAATGGCATCGCATACCAAGTACCACTTGTGGGATTAGTTAATGTAGTATAGATTTGAGTTGCAGAATCGGCATTACCTTTAAATATACCATATACATTCTGGTAAGCAGTCCATGCCTGATTCATAAATTTAAAACCCGAAGTCGTTAATATCAAGCTCGCACCGATTCTGTTTGCCCAATGGAAGCCGATAGCAGGAGCATACCCATCATCGGTTTGTGCGTTACCGACCATACCATTCTCTCTTACTTGTATGCCACCATTCGAATACCTACTACTTGCGGTCTCCTGATAAGTACCATATACTAACGCTTGTCCGGAAACATTAGCAGAACCATTGAAAGACTTCCCAAAGATTGTTCTTGAAGTTTGCAAGGTAGTAGCCGTATCAGCATTATTAAGAATAGAAAGATAAGTTGGCGTTTTATACGTACTTGTCGGCAATGTTTGAGCAGTAGTAAACGATGTAGTATATAATGTGACATCACCTGTTTCACTACTTGTCCTTGTCGTTTCAGACAATACGTATGTATTAAACGCTCCCCATTGAGCATTGACATCACCCCATAGGGTTATAACATTATCTTTAGCTGAAACATCGTAGTACAATCGAAGTCTGCTAGTTGGAATATTACCGTTTATTATTCTAAAATCAATAACAGTAGAGGTTGCACTACTCCATCTAGTTCTTATAACAACAGTTCCCCACAAACTATTGAATGCAGAATGTATATAAAGAGTTATGTCTCTATCGTTTGATGTATCACCCCAATTGAAGGAAGCTATCTTTCCCCAATAGCTAGACAAAGACGCAGTAGCGGTAGTTATATATCCACTCTTTCTTGCACGCTTTCCAGAAGCTCCGGCTAATCCCCATGAGCAGACAGTAACCGTACCAGCATTTAGGTAAGCCGGAACAGTGCTATCACCTACTGTTGATGAGAGTGCAGTCGGAGTACCTGCATTCAGATAAATGGGTTTATTCGCTGCGCCAATGGTAGCTGTACCTATCTTAGTAACGTATGAAGTATAATTACCAGATGTGACAATGGCTTGCACGCTAGACCAAGCACCAGTATTAGTTCTCCAACGTACCCCTAATAAGTTATTCGTTGAGCTTAATATTTGTGTTAACCAGTGGTTATTCGTCCCAGGGTCAGGATTGTTTACGTTAGATATTTGTAACACTGAACCATAGGTCATCCACCTTCCTTCCGTAGTAGTGTCAGCGTAACCCCTTACTCCATTTCCAGTAGCATCAGCCAATGTAGTCCAGTTTGTATCACCCAAGCTGACCAGTCTGTTAGCTGTAGTGGCGGTAGCCGCATTGCCAGTTATGGAGATACCCCACGAACCGGAAGCACCACCACCCGTTTTCGTCGGAGCATAGTCATTATAATTACCAGCATGAAGGATTGCATTACCTTTATAGGTCAAAGAGGTCTCAGATACCGTTAAGTTCGTAGAAACTACCCACGGTGTAGAAGTCCAACCAATGTATGCTCTGGGAGAAGCGTTAGAATCTGTATATAAACCTATTCCAAACTGGATAGCTGCATAATTGGCAGTGTACCAATGTGAACCTGTAGCGTTGCCACCAGAAGCATTGTTTACACGATGGATAGAAGTATTAGCCATCCTTTGCGACACCGTCCATGTTTTCTGTCCTGTAATCGTTTGAGCACTTGCAAGGTCAACAAAAGTAGTACCCTTCGTTACGGTAATAGCCGTACC